>Ga0335077_10003679_pt1 | contig 18609 bp, 11 predicted proteins | sample Lox_Sample_31_FD_207151 | JGI IMG/M metagenome (GOLD analysis project Ga0335077, IMG submission 207151) | Soil microbial communities from Loxahatchee National Wildlife Refuge, Florida, United States - Lox_Sample_3.1 | ecosystem: Environmental > Terrestrial > Soil > Wetlands | place: USA... | reverse complement strand
ATGCCTGTCCCCGATGGCGCCTGGGGATAATCAATTCAGAGAATTGCGTTAGTGTGCTACAAGCGTTACATTCAGCTGTTACTTAGATGACTCTCGAAACCCTCAACGATATCTTCTTTACGATTGCCGAACGGGAGCAGCCGCGTTGCATGTTACGCAAGACGGCGGCTGGATGGGAGCCCATTTCAGCAGACGAATTTATCCGAAAAGTGAATTCGGTGGCGCAGGCACTCAGGACATGGGGAATTGCGCGCGGAGATCGCATTGCCATTCTCAGCGAGAACCGGCACGAGTGGGCGGTGGCGGATTTTGCCTGCCTGCTCGTGGGTGCCGTCGTGGTTCCTATTTATACGACGTTGACTGCGGAACAGACTGCTTACATCTTGAACGATTCGGACGCGCGTGTGGTTTTTCTATCGGCGCAAAAGCAGCTCGACAAAGTGCTTTCAGTTCTGGACACAACATGCGTTGAAAAAATTGTCGTCATGGACGATATCGAGGAACCGCGTGCACTCAAAATGTCGCAACTCATGAGTGCTGCGCCTGATTCTCACATCCGCGAGATGGGCCGGGCAGCGGAACCCGAGCAATTGGCCACCATTATTTACACCTCTGGCACGACCGGGATACCCAAGGGCGTGATGCTGACGCACGGCAACATGGCGGCAAACATCAATTTTTCTCTTCGCGACTTCGGATTCAAAGAAGGACCATCGTGCATCTCGTTTCTGCCACTTTCGCACGTGACCGCACGGTCCGTCGATATGGGCCTGCTGTACAGCGGAGTTACGCTCGCCTATTTACCGCAAATTGATCAGCTTCCGAAGACACTGCTGGAAATTCGGCCTCACATCTTGCTGAGTGTGCCGCGCGTCTACGAAAAAGTGCACACGCAGGTGGAGTTGAAGTCGGCAAAGTTTCCCAAAAAGCAGATTTACAACTGGGCTTTGCGCACCGGCCGCAAGCACCGGGCTGAAATTCTTGCGGGCAAAACTCCTCGTTCGCCGGCGTGGAAGCTGGCCAACAAACTGGTATTTTCCAAGCTGCGTGCGGGAGTCGGCGGAAAGGTCGAAGTCTGTATCTCCGGCGGCGCGCCACTGGGGCGCGAACTCGCCGAGTGGTATGCAGACATGGGCATGCGCATCTTCGAAGGCTATGGCCTCACCGAAACGTCGCCCGTGATCGCGGTGAATACGCCGGATGCTTGCCGGGTGGGCAGCGTCGGCAAGCCACTCGGGAATGTGGAAGTGCGCATTGCCGAGGATGGAGAGATCCTGGTGCGCGGGCCGTCGGTGTTCCACTCCTATTGGAACAAGCCGCAGGAGACTCGCGATGCATTTGTGGACGGCTGGTTTAAGACAGGCGACATCGGGCGACTGGATGAAGATGGCTTTTTGTACGTGACTGACCGCAAGAAGGACCTGCTGAAAACTTCCGGCGGAAAATTTATTACGCCGCAGCCCATCGAAGGCTCGTTGAAACATCACCCGTGGGTTGCGGAGGCGATTGTGGTTGGCGACAAACGAAAATTTCCCGCCGTCCTGATCGTGCCGAATTTTGACGCACTCGAGGAGTACGCGCGCATGGAAGGGCTGGCGTTCTCATCGCGCCGAGAACTGATCGCTATTCCGGAAATTCAGTCGCGTTACGCGGGAATTCTGCAGGCGATCAACCAAGACCTTGCGCAATACGAGAAGCTGAAAAAATTCCGGCTGCTGCCCGAGGAGCTCTCATCGGCAAACGGCACGCTCACCGCCAGCCTGAAGCTGCGTCGACGAGCGATTGACGAACGTTTCAAGCAAGAGATTGATGAAATGTACTCTGAGCCAGAACCGGCATCCGTGATGTGAGTCAGCGCCGCGGATTACAATAACCACATGCAAGATCCACTTATCATCGCTGGACGGACGTTCCAGTCACGTCTGATTGTCGGAACAGGGAAGTACAAATCGTTTCAGGAGACCGCACGTGCGCTTGAGGCGAGCGGCGCCGAGATCGTGACTGTCGCGGTGCGGCGCGTAAATCTTGACCGCACGAAAGAATCTCTGCTTGATTACATTGATCCGAAAAAGTATTTTCTGCTTCCGAACACGGCGGGCTGCTACACGGCGGACGAAGCTATTCGTGCGGCCCGGCTTGGGCGCGAGGTTGGAATTTCCGATTGGGTGAAACTCGAAGTCATTGGCGACCAGGCGACGCTTTATCCGGATGTTCAAGCAACGCTTGAAGCCACTCGCACGCTGGTAAAGGAAGGCTTCACAGTTTTGCCGTACACGTCTGATGATCCGGTTTTTGCTAAACGGCTGCTCGATGCAGGTGCGGCGACGATCATGCCGCTGGGCGCGCCAATCGGAAGCGGACTGGGAATTCAGAACCGGGCGAATATTCAGATTCTGCGCGAGATGATTACTGGCGTGCCGCTTATCGTGGATGCGGGTGTGGGAACTGCGTCGGATGCAACGATTGCGCTGGAGCTCGGCGCGGATGCGGTGCTGATGAATACTGGAATTGCGAATGCTCAGGATCCGGTGCTGATGGCGGAAGCGATGAAGCATGCAGTGATTGCCGGTAGGGAGGCGTATCTTGCCGGGAGAATGGAAAAGAAGTTGTACGCAACGGCAAGTTCGCCGTTAGAGGGCGTGGTGCGATAGTTCTAACTCTTTGCCGCGAACTCTTCTCTCGATTTTCTTACCAATCCAGAGTGTAGAGCGGCCATTTATGGCCGCGTTAGTTTGCATTTCATGGGCTAGGCGGCGCTAAGCGCCGCTCTACACGGTTCCTCCCGGTCGAAAGGGCGCGGGCATTGAGGTATCAGTGGAAGTCGTGGGAGACGGTTTGAGCGCGAGTGATGTTCAGGGGCGAGACGCTCAGGGCTTTAACCGAAATGACTCCGTCCTGATTTTGCAAAATTCCTTCGATCAGCAGAAATTGCTCGGTCGAGAGCAGCAGCCGGTTCTGCTGAAATAAATCCGGGGTGACAATAGCGTTTGAAACTCCGGTCTCGTCTTCGAGGCTGAGGAATACAAATCCCTTTGCGGTACCGGGACGCTGACGCGCGATGACGCCGCCGGCGGTGCGGACCTTGCGTCCACTGGGAAGCTGGCACAGCTCGATTGCGCGGCAGACGCCGAGTTTGTTCATGCGTTCGCGATGATAGGACATCGGGTGCGGGCCGATGGTCATGCCGGTGCCGCGGAAGTCGGCAACCAGACGTTCTTCGTTGCTCATGATTTGAAGTGGAGATTTGTTGTCAGGCTCGGGAATATTTTCGAGCAGCGGGCCGGAGGGATTGGCGGCAGCTGCGGCGCTCCAGAGGGCATCCCGACGATGAAAATTTTGTTCACCACGGAGGCACTGAGGCACGGAGAAAATTTCTCTTTTTAGATTCTCCGTGTCCCCGTGTCTCCGTGGTGAATTGTGGATCGAGTTTAGCGCGCCGATTTCGGCGAGCGTTTGCAATTCATTTTTTCTCAGCTCGGGGACGCGGCAGACGAGATCATGAATCGACGTGAACAGGCTCCGATGCTGCTCGCGAGCAATGGCGCGTCCGGCTTCCTCGTGCAGGCCGCGAACATAGCGGAGACCGAGGCGAAGCACGACGTATTTCTCTGAACGCTGAGTGCTGAGTGCTGAGTGCTCCAGCGTACATTCCCACTCCGACTTCATCACATCAATCGGCAATACTTTCAAACCGTGCCGTTGCGCGTCTTTAACAATCGTCGCGGGACTGTAGAAGCCCATCGGCTGATTGTTCAATAGTGCTGCCGTGAATGCGGCAAGGTAATGCTGCTTCAAATATGCGCTGGCGTAAGCGAGAAGAGCGAAGCTGGCGGCGTGAGACTCGGGAAATCCATAAAGCGCAAATGAAGTGATGGAGAGCACGATCTCTTCCTGAGCGTCCGGAGAGATTCCATTGCGCGTCATTCCGGCGCGGAGCTTCGCTTCAATTTCCTTCATGCGTTTTTCCGAGCGCTTGAATCCCATGGCGCGGCGCAGCTCTTCGGCTTCGCCTCCGGTGAATCCCGCGACGGTCATGGCCATCTTTAGTAATTGCTCTTGAAAAAGTGGCACGCCCAAGGTTCGCTCGAGCACCGGTTTAAGCGATGGATGCGCGTATATCACTTCCTGTCGGCCTTGCCGCCGCTCTAAATAAGGATTCACCATCTGCCCAACGATCGGGCCGGGCCGGATGATCGCAACCTGCACGACAATGTCGTAAAACTTTTTCGGCTTGAGCCGCGGCAGGCACGACATCTGCGCGCGGCTTTCGATCTGGAACATGCCGATCGTGTCGGCTTTTTGCAAGGTCGAATAAACTTCGGGATCGCCGGCGGGCAGATGCGCGAGATCAACTTCTTCGTTGTAGTGATCGCGGATTAGATTGATCGAATCTTTCAGCACGGCCATCATGCCCAGACCGAGCAGATCGACTTTCACAATGCCGAGATCGGCGCAATCTTCTTTGTCCCATTGCACGACCACGCGGCCCGGCATGGATGCCGGCTCGAGCGGAACAACGGAATCGAGCTGGCCCTGGCAGATCACCATACCGCCCGAATGCTGGCCGAGATGGCGCGGCAAATCCTGAATGGCCTCGCATAGCTCAAAATATTTGCGAATGCGGGGATGGCGCAGGTCGAGCCCGGCATCGCGAAAGCGGTGATCGAATGTGTCGTTCTCGTCGCGATATTCCCAGTGCGCAACCGCAGCAGAAAGTTTATCGAGAGTCTCAAGATCGAAGCCGAGCACTTTTCCGATCTCGCGCGAGGCCATTCGGCTGCGGTAGGTGATGACATTGGCAGTCATGGCCGCGCCGCGCTCGCCATACTTCTGATAAAGGTGCTGGATGACTTTTTCACGCTCGTCGCCGCTGGGAAGATCAAGATCGATATCGGGCATTTCGCCGCGCTCTTCCGAGAGAAAGCGCTCGAAGAGAAGCTCCATGCCGACCGGATCGACAGCAGTGATGCCGAGCGAATAACAAACCGCGCTATTGGCGGCCGAACCGCGGCCCTGCACCAAAATGTTCTGCTCGCGGCAGAAGCGTACCAACTCCCAGACGATAAGAAAGTATCCCGGCAAATTTAATTTTTCGATCAGCGCCAGTTCGCGTTCGATCTGGGTGCGGGCTTTGTGTTGCAACTCCGCCGAGCTGCGGCCATAGCGAGCCTGGAATCCTTCGCGCGTGCGCTCGCGCAAATAAGACATCATGCTTTCGCCTTCGGGCACCGGATATTTTGGAAATTCGTAGCCGAGATCTTCGAGCGTGAACTCCAGACGCGACGAAAGCTCGACCGTATTGGCAATGGCTTCGGGCAGATCGGCGAAAAGCTTGGCCATCTCCTCAGGCGATTTCAGATGACATTCGGAATTTCTCGTGAGCAGGCGTCCGGCGGTGCTCAGGGTGCAGTGATTGCGAATTGACGTGAAAACGTCACAGAGTTCGCGGGCGTTTTTGGTTGCATAACGCACGCCGTTGGTAGCAAGCAATGGAAGATTTAACGAGCGCGCAATTTCAATGGCGGCGCGGTTGCGAAGCTCCTGCTCGCGATGAAAATGACGCTGCAATTCAACATAAACATTTTCGCGGCCGAAGATATGCACGAGTCGCTCGACTGATTCGCGTGCAGCTTCAATTCCGCCATGTTTGAAAGCCGTTGCGAGCGGGCCATCGTCGTCGCCGGTCAGGCAAACCAATCCTTGCGAATATTCCTGGAGTTCATCTTCAAAAACTGAACCTTCGTCTTTCGCTGAGCGCAGTTTCATTTTTGTGATCAGGCGGCAGAGGTTTTGGTATCCCATGCGGGAGGAGATAAGCACGGGGAGGCGAGATTCAACACGGAGACACTGAGACGCGGAGGAAATCGGATGATCGGGCCATCGGGTGATCGGGTGATCTGATGATTGGCTAATGTAACCAATATTGGCTACATGTTTCTCCGTGTCGGAGCTTGCCCTGAGCGAAGTCGAAGGGTGTCTCCGTGGTGAAAAGTTGAAGGAAACTTCTGTACCAATGTGCGCTTTTATCCTTGCTTTCGCTGCGGCCATGTGGAAGCGCGGCGCGCCATAGATGCCATCGCGGTCGAGCAGCGCCATCGCGGGCATTTGTAGCTCAGAGCAGCGCGTGATCAGGTTCTCAGGCAGGGAAGAGCCTTCGAGGAAGCTGAAAGCGGAGCGGGAATGGAGCTCGACGTACATCGGGCGATCCGGTCATCGGGTCATCTTGCGATCTCAAAATCAATCGCCCGATGGCCCGATCACCCGATCATTCGATCACTCAGTCGTAGCTTCCTTCCAACAGCCATCTCCCCGAAGTCAAATCGTGGACTAGGCGATAGAGGACGATACCGTCTTTTTCCTGCACCGCAATGTCCCATTCGTCGCGCATCCACTCGTCATGTTCCCACCAATCTCCGGAGGATCGCCAGGGTCCGGCAGACCAGAGAATGTCACCGGAAATCTGCCTGCCCTTTAAGGAACGAATGTGCGAGAGATGTCCTTGGCTGTAGTTAATCCTCACATTTATGGAAGGACGAAAAATTCTGAGCGCGGTGATAAGACTGTCGGTCAGATGATCGAGTGTGGACTGCTCGCGCATGGCGAGATGAGCCAGATGCTGATTCCGACGGGCGGGACGCCCGTTGCCCCACGATCCGGAATCAGATGGCGTGAAATGCCGCATTTCGAAAGCATCTCGGCGATGCGTATCGAGCAGCAAGGGAGAGCCGGCGCGGTCATCGCCGACAATTCCATTAATTCGTGCCAGAGTGAGCTCGAGTTTTTCGGGCTCAGGCGAAGAAGGTATGAAGAGTCCGTTCTGCGCAGGGCGAGGTTTGGCGGGTTCGATGCGCAGATGAATTTTGGTGATGGGAGCGCCGGGAGGATTCGCGTTCAAATCCAACTGCAAAAGCTTCAGAAAAATTTTGGGATCGAGAAGAGGGACGGGAAGACGAATGATTCGCTGAAAAATATTTCCTTGTTCACCATTATTGATCCCACCCTTCGCCAAAAACGGGCGAAAGGGTGGGGCAACCCCGATATTGTTTTTGTGTTCACCTTCGTGTAACTTCGTGTCCTTCGTGGTTTCATTTATTGACCACGAAGGACACCCTTCGGCTTCGCTCAGAGCAGGCTCCGGTTCACGAAGGAAGTTATTTTCTAACATCAGTTCCAATCGCAATTCCTGCACCGCGAGCGAGCGCCCGCGCAACCGTGCGCACAATTGCTCCAGCATCCGGTTCAATAGGAATGCCAGTGGTTCGAGCAGCACTATCGGATATTCGACTTCGATAGCTTCTTCAAACACCAGCGGCGGATCACACGGAACTAAATCGCGAATGCTGGCGCCGCGAGCTTTGCGTTGAAGATCGAGCCCGGCTTGGCCGAGACGTTCAGTTAAAGCAATTTCTGGGAGAGCAGCAAGGTCGCGGAATTTATGAATTCCCCAGCGGCGGAAGGTTCCGAGAAATTCTTCGGTTTGCTCGGAATCCGCTTGATTGGAAAACAGCACCTCAACCGGCAGGCTGCCTAAAACTTGGGATTCTTTTCCTTCCGGAATGACAGTCACGCCGCTGAAGCCGTGGGCAGCGAGCAGGGCCGAATCGAGCGTGGAAGCGACAGCAACATTGGTCTGCAGGCCGAGGCTGTAAGCGCAGCAGGAGATTTCGCGGGCGATTTTGGGTAGTGGACCAAAAAGTGTTTCAAGGCCGGAGAGATCGAGAAGAAGGGTATCTGGAGCAAAGTCCTCTATACGTGGAGAAAATGATTGCGCGCAATCGAGCAGCGCCTGATGCGCGGAGAATTCCTGCAGCTCTGAACGATCGCGCAAGATCACTTCGTCCGAGAGTTCAGCTTGAAGTTTAGTCATGCCGATACAGATTCCGGCAATGCGCGCTTCTTCGTTAACTGCTAAAACTTTTTCGAGTGGCGGCTTGCCTTCAAGCACCGCTACAGAGTGCGAACGCAATTCCGGTTCGGCGCGCAAGATTGCCGCGGCGGGAAAATCCGGAACGAAGATGCAAGCAAAAGGCATGAAAAACGTCGCTGGTTATTCATTCTTAAACACTAGCAATCAGCAGTCAGCGCTCAGCATTCAGCCAAAATAGAATCGATGCAACTGAATGCTGATTGCTGAAGGCTTTCATGCGTAATCCGGTACCATGTCTCACCCGGCGCGGACTGCGCGGGTTGTAAAACTTGCGTGCACGGATTGCATAGGCTTGCGTTCCAGACGAGTGCGCGCAAGTTCGGCTTCGATTTGTATTCGTTCGAGAAGCTTTGCGTGAGTGGGTTCCTGCGGCAGATATTTCCACCCTATCTCTCCAAAAGAAGGAACGACAAGGGTGGGGCAACCGAGATTTTGCGAATGCGCCGCTTTTGCTGATGGCTGATAGCTGATGGCTGAGAGCTTGATGACCACACATGCGCACGTCTGCGCGCAAGCGAATTCGCTTACTACCAGCAACGCTGTTTTCGTATGCTCGACTGCACGCTGGAAGCGGAACCACGAGGCCAGGGGAATGCGGCGCACAAATTTTTCTGGAATTCCGGCGAGATCAAGGGCAACCAGACCGAAGCCGCCGCTTTGCAGAATCAGGTCTGTGGTTTTTAGGACTTGTTCGAGGCGGCGCTCGCTGTAGGTTTTGCTAACGAAGTTGTCGTGCGTCCCTTCGGCGCTCCGCTTCTCAGGGCAGGCTAAAAACGGTTGTCGGCCGTCAGCCCCAATATTTTTTGCCGACGCCTGACGACCGAAAACCGATGACTTCTTCCCACACCTCACCCAAAAAAACTTCCCAAAATTAATTCCCGCCGCCGTCCCCGATTCCGGATCAAAGCTGTCGCCCGAGTCGATCAGGGCGCAAGATTCATCGCGCCGAGTGGCGGCGGCGATGGTCGCGAGCAGCATGCTGGTTTTGCCGGAAGAACCTGGGCCACAAATTTCCGATAAGCAGCCGCACGGCAGGCCGCCGGTCATCGCGTCCAGTTCGGCGACTCCAGTCGAAATCATCTCCGGCCTGGGACGCACTTCCAGAAGCGACGCCGGGCGAACATCGATCAAATGCTTATGCGAAGAGACATGTTTGAGGATGGCAGCCTTGCGTTCGGCAGAGGCTTGCGGTAAAAAGTCAGGCACTGGCGGGGCCGCAGAATTCCAGGGCAAAGAAGACATTTGGACCTCAGGCAGAAAGATCAGGGCTGGACTGACCGGCAGCGAAAACCAGAGTAGTTTCGCTTTTTATTCGCCTATAAAATCTTGCTACCAGCCGTCTGACTTGTCAAGTCAGAAAAATCCCTAAATCACGCAGCTGATTCTTGTTCTGTTTTTGTAACAAAATCAAAGTAGTAAACAGGGACGGCGTAAAGTCGAGGCAGAGTGTGGGCGGGGAGGAATTTGATAATGAGGTGGGAAGGTGCGGCCAGCAAGAAAGGTTGAAGCCAAGAAGCTCTATGAAACGCCGGTTCTTCGAAGGTTAAATCTGCAAGAAGCAAAAGCTATGCTGTGCTCCCAAATTAAAAGTATTTTTCGAACCAGCCGTGCTCACCCTCCGGAGCCTATCGCTCTGAATGCAAAAAATCTTAGGGCAAAAAAGAAAGGTTACACAAGACCGATGCTGAACAAATTAACGTCCGAGCAGGCCAAATTGCTGCTGATTGGGCGCGCTAGCATCGGCGACGAAAGCGCATACGATTTCTTGTACTCGTTTTTCCATGATGCGAAATCCGACCCGGGCCACTCTGCATGAGCAGAATTGCGTGAATGCCGGTATTAATGACGGCGTGATCGCTTGATCGCTCGAGTGTTGATCGCCCGGGTCTTAACCGGTCGAATCACCGGCTCGGGTGCCAAGTCTTCCGAATCATCGTGTCTTGGCATTTTGCGCAGCTGTTCCACTAACGCCAGACGCTTGTAGGGATCTTTCTCGGTTACGGCATCTACATACAGCTGCAACCACGTCTTTGAGTTCGTGTTCATTTCAGTCGGTTCTGGTATCGAGTGACAAGCCATAAAACTAGAACGCTGGACTGCGCTCCTTTTGCGGTGGATTTTTGGCGGATGCGCCGCTAAGTTCCTTCTTTTCGACGCGGCGAAATGCCGAATTTAAAGCTCTTGTTTAATATGGATGCGAGTTGCACAAAAAAAGTCGCGTCACGACATAATTCCCCGTTCAAAGGCAACGAATCGCGCTCTGGCGGGCATCACTCATGAAGAGGGCTGCTCGGCTACCGCTTTGACAGACGCGAGCTGTTGTTCTTAACATAGGAGAATCGGACGCGCTGCTCGGCGCGGGTCGGTTCATTTAGGCTGTGTATCTCGCCGATAAGAACAAATTTCTATGATTAACGTAAAAGACCTTACCAAAAGGTATGCGCGTACCACCGCCGTAGACCATATTTCATTCGAAGTAGCCAAAGGCCAGATCGTAGGCTTTCTTGGTCCGAACGGCGCCGGTAAAACCACCACCATGCGCGTGCTCACCTGCTTCATGCCGCCTACATCGGGTTCGGCCACAGTCGCGGGCTTCGACGTGCTCGAAAAGCCGCTGGAGGTCAAAAAGCGCATCGGCTATTTGCCGGAAACGCCTCCGGTCTATCCGGAAATGGAGACGGCTGAGTACCTGAGATTTGTTGGCAAGCTGAAAGGCTTGTCCGGGTCTGAGCTGAATCAGCGCATCGATTATGTTTGTGAGCGCTGCGCGATTGCCGATGTGAAGAACAAACTGATCGGCAAATTGTCGAAAGGGTACCGGCAGCGCGTTGGCTTAGCGCAGGCCATTATTCACAATCCGGACGTCCTCATTCTCGACGAACCCACCGCCGGCCTCGATCCGAAGCAAATCAACGAGACGCGGGATTTGATCAAGAGCCTCGCCGGAAGCCACACCATTATTCTCAGCACGCACATTCTGCCCGAGGTGGAGCAGACCTGCGAGCAAGTGATCATCATAAATAAAGGCAAGTTGGTCGCGACGGATTCGGTAAAAAACCTACAAGCGCGGGCGCGCGGCGCTGAGTCCGTGCTGGTCGAAGTTGCCGGACGCAACGGGGGTTTGGACTTCGCCACGGTACAGCAAAGACTGGAGCGGGTTGGCGGAGTGAGCCGTGTGTCATGCAAGCAGCAGGTTGACAGCCGCGGGCTTTTTGAAATCGAAAGTCAAAAAGGAAGCCTGGTTCGCGGCGATCTGGCGCGTGCAGTAGTTGAATCCGGATGGGACCTGAACGAACTTCGTCCTGCCGCGATGAGCCTCGAGGAAGTCTTCCTGCAGCTCACCGCAACGGAAGTTGCTGCCAAAGCCGCCGGCGAGGGGAAACAATAATGAGAAATGTACTAATCATCTGCCGGAAAGAACTGCACGGCTACTTCGTTTCGCGAATCGCCTACGTTCTGCTGGCACTTTGGGGCTTCATCTTCGGATATTTCTTCTGGGTCGAGCTCGGCGGCTTCCTGAAGTACAGCTCAGAAATGATGATGAGCGGCCAGATGTATCCCATGAATATCAACGAGCAGATTATTCGCCCGCTGCTGCAGAACGTGGCGGTAATCAGCCTTTTCTTTGTTCCGTTGATCACCATGCGCCTCTTTGCTGAAGAGAAGAGCAGTGGCACGATCGAATTGCTGGCCACCTCACCCATCCGGGACCTCGAAATCATTGTCGGCAAGTGGCTCGCGGCGCTGGTGTTGTATTGCTGCTTCCTGGCATTCACGGTGATTCATTTCGCGTTTCTCTTCCACTACGGCAATCCGGATTGGAAGACGCTGCTGGTCGCATATCTGGGCCTGCTGCTGGAAGGCGGCGTAATGCTCGCGATTGGCACATTCCTTTCCAGCCTTACCAAGAACCAGATCGTCGCCGGCGCTTCCACCTTTGGCGTCTTGTTGCTGCTATGGGTTTTCGGCTGGGTCAGCAGTTACAACAATGCGACCTGGGCGCACGTGCTTTCTTATATGTCGCTCGTCGATCATTCCGAGTCATTCATGCGCGGCGTGATCGACTCGAAGGACGGGATCTTTTACGCAACACTAATTTTCCTTGGACTTTTTTTCACAGCGCGCTCTATGGAATCACTGCGCTGGAGGTCGTAAATGGCAAGTCAATGGCTTAAAGCTCGGCAAACGAAATACGCAGCTTTTGCGGCGACGTACATATTAGTAATTGTCGCGGTCGTGATCGTCGCGAACGTGCTCGCGAACCGTTATAACAAGTCGTTTGACGCAACCGCGAACAAGCGTTACTCGCTTTCCGAGCAGACGGCGAAAATCGTAAAAGAAGCGCCGCATGGTGCGACGATTACGTACTTCGACCGCAGCACCCATTTCCGCGACGCGAAAGACCTGCTCGATGAGTACCAGAATCTCTCGCCGAAACTGAAAGTCAACTACGTCGATCCGGACAAAGATCCGCAATTGGCGCGGGCAGACGGTATTCGCGAATACGGTACGGCGCTGGTAGAAGTTGGCGACCGTAAAGAGCAAGCCAAGAGCATGACGGAAGAAGGCATCACCGGCGCCTTCATCCGCGATCTGAAGAACAGCACCCGCACAGTTTGCTTCGTGACCGGAAGCGGCGAGCACGATATCAGTGACAGCGATCGCGAGGGCTTCTCCAAGTTCAAGGATGCGCTGGCAACCGACAATTACGAAACCCAGAGCATCAATCTGCTGGAGAAGGCAGAAGTTCCGAGCACCTGCACTGCTCTCGTAGTCGGTGGGCCAACGCGGGATTACCTGCAGCCGGAAGTCGATGCGATAAAGAAATATGTCGAAGATGGCGGGCGCGCATTCTTCATGCTCTCTCCGCCGCTCAAGGTCGGCCGCTTTGAAATTGCCGAGAACGATGCGCTAACAAATCTCCTCGAAAGCTGGGGCGTGACGCCGGACAAGGAACTGGTTCTTGATCTGAATCCGATCGGGCAAATTTTTGGACTCGGTCCGGAAGTGGCTTTGGTGAGCAATTACGGCTCGCAGCCGATCGTTAGCGAGATCAAGCGGACCATGACCGGCTTTCCGTTATCGCGTCCGATTGAGATAAAAAATACCGATAAGACGACAGTCGACAAATTGTTTGATTCTTCTGGAACCAGCGTGGCCACGGCGAACCTGTCTTCGGCGCGCGTGGATGTGAACGATCCCAAAAACAAAAAAGGACCGCTCACGTTGGCGGCAGCCGGCACCTATAACACCGGCAAGCAGAATTCGCAGGGACGGTTCGTGGTAGTGGGCAGCGCCGATTGGGCCGACAATCAGTACATCAATTTCAACGGCAACAGCGATCTGGCGGTGAATGCCGTGAACTGGCTGTCGTCGGATGAGGATTTGATTTCAATCCGCCCCAAGCCGCCGGAGGACCGCCGCGTGACGATGACGCAGCATCAGTTCAACGCAGTGCTGGCGACGAGTCAGTTTGTGCTGCCGCTGATCGTGGTGTTTGCGGGAGTGGGCGTGTGGTGGAAGAGACGATAAATTTGCTTTTGGAAGGGCGCGACTTCGAGCCGCGTAACTTCCGAAGCGAATGAGTTACGCGGCGCTAAAGCGCCGCTCTACACGGTTGTCCAAAGATCATGAAAATTTATAGTCTTGCCATCGCAGCTCTTGTTCTCGCCGTTCTTACCGGCTTTCTGTACTGGTCGGGCCATCACAAGCCTGGAGAAGACGCAACGAAGATTTCCGCCGACACTCCACCGGCGATACTCAAGCTCGACTCGAACTCAATCACCAAGCTTGAGCTGAAAAAGAAGGATGCGGATTCGGTCGTGCTGGATAAGGCCGGCTCGGGCGATTGGCAGATCACCGAGCCCAAATCGCTGCGCGCTGATCAAAGTTCTGTTGAAGGAGTGACTTCGGCGCTGTCGTCATTGAATTCCGAGCGCCTGGTGGAAGACAAGGCTACCGACCTGAAGACCTTCGGCCTCGATAATCCTTCTTACGAAGTTGACGTGACCGAAAAGGACAACAAATCGCAAAAATTACTGCTCGGCGATGACACACCTGCGAGCGGCGGAATTTATGCCATGCTGGCCGGCGACCCGAGGATCTTTACCATCGCCACTTACACGAAAACGGGAATCGAGAAAGATCTGAGCGATCTTCGCGATCGCCGGCTTCTTCCCCTCGATGCCGACAAGGTCAGCCGGGTCGAGCTGCTACGCAAGAACCAAGACCTGGAGTTCGGCCGTAACAAAGGTAACTGGCAGATCTTGAAACCTAAGCCTATGCGTGCCGATAGCGTGCGGGTCGGCGATCTGGTCCGCGATCTCACTGACGCCAAGATGGACCTGACTGGCTCCGATTCCAAAGAGGCTGCATCGAAGTTTGCCACAGGGACCGCGGTCGCAACCGCCAAGCTAACTGACGAATCCGGCACGCAGCAACTTCAGGTCCGCAAGAATAAAGACGACTACTATGCGCGATCGAGTGCGGTGGATGGTGTGTATAAGATTCAATCGAATTTAGGTACGCAACTCGACAAGGGACTCGGCGATTACCGGAATAAGAAGGTTTTCGATTTCGGCTACAACGATCCCAACAAAATTGAACTGCACAACGGAAATAAATCCTATTTCCTGACGCGCGGCACGGCGGGAATGGAAGACTGGTGGTCGAACGGGAAGAAAATGGATTTTGCGAACGTCGAGTCGGTGATCTCCGATCTTCGCGACCTGAGCGCCAACAGCTTCCCCGATTCCGGTTTCTCAAATCCGACAATCGAAGCGGTAGTGACGTCCAGCGACGGGAAGCAGAGCGAGACCGTGCAGATTGCCAAAGTCGGCGACCACTATATCGCCAAACGTGAGAACGAGCCGGCGCTGTATCAACTCAGCTCCAACTCAGTCGATGGATTGCTCAAGGCCGCGGATGACCTGAAGCCGACGGCACCGCCGGCTAGCCAGAAAAAATCATAGGGAGTTTGCGTGCAGAAGTTCGCGCGAAAGAAGAACATCAGGCTTGCGATGCGCGCCGGTTTTTGATTTCCTCCAGATGCTGGCGCAGTCTTTCAATTACCTGCTGATGGCTCGAATTCTTTAGCTCCTCGCGCAGTTCTTGGAGCGCAAAGTGCACCACGTCATGATGATGGAGTTCCTCCGGGGCTACATCCTGGCTCAGTTCCAGCCAGATACTGTGCAGCAAATCTACTTCCTTAGGCGTAAGGTGGGGCGCATGCGGCCCGAGATAGAAAACATGCTCCTGCCCATTCGGCAAATAAATAATGAGTGTTAACTGCGGCTTGGGATCGGGCAGCCGCTCCCAGGCTAGTCCGGCAATTCGTGCCTCTTCGGTGACGGGCCGGTTCGGAGATGCTCCAAGCACGACCACCGAAGATTGCAAACTCTGCGCAGCGCGCAGAACTGCGTCCCATTTATCTGTGGCGGCAGCTACGGCGAGGTGAATGCTCTTGCCCTTTTTCTCTGCGACCGCCAATGCTCGCGTAAAAAGGATCTGCTCTTCCGAACTGAACAGCTGGTCTGCCTCTAATTCGTACTCGCTCGCGCTCGCGCGGCCCAAGAAGCGCAGATGCAGCGCCACCACATCCTGCTTACGCGGATCGACCTCGTCGAGGGTTTCGCTCAGGTTATAAAGCGTGTTGTAGTTGCGAACCATCACCAGTACATTACCGGGGCGGACGCCGAGAGACTTCGGATCGAGGTCCTCGCCAGGTTCCACGTTGAATTGATCGAGTTCTGCGTGCTCGGTTGCATGCCTGCGGGTGATCTTCTCGGAAACTTCGAATACGGTGAAGAAAACGATGGTGAACGCAACGCCGGAGATGGTCGCGACTTCCTTGGTGAACAGGTTGATGATGCACAACGAAAACAACATCAGCGTAATCAGTGACAGGCCTACGGGAATTTCAATGCTGCCGATCTTCAAGTTCAGTGGAACACGGTACTCGCGTTTTCCGGGTTCTGTATAGCGCAGCACGACCACTGCCAGGCCTTTCATGGCGAAGCTCCACATCACGCCAAACGCGTATGCTTCGCCGAGTACGAAGACGTCGCCGCGGCTCAGAATGATGGTGAACAATTGAAGCGCTACCACGACGTTCAGAATGCGATAGGACGTACCAAAACGCGGATGTGGCTTGCGGAAGGACTGGGGAAGAATTCCATCTTCAGACACGCGGTTCAAAACTCCGTTGGAACCGACGATCGCGGTGTTCACTGCGCCCGCCAGCATGAGCGTGCCAACCACGACGACAAAAACATGGAAAAGCAGGCGCAGAGAGAACGGGCCTACAAGATGCATGGCCAGTCCGCCGATGAGGTCTTCCTGGAAGTTGGCCCGGACGGAGTCGGGGATGATCATCACCGCAAAAAATGTGACCCCGGCGGTGAAAATCAGGCTGTAAAGGAAAATGACCCACGCCGCCTTCTTCAGATTCGGGAGCTTGGGATGTTCGATTTCCCGGTACACCTGGGCCATGGTTTCTTCGCCGCTCATGGCGAGCACGGAATGTCCCAGGCCGATCAATATGCCGATGAATCCGATGGTGTAGGGCAGTGAACTATGACGCAGCCAACCAAGCGCGCCGCCATGCTCACCCTGGTAATAGGTGATGTTGCGGAGATGGGGCAAAGGCGGCAGGTGCGCGCCGCGCACCCACAACGTGAGGCAACACCAAACCACCATGATGATGATCATCACGGTAGTGATGTACATAATGTGGAGTGCTTTTTCGCTCGATTCCGGAATGCCCTTCAGGTTCTCCCACCAGAAATAAATGGTGCAAAGGATCGCGAACACAGCTGCGGTCAGGTTCTCCGGAAGAACGATGTGCATGTGACCGTAACGAAACAACTCGTTCAGCAATCCGACCAGATATTGCCCGGCGGAAACTCCGCTGATCGGCCCGGTCAGGATGTAATCGAACATGAGGGCTGAAACCGAGAACTTGGCCAGGGTGCTGCCCATGGCTTCTTTGACCACGCGGTAGACGCCGCCGCGCACGAACATTCCGCAGCTTTCGATGTACAAAGCCGCAACCGTACCGGCCATCAACATAATGGCCAGAATGAACCAGGGAGCGGTTTTTCCGATGAAGTGCTCAGAGATTCCGCCGGCGTAAAAAGCGGATGAACCCAGATCGTTGAGCACAATGGCCGCCACACGCCAGAAAGAAATAAAGGCGAGCATAGCGCTGGTGGCAACCAGCACTCGCTGGCCGCCGATGGTCATAGTGGAACCGGGCTTGGCTGTCTCGTTTGCCATGCGTAGGAGGCGGAAGAAATCAGTAGATTAGAAAATGTAACATATCGCCAAAGCCAAGCGCGGCGGGGCTGATCGGCGCGAGCAAGGCTCGATCACAGTGACCCTGGTGTGTTTGCGGCGGCGGGCCGCGATGATATCTTTAAGTTCGAGCACCCCTCCTGATGGATGTCCTCACCCAACTTTTCGAACAGCATTTTGGCGCTCCCGTTCAGCGCGTTCAGCCGCTTCAAGGCGCACTCAGCGGTTCGGGACGAAGCATTATCCGGCTCTCGAATAATCGTTATCGGGCGATCGGCATTCTCTACGGAGTGCGCGAAGAGAATCTCGCTTTCCTCGAGTTCTCGCGCCACTTTCGGCGCCACGGCTTGCCGGTCCCGGAAATCTATGCGGAGGCCTTAAACGAAGGCGCCTATCTCGAAGAAGACCTGGGCGACGTCACCCTGTTCGACTTTCTTTCGAAGAACCGACAGGGGGAGATTGCTCCTCCGGTCATCGATGCTTACCGCAAGGTGCTTGAAATTCTGCCCCGTTTCCAGGTCGATGCCGGCCGCGATCTGAACTACAAAGTGTGCTATCCGCGGGCGAGCTTCGACCGCCAGTCGATCATCTGGGACTTGAATTACTTCAAGTATTACTTTCTGCGGCTGGCCGGAATCCCGTTTAATGAGCAGGCGCTCGAGCAGGATTTCACCCGGCTAACCAAGTTTCTGCTCTCAGCCGATCACGATTATTTTCTTTACCGCGATTTCCAGTCGCGCAACATCATGCTCCGCGACGATGGGCCTTACTTCGTTGATTACCAGGGCGGCCGCCGGGGCGCGCTGCAATACGACGTAGCTTCGCTCTTGTACGACGCCAAGGCCGATCTGCCGCCACAATTGCGGCAGGAACTGCTCGAGCATTACCTCGAAGCCCTGCGCAAGCACATTCGCATTTCGAGTCGCGCGTTTATGGAGCACTATTACGCGTTCGTTTACGTGCGGCTCATGCAGGCATTTGGCGCATACGGCTTTCGCGGATTTTACGAGCGCAAGGTGCATTTCCTGCAGAGCGTTCCTTACGCCCTCAAGAACCTTCGCTGGCTGCTGCACAATGTGACTCTTCCCGTCGAACTGCCAACTTTGATCGAGGCCTTTCGCGGCATGCTGGGCTCAGAGAAGCTGCTCAACTTGCATTTCGAAGCCCAACCGTCGCAACCTGGTGTAGAGACGTCTGCGAATCGTTTAACCGTTCGCGTTTACAGTTTTTCGTTTCATCGCGGCGGAGTTCCCAAGGATGAAACCGGAAACGGCGGGGGGTTTGTTTTCGATGGCCGCAGCATTCCAAATCCTGGACGCGAAGAGCGCTTCAAGAATCTTACCGGCAAAGATGCCCCGGTCGTCGAGTTTCTCGATCAGCAGGAGAGT
>Ga0335077_10003677_pt1 | contig 18611 bp, 18 predicted proteins | sample Lox_Sample_31_FD_207151 | JGI IMG/M metagenome (GOLD analysis project Ga0335077, IMG submission 207151) | Soil microbial communities from Loxahatchee National Wildlife Refuge, Florida, United States - Lox_Sample_3.1 | ecosystem: Environmental > Terrestrial > Soil > Wetlands | place: USA... | reverse complement strand
GCGATGGCGTCGACTCGCGCAGATTTCGAAGCGGAAGCGAGTTGGGTAAAGTCCGGCATGGGGACGATTCAGACCAGAAGATTTAGGCTATCTCGCGGCAAACTCTGGCGTCTTGTGCTGGATCACGAGATCGAGGCGGCTGCGATGGCTATCCATGTCTGGCGTATCGGGTGCCATAATCCGCCAGGCTCAAAAGCAGCAGGAGTAACAGCCAGAAAAGGGACGCCACGATCACCAGCTTGGTCAATTTCTCGCTGGCGTATTTTACGTGCATGAAGAACAGCACAACCAGTAGGGCCTTGCAGGTCGCGATCACCAGCGCCACAACCGTGTTGAATGGGCCGAGGTCGATAAAGGCGACCCGCGCTGTAACCACCGTCAACACCATCAGCGCGATCCAGATTCCGTAATACAGCTTGCTCGAAATGACGTGTTCAGACATTGCGGCTCACCCCAGCGGCTTGCGGTCGATCAGATAGAGCAACGGAAAAAGATAGATCCAGACGACGTCCACAAAGTGCCAATACAGTCCGCCCAACTCAATCGGCGTATAGTACCGCGGCCCGTAGCGCCCCCTGGCAGCGTGATAGAGCAGGTATGTGAAGATTCCCACACCGATGATCATGTGCAGTGCATGCAGCCCGGTCATGGCGAAATAGAGCGAAAAGTAAATCTGCTCATGCGACTGGTCGATGTGGATCTGCGGGTAGTCGCGGACCAGATCACTGGCATCAAACGATGCTCCCGGAATGTGGTGCTCTTTGTATTTGGCGTGCCATTCGACGCCTTTAATCCCCAGGAAAGCCAGACCAAAGATCAGGGTAAGCACCAGTAGAATAACCAGAAGCGCGCGCTTGCCCATCTGCGCCGCGCGCACTCCCAGGGCGACCGTCAAGCTGCTGCAAATCAGAACGATGGTGTTGATGGTTCCCAGCCAGATGTCCAAACTCCGGCTGCCGGCGGCGAATTCCTTGAAGTACCAGAGGCGGTAGACGAGGTAGGCGCAGAACATACCGCCGAAAAACATGATTTCGGTCCCGAGGAACAGCCACATGCCGAGCGACGCCGCATCGCGCTGCTGCTCGACGCTCGAAAAGTGATGGCGCAGTTCCGGGCCGTGATGTTCGACTGCGACTGGGCTATCGCTCAACCGAAACCTCCTCGGGCGGCGCGGGAATCTGATCGTAGTTATAGGCTTCCCAGGTCACTTCCGGCTCATGATCAAAATTAAATGTCGGCGGCGGCGACGCGGTCTGCCATTCCAGACCGGCCGCGCCCCACGGGTTGTCGTCGGCCAGCTTGCCGTAGCGCATGGACCACAGGAAATACACCATGGGCAAAACATATCCCACGGCGAGGATGGTGGAACCTGCTGTAGATAGCACGTTCAATACCTGAAACTCCGGCGGATACTGCCAATAGCGCCGTGGCATTCCCATGTAGCCGAGAATGAATTGCGGGAAAAAGGTCAGGTTGAATCCCAGGAAAACGATGAGCGCGGCAAACTTACCCAGCCACTCCGGGTACAGGCGGCCGGAGATCTTCGGCCACCAGAAATGCATTCCGCCCAGATAACCCATGACCGCACCTCCCACCATGATGTAATGGAAGTGAGCAATCACGAAATAAGTGTCGGTGACGTGAACGTTGAGTCCCAAAGCCGCCAGGAACAGCCCGGTCAAACCTCCCATGGTAAACAGTCCGATAAATCCGAACGCGTATAGCATGGGCGTGGAAAACGTAATCGAACCCTTGTACATGGTGGCAGTCCAGTTGAATACTTTGATCGCCGACGGCACCGCGACCAGGTAACTCAAGGCGGAAAAGACCAGCGCCGAATAAAGCGAAATACCGGCGACAAACATGTGGTGCGCCCACACCAGGAAGCCGAAAACCGCAATGGCGATGCTTGACAATGCGATCGCCTTATAACCAAAGATGCGCTTGCGGGAAAAGCAGGGCACAATTTCCGCCACGACTCCCATGGCCGGCAGAATCATGATGTAGACGGCGGGGTGGGAATAGAACCAGAACAGATGCTGGAAGAGCAGAGGATCGCCGCCACGAGTAGGATCGAAAATTCCCAGATGAAAGACCCGCTCGAACACGACCAGCACCAGCGTGACCGCCAGCACCGGCGTGCCCAGAAGCTGAATAATGCTGGTCGCGTAGTGCGCCCAGATGAACAGCGGCAATCGCGACCATGTCATCCCCGGCGCCCGCATGCGATGAATGGTCACAACAAAGTTCAAGCCGGTGAGAATTGACGAAAACCCAGCGATGAAGATGGAAAGCCCAGCTTCAATCACCTTGGTATTGCTGAAGGCGGTGCTGAAGGGCGTGTAGAAGGTCCATCCCGTGTCCACGCCGCCGGTCACGATGCAGTGCAGCATCATAATTCCGGCAATGATGTAGAGATACCAGCTCAGCAGGTTGATGCGAGGGAACGCCAGGTCCTTGGCGCCGACCATCAGCGGGACCAGGAAATTTCCCAGCACGGCCGGAATTGAGGGGATCAGGAAAAAGAAAATCATGACCTGACCGTGCATGGTGAAGAGCTTATTGTAAGTGTCGGCCTGCACCAGGTCGCCGGCCGGAGTCAGAAGTTCCAGCCGAATCAGCAGCGCGAAGAAGCCCCCAATGAAAAAGAAAAACGTGATCGACATGAGGTAAAGCAGCGCGATCCGTTTGTGGTCCGTGGTCAGCAGCCAGGACTTGATCCCGTATTCCCGGTTGAGGTAGTTCTCGCGTTCCGGAGTGATGACAGGCGTCGCCATAACTATTGCACCTTCGATTCCTGAACCTTCGTGCCCGCAGCCCCGGGCGGCGCACTCAACGACTTGACGTACGCTACTAGTTCCGTCAATTGTTCTTCACTGACCAGTCCTTGAAACACCGGCATGATGGGCTTGAAGCCTTTCACCACTTTGGCGCTGGGACTCAAGATCGACTCACGAATGTAGTTCTCGTCAGCAACGACCGTCCGCCCGTCTTCGAGCATCACTGGTTTGCCAAAAACCCCAACCAGGTTGGGTCCGCGGCCCTGGGTGTCAGCGCGGTGGCAGGTGACACAGCCCAGCTGCTGAAAAATATTTTGACCGTTTGAGGCCAGCGAGCCCGACGTGTTCCCACCCGACAGCCACGCCTCATATTGCGCGGGCTCCATTACTACGACCTGGCCGATCATGCCTGAATGCTGCGAGCCGCAGTATTCCGCGCAGAACAAGTGATAGACACCCGGCTTGGTGGCGCGAAACCAGGCTGTGGTGTAGCGCCCAGGCAGCACGTCCTGCTTAATGCGAAACGCGGGAACATAGAAGCTGTGGATCACGTCCTGTGAAGTCATGATCATCTCGATGTCGCGGCCGACGGGAACATGCAGTTCGTTGATTTCGCGCTGACCCTCCACATGCTCGAGCTTCCACATCCACTGCTTGGCAACGACGTAAATTTCGGTCGCGCCCCGAGGCGGCGTGCGCTCCTGAAAGTAAATCACCGCTCCCCACGCGAAGATCACCATAAAGATCCCCAGCGGAACTACCGACCAAGTGATCTCCAAAGCGTTGGAGCCTTCGATCTGTTCGGCTTCGCGGCCAGCTTGACGTCGATAGCGCAAGGCGAATAACACAATCAGCGAAAAAATGGCCACACACATGAAACCGGCCACCAGCACCAGAAAGATGTAGAGCGCATCTACGTTTCCAGCCCCGCTAGAGGCTCGCGCCGGCCAAAGTGGAAGATTATCGAACATAGACTAAATCGCTCGCTTGCTGTGCTTCTGTTCTGACCCCGATCCCAGCCGAAACAGCACAATCAAAAAAGTCCCCAACACAAAGATGGTCGCGCCGGCAGCAATCTTTAGAATCCGGCTGATCATCGCCCCGTATTTTCCGGTGTCCGGGTTGTAGTGGTAGCAATACAGCAACACTTCGTCGACTACGCTACCGATTTTGTTCTGCGATGCCTGCACCAATCCCAGGCGCAAATCCTTTGGCGCGAACTCGACTCCGTAGTAATACTGCGCAATCCTGCCCCCAGGGGTGAGCACCATGATGGCGGTCGCGTGCGCGAACTGGCCGGTCTTGGCATCGTATTCGTAGTCAAAACCCGCGGCTTTGGTCAGCGCGGCAATGGAGGTCTGTGGACCAGTCAGAAAGTGCCAACCGTCAGCCGCGCCGGCCCGGCCGTAGCGTTTCAGGAATTCCGCCTTCTTCGCGGACGCCATTTCCGGAGTTTCTTTGGGATCGAAGCTCACCGTGAGAACGTCGAACTCCTTGCCAATATCGAATTTCAGCACCCGCAATGCGCTCTCGAGGCCGCTCAAAACTTCTCCGCACAGCATGGGGCATTGGTAATAAACCAGATTCAAGATCAGCGGCTTCTTGCCAAAATAATCGCGCAGCTGGACGGCTTTGCCAGTCTCGTCGCGGAACGTGAGTTCGGGTGGAATCTGATCGTTCAGGTGTTGCTCGATGCCGACGTTCTTTAGCCCCGGGGGCCGCATGTTGGCCGGCGGCGACATAATTCCCTGTGTCATCCGCTGGCCCAAAGCGGCGCCGGTTAGCAGAATTACGCCCAAGGCCGAAATCCCGACCAATCTCATCATGCCGTGTTTGGCTACGCCCATCACTATTTTTTGCCTTTCGCCGATGGCAGATTGCTGGTATTCGCCGGCTGCGCTGCCTGATTTACGACGTTGACCTCGGAGGGGGGAACGCTCCCAGCCTTCGGAGTAGTCGGCAGTCCGCGTTGCGCGACCAACTGCATGGCGCGGTCAATCGGAATTCGCACTACATCCGCTTTCTGGTCCACCCAGCCGTAACTATTCAGCGTTTGTTCCTCCTGGAGGAGGAAATTACCGATTTCCAGGCGTTCGTTCTTCTCTAGGCGTGGCTGCGGAAAGGCATTGGTCGCGTCCGCCGGTACTTCGCGGGGGTTGGCCTGGGCTTGCCGCACCAATGGACTCAACGTCGGTTGGTGCTTTCTCTGGTATGCATCCATCGCATCGTAGAGGCCCCAAAGCAAAACAGTTACCAGGATCACACCCACAGCCAGCAAAACCAGAAAGACGTACACACTTCGGGGACTCAAGTCCTGGCGCTCGAATCCACTTGCCACTGTCTCGGGTTTTACCTTCTCAGCCATGCGCCGGCTCCAGAACTTCCTTGGCGTCAACGTCGTGAACGGGCAGGAGTGGCATTGAATTCAAGTTGCGGAAGAAGAAGCACAGCCACAAACCGCCGATTGCCACCGGCAGAACAACATCAGCCCAGGTCACAGTCAACCGTGCCGAAAAATTCGGCTCGATGTTCCAGAACAAGTCCAGGTAACGCATCAGCAACATCCAAGTGGCCAGCCAGACCATCCGCCCGATGTCGCGCTTAAACGAGCGCGAAAGCAGGATCACGAAGGGCACAGCGAAATGAAACACCACCAGCCACAATCCCACGAAGCCCCAGCCGCCATTCAGCCGCCGCATGTACCAGGTGATTTCGTCTGGTAGGTTTCCTGCCCAGATGATGAGCCATTGTGAAAACGAAAAGTACGCCCACACCATGATGAAGGTGAGCATCCACTTGCCGTGGTCCTGCACAAAATCGGGTTTCAACCACTCCGACATTGGCTTGTACTTCACCAGGATTCGTTCCACCACCACCGCAAAGCACATGGCCGACAGCAATTGTCCAATCAGGATGACCAGGCCATAAATGGTTGAAATCCAACTGGGGTCGAGCGACATGACCCAGTCAATCGCGGCGAACGATACGGTGAAGGCATACAGAATCAAGCCCGGCCCGCTGAGCGCCCGGAAGCGCGTGTTGTCGCGCACTGGGGGCTGGTCCTGCTCCCGCGACCATTTCGTCAGAAAAAATGACAACAAGTTCCAGATGGCAAAGTAAAATGCGGCGCGCACGATGAACCCATTCACCGAGAGATATGATCTTGTGATCTCCTGCAAGTGTTCCCGCAGATGCTTATCGGCAATCGCATCCAGCGGCCGCGCCCAGATATAAAGATGGGGTAGTCCGAACAGAATGGGGACAAACAAGATAGTCATCAGCGGCACGCAACGCATGGCTGCGCCCAGAATCCGGCGGATGACCGTGCCCCAGCCACCGCCGGTGAGGTGGCGGATCATCAGAATCACCATCGACCCAAGCGTTACCCCTAGCCACGCCATGTATGCCAGCAAATAGCCTCGGAAGAATTCATCCGGACGCAGAAAAGCACCGCCAGCGGCTATCGCCGCAAAAACCAGGCCGACCCCCAGCGAACGCCCCTGAATGGTCCGGGCCACCGGGGGTGCCATGGTCTCAAGATGATTCGCCCGTGCCGCGTTCATTTCGGCTCTTTCTCGTTTCCGTCGGATGTCGACTGAATCTCCGGCAGCGTGGCTCCAGATCCCGGATCGCCGCGGAATACCGGCGCCGGCGAGGGCACGTGTTGCCCAGCCGGGACATCATCCGCCGCTGCATTCTGGCTCAATTGCAAAGCCCTGATGTAGGCAACGATGTCCCAACGGTCTCGCGCAGGAATCTGGGAAGCATACTCCGGCATGGCGCCAAATCCGTTCGTCATCACATCGAAGAAATATCCCAGCGGCGCTTTGCGCAGCCGTTCGGTGTGATAGGAAGGCGGCCGGCGGAACCCGCGTTGCACAATCACTCCGTTGCCATCTCCCAACTGCGAGTGACAAGGGGAACAGTAGATATTGAAGCGTTCGCGGCCACGCTCCAGCACCTCTTCATTCACGGCAAACGGCAGGTAATCGCCCGGTGCGTCACCCATTTTCCCCGTATAGAAATACCTGTCCTCATGCAACTGACCGCGCGCTACCGTGCCTTCGACCGGGGCCCGAGCCGAACGCAGGTCGGCATAAAAATCGCTCCGCGCCAGTGGCTTGAATCGCGGCTGGTCATGCATATCCTGGCGGCATCCTGCCAGCGCCAGCACGGCCAGCAACCCTAGCGGCGAAATTCTCTGCAAGGTCCGCATCGGCTAGTCGGGGACCTCCGAGATCGCCCGCCCTCCCAAACTCTCCAGGAAGCGACGCGTCTCCGCTGGGCTGTACTTGGGGTCGGAAGCAAACACAATCAAGAAGAACCGGTCCTTGGTGGCAAAGGCAAAACGCGGCACGTTGAACACCGGGTGATAGGGCATGGGGAGCCCATTCAACGCCAGCATGCCGAAAACGGCAGAGAGCCCGCCAAACAGGATCGTCATCTCAAAGGTCACGATGATGAAGGCGGGCCACGAGTGATATGGCTTCCCGCCCACGTTCACGGGATAACTGCTGGTGGAAATCCAATATTGCAACAGGTATCCCGAAAGCCCGCCGATCAGCCCTCCGATCAACGTCACCAGGGGCACTCGGTTTTTGTGAAACCCGATCGCCTCCGCCAAGCCTTCGATGGGGAACGGGCTGTACGCATCCACCTTCTGATATCCCGCTGCATGGGTGCGATGGGCAGCGGCGACCAGGGCGGTGGGAGAATCAAACTCCGCCATCATCCCGTACATTGGCGCGCGCTTCATTCCTTCACCTCCGCTTCAGGCAGCAGGGTACGCATCTCGAAAATCGAAATCATGGGCAGGATGCGCACGAACAGGAACATGGCGGCCAGGAACATGCCGATGGTGCCGACGTAGGTCATCCAATCCCAGCGCGTGGGATAGTACATTCCCCAGGAGGAAGTCAGGAAGTCGCGGTGCAGGCTGACCACCACGATGATGAATCGCTCCAACCACATGCCGACCAGCACCACGCCGGAGATCAAAAAGAGGGCCAGCGGACGGCTGCGCAGTTTCTTGATCCACAGCACTTGCGGGATGACGATATTGCACAGCAACAGCGCAAAGTAATCCCACTTGTAGGGTCCGTGCAACCGGTTCCACATGGTGAAAGCATCGTAGTGGTTGCCGCTGTACCAACCCATGAAAGCTTCGATCACATAGCCGTAAGCCACAATCAGTCCAGTGGCCAACATCACTTTGGCCGAGTTCTGCAGATGGCGCTCGGTGATGAAATCCTCCAGTCCGTACACCTTACGGATGGGGATGGCCAGCATCAGCACCATGGCGAATCCGGAATAAATGGCGCCGGCAACGAAGTACGGCGGGAAGATGGTGGTGTGCCACCCTGGCACTATGCCGATAGCAAAGTCGAAACTCACCACCGTGTGCACCGAAAGCACCAGCGGCGTAGCCAGCCCAGCCAGGAGCAAATAAGCCGTTTCATAGCGATGCCAATGCCGTGCCGAGCCGCGCCAGCCCATGGCCAAAATCCCGTAGATGATTTTGGCGCCGTGATTGGTGGAGCGGTCGCGCAACGTCGCCAGGTCGGGGATCAATCCCACGAACCAGAAGATCAGCGAAATCGTGGCATAGGTGGATACCGCGAACACGTCCCAGATGAGCGGGCTGCGGAACTGCGGCCACACTCCCATGGAATTGGGATAGGGGAACAACCAGTAGGCCAGCCACGGCCGTCCGACGTGGATCAGCGGGAAAATGCCGGCGGCGGACACGGCAAACAGCGTCATGGCTTCGGCGAAACGGTTGATGGAGTTGCGCCACGATTGCCGTAACAGCAACAGGATGGCGGAGATCAGCGTTCCCGCGTGGCCAATGCCGATCCACCACACGAAGTTGACGATGGCGAAGCCCCAGCCAATGGGAATGGTCACGCCCCAAATCCCGACGCCGCGCACGAACAGGAAACCAATCGCATACAGCATCATCATCGCCAGCAGAAACGCCACCCCGAATCCGACGAACCACCCGCTCGAGGTTGGGCGGGTGAGGACAATGGAGCTGATCTTGTCCGTGACCGTGGCAAAAGTATGCCCGGGCTCAATGACAGGAGCGCGGCTGCCGGTCGTCGATTCGTTGCGTTCGTCCATGCCTTGGCTGTTTACGACTCCAACTCCTGGTTCGGATTCCTAATCTCCGCCAAATAGGTCGTGCGCGGCCGCGTGTTCAGGTCCGCCAACAAACTGTAATTCCGCGGATCGCTCTTGAGCTTCGAGACCCGACTTTCGGGATCGTTGATGTTGCCGAACACGATGGCGTTGGCCGGGCACGACTGCTGGCATGCGGTCTGCAATTCGCCGTCTTGAATCTTGCGGTCTTCACGCTCGGAGTCAATGCGGTGTTCGCTGATGCGCTGCACACAGTATGTGCACTTCTCCATAACGCCACGGCTGCGCACGGTGACGTCGGGATTGCGCATCATCTTCAACTGCGGCGTCTCCCAATCCTGGAAGAGCAGGAAATTAAATCGCCGCACTTTATAGGGACAGTTGTTCGAGCAATAGCGCGTGCCCACGCAGCGGTTGTAGACCATGTCATTCAAGCCTTCGCTGCTATGCACGGTCGCACCCACCGGACACACCACCTCGCACGGCGCGTTCTCGCACTGCATGCAAGGCACCGGCTGAAAATAGGCTTTGGGATTATCGCGGTCACCCTGGTAATAAGCGTCCACGCGGATCCAGTGCATGTGGCGGCCGATCACGCACTGCTCTTTGCCGACGACGGCAATATTGTTTTCCGACTGGCAAGCCACAATGCAATTGTTGCAGCCCACGCAGGCGTTGAGGTCAATGGCCATGCCCCACGCATACGGCTCTTTCTCGTAGGGATACGGCTTGTACAGCGTGAGATCCTTCGGCGGCTCTTCTTCTTTCGCGAACGTCGGTTCTTTGTGATACTCGTCCAGGCTCGCGGTCCGCACCAGCGGGCGCGTGCCCGTGGGCGTATCCATTGTCTGATAGCCCTGAGTCGTAGCCAGTTTGTAGGTCTCGCCAGTCTTCGTGATGCTGGTTGCGACCGCCTGCCACGGGGTTGCGCTGTAACGCAGGGGATAGAAGTCAAAGCCTGCACCCGTACCCACACGGCCCGCTCGCCGCCGGCCATAGCCGAGAAACACGGTGACCGAATTGTCGGGATGGCCGGCCTGGATCCAGACCGGAGCCGAAACTTTCTTGCCGTTAAGTTCAACGGCGATGACATCTTCCGACTTCAATCCCAGCCGCTCGGCCATGGCCGGAGCGATAAGTACGGGATTGTCCCAGGTCATCTTCGACATGGGCTTCGGCAGTTCTTGCAGCCAGCCGTTGTTGGAGAACCGGCCATCATGAATCGAAGGATCGCGGCGAAAGTTGATTTCGATTGCGCCCTGAGCAGTTGCACTGGGCGGCGCGACGTTGGGAAGCGCCCTCACACTGATCTGCTTCGCGGCGTAGGTTGTGCCCTCGATCCAGCCATCGTGCAGGGACTTGCGCCACCAGGCTTCGAAATCAGTGCCGGTGTGTTGCTTTTTCCAGTAACTCTGAACGATTTCATGACCCGACGCAACTGAGGGACCGCTCAAGGCGGCCATCAACTCATGCGCGCTCTTGCCGTCGTAGAGCGGGGCAACCAGCGGCTGCACGATGCTGACGGTGCCGTCGTAGGCGCGCGCGTCTCCCCAAGCCTCGAGGTAATGTGCTTCGTTGATATGCCAGTGGCAGAGCTCGGCGGTCTCGTCTTGATAGAGACCGAGATGCACGCGCAGGGGAATGTTCGTGTTCTTGAGCGCGTCGGCGAAACCGAAGTCAGCAGGCGCGTCGTACGCGGGATTGCCGTCAATGATAACGAGCAGATCAACCTTGCCGCCACGCATATCGGCGACGAGGTCTTTCAGCGATTCCGTCTGATTGATCGGATTGGCATCGACCGGATCGGTATAGAAAACGGTTTTACTGACGTTGCCGAGCGCCTGATTGATGGCATGGGCCAGCGCGTGCACCACGGGAGGTTGATGATCGCCGGCAACGACAAGACTTGAACCACGATGCTCTTTGAGATCATGCACCACTGCAGCCAGGAATTTGTCAGAGTCGCCACTTCCGCCTTGCAGCCCGGCCATCACGCGACCGGCGAAAGCCTGGATTTCGCCTGCGCGCATCGGCAGCCGATGATCCGCCTTCGCCCCGGTCGCGTTGGTCGTGCTTTCGACCACGTACAACCGGCTCATCTTGCCGGAATCCGGATCGCGGCGCTTGGCGAAATCGCGGATATAGCGCACATTGCCGGGAAAGCCCGCCGCAAGGAAATCGGCGTCCAGTGACAAAATCACATCGGCATTTTCGAATTCGTATCGGGTTTCGACCGGCTGATCGAACGCCGCCTTCGCTCCTTCGAGCACATTGTCCCGATTGATCGGCTCGTAAACATGCCACTTAGCCTGCGGATATATTTTCAACAACTCACGCATCTGATCCGCCAGCGTCGGCGACGAAATCGTGCGCGTCAGAATGCGAATTCCCGCCCCCTGCACCGCTTTCTGCGCGTTCAGTGGCCCGCGAATCGCTTCTAGGAAGTTTCCCCACGTGCGAACCTCGCCCAGATTGTTGATTGTTTGAGAGCGGTCGGGGTCGTACATCTCAAGAATCGACGCCTGCGCGAATATGTCGGTCCCGCCGAGGCTCGCCGGATGCTTGTCGTTCCCCTCAATCTTGGTGGGCCGATACATGTGGCTTTCGACCAGCAGCGGCGTCGCATATCCGCCGAGGGTGAAGGCGGTCGCATAGAACATCGGCCGGCCGGGCACCAATTCTTCCGGCTGGCGCACATAAGGAACGATCGGCTCCAGCGGCTGCTTGGTGCAAGCCGTCATGCCAGCCATGGCGAGTGAGGCGCCCATCAGCTTAAGGAATCCCCGGCGCGAAACCGAGTCCAGCCATTCTGACGCGCCCTTGGGGAACTCGCGGTGCATCATTTCCTGCCACTCCGGGCTGCCGGCCAGCTCTTCCAGGCTGCGCCAGAACTCCGGCCCTTTGGCTTCGGCGAGGCGTGACTTAGCCTCGTCGAGCGTGAGGCCGTTCTTTTTGCCCGGGCAAATCTCTTCGTGATGTTCCTGCTTCTTCATTGCGATCAAAAACTTGTCTTCTACCTGTGACAGGTCGAGCAACTGGTAATATCCGTCACCGTCCTCAACTTGTACTTCTTCACTAAATCGGCCCCCAGCGACGCCTGGTCGGTGTATTCTTTGCCGTCCATCGTAACCGGCTTCAGACTCGAAGGTGGTTCGTAGCGCATATTGAATACCTGATCGCGCGGACGAAGGTTCTTGGCCGGATCACGATGACAATCCAGGCACCATTCCATCTGCAGAGAATATTCGTTAAACATCAGCGGCATGCGGTCCACCGGGCCGTGGCAGGTGTTGCAGCCCACACCTTTATTGATGTGAATGCTGTGATTGAAATACACAAAGTCGGGCAAATCGTTCACCCGCGTCCACACCAGCGACTTGCCGCTGCGAAAACTTTCCCGCACGGGCTCGAGTAGGGGCGCACCGGTCCAGATCTGAGAGTGGCAGTTCATGCAGGTTTTGGTGGGCGGGATACCGGCAAAACTCGAAGTCTCGACCGAGGTATGGCAATAGCGGCAATCAATCCCCAGCCCGGCCACGTGATGCTGGTGGCTGAACGGCACCGGCTGCGGGCGCGCCACTTTGGCGTAGGTAATGTACGGGGAGCGCTGCAACTCCAGTACCGCCCACAACAGCGCCGCGATCAGGAAGATGGCTCCATAAATCGTAGCGCGGGAAATTGTGTTCGTACTGCGATGAAAAATCTGCATCAGTCAGAGCTTTCAGTGCAGCCAGAGGCGAGCGCGTCGGCCCGGTTATCTTCCGTGCCACTGCAGGACCCGTTGCAGCCTCAGAATGTTGTGACCTTGGGTTTAGAAAGCAAGGATTATAGCAGGGTCAAATCGTGGGTTGGGCCCGAATAAAACTTTCGGGGCAATTTCCGGTGACGTGTTCCCGAAATTAGAAAGCCTCGGGCAGAGAACCAAAACCTACCGCAAGTTCATTACCAAAAGCCGCGGCTCGGTCATCTCTTCAATGGCGTAACGCAGACCCTCGCGCCCTAATCCGGAATCTTTAATGCCCCCATAGGGCATGTGGTCGATGCGAAAGGTGGGCACATCACCGGCGATAACGCCGCCAACCTCCAACTCTTCGTAGGCATTGAACAGCAGTTTCGCGTCACGCGTGAACACGCCGGTTTGCAGGCCATAGGACGAGCGGTTGATCTGACGGATGGCGTCGTAAAAGTCGTCGAAAGCTTCAATGGTTACCACGGGAGCAAAAATTTCCTGGCAATTCACTTTCATGTCGGGGCGTGTCCCGGTCAGCACCGTGGGCTCGAGCATCGAGCCCTTGCGCTGTCCACCGATGAGCACGCGCGCCCCGCCGCCGACCGCTTCCTGGATCCATTCGGTGACGCGAATCGCGTCGCTTTCCCGGATCAGCGGCCCCACGTCGGTTGAATCCTGCAGCGGATCTCCGCTTTTGAGCTTCTTGACTCCGGCCACCAGCGCGTCGCTAAACTTGCCGCAGACCGAACGCTCCACCAGGATGCGTTGCACCGAAATGCAGGTCTGTCCGGCATACCCAAAGCCGCCTGCCACGCAGCGCTCGGCAGCAAAGACCACATCGGCGTCACTATGCACGATGACTCCCGCGTTCCCGCCCAGCTCCAGCACCACTTTCTTCTTTCCGGCGCGCCGCTTGATGTCCCAGCCCACGGCCGCGCTGCCAGTAAAGCTGATCATCTTCAAACGTTCGTCAGTGATGAGCAACCCGGCATCTTCGTTCGACAGCGGAAGTACGTTGAGGGCGCCATCGGGCCAGCCCGCCTGCTGCACTACCTCCGCCAGCAGCAACGCGGTAAAGGGGGTCTGTGGCGCTGGCTTGATCACGATGGTGCAGCCGGCGGCGATGGCGGGCGCCACTTTGTGCGCAACCAGGTTGAGCGGGAAATTGAAGGGCGTGATGCCGCCAATCGGGCCCAGCGGAAAGCGGCGGACGATCCCCCAGCGGCCTACCGTGGTCTCCTGCCAGTCGAGGGGAAGATACTCGCCGTAAATACGCGTGCTTTCCTCGGCCGCCACGGTGAAGGTGAAGATGCTGCGCTCCACTTCCGTGCGCGCGGCTTTAATCGGTTTCCCCGCCTCCTGCGCCATGGTGTGAGCGATCTCTTCCTTGCGCTGCGTGAGACCCTGGGCTACGCGGCGCAGCATGCGCTGCCGCTCGAAAGCCGGCAGCCGGCGCGTGGTGCCGAACGCCTTCACCGCGGCGGCGATGGCTGCCTCAGCGTGTTCCCGTCTCCCCTGAAACACCCGGCCAATGACGCTGCGATCGTAAGGTGCCCGAATCTCAACCGGATCGCCTTCTTCAATCCATTTGCCATCTACCAGAAACCCTTGCGTGGTCACGGGAGTTGCGGTCATCTGGGCCATGGGTTTTCCTCACACCTCGAAACAAGGCAGATTGTAAGATTATAGGCCTTCGCGCGGCAGCAGGACACACTCCCGCACGCGCAGCCGGAAAGAACCATGTTGATGTCCATTTTGGAAATCGGCCAGCGGCTGCGCAAGCGGGAACTTTCTCCCGTGGAACTGGCGAAGGACTGTCTGGCGAAGATCGAGGAACTCAATCCCTTCCTCAATGCCTTCATTAGCGTGACCAGCGATTTGGCGCTGGCGCAAGCTAGACAGGCGGAAACTGAGATCCAGCGCGGCCAGTGGCGCGGCCCTCTGCACGGCGTTCCCCTCGGATTGAAAGACATCATCGATACCGCCGGCACCCGCACCACCGCCGCCAGCGCCTTGTTCAAGGATAGGATTCCAACCCACGACGCCGAAGTTGTGCACCGACTAAGAAATGCCGGTGCAGTGTTTCTGGGGAAACAAAATCTGCACGAGTTCGCCTACGGTGGCAGCTCGATGATCAGCTATTACAGCGAAGTTCACAATCCCTGGGATCCTGCGCACATTGCCGGCGGATCGTCTGGAGGGTCGGCCGCTGCCGTGGCCGCGGGCCTGGGCTACGGAGCCATCGGCACCGACACTGCTGGCTCCATCCGTGAGCCAGCCGCACAATGCGGAGTGGTGGGGATCAAGCCTACCTTCGGGCGAGTCAGCGCACGCGGCGTGATTCCGCTTTCCTCGTCACTCGACCATGTGGGCCCGATTGCTCGAACCGTCTCCGATGCTGCGGTGCTGCTGCAGGCGGTCGCAGGATTTGATCCGGAGGATACGAACAGTGTTGACACGCCGGTGCCGGACTATCTGGCGGCTCTTCAGGTTGGGACAAAGCCAGCGCAAATCGGCGTCCCGCGGAAGTTCTTCTTCGAAGACCTGGACGCCGAGGTGGCCTCCGCCGTTGAACATGCCATCGCTGTTTTGCAAAATCTCGACGGCGAAATTCGCGAGATCAATCTCGATGTCCCCACTGATCGTACACTCCAGGCCGCCGAGTCTTACGGATATCATCGGGACCTCGTCGCGAGAAGTCCCGAACTGTACCAGCCAGAAACCCTGCCCCGCATCCGTAGTGGTGAGAACATTTCGGAGGCACAAATAGAAGCCGCGCGACAAAGTTTGGCCAAAGCACGCCGCGACGTTCAAAGCGTGTTCGCCGAACTGGAATTCCTCGTGACACCCGCAGTGCCCATCCCCGCGCCGCCACTCGAGGAATTGAAGGAACATCCCGAGCTTTTGCGCCCCCGCGAGCTGGTTTTGCTCCGCAATACGCGGCCGTTTAACGTCTGGGGCTTGCCCGCGATTTCGGTTCCTTGCGGATTTACCAGCGCTGGCTTGCCAGTTGGTTTGCAGATCGCCGGGCCTCCGTGGTCGGAGGCAGCCGTGCTCCGGCTGGCGTACGCCTACGAGCAAGCCACGGCTTGGCATAAGCGTGAGCCCAATCTCGTATCACTACGCTAGGTTTCGCTGCGATCCCGGCGATACGTTCTCTGTTTTTGCGGCGTTCTTCGGTGTCGCCTGAGTGGCTCGTCCGCTGCAACGGCAAGAGGTGTTGTTAAGATGTTTCTGTGCCTTCGGCCCGGAAGCAATTGCCATCGCCTGCCCTCACCATACCTGCCTTTTCTCAAATCCCGTGGCTGGTGCTTGGCTTTTCCACCCGCAAAGGCGGAGTCTCCAAGGCCTACGGCGGAGGTTCGCTAAACCTCGGTTTCACTAAAGAGGATTCACGGGCGGCGGTCGAGCACAACCGCGCGGCGTTTGCGCGTCAGGTTGGCGCGATCGAAGGGAAGCAGTCGTGGCCGCTGGTCACTCTGCGCCAAGTGCACTCCGATCTCATTCATTGTGTTTCCGAACCACCTCAAGAACAACTCTTCGGCGATGGCCTGATCACCAACACCCCCGGAATCCTGCTCTCCATCCAGACCGCCGACTGCCTCCCGGTCATGCTTGTTGACACCAAGCGCCGCGCGATCGGCGTATTTCACGCCGGCTGGCGTGGCACCGTCCAGCGAATCGTCGAGAAGGGGGTTGGCGAAATGCATGGCTGTTTTGGTACCCAACCGCTGGACATCAAAGCCGCCATCGGGCCGGGAATCCATGGCTGCTGTTACCGGGTCGGCGCGGAAGTACGGGCGAACTTTGAATCCCAGTTCGCCTATGCTGCCGATCTTTTTCACGAGGTCAAGGAATCTGATCCCGTCCGCGAAAAGTATCCGCTCCTGTTTCTCAGTGCCAGAGCCCCCGGCCACAGTGAGTTGCCGGCAAACGTCTTGCTGGACTTGGTTGAAGCCAATCGCCGCCAGTTGATGGACACGGGCGTTGCGGGCCGGAACATCGCCGCCTCGCCGCTATGCACTGCCTGCCGCACCGATTTGCTCTTTTCCCACCGCGCTGAAAAAGGCGTAACCGGAAGAGCGATGGGCGTAGCCGGAATTCGGCCCGAAATAGTCCCGTAGCGGCTTCTGCCATCTGATAAAGTCATCACCGCCAGTACTTGCCAAGGAGGCCTTATGTTTCTAGGTGTGGGCTTGCTCTACATCGTTCTAGTGGGCCTGATCGCCGGCTGGGCCACCGGCAAGATCATGAAAGGCTCGGGTTACGGTCCGCTCACCGACATTTTGCTCGGCATCGTGGGCGCAATGATCGGAAGCCGGATTCTGGGGCTGGTGGGAATCTACTCAGGTGGGGGGCTGCTGCCTAACATTCTGGTCGCTATCGTCGGCTCTGTGATCCTCGTGGCTCTCGTGCGCGCGATCAGGAAGGGCTAGAGAGACCGCCACTCCCAAGCAAATGCGCCGGGAGACTTATGAGACTTCAACCTCTTCGCTGACCACGGCATCCAGATGGTCAAGAGTCTGCGCTACGGTAAGCGAATACATCTCTCGCCCAACTCCCTCGCCCGATTCCAGAGCAGTCTTGAGATAGTGGCCTGCAATTGCCACGGCCAGAGAATCAGTGATAGCCTTGCCCGTTCGGTTGGCGTATTCCACCCAAGCGGGATGCGGCAGGGCAATCCACACGGTCCGTCCATCCACCAGAAATTTAATGTCTATGGCGTCGGCATGGCGGGTGGCAATAGCCACGATCAGGGCCTGGTAAAGGCAGTGGACCTCTTTTCTCGACCAACGATCGACGGCGCGGAAATCCCGATACATGAGAAAACTATAGCGGAGCAGCTATTTGAAGGGCAACAGCAAGTCCACCAGTTATGATGGCGAAGATGAACAATCTAGGCATACTGCTCTCTGGACGAGGCTCGAACTTCGAGGCCATCGCCAAAAACGTGACCGCCGGCCGGATTGTGAATGCCCGAATAGCAGTTGTGATCTCGAACCGCGCCGAGGCCGGAGGTATCTCGACCGCTCAACGCCTCGGACTTACTTCGCTCGTCATTCCTTCCAAAGGTAAAGACCGGGAAGTGCATGATCATGAAGTTGTGGCCGCGTTGCAGCAACACAAAGTTGACTTAGTTTGCCTGGCTGGATACATGCGCCTGCTTTCGCCCTGGTTTGTGCGGCAGTTTCCGCATCGCATTCTCAACATCCATCCATCTTTACTGCCGGCATTCCCTGGCCTTGAAGCCCAGGAACAAGCGTTCGCATATGGTGTGAAGGTCACCGGCTGCACCGTCCACCTGGTGGATGAAGAACTCGACCACGGCCCCATCGTCGTGCAGAAAACCGTCCCCGTCCTCGACACCGATGACGAGCATTCGCTGGCCGCGCGCATTCTGGAACAGGAACACATTGCCTATAGCGAAGCCATCAACATCGTACTGGCGGGGAAGTTCGAGATTGTTGGCCGCAGATTGGTTTGTCGCAAGTAACCGCCTGCCGCAAAGAACGCGAAGAACCGATTTGCCAAGGGCGCACAGATCCTTTGCGGTTAGGAGCTTTAGTCGATCCGCTTATAATGATGCTCTCATGCCAACTTTTGCCACCGTCGACGAGCAACTGGCCTACATAAGGAAAGGGAGCGCCGAGATCATTCGCGACGCCGACCTGCGCGCCAAGCTGGAGAAGTCCCGCGCCTCCGGCAAGCCGCTGCGCGTGAAGCTCGGCATGGACCCCACCGCTCCCGATCTTCACCTCGGCCACACGGTCGTGCTGCGCAAGCTAAAGCACTTTCAGGACCTCGGCCACACGGTTATTTTTCTGATCGGAGACTTCACTGGCATGATCGGCGACCCCACCGGCCGCTCCGTAACCCGCCCACCGCTGTCCCGCGAGCAAATCGACCGGAATGCAGAAACTTACAAAGCCCAGGTATTCAAGATTCTTGATCCGCAAAAG
>Ga0335077_10003676_pt1 | contig 18611 bp, 15 predicted proteins | sample Lox_Sample_31_FD_207151 | JGI IMG/M metagenome (GOLD analysis project Ga0335077, IMG submission 207151) | Soil microbial communities from Loxahatchee National Wildlife Refuge, Florida, United States - Lox_Sample_3.1 | ecosystem: Environmental > Terrestrial > Soil > Wetlands | place: USA... | reverse complement strand
CGGCCTTCCGCGGGGGCCCGAGCGAATCATACCGGAGAGCAGCAGATAACTCCTGATCCCCGTATCACTATGAGGCGCAGGCTGCATAGGCGAATGTGCGGTGATACACTCCAGAGACTATGGCACTCGATATCCGTGTCGCGAAAGCCGCGCTCCCTTCCGAGAAAGTCCTGGTCCTTGATGGCCTGCTGACCGCCGAGACCGCGTTTCAACTCCGCGATGTCGCGCGCGAGGACCGTCCTTCCACCCTGGTGATCGACATGAGCCAGGTGCGGTACGTCGATTCCAGCGGCTTGGGAGTGCTGATTGGGCTGTACGTATCCTTCGAGCAGAGCTGCCGGCGCCTTCTGCTGGCAGGAATCAGTGACCGCCTCTGGGAACTGTTCCGGATATGCAAAATCGAGGATGTCTTCACGCGCTATCCCACAGTCGCCGACGCCGAACGGACGTTGACTCCCGAGGGTGTAACCCCGGTTTAAGGACGGCCCCAAACGAAGTTTTTTGCACATCGATACTGCGGGCCTCATACCCTCGCAGCGCCGGGCTCAATCAGACATTGGCTCGTTCTTTGCTGGATACTCCGGTAGGGAAAGGGAGCTCATATGTCAAACAGATCACGTGAGTGGAGGATTGGTGCCGTAGTTGGCGCAATTGTATTGGGATTGGTAGGATGCGCTTCCAATAAGGCGCCCGAAGTAGCGGGTAAGGTTCGCGACGCGTTGAAGCAGGCTGGACTCAACGATGTGACCGTCTCGCAGGACCGGGACAAAGCTGTCGTGACGCTCGGCGGCACGGTGGCGCAGGACACGGACAAGGCGCGCGCCGAGCAGATCGCCAAACCGATTGCCGCGGGACAGGTAGTTGCTGATGAAATTGCGGTACGGCCGAACGCAGATGCGTCCACCGCGAAGAGTATCGATTCGGATATCGACAAGGGGATCGAGTCCAACGTGGACGCAGCGCTTAAGACGGCGAACATCAAAGGAGTGAGCCACAGCACGAAGAACGGTGTGGTGACTCTGAAGGGCAAGCTGAAGACTCCCGCGCAGCGGGCGGAAGCCGAGCAGATTGCGGCACGGGTGCCCAACGTCCAGCAGGTGGTGAACGAGATTGACGTGACGAACCGGCGCGCTAGTTCAACGCCAGGATCGTCCACTGGATCGGCAGACCGATCAAAATAAGTTCTACAACCTGTGACGATGGCGATGATGCCGAGGCATCGACCAGGTTTTCTCCATCCCGCGACTACCCTTGGAAGTCGAATCGGATGGTGCGGTCGAAGGGTGTGTAGCCTGTAACGTAGATGCTGAGCCCCGGCAACCGCGGTTCGGCGCCGCGGAGTTCTGTTTGCAGGTGCGGGGCGGCGCCGGGGCCGAAGCGCAGCTCCGCGCCGCCGATGCGGTAGACCGCCTCATCTTTCTCGAGCAGCCAGGCGCCAGCGGCGTGCGGAGCGGGGCGGCACCCTGCGAGCTGCCCGCCTTCGCGGAGGCCGATCTCGATTGCCAAAGGCACCCCTTCGGTGCCCCGAGACTGGATTCGGAGGTCGAATCCGTTGACGCGCTCGGTGACAGCGGCGGACTGCTCCAGACGGCAGACCTGACTCTTGCGTCGCGTTTCCCGAAGCGCGCTCCAGTTCTTGTACGTCACCTTCTGGGGCGGCAGCAGCGGCTGATAATACGGCGCATCGAGCGACTGGCGGAAGACATACGCGCTGTTCTCCCTGGAAAAAGACGTGGGGATGAACTGGCCCTTGCCAAAGAATGAGGTGGCAAAACGGACGGCCTCGATCACGGCCGGGCCGCGGCGCGCGCTGAAGAAGCGGCTATTGCCCGAGAGGACCATCGTGGCATCGAGCGGTCCGCGGCGGATGCGCGCCAGGCCGGCCAGCGGGAAAAGCTTTTCGTAGTTGTCCGGCAAGGATGCAGGTGCGGGCAAGGGCGCGGACAACTCGGGATATTCGAGCAAAGCCGAGAGGCGCGCATGTTCGGGCGCGAGCCGCTGTGCAAGCCCCGAGAACTCGCCGTCGGAATCGTATGCCGCCACGTATTGCAGCGGGAACCAGTAGCCGGTCATGGTGCCGCGGACAAACTGGTCCTGCCGGCGCGAGACTTCCGTGACCACCTCGCCATCGGGATGGAGCAGGTAGAGCATCGAGCGCAGGTTGCGGCGCACCGGGTCGAGCAGCTCGGGGCGCTTGAGCTTCGCCGCCATGACGGTGAAGGCGCGGTCGCAAACCGTGTTGTAGGTGACGGTGCTGCGCTCTATGAACTGGCCGTCATCGTCGATATCGACGCCCTCGGCAAGCCACTGATTGATGCGCTGCTGATACCGCGGGTCGGGAAACAGATCGTTGACCTGGGCCAGCGCAGAGCAGACTACCCAGCGATGGTTAGGTGTATGGATACCGCCCGAGGCCATCCCTCCGCCCGCCTTCACCAGAAACGGCCGGAGCAGGCGGAACACGGTGTCGTTGGAGTACATTCTGGCGATCGCGGCGGCGGCCGCCACGTTGTGGACCACGAAGCCGGTATCCGGTGGAGAGTTGAAGTTCGTAGTGAGCAGATCGATATTGCCCTCGGCGTTCTGGCAGCGCTCGAGCCAGGCCGCGGCAGTGCGAATCCGGTCGACGAGCACGTTTTCCCCGAAGTGCCGGGAGCGCGGATGGAGCAGCGCGGCGCTGAGAGTTTCGATGAGCCCGGCGGCGGCGCCTACATGGTGAAGCAGGTAATCGTCGGGGACACTTCCCAGCCACGGGCTCGCGGGATCGGTGATTTGCGCTCGCAGGTAGTTTTCGGCGGCGGCGTCGTTGCGTTCGACGATGCGGGTAGCGACCTCGGGCGGGTCGGAAGCCGCGGCGCCGGCGGCCGCGGAGAGTGAGAAGAGAGCCTGACGGCGGGTCATATTCGGGATAAGATATGCTCTCACGAACTTTATGGACCGGCAAACCCAAGCCGCGGCCGCCGGGGCGCGATACCTGCCCGTTGTCCTGCTCTTGTTCGCAGGCAGCGGATGCTCGGCGCTGATTTACGAGACCACCTGGTATCAGCTCCTTCAATTGTCGATCGGCTCGACCTCGGCATCGCTGGGATTCCTGCTGGCTGCATTCATGGGCGGGTTGTGCATAGGGAGCGTCGGATTCCCGCGCCTGGATCTGCGCGGGCGTCATCCGCTGCGCGTATACGCGACGATCGAAGCGGCAATCGGCGCCTGCGCGATCGTGGTGCACCTGGCGGTGCCGCTGGTGAATTACGTGTACGTGGCGGGCGCCGAGCACGGGATGCCGAGTATTCTGCTGCGGGGTTTCATCTCAGCCGTATGCCTGCTGCCGCCGACCATTCTGATGGGTGCATCCCTGCCCTCGATTGTGCGCTGGCTGAAGGCCACCCCCGGCGGAGTTTCCTGGTGGGGCCTGCTGTACGGCGGCAACACGGCGGGCGCAGTGTTCGGTTGTCTGATAGCAGGATTCTACCTGCTGCGGCTGTACAACATGACGACCGCGACCCTCGCAGCGGCGGCCATCAACTTCGCGGTGGCCGGAATCAGCTTCGTTCTCTCAACGCGCGTACCCGCAGAAGCGGTGGCTCCCGATGCAGATGAAGGGACGCCGGAGGCAGTCGCCGGTGAAAGCGGACCAGCGTGGGCTGTGTATTCGGCTATCGCGCTGTCCGGAGCGACCGCGCTGGGGGCGGAAGTGGTATGGACGCGGCTGTTGGGCATGCTGCTCGGACTCACGGTGTACATCTTCTCGATCATTCTGGCGGTCTTCCTGATTGGCCTGGCGGTTGGAAGCTGGGTGGGATCGATGCTCGTGCGTACGGTTCGCCCGCGGCTCGCGCTGGGCTGGTGCCAGATGTTCCTGGTTGGGGGGATCGCGTGGACCGCTTGGATCATCGCCAAGTCGCTACCCTACTGGCCCATCAATCCGCTGCTGACGATCAGCCCGTGGCACACATTCCAGCTCGATATGGTGCGCTGCCTCTGGGCGATTCTGCCTCCCGCGATTTTGTGGGGTGCGAGCTTTCCCCTGGCAGCGGCCTGCCTGGCGCGGCCGGGCGAGGATCCGGGGCGCGTCGTGGGGGGCGTGTACGCCGCAAATACCCTGGGCTGCATCGCCGGGGCGCTGGTAGTCAGCCTGGTACTGGTGCCGTGGATCGGTACGCTGCAATCGCAGCGGGTGATGCTGTGGGCGGCGGCCGCAAGCGGTCTGGTGATGCTGTGGCCCGAGGTGCGGGTCACGAAATCCACAGGACTGGCCGCGGCGCTGGCGGCGGGGCTGGTGGCGGCGGCGTGGCTGGCATCCAATATGGAGGCGGTGCCCGGCGAGTTGATCGCCTACGGCCGGCGAATGGTGATCAACACGGGCAAGAGCGAGGTGCTGTACACCGTGGAAGGCCGGAATTCCTCGGTCGCGATTACGCGATGGAACGACGGTGCGATCGAAATCGACGTCAACGGCCACGTCGAAGCGACCACCGAGACGTATGACATGAAACTGCAGCGCATGGTCGGGCACCTGCCGGCGGTGCTGCATCCGAATCCGAAATCCGTGCTCGGCATCGGCTTTGGAGCAGGGGTAAGCGCGGGAACGTTCACGCGCTATCCGGGAATCGAGCACATCACCATCTGCGAGATCGAGCCGGTGATTCCACCGACTTCAACCCGCTTCTTCGGCAAGCAGAACTACGAGGTGTACCGAAACCCGAAGACGCGGGTGGTGTTCGACGATGCGCGCCACTATCTGCTGACCACGACAGAGAAGTTCGACATTATCGCCAGCGACCCGCTCGACATCTTCGCCAAGGGTACGGCGGCCATCTATTCGAAGGAGTATTTTGAGGCGGTCAGGCAGCACCTGAATCCGGGGGGCTCGTTCACCCTGTACGTACCGCTTTACGAGACCGACTTGCGGACCATCAAAAGCGAGCTGGCAACGTTCTTCGCGGCATTCCCGCACTCGACGATCTGGGCGAATACGGTGAACGGGCAGGGATACGACATGGTGTTCATGGGTCACCTGGAGAAACCGGTGATCAACCTCGATGAGGCGTACGGGCGTCTGCAGAGGCCGGATTACGCGCCGGTGGTACAGTCGCTGTACGAGATCGGCGTGACATCGCTCACCGACCTGCTTTCGACGTACGCGGGGCAGAATGCGGACCTGGGGGTGTGGAGTGCCGGCGCAGAGCTGAATACCGACGGCGACCTGAGGCTGCAATACCTGGGCGGGTGGGGTATCAACTCCACAATGGAGGACCGGCTGTACCGCGAGATGCTGAAATACCGCCAGGTGCCGCGAGGACTGTTCACGGGATCTCCCGAGCACGTGGAAGGCTTGATGCAGGTGATCTTCGGGGGAATGGCGCGCTGAGGAAGCCTCAGCGGACGCCTGTTTCGAAGTGAACCACCTTGACCAGCGCCTCTCCTTCGCCAGTAGGATCGAAGAGAGACGATGCGCCGAAGACGAAACCGCGGTGTTCCAGCCAGTTTTGATGGCCGCGGTAGCTGGAGATTCGTTCCACGCCATTCACCAACAGCCGCGCCTCGCGGGCATCTGGCTCACCGATCAAGGTATATATCGGCCAGGGTTGGAGCGGTTCCGTGAGCTCATAGGTCAGCCCAAGGACTTCCTGGCCTACCTTGGTAGACAGGATCACGGTCTGACCGCCGGCCGAATTCGCATATACTCCAAGGTCGAAGCGGCGGCCCGGCGACTCGAGCTCGATTTCCGTTCCGAGATAGCCCCGCACGGCAAGCCCCTGCAGAGTCAGTTTCCATCCTCGGCGGCGAGCAGCCAGATTCTGCGCGCCTGAAAGCCGGCGAAAGTAGTAGCCGCCGGTGCGGGAGCGAAAGCGCGTGATGTCGTAGCCGCTGTGGGCAGAATTGTACTCGACCGAGTCGTTCAGGTCGTTGTGCAGAATCCATCCGCCAAACGACTCGCCACCGAGATAGGTCAACGTCACGGATTCTTCCGCCGGAGCACGGCGGGCGAGGACGATTCCCGAACCCAATGCTGCGGCGCCAGCGGAGACAGCAGCGGCGACGGCGCGGCGCCGCGTGAAGACGCGCGGTCTCGGAGGAGCAAGGAGGCTGGCGGCGAGTTCCTGACAAAACAGGCGCGCCGATGAGGGCCGCGAGTCGGAGCGGAACCGCAAGGCCTTCAGGACCCAGTCTCCCGCTTCCGGAGCAAGGCCCGGCCGTAGCGAAGCCGGATGGGCGATGCCGCCCTTTTTCTGCATCTGATAGAGCTGAACGGGTGTCGCCGGGTAGAACGGGCGTACTCCGGTAACCGCTTCGTAAGCAATGACGCCCAAAGCGTACACATCGCTGGCAGTGCTGGCGCGGCCCATGAGCTGCTCCGGAGCCATGTATGCCGTCGTGCCGGCGAGGACGACGGTCTCGGTGGCCTCTGCATCCTGCGGATCTTCGAGCTTGGCAATTCCGAAATCGATGAGCTTGGCTAGCTCGGTGTGTCCGGCGTCGAGGAGCATGATGTTCTCAGGCTTCAAGTCGCGATGCAGGACGCCGCGTGAGTGAGCTGCTTCCACGCCTTCGCCGAGTCCGCGAAAAATATTAGCGAGGCGCGACAGATCCATGGGCCCTTGTGCCAGGGCAGCACGCAAGGTGTGACCGTCGAGGCGTTCCATGACGAGGTAACCGCCGTCGGGCGAGGGACCGGTATCGACCACCGAAACCACGTTGGGATGGTGAATGCGTGCGAGCGCTTCGGACTCCTGTGCGAACTTGCGCCGCAGCCACTGGTTCTCCGATTTTCCGCCCTGCAGCATCTTCACGACGACACGGCGCGGAGGCATCAGGATATCGGAGGCAAGATAGACCACGCTCGCGCCACCCCGGCCCATCAAGCGTTCCAGCCGGTAGCGCTGTTTGAGGAGTTGGCCGAGGCGGGGATCTGCCAGGTCGTCCGTGCGAGGGTTGACGAAGTCATCCGGCGAGGACTGCCCGGACGGCAGAAAGCCGGGTGGAAGGGCATCGTCGGACCGAAGCAGGCGTTCGACTTCGCGGCGAACCTCGGGTTCCAGGTCGGCTTCCAAAAGCGACTTCCGCTCGGAAGGCGATAGCGGGCGGGACAGGGCGAAGAGCCGCTTGACTTCGAGCCATTGCTGCGGCGTCATCGCGAATCGTTTAGCTCGGCGTGCAGCCATGCTCGCGCGACGGCCCAATCGCGCTTCACGGTCTTGGGTGAGATGCCGAGCGCATCGGCGGCTTGCTCGACCGTCAAGCCGGCAAAGAAACGCAGCTCAACGATGCGTGCCTGTCTCTCATCCAGACCGGCAAGCTTGTCCAGGGCGCGAGAGAGCGCGCGGCCGTCGGTCGCGCTCCCGCCCGTGGCCTGCACTTCCAGGTAAGCGCGTTCCACGGCCGCGCGAGCGTTCCGGCGCCGCGCATGGTCCAACATGATGAGGCGCATGAGGTGGGCGGCGGCGCTGAAGAAATGGACTCGATTCCGCCAGCCGGTTTTCCTTTGACGGGCCAGCCGGAGATAGGTTTCGTGGACGAGAGCGGTGGGCTGGAGAACGTCGCGGTCCGCCCGATTCCGCAAGTGGACGGCTGCAATGGATCGGAGCTTCCGGTACACCAGAGGCGCCAGCCGGTCCCAGCCCTGCGCCCCCTCGGCAGGCAATCGTGCAAGCAGCCCTGTGATGTCGTCCGTGAACATCCAAAATATTGTAGTGTAGATGACCCCGTTTCGCACGCTCGTTCGCTTACTAAGTTGCACAGGGCATTCCGCCGGAGGGAAAGATGCAAGTACGCGTTGGATTTGTGTGTCTGTTGGCCGCAGCTTTGGGTGGCGCATGGCAGCCTGCCCGGGCAAATGTGATTAGTACGTTCTCGACGGACCAGGACGGCTGGACCAGTGTCACGCTTGCCTTTCCGAATCCCGGCGCACCTCCGGCGGTGTTGAATACCTACACACCCACCTGGAACCCGGCGGGCGGCAACCCCGGGGGTTACATCAGCAACCCAGACCCAGATGGAAATGTGCAATACTGGCACGCTCCCGCGCAGTTCCTTGGCAATCTCTCGGACTATCTCAACGGCTCCTTGTCATTTGATTTGGAGGACGCTCCTGCATCGGGGCCCTTTACCGAGGAGGACGTGATCGTGACGGGTGGAGGTCTCACCCTTACCCATCAACTCTCCGGTACTCCGACGGGCACGTGGGCCACGTTCAGCGTGCCCCTCAGCGCCGCCGGTTGGACGATCAACACTCGCACGGGTGCGGCTGCCTCATCGACGGATATGCAGACGCTTTTGAGCAGTGTGACCAACATCTATATCCGCGGAGAGTTCTATCTCAGCAACGACACACAGGCACTCGACAACGTGGTGTTGGCCGCCGGCGTTCCCGAGCCGGCGACAGCGGTTTCAATGGCTCTGGCGTTGCTCGGGTTGACACTCGTGGAGCTGCGGCGGAGACGATGACTCAACGCACCGCCATCTGAACTTCAAGGGCAACCAGTGTCCACGTGGACCCGGGCACTTCCTGGCGTTCCCATCTGCGCCTTGAGCCTGTTGGCGGCTGACAGCCGCCGCGAAGCAAGCACCTCCGCACAGCAGGCCCTCGATCAGTTGAGCGAGAACAGCGGCAACTTCAGGTACACCGAGCGCGTGGCTTACCAGCGGAAGGCACGACCCTGGCCAAGCTCGAAGCGGTGCAGAAGGGAATGTAGGCAGCGGGAGAGTGGTGGCGGCGGGGCGACTCGAACGCCCGACCTAGGGATTATGAGACCCTCGCTCTAGCCAGCTGAGCTACACCGCCAGGTGGGAAATCTCATTTTACCAAAGGAGCCGTGCCTGCGGCCTACTCTTGACTGCGCGGCTCGCCACGTTTCACCTGCACGCGGCGGCGGCCCTCGTCCAGGTTGCCGGCGGCCTTTTGCCTCGCGGCGTCGCTCACCGCCACCTTGTTACTAACCGCAATGGCCCCTGCCGTCTTGGCCATGCGGGTCGCGGCGGCCTTGTGCTGTACCACGTCGGTACTGCCTTCGATCGTGGCCACGCCGCCCTGCACATGGACCTTGAATTTGTTCGCGGATTTGGATTTCGCGAACTTCGCGCGGATCGTGGCCTCGAGCTGGGCATCGCTCAATTTCGGCTGCGCGGCAGACTTGGGCTTGGATGGTGTTGTAGTGGCGCCTGCGGCGGTATGGGGCCGGGTCGTCTGCGCCTGTGCGGCTGCGCAGCAGGTCAGCAGAATGGCGGTCATACAGGCCGGAATCGCTCTCCGGTGGTTATGCATAAGAGCAACATAATCAGTCACCCAAGCTGCGCATTGCTCTCAGGATTCTGTGCTACAGTGAGGTTTTCTCACGGCTTCGCGCGTGCGGTGCGCGCGTGAATGGAAGAAATGCCCGAACAGATCCTGCTACAAGGTCAGATTCTGGGCACCGAGGAGTTCCTTTTGGCAGGTCCCGCCGAAGGTCGCCCGGTGCGCTCCGCCGGCGAAGAGCTCTTGGCCGGGAAATCGCAATGGATCTCACTGCTCTGCGAGGTACTTCCACGGGCGCTGCTGGCAGAGCTGGGATTGGCGCGGATCCTGCTGGGATCGAGCGGAGGCGGGCAGTTCCTGATCGTGCTGCCCGGGGAGTTCCGCGAAGCCGCCGAGAACTTTCTTACAGCAGCGGCCGGCGAGGTGAGCAGGTTCAGCGATGGCATCGTGGAGCTGACCTGGGCCGTCACCGACAACCTGGGAGATTGGGCCGTAATCCGCAAACGGCTCAACGATGAGCTGCTGCGCAAGCGCAATGCTCCGCTGGCCGCCGCCGGAACAGCGGCATTCCAGCCTTACGTAGGAGTGTCCTCCAGTGCGGCGGACCTGTACTTCGCCAAGGAGCTCGGCGCGAGGGTGCGGGAGGCCTCGAAGATTGGCTGGTCGCCGGAGAACCCGGCCAAGGTGATTCCGGGCGAGGGCAAGCACTCCTGGCCGCTGACCTCAAATCTCTCTCCGGACGGTATTATGGTGGCCCGTCACGCCGCACCCAGCGACGACGGCAAGCAGGCGGCCCCGGTGCAAACGCTAGCCCGGCGCGCCCAGGGGCGATCGATCTGGGGCGTGTTGCGCGGCGATGTGGACAATTTCGGATTGCGGCTCAGGCGGGTGCATTCGATCGAGGAGCACGTGCCGCTGAGTGTCCTGTACAAACAGTTTTTCGCGGGCGAGTTGGAAGTATTGTGCTCGATGCCCGAGTTTTGGCGCAAGGTAAGCATTATCTATTCCGGCGGCGACGATTTCGCAGTGTATGGATCGTGGGATGCGCTGATCGCTCTGGCGCGCGAGGTGCAGCGGCTGTTTCATCGCTTCACGGAAGAGAATTTGAAGGAGTATCCGGGCGCCGAGGGCAAAACGATTTCGATGGCCATCGCGCTGGCGCCGGAGACATATTATCCGCTGGCGGCGGTTTACGAAGAAGCCGCGCGGAACCTGGAGCTGGCGAAGTCGGCGGACAAGGACTGTATCTACTTGCTGGGGCGCATCCTGGAATGGCGGCATCTGGCCGACGCCGCGGACCTGAAAGATACGGTAACGCGATTGGTGCACGACTTCCGGATGTCGAAGCAGTTTCTCTACCAATTGCGCAGCTTTTACCGGCGCGACGCATACGGCGAGGGCGCCGGGCTGCAGCGCACGTGGCGCTTCCAACGGCGTTTCAACCGGATCCTCAGCGGAACGCGGGACCGCGAGTTTCAGAAGCTGCGTTCGCACTTGATCAGCGAACTGGCGGGAAAAAAGTCGGCGGAAGTAAAGCTCCGGCCGGCGGGCCTTGTGGCGCTGGAGTGGGCCAGGTTGGTGACCGAGGTTTAGTTAGGGTGGGCCTCCGGCTCGCCCAGTCGAACAGGGGTTTCGTAAATGGCACAAGAGCAGGAACAACGCAAGGAGAGCCGTCCCCCGAGAGAAGGCGGCGGCGGGCGCGGGCCGGGTGGAGATCGGGGTCCGCGCGGAGACCGTCCGGGCGGGGATCGCGGCGAGCGCCGCGGAGATCGCGGGGATCGTGGCGACCGGGGCGAACGGCGTTTCGAAGGCCCTCCCGAGATCGAGCTGGAAAAACTCATCGGCGACAGCCTGTACCTGGACAACCAGGCGCACGCTATCGTCAGCCGCATGCGCGACATGGACAGCGGCACCAAGAGCCAGTTGCGGCGCCTGTACAGCGCGGTCCGCAGGGCGGTGCGCGCCCCCGAGGGCGAGCGGCAGCACGAGTTCGTCATGTTGCGCGCGCGCCTGGCGTACACCATCGCGCGGCACGGTCTACGCAGCCTGGATCAACTGGAAAAGCTGTTGCTGCAGGTTACGCGGAAAAACGACATTCGCGGCTACGAACGGTTCAAGGATCTATTCGAGGCCATTGTGGCCTACAACGAGTAAAGCATGAGCGCACACACCTCCCAAACTGAGTTGAAACTGATCGGCAAGCTGATTCTCGAAGGTGAAATGCTTTGCCAGACAGGCCTGCACGTGGGCGCCGGCAAGGGCTCCCTGGAGATCGGCGGGAGCGACAATCCCGTGGTCAAGGACGCCTTCGGCCGGCCGTACGTGCCGGGCAGTTCTCTGCGCGGCAAAATTCGCTCGCTCCTGGAACAATCGAGCGGCCTGGCAGTGCCGTCGGAGTTGGTCTACCTCTCACGGCGCAAGGGGCAGGAGGTGCGCATTCACCAGAGCGACCGGCCAGACGACGAGATCTGCCTGCTGTTCGGACGCAACCCGGGCCGGATGGAGCGTGTGCAAGGCGAAGCGCTCGACACGACCCAGGCTACCCCTGCGCGCCTTTCGGTATTCGACGCGCCGCTCGATCCGGAGAGCATTACCCCCCAGATGCGCGAGAATCTCGACGACGAACTGACCGAGGTCAAGAGCGAGAACGCCATCGACCGCATCACGTCCCTGGCTAATCCGCGCACGCTGGAACGCGTTCCGGCCGGAGCTCGGTTCAAGACGCGCCTGGTGATGGACGTCCTCTGCGAGGAAGACGCTCCCCTCTTTCTGCGTGTGCTCGAAGGACTGCGGCTGCTCGAGGACGATACCCTCGGCGGCGGCGGCTCGCGCGGCAGCGGACGCGTGAGCTTCGCCAACCTGCGGCTGGTGTGGCGCGGCAAGAACTACTACGCGACCGGGGCCGCGGAGAAGGAAATTGCCGCGGGCGCCACGATGGCCGCCATTCAGGCGGCGGTGAACGAATCGGCCTTTGGATTTTTGAAAGAAGAGTAATGAACCCGGGAATGGTCATCAAGCTGCGCCCTGCGGGTCCATGGCGCATCGGCCCGGATTCCGGAGCGCGCAACAAGGTCGATGTCATCTACCACAGCGACTCGCTGTACAGCGCGGTTACGAGCGCCATGGCCCGCCTCGGCGGAATCGAGGAATGGCTGGATGCGACGGCGCGGGCGGCGGCTCCGAAGGTCTGCTTCAGCTCGTGTTTTCCGTTTCTGGACGAAATCGGCTTCGTCGTGCCGCCGCGGACTCTGTGGCCGCCGATCGCCCCCTCGCTGATGTCTGCCGCGGTGCGGTGGAAAAGCGCCCGCTTCGTCCCGCTGGCGGTCGTGCAGGCGATGCTTCGCGGCCAGGTGCTGGACAAAGATCAATGGGCTGTGGACGGCGCGAGCGCGTGCCTGATTCCAGCGGGCAGTCCGGGTCCCTTTCGCAGCAGCGTCCGATGGAGCGCAGCGGTGGATCGTTTGAGCGGTGCCAGCGAGCGCCACGGGATGGCGTGTCTCGAGTTCCGCGCAGGCGCGGGACTGTGGACCGTGGCGAGTTTCCTGGACCAGGCTGCCCGCGACCGGTGGATCGAGCCCGTCAAGGCTGCCTTCCGTTGGCTGGCGGACAGCGGATTCGGCGGAGAGCGGTCGCGCGGTTGGGGCCGCGCCGAGAGTCCTGAGTTCATCGAGGGCCTGCTGCCCGAGTTGATTGTCGGAACTGGCGGCCAGGCGCCGGAGGCCGCGGAAGCCGAGCCGGTATTGGAAGCGGAGTTCGTCGAGTCCGTTCTTGAACCCCTGGTTACGAACGACGTTTCGCTGCCCGAGCCTCCCCCGGAACCGCCGCCTCCCGATCCCGAGCCGCTGCCCGAACCGGTGCCGCCAATCCCGCCCGTGGAACCACCGGCGCCCGAGCCCAGTCCTGTGCCGCCGATTCCCGAGCCGGCCCCGGCCATGAGCGCGGAGCCCGAAGCGCGTTTAGAGTCGGAGACTCCAACCACGAGCGTCGAGCCCGAGGACGAGCCGCATTCCGAAACTCCGGCCCCCGACCCCTGGCCGCCGGCCCCCAGCAGCATTGCCGGGCCCGAACCACAGCCCGTATCTGAGGCCCCCGCCCCTGGTCCGTACCCGCTGGCCCCGGGCTACTGGCTCCTTTCCCTGTTCGCGCCGGCAGCCGCCGATACCGTCGACTGGACTCGCGGCAATTACGTCGTGCTGGCGCGCGGCGGACGGGTCGAGAGCCCGTCCGGAAGCGGCGAGCTGAAGAAGCAGGTGCGCATGGTAGCGGAAGGCAGCGTGCTATACGCCGGTGGGGCGCCTTGCGGTGCCGCGGCGGATGTCGCGCCCGATGGATTCGCACATCCGGTTTTTCGCGCCGGATTCGCTCTCGCAATTCCGCTGCAGGAGGTGCGCTGATGCGGTACCGGCTCACCTGTCTCACGCCTTTGCTCGTGGGCGACGGGCGCAGGCTCAGCCCCATCGATTACATGGTGTGGAAGGACCACGTCAACGTACTCGATCAGTGGCGCATCTTCCGGCTGTTGGCCAAGGGTCCGCGGCTGGATGGCTACCTGGCACAGCTCAAGAAGGCAGACAAGCTCGATTTCGCCAGTTGGGGCGGGTTCGCGCAGAATTTCGCGGGACGGCGGATTCCGTTCGAGAGCCCGGCCTATTCGGCTTATTGGAATCGCGCCTTCGGCGACAGCCTCCACATTCCCACGTTTGCCAGCGGAGCCGCGGGCCCTTATCTCCCCGGAACCGCGGTCAAAGGGGCCCTTCGGACGGGGATGGTGTTCGCACACTGGCGCGATGGCATGCTGCAAGAAGTCGCCGCTCGCACCAGAGGCGACCGGCCGCCACGCAGACCGGCGGAACCGGTGGAGGAGCAGGCGCTCGGCGGCGCGGGCGCGAACCGGATGCGCTACATCGGCGCCGGGGATTCAGCCACGGTACCGGCGGGTGATTTCAAAGTTTATCTCCTGCGAACGTCAACACTGCAGCCGCGCGGCGCCGGTTACGCCTTGGGCTGGAAGCAGAGTCCGCGGGGCGCCGTGGATGGCAATCGTCCAGAGGAAAGTACTCCGGCGTTTGCCGAGATGGCTACGCCGGGCACGGTGTTCCGGGGCGATTGGATCGAGAAGAAGTTCTTCCTCCAGCCCGAGGTGCGGCGCAGCGTCCGCTGGCCCGAGGGCTTCGACCGCGCCAGAGTCTTCGAGGCGGCCAACGTGTATGCTTCGGGTCTGCTGTCATTGCAACGCCAGTATGCCTCGATGGCCGGCCTGGGCCTGCTCGACAAAAGTCTGGAAGAACTCGAGCAACGACTCGCGCAGGCGCGCGAGAACGGAAGGTGCGTCGTCTCCATGGGCTGGGGTGGCGGTCTCACCGCCAAATGTGCCTGGCTGGACACGACGAACCCCGATTACCGGCAGATTCTTCAGGCGTACCAGATCTACAACCGTGCGCTGGCCACAAATCTGCCGTTTCCGAAGACGCGGCGCATCGTATTCCTCAACAACAGACCGGCAACCTTGCCGGGGTGGGCGGAGATCGCGGTCGAGGAGTAGCGGGTCGGGACCTGCTGCGCCTCTGGAGCGCAGCGGTGTGGGTTGCAATTTGGCGAACAAAAAGCGAATATAGGGGAATGCCACTCGTTGGGATCGCGCGACTGGCGGCGGAAAGCGAGCTCCTGGAGGCCAAGCGCGCGGTGGAATATTTCGAGATTCCCACGCGCTCGCTATTGAACCGAACCAAGCCGAACATGCCGTTTCACTGGACGATCAATCCGTACCGGGGATGCGAGTTCGGCTGCAAATACTGTTATGCGCGGTATGCGCACGAATTCATGGAACTGGATGCGCAGGCCTTCGAGGACAAGATCTATGTGAAGGAGTCGGCTGCGTTTCTGCTGAAGCGCGAACTGGTGCGCGCGTCGAAAGCCGAGGCCATCGCGATCGGAACCGCAACGGATCCGTACCAGCCCGCCGAACGGCGCTTCGGGCGCACACGATCCATTCTAGAGGTGTTCGCAAGGGAGCACGGCTGGCACCTCGGACTGATCACGAAGAGCGACCTGATCACGCGCGACCTGGAGCTGTTGCGGGAGATTGCACAGCGTAACGTGCTGAACGTGCATTTGACGGTGACCACGACGGATGAGAAACTGGCGCGCTTACTGGAGCCGCGCGCGCCCCGGCCGGAACTCCGGCTGCAAGCCGTGCAGAAACTGCGTTCGGCCGGGATTTGCGTGGGCGTGAATCCGAATCCGATCATGCCGGGCATCACTGATAGCGAGGCGGCACTCGACGGGCTGGCGCGGGCGGCCAAGGAACGTGGCGCGCTGACACTGGGTGGAGGAGCCCTGTACCTGCCCTCGGCGGCGCAGAAGGTGTTCTTGCCGTTTCTGGAGCGCGAGTTTCCGCATCTGGCGGAACGCTACCGGAAGGCCTTCGAGGCCAGCATCCACCTGAGCCGCGCGTATAAGGATGCGCTCGGCGAGCGCGTCAGGCGGATCCGGGAGCGTTACGGGCTGGCCTCTGGGATCATCGAATACCGGCCGGAGTTGTGGGCGGAAGAGGAGCAAATGGATCTGTTCGCCGGGGACGGCGACGACGGCCGCGATAGCCTGGAAGGTGAATGCAGCTCGCCGAATTCGACTACCACCTGCCGGAAGACTTAATCGCGCAGCAAGCGCTGGCGGACCGCTCGGCATCGCGAATGCTGGTGGTCTACCGCGAATCCAGACGCTGGGAGGACCGGCAGTTCCGCGAGTTCCCCGATTTCCTGCGCGCAGGCGATTGCATGGTGCTGAACGATTCGCGGGTCTTCCCGGCGCGGCTTTACGGGCGCCGCGCCGGCGTGGGCTCCCTACGGGTGGGGAAACACAATCCCAAGCGGCACGAGCACCTGAGCGGCAGGGTCGAGGTACTCCTGCTCAAGTGCGTTTCCGACGACGGCCGCAACTGGCAGGCGCTGGTGCGGCCGGGGCGCAAGATGCGCACCGGAGAGCGCATCTCCTTCGGCGACGGGCTGGAAGCCGAAATCCTGGGGCGGGGAGAATTCGGCGAGCGCACGGTTCGTTTCCACGGCGCCGGCGACCTGTACGCCGCATTTGAGCGGATCGGGCATGTGCCGCTCCCTCCCTACATCAAACGGCTGGACACGGAGGCCGATCGCGAGCGCTACCAGACCGTCTTCGCGCGCGAACGGGGTTCGGTGGCTGCGCCGACCGCGGGCCTCCACTTTACGCCCGGGATACTGGCACAGTGCAGCGCGGCGGAGATCGCCTGGGTGACGCTGCACGTTGGACTGGGCACCTTCCAGCCGCTGCATGATGAGCGCGTGGAATGCGCGCGGCTGCACAGCGAACAATATCGCATCAGCGAGGACAGTGCCGCGAAGATCGCGCGCGCGAACCGCGTGGTGGCTGTGGGCACCACCAGCGTGCGCACGCTGGAAACGGCCGCGCGAACGGGACAGCTGGCTGGCGAGACGGATATCTTCCTCTATCCCGGCGTGCCGTTTCTAAGGACGGGAGCTATGCTGACCAACTTCCATCTGCCCCGGACGAGCCTCCTGCTGTTAGTCTGCGCCTTCGGCGGCACGGACCTGATATTGGCAGCTTATTGTCACGCCGTCGAGGCGCAGTACCGGTTTTATTCGTATGGGGATTGTATGCTGATTGTCTAAGGCGTCAGGCTTCAGGCAATGAGGCTTCAGCCAGCCCGACGCAGCTCAAATTTCGGCTAAAGCCCGAGGCCTGCTGCCCGAAGCCTTACGCTGTCCCGGTCTTGAACGGAATTACCGGCGCGACCCTCGGCTCGATCATGTGGAAGATGCGCTCGAGTTCGTCCTCCTGAATGGGCTTGGGAAGAACGAACCGGCGGTCGCCCTCGAAGTCATTCGTCAGCTCCGCGTCGTACCCGTCGGAGAGCAGGACAAACCCTCCTACCCGCGAGTGCATACGCTCGGAGAGCTCGACCCAATTCAGGCCGGGTGCGTGCAGGCTGCAGAATGCGGCGTCGAATCTCATGCGCTGAGCCATATCAAGCGCGGTGTCCGTGTTGTTTACAGGCACGACACGGAAGCCGCGGCTGGAAAGTAGCGCCAGAATCTGGCGCTGCGCCGTTTCGTCCGGCTCGATAACCAGCGCCGTCATGCGGCGCGACGAGTCGTAAGCGGTAGTGGCCGCCGCCGGCGCCGAGCGTTCCCGGACCGAAGCGGGCAGCTCGATTTCGAAGCGGGGATCGGAGTTGCCTTTGTCGATGAGCCGCACCTCGCCGCCGTGTCCTCCAATGACGCCGCGGGTGACACCCAGCACAGCCGCGGTCTCCTCGGCGCTGCGCAGCTCGGCTGGGGCCGTGAAAGAGATTTCTACCAGCACGCGCCGCGCAAGCAGGCTGGTGCGCACTGTGATCATTTTCTGCTCGGCGCGGACCATGGCCTGCTCGGCGTGGACCAGCAGATTCAGGAATACCTGCTCCAGTTGCCCGTGCGAGCCCAGCACCAGCATGGGTTCCGGCGATACGAGATTACGAACGCGGATGCCGGAGGCTTTCAGGTCGCTCTCGCGGAACTCGACCAGGTTGGCCAGAAGCTTGCTGATATCGACGGACCTGGCTTCCAATTGCTCGGCCGCGGCGAAGGAAACCAGGCGGGAAACCATATTCGACGCCTTGGCGGCTTCGCTGGCGATCGCCGAGACCTCGCGCTCGGCGGGCCCGCCGTGGATCTTGTCCAGCGCCTTGTGGGCGAGGTCCTTGATGTGGGTGAGCGGGACCTGGAGTTCGTTGACGACGCCGGAAATCAGGCGTCCGATGGCTGCCAGCTTCTCCGTACGGAAGAGTTGCTCCTGCACCGAGCGCTGGTCCAGGAGCCGGATAGCCACGCCGATCTGGTTCCCTAAGTGCTGAGCCAGGGCCTGAACGTCCGGGCTGAAATCGCGTACGCGGTCATCCTGGTCCAGTTCAAGGACTCCGACCACCTCGTTCTGCGCTACCATCGGCACGAACAGGAGGCTCTTCGGGGTGCGTTCTCCCGCTCCGCCGGCGATCGGAAACGGGCTGCGGTCAATATCGGGGATTACCAGCAGGGTGCGGTAGTGAAAGCACGCAACCGCTCCGGCTGGAGTCCCCCCGGGCGGGGACGATAGCGAGATCGATACCGGCGCGCTGCGCTCGTCGACGACGGCGTCCAGGGTCTTGGTCGTGCGGTTGTAGACGTAAAGTTGAACTCGGGTAACGTCCAGAATGCCTGGCAGCGCTTCGGAAATCCGTTGCAGAATGGTCAGCGAAGAGGAGGCGCCCAGAATCTCCTCGCCCAGCTGATAAGTCTTGCGCAGCTTCTTCCGCTGATTCCTGAGCCTGCGCTCCCGGCTCCATAGAACTACGCCGATCGCTACGGCG
>Ga0335077_10003675_pt1 | contig 18615 bp, 18 predicted proteins | sample Lox_Sample_31_FD_207151 | JGI IMG/M metagenome (GOLD analysis project Ga0335077, IMG submission 207151) | Soil microbial communities from Loxahatchee National Wildlife Refuge, Florida, United States - Lox_Sample_3.1 | ecosystem: Environmental > Terrestrial > Soil > Wetlands | place: USA... | reverse complement strand
GTAGCGGAGGGTCTCGAAAACCCGGGTGTGGATACTCTGATCGGTTTCGTCGTCCGCAAGCAGCTTGCGGATGGCGTCGCTGGAAAGCCCGATGCAGCCGGTCTGAGCGAGATAGGTGGATTTTCCGGAGCCGGGCAGTCCGACCAGCACGACGATCCGCATCAGCCATTCAGGATAGCTCGTTGCGGGCAGCGGTCCGCCGGGAGAGACGGGAAATGGAGGGTTGATGCGGGGGATTCGGGCGAGTCGCGGCCCGGCGACGCGGTCTGGCCGCGACTCCGATTTTTGCAGCTAGTAGCGGTTGACCACCGGGCGCAACGGGCTCCCGAAGCGGGTGGGTTCCTGGGCGCGCTGCTCAGCAGGGCGCTCGAGCACCAGGGAACGCAGGCCTGGCATGGCCGTGGCGCCGGCGCGGTGACCCTTCTCGCCCACCGGGAGCTGGCCGGTGGTGAGGTTCTTCAAGCCGAAGAGGGCGAGCTCGAAGCGGTCCTTGACGCCAACCTTCTGGAAGAGCCGGCTCAGATACACCTTCACCGTGCCCTCGGAAATCATCAGCGTGGTGGCGATCTCCTTGTTCTTGAGGCCTTGCGAGAGCAGGCTGACGAGTTGCCCCTCACGCTGCGTAAGTGCTACGCGGCGGGCACACAGGAAGCTGTCGGTGAGCGCCTTCTCGAACCAGAGCTCGCCGGCTTGCACCTTCTGAAGGCACTTCACCTGCAGCTCGGTGGGCAGAGTCTTGCGCAGGATGCCTCGGACCCCCAGGCCCATGGCCTGGAATGCCAGCTCGGTTGAAATGGTATTCACCCAAAGCACGATTTTTGAATTGGCCATAGCGTGCTTCATCTCGCTGAGCACCGCAAACGTGATCTCGGGTGTGAGGTCCATCAGGACCAGGTCGGGGGAGCCCTGGCCTATCTGCTCCATGAGCCCGGCGAGGGTGATGCAGGTGGGCATCAGTTCAAAGCCTTCGACCTGCCGGAGCACGGATTCCAGACCTTTGGCCAGAATGGGTTCATCGCTGTACAGAAGAATTCGCGTCATATTCTCCACTTTCCAAAAAGCGATCTTGCGACCGAGATTTCTCGGTGATCGTTAATCGGACCTCTTTGTCGCATTCTCGAAATTTCGCTTTTCTCCAGAAATTGTCGCCGTATTTACTTCGGTTGTCAATAACATTTTCGAACAAAATACCGAAAATTATCATTGAATTTCCGGATATCGACAGCTATTCGATCGTACCTAACCCGGCCTGCTTGCCAACTAATTTGTTTATTATCAATGATTTATGTACATATCGCTTTGGGCGGTTAGCGTGAAGGCAGCAGACGGAAATTAGCCGATAATATACGGCTATTAACCGTCCAGGAAAAATCCGAAGAAACAGCTTCGAGATAGGGAGAGCGTTGTCGGAAAACGCTGGAGAATGATGATAACTCAACGCTGCCGGAAGGCCGATCCGCTTAATAACCTTGGCAAGTATAGGTATATAGCCCATTTACGATATTGATGGTGACCTTGGGGCGGCGCTAAAGTCGCCAATGTCGAAGCCTACGGAAATGAAAAACATAAATCGGCGCGAGAGTCCGCGGATTGATATCAAACTCCGCTGTCATGTGACTTCTCCGGCACTGTGGGCACAGAGCGCAATGCACACGGAAAACATAAGCCGTAGCGGCGTTTTAATCGCTTGGCGGGGCGCCGACCCGGGGCTTCCGCTGCCTTCGCTGGGGCAGATCATTACCGTCGAAATAGAATTGCCGGCGAATCACGGTTTCGGCCAGAAATGTATTCATTGCCAGGGGTCGGTGATCCGAGTAGTACATTCCGGCGAGGAATTTCCGCGTATTGCGCTGCGCGTGAATTATATGGACTTCCGGTCGTTCCACGACCGGATACGGGCTTTTGAGGCGATGCAGCCGGTTGCCAACTCGTGGATGGCGTGAGAGAGCGATGGAAGCAAGGCGATCCCAACTCGGTGTCCGGCTGCTGCCCTCGCTGACGGATTTCGCCTTCCTCATGCCGGTGGTCTTCCTCTTTGCCCGCATGGGCGGCCTGCAGACGCTCCTGGGTGATTGCGACACCGGCTGGCACATCCGCACCGGCGAGTGGATTCTGGCGCACCACGCTGTGCCCGCCCGCGACATCTTTTCCTTTTCGAAGCCCGGCGAGACCTGGTACGCGTGGGAGTGGCTTGCGGAGGTCATTTTCGCATGGCTGAACCGCCACGGCGGCCTGGCCGCCATCGCGCTGTTGGGGATCGCGCTGCTGTCGGTGACGTTCACGCTCCTGTTCCGGCTGGTTCGCGCGCGATCGAACGCCATCGTCGCGATCGCGGTGACGATCGTGGCCGCCGCGGGCTCCGCAATCCACTGGCTCGCCCGGCCGCACCTGTTCACGCTTTTGTTCCTGGTGATCTTCTGCGCGGCCCTGGAGCGCGTTCGCGCGGGTAAGGCTCGAATCGCCGGGTTGCCGGTTCTGGCCGTCCTGCCCGCGGCGACGATCCTGTGGACCAACCTGCATGGCGGCTTCTTCGTGGGCATCGTTCTGATCGCTTCGTACGGCGCGGGAGAAATGCTGCGCATGCTCTTCACCGGAGAGCCCGCAGAGCGCCTGCGGGCGCGCGCGGCAGGCGGACAGTACCTGCTGAGCGCGGTCGGCTGCCTGGCGGCGAGTCTGGTCAATCCCTACACCTACCATTTGCACATGCATGTAGCACAGTTCCTGCGCGACCCGTATCCGCAAACGGTAATCATGGAATACCTCTCGCTGAGCTTCCATCATCCGATCGCGGTTTTCTTCGAAGCGATGCTGATGCTGGCTTGCCTGGCGTCGTTCTGGTATATCAGCGCCGGCAGTCTCATCGAGCCGGTGATTTTGTTGATGTGGGCGCACGCGGGCCTGCTTTCGTCGCGCAATATTCCCATTTTTATGATTGTGGCCGCGGCGCCGGTAGGCGCGGCTCTGGCGGCGTGGCTCCGGCTGGTGCCGGAATGGAATGTTGCGGTCTGGCTGCGAAACTCGGCACGCAAGTTCAACGAAATCGCCGGTGAAACCACGGAGACCGACGCGATTCCCCGCTGGCACTTGGTCAGCGTGGCGGGCATGCTGGCCGTAGCGGCGGTCATCTACGCCCCCCACCCGCCCAAGAAGTTCCGGGCCGAATTCGACCCCGACCGGTATCCCGCCAAGGCGCTCGATGTGCTGAAGCAGGACGCCACGGCACGGGTTTTCACCTTCGACCAGTGGGGAGACTACATGATTTACCGCCTCTATCCCCACACCAAGGTCTTCATGGACGGCCGTATCGACTATTACGGCGACGATTTCGAGAAGGCCACCATCGACGTCCTGAACGTCAAGTACGGTTGGGACAAGACCCTGGACCGCTATGGCGTGAACACGATATTGATGCCCCCGAGCGCGTCGCTGACCGGCGCGCTGAAGGAAAGCAGCCGGTGGCGGGTCGTCTACGACGACGGCACCGCGCTGGTCTTCCGGTCCACCGGCCGGGAGCAGGGCTCGCAGGAATCCGCCGCCAACCGGGTAGGCGGAGAAGGCCGTGATCGCGAGGTCACGAAAACTCTGGCACGTGAACAGGCGATCACAGAAACCAAACCCAAAACTTAGGAGCGACAGATGACTTTTTTGCGTAATCTCTGGAACGAAGAACAAGGGCAAGACCTCATTGAATACACACTGCTGATGGCGTTCGTGGCGCTGGCCTCGGCGGCCCTCTTCCTGGGCGCCGGCGGCAGCATCAAGGGAATTTGGACGACGACCAATTCCCAGCTCGCTTCAGCCAACACGCAGGCCAGCTAAGGTTCGACGGGTGGGCGCGGGGGCGCCGATTGCGGCCGTTAGCCGCCGCGCCCACCCGGGAACTTCGGTCCGGCGGAAAGCGGCGGCGCGGGCTGCAGTGGCGAGCTCGCGGTTATGCCGCGGAATCGCCGGTTGAAACGGCTGCATGAACCATGAGGTTTTCCCTGCAGGCGCGGCGCCGGTAAAATCAGCCCGGCGGAACGGGGAAGAAAATGAATAAAAGGTTTGTTGGAGTTCTGACTTTCGCATTTCTCGTGGCAGCGGGTGCGAGCCTGGTGCTTTATAAGGTACTGATCACGCGGCCGCAGGCCACGAAGGCGGCGCCGACTACGGTAAAGATCGTTCTTGCCACCAAGGACCTGGATCTAGGGACATTGATCAAGGCCGACGACGTGAAGCTGTCGGATTGGCCCGGGCAGGTACCGGCGGGAGCTACCGCGAAGACCGAGGACCTGATCGGCCGTGCGGTAACCACTACTATTTATGCGAAAGAGCCGGTCCTCGAATCGCGGCTGGCGCCAAAGGGCGCGGGCGGCGGACTGGCGGCAACGATTCCGGTCGGAATGCGCGCGGTTGCCGTGCGCGTCAACGAAGTGGTCGGCGTGGCCGGTTTTGTGGTGCCCGGCATGCACGTGGACGTTTTGATTTCGGGCAACTCCCCGGGAACCAGCAGCGCCAATACCGGCACGCTCACCCGCACGCTGTTGCAGAACATCGAAGTATTGTCCGCGGGGCAGGATTTCAAAAAGGACGCCGAAGGCAAGCCGATCCAGGTGCAGGTAATCAATCTGCTCGTGACTCCGGAGCAGGCCGAGCAGCTCAGCCTGGCATCGCAGCAGACCGCGATCCAGCTGGTCCTGCGCAATCCTCTGGACCGCGAAGTCGCCAAGACCCCGGGCACGGCGCTCTCGCACCTGTTCCTGGGAGGCAAGCTGTCGCTGCCCAAGCCTCCGCAGGGCGATGCCGAGCCGGTGGCGCGCCCGCGGCCTGTGCACCGCGCGGCCGTGCAGCCCGTGATGCAGGCCCCTCCTCCGAAGAAGGAGGCGCCGTTCGTCATGGAGATCATCTCCGGCGCCAAGAAAGAAGAGAAGAAATTCGAAACCGCGGGCAGCGGGGAGGGCAAGTAAGTGCGATTCCTTCAGGGCACGACCATTTTGTTCGCGGCCGCCTGGCTCTCTGCAGGTTACGCGCAGAATTCCGCCAGCGACGAAGCGCCGCCGCGGACGCAGCAGGCCGGGGCCAGCGCCGCTCCCGACAAGCTGACCGTCACCGTGGGCAAATCGATGATCATCGACAGCCCGGTAAACATCCAGCGCATCTCGGTGGCCAACGGCGACCTCGTGGAAGCCGTGGCCGTGAACCCCAAAGAGGTTCTGATCAACGGCAAGCAGGCAGGCGATACGTCACTGATCATCTGGCAGCAGGGCGGAAACCGTCTGCTTTACGACCTTACCGTGCGGATGAGCACGAGCAAGCTGGACGCCATCCGGCAGCAGCTCGCGCGCGATTTCCCCAACGACGAAATCAACGTCACCTATGAAAACGACACGCCCTTCGTGCGCGGCACGGTAAAGGACACCACCGCCGCCGATCGCGTGATGTCGATCGTCGGGACGCTGGGCAAGCCGGTCAACCTGCTGCGCGTAAATGTTCCGCCGCCGGAAACGCAGATTCTGCTGAAGGTGCGTTTCGCCGATGTGGACCGCGCGGCCACGCAGGACCTCGGCGTCAACATCGTGTCGGGCGCGTTCAATCAATCGACCGCCATCACGACCGGCCAGTATACGCCACCCACCATCGGCGCCGGCCTCCCCATCACCATCTCCGACGCCCTCAACGTCCTGTTGTTCCGCAAGGACATCAACCTGGGTGTGACCATTAAGGCTCTGGAAAGCAAGCGTGTGCTGCAGACCCTGGCGGAACCGAACGTGCTCACCACCGACGGCAAGCCCGCCAGCTTCATTTCCGGCGGCGAGTTTCCGTTCCCCATGGTGCAGGGCGGCGCCTCGGTCGGCACCGTGACCATTTCCTTCCGCGAATACGGTATCAAGATCAATTTCCTGCCGCGCATCACGCCGCGCGGCACCGTGCAGTTGCAGGTTACGCCGGAAGTCAGCGCGCTTGATTTCGCCAACGCCGTGACCTTCCAGGGCTTCACTATTCCGGCTTTGAGCACCCGGCGAATCAACACCGAGGTGGAACTGGAGAGCGGCCAGAGCTTCATGATCGCGGGCCTGCTGGACAACACCATGACCGAGACTTTGAACAAGATTCCGGGCCTGGCCAACATTCCGTTGTTCGGCAATCTTTTCAAGTCGCGTTCCCGAGCCAAGAACAACACCGAACTGCTGGTGTTGGTGACGCCGGAAGTGGTCCGGCCGATCCCGGCTGGACAGCCGGCTCCCATGTTGCACTTCCCCGACTCGTTCCTGCCACCGAACAGCGATTTCCCGATGCATCAGCCAGGAATGGACAAGACGGGCCCGGTGCCGGTAAAGCCGCCATCGGAGACCATGCCGCTGGAGGAATTGATCCAGCGCCGCAGAGAAGGCCAGGCTGCCCCGCAGCCAACCATGCAGCCCATGATGCTGGTCCCGGTTCCGGCCAACCCGCCGGCATCGGGACAGACGACGTCGACACCGGCGTCCGCCCCGGGAGGCAGCGGCAAGTGAAGCAACTGGATACTGGAGACGCGACATGTATCCGCTGACGATCGGGCTGGCTATCGAAAACCGGGAGCTCTGGGAACAGGCGCAGGCAACGCTTGCCGGCCTGCCGTTTCGGGTGATCGTCGAACACCAGGACGTGGGTGACGTGTCCAATTTCATGGACCGCCTGGAACGGATGCGGCCCGACGTGGTGTTGATCGATATCAGCGGCTGGAGGGAGCCGCTGGAGGGTCTGGTCTCCTCGGTTAAGGCCGCGGCGGGCGATCCGATGATTATCGCCCTGAACACGGTGGCCAACGCAGATTCGATCCTTTCGTCTATGCGGGCGGGCATCAACGAGTACCTATACCCGCCGCTGCAGGACACGCTGCGCAAGGCGCTTGAGCGCCGCAGCGCGGAGAAGAGCCGCGGCCGGGTGAAGGGCAGCGGCAAGGCGATGGGATTTGTTTCGGCAAAGGGCGGATGCGGCGCCACCACGCTCGTCTGCCACGTGGCCGCCGAGCTGGGGCGCATCAATCAGAAGGTGCTCCTCTGCGACCTGGACCTGGAAGCCGGCATGGTCGGGTTCATCACCAAGACCAAGTCGGTCTACTCCATTCTCGACGCCGTCAACAACCTGCACCGGCTCGACATCAGCTACTGGAAGGCACTGGTTTCGAATGGAATTCCGGGGGTGGAGATTGTCAGCACACCGCTGGCCCTGGCATCGAAGCAGCAGCCCAAGGACGATCAGGTCCGCCAGATTCTGGCGTTCGCGCGCCCGCATTACGACTGGACGATGGTAGACCTGGGACGCAGCCTGAGCCGGATGTGCATGGCGGCGCTGGAAGAGATCGACGACCTCTGCCTGGTGACCACACTGGAAGTGCCGGCGCTGCACCAGAGCAAGCAGATCATCCAAACGCTGCTGGACGGCGGATATGGAAAGCAGCGGATCAAACTGATTCTCAACCGCGCCCCTAAGAGGCTGGACATCACCCCGGGCGAGCTCGAAAAAATGCTGGGCACGCCCATCTTCGCGATGGTCCCCAACGACTATCCGGAGCTGTATGAAACCTATGCGGAAGGGCGCATGCTGAACCGCAGCTCCGAGCTGGGAAAGAACATGACGCGGCTGGCGGCAAAGCTGGCCAATATCGAGGACGACAACAACAATCAACCGAACGGCAACAGGAAGCGCTTCGGGCTCTTCGGATAACGGCTGTTCGAGATAGAGGCGACTATCAATGGCAGCAGTATTGGATCAAATCGGCAGGGGCGAGAGCCGGGAGACCGGCTGGGTAAACCGCCTGTTCACCCGCGAGGGTTCCACGCCGGAATACCAGGAGCTGAAATTCACGCTGCACCGCAAGCTCCTGGACCGCATCAACCTCGAGGCGCTCTCCTCGATGGCCGGCGAGCGCGTGCGCGCGGAAATCCGCGCGGCGGTCGCCAAGCTGGTGGAGGAGGAGAAGACTCCGTTGAGCCTGGTCGAGAAGGACCGGGTGATCGAAGAGATTCTCGATGAAGTCTTCGGGCTGGGTCCCCTCGAGCCGCTCTTGCAGGATCCGACTGTGAGCGACATCCTGGTGACCACGCCCCGGCTGGTCTACGTGGAGCGCGGCGGCAAACTGTATCGCACGCCGGTCGAGTTCAAAGACGATGCGCACCTGCTGCGCATCATTGAAAAGGTCGTTTCCCGGGTCGGGCGGCGCGTGGACGAATCCTCGCCGCTGGTGGATGCCCGCCTGCCCGACGGATCCCGCGTCAATGCGGCCATTCCGCCGGTGGCGGTGGACGGTCCGCTGCTCAGCATCCGCCGGTTCGGACGCCACGCTCTGAAAGGCGAAGATCTGGTGGCCAAGGGCGCCATGACGGAAGGCATGCTGGATCTGCTGAAAGGCTGCGTGAAAGCGCGCCTGAACATCCTCATCTGCGGCGGCACCGGTTCCGGTAAGACGACGCTCCTCAACGCGCTCTCCAGCTACATTCCGGAAGACGAGCGGATCGTCACCATCGAAGACGCCGCCGAACTCCGGCTGCAGCAGACGCACGTGGCGCGCATGGAAACCCGGCCGGCGAACGTGGAAGGCACCGGCGCCATCCACATCCGGCAGCTCGTGATCAACGCCCTCCGTATGCGGCCCGACCGCATCATCGTCGGTGAGGTCCGTTCGGAGGAAGCGCTGGACATGTTGCAAGCCATGAACACGGGCCACGACGGATCTCTGACCACGATTCACGCCAACACCCCGCGCGACGGACTGGGCCGCCTCGAAGTCATGGTCGGCATGGCCAACTCGAACATGGGCATCCGCTCCATCCGCCAGCAGATTGCCAGCGCGGTGGACCTGTTCGTGCAGACTTCGCGCTTCAGCGACGGTACCCGCCGCATCACCCACATCACCGAGGTCGTGGGCATGGAGCAGGACATCATCACGCTCCAGGACATCTTCCTCTTCGAGAAAACCGGCATCGCCGAATCGGGCAAGGTGCTGGGCCGTTTCCGCGCCACCGGCATCCGGCCGAAATTCTACGACCGCCTCAAGGCCTGCGGGATCACGCTGCCTGCCCAGATGTTCCAAACGGTAGTGGAGATCAACTAAATGCAGCTCGTGATCATCGTCTCTTTCGTCGTGGTTTTTGCGCTCGCGCTGCTCGCCGTAAGCGTGGGCCTGAAGTTCCTCGACGCCCGGCGCAAGAAGCAGGTGGTCGACATGCTGCACACGGCCTCGGGCGAGCCGGTCGTGACCGTAGGCAACCTGCTGAAGGAGATCGAAAGCGAGAAGCCCACCGGCATCAAACGGCTTCTCAATTCGCTCCAGTTTTCCAAGCACGCCTCCGAGCAGATCCAGCAGGCAGGCCTGAACTGGTCCGCCAACCGGCTGATCGCCTCCATGGGACTCGCCATGATCCCCGGGCTTGGCTTGGGCTCGCTGGTGCCGTTCCTGCTGAACGGACCGACCACCGCCGTGGTTCTGGCGCTGACTTTCGGCGCCATGCCGTATCTGATCGTCCGCCACAAGCGGTCCAAGCGCCTGGCCCAAATGGAAGAGCAGTTTCCCGAAGCGCTCGACTTCCTGGCGCGCTCGATGCGCGCCGGCCACGCGTTCTCCATCAGCCTGGAGATGATCGGCGAAGAGCTGGCCGATCCGCTCGGCCAGGAGTTCCGCGCCCTGTTCAACGAGCAGAACCTGGGCGCGCCCCTGGACATCGCGCTGCGCAACTTCTCGACTCGCGTGCCGCTGCTCGATATCCGGTTCTTCACCTCGTCGGTGCTGTTGCAGAAACAGACCGGCGGCAACCTGAGCGAAATCCTTGCACGCCTCGCCTACGTGATTCGCGAACGCTTCCGCCTCAAGGGCCAGGTAAAGGCGGCCAGCGCACACGGGCGCCTGACGGCAACCATTCTGACGCTGCTCCCCGTAGTGACTATGCTGGCTCTGCTGGTTGTGGCTCCGGGCTACCTGCAGGGCATGGCCGAGGATTCGGACGGCAAGTGGCTCATCGGCGGCGCCATATTCGCCCAGATCCTAGGCAATTTCTTCATTAAGAAGATCATCAACATCAAGGTGTGATATGGACCATCCAGCGATATTTGCGGCTCTTGCTTTCCTGATGCTGATGCTCATTCTGAGCTGGGTGGGCTACCGCCTCGTCTATAAGCCGGGAAGGATGCTCCGCCAGCTCGGAAACCCCGTGATTACGGGCGGGCAAACGGGGACGGCCGTGGCCGATGAAGGGGGCGAGCCGGCCGCCAGCACGGTGGTGGCGCTGCTCCACCAGATCGGCTCCCGCGTGCCGTCTTCGGAGGAGGAGGTCGCGAACCTTAAGGTGGACCTCATCCGCGCCGGCTTCCGCTCCGACAATGCGCTCCCGGTCTTTTACGGCTTGCGAATCGTCACCACTCTCACCCTGCTGCTGGTCTGCATCATGATGCAAGCTAAGGTGCCGCCCAATCCCGTGATGAAACTCGGGCTCCTGTTCTCGGGCGTTGCCGCGGGCTGGATCCTGCCGCGATTCTTTCTCGAGAAGAAGGTCGCCAAGCGCCAGGAGTTGCTGCGGCTCTCTCTTCCGGACGCGCTGGACCTGATGGTGGTCTCCATCGAAGCTGGGCTGGGTCTGGATCAGGCCATTCAGCACGTAGCCAAAGAACTGGACGCGAGCCATCCCCAGTTGAGCGAGGAGATGTCTCTCGTCACCCTGGAGATGCGCGCGGGCAAGCGGCGGAGCGAGGCGCTGCGCAACTTCGCCGAGCGCACCGGGGAGCCGGAGTTCCGCAAACTGGTTGCCATACTGATTCAGAACGACCGCTTCGGCACCAGCATGGGAGAGAGCCTGCGCACACACTCCGACTTCATGAGGACCAGGCGGCGCCAGGAAGCCGAAGAGCGCGCCGGCAAGGTGGGCGTCAAGCTCGTATTTCCGATTTTCTTTTTTATTTTGCCGTCCATGCTGATCGTGGCGGCGGGGCCGGGCATTCTCCAAATCTTTAAGTACCTGTTCCCCATGATGAAGACTCTAGGGTGAGAAGCAAAAGGAGCACAGAACGATGAACGATACGATAGTCCAGGCAGCAATCTGGGTCGCGGCTGGCGGAATTATGCTGCTGTTTTTGAAACGGCGGAAGGCGCGCAGGAGTTCCCGGTAAACAGCAATCACTGGTGGAGTAGCTTACGGAGCGGGCCGGGTTTCCCCCGGGCCGAGGTTGTTGGATGAAACACGGGGCAGGCAGCAGTTTCCCGCCCCACAAACATGAGGAAGGAGACGGTATGGACCTTGCACTTCAAGGAGCGATCTGGCTGGGAGCGGGCGTGACCCTCGTCATGCTGCTGTCGCGCCGCCGCAAGCGCCGAGTGTTGCGGTAGTTGCGCATACCGGCTGAAGCCGTGTCTCGGCTGACTTCCATGTCGGTAGACCTTCTGCTGAGCAAACAGAACAGAGATGGAGGCTGGCCGTACGTGCGCGGCGCATCGTGGACGGAGCCGACCGTCTACGCGGTTCTGGCGCTGCTTGCCGCGGGTGAAAGCCAGCCCGCGGAAAGGGGATTGGACTGGCTGCGGTCGCGCCAGCTCCGCGACGGAGGCTGGCCCCCGCAAGCGGGCTTCGACGAGAGCAACTGGGTGACCGCGCTGGCGGCACTGATTCCAGCCGGGCATCTCGGCGAACAGGCCCACGCCCGCTCTATCGAGTGGCTGATGGGAACCGTCGGGGAGGAATCCACCTTGAGCTACCGCGTCCGGAGATGGCTGCTCGGCGATCCGAACCCGATCACGGATTCCGCGGGCTGGCCCTGGGTAAAGGAAACCGCCTCCTGGGTGACCCCCACTTCCCTCGCCATTCTGGCGCTCGACAAGGAGAACTCGCGCCGGCCCGACGAAAGGCTTCGCAAACGGATCGCTGCCGGACGACGTTACCTGGTCGAGCGAATGTGCCTCAAGGGAGGCTGGAATCATGGCTCCGTGCGAGTATACGGGGCCGAAGGCCTGCCATATCCGGAAACCACCGGGCTTGCCCTTGCTGCCCTCCGCGGCATCAGCGGCGAATCGGTCGATCTCTCGATCGCAGTTGCCCGCCGCTTCCTGACCGCCTGCCGCTCTGCCGACGCCCTCAACTGGCTGCGCGTGGGACTGATGGCCCATCGTCAACTGCCCCCGGACTACACTCCGCCCGAGCTCGCATACCGCACGCTGACGGAAACCTCGCTCTGTATGCTGGCGGCCGAAACGCAAAAAGGGCGGGAGATTTTCTGGAGTTGAGATGACGGCGATCAAGCAGGCGCGGACTCTGTCGAGGCGGGAACTGCTGGCCGGCGCCGCGGGCGCGGCCCTGGCCGGCTGCGGGATACAGCAGCGGCCGCTCACTCCTTCCCGTGTGGCGATCGTCAAGGCCCCCGTGTACGATCAGCGCGTATACGGAATCATGCAACGCATGCTCCGCGGCCTGTTGGGCGACGTCCGGGGAAAACGGATCCTGCTGAAGCCGAACCTCGTGGAATTCGAGCCCGGTACCTGCATCAACACGCACCCCATCGTGGTCCATGCTGCCTTCGAGGCCTTCCGGTCCCTGGGAGCGGCAAGTGTGCAGATCGCCGAAGGCCCGGGTCACCGCCGGAACACCCTCGACCTCGCCGATGCCGCCGGGTATTTTCAGACCGTGCCCCACTTCGAAGCCAACTTCGTGGATCTCAATCTCGATGAAGTGACGCGAGTGCAGCCCGTCCAGCAGTTTTCGCGCATCAAAAAGCTCTATCTGCCGAACACCGCGCTGGGCGCGGATCTGCTCGTTTCCGTGGCGAAGATGAAGACCCATCACTGGGCGGGCGCAACTCTGTCGATGAAGAATCTCTTCGGCACCGTGCCCAGCGGCATTTACGGCTGGCCGAAAAACGTCCTACACTGGTCCGGCATCGACGAATCTATCGCCGACCTGCACCTGGCCTTTCGAAATCACTTCGCGATCGTGGATGGCATCGTCGGCATGGAAGGCAACGGACCGATTCAGGGCACGCCCAAGGCCTCGGGCGTGCTGGTGGCGGGCGCCGATCCCGCCGCCGTCGATGCCACCTGCTGCCGCATCATGAAAATCAATCCCTTTCAAGTACAATACCTGCGCCTGGTTTCGGGCGAAAGGGGTACCCAGATAGCCGAGCGGAACATCCGCCAGGTCGGCGAGAGCATCCATGCCGTAGCCACGCGGTTTGAGCTGATCCCGGAGTTCCAACGCATCCGGCTGGAGAACACATGATGAAGGAAGGAGCCTTTTCCGCGCGTCTGCGCGGCTGGAAGACTTACGGGCTGATATCGCTTCTCGTACTCCTGCCGGTTTACTGGCAGCCCCGGCTGCAAGGTGGCGATCTGTCCAGTCATATCTACAACGCCTGGTGGATCCAGATGATCGAGGCCGGCAAGACCGAGGGCCTGGAGGTAGTCCGCCAAACCACAAACATCCTGTTCGAGCTCATGCTCGGCGCGCTGTTTCGAATTGCCGGAGCCGAATTCGCTCAGCGCGTGTCGGTCTCGATCGCGGTCCTGGTCTTCGTGTGGGGAGCGTTCCGCTTCGTTTCCGCCGCGGCAGGCAGGAAGGCCTGGCACCTGTTGCCCTGTATCGTCATGCTGGCGTACGGCTGGGTGTTTCACATGGGTTTCTTCAATTTCTATCTGAGCTTGGGCTTCTGCTTTTGGGCGCTTTCCATGATCTGGGACTGGAGCCGGCGCGGAATCGCCATCGCCGTGCCCCTGACGGTTCTCGCCTACCTGGCACACGCCCTGCCCGTGGTGTGGATGTGCGGCCTGGTTGCTCACCAGTATCTGGCGCGGCGCGCCTCGCCGCGCGGCAGGGTCTACATCACCGCGGGCTGGCTCTCCGCAATGGTGCTGCTCCACATGGCGATTGACGCCACAATGTCCTCGCGCTGGTCTCCGTTGCAGATCAAAATGAGCACTGGCGCCGACCAGGTCTGGGTCTTCGACGCCAAGTACTACATCATTCTCGCCGGCCTGCTGATGGTCTGGAGCCTGCTATTTCTCGACCTGGTGCACAGGAGCGGACCGCTCCAGGTGGTGTCCAGCATTCCATTCCAGCTTTGTGTCATTAGCGCGGCGGCGGTTTTCATCCTGCCGACTACCGTCCTGATACCCGGGTTCCAGCACAAACTCGTGTTCATCGCCGAGCGCATGTCGCTGGGCGTGGGGGTTTGCGTCTGCGCGCTGCTGGGAGCCGCCATTCCCAAAGCGTACGAGCGGTATGCGCTAATAGGTCTGGCCGCGGCCTTCTTCTGCTTCCTGTTCCGGGACGAGCGCATGCTCAACTCCAGGGAGGATCGCCTGGACAGCGCCATTACCATGGTGATTAACCAGAGGCCATCCGCGCCGCTTACGGTCGATCACTTGATCGGCCCGAATTGAGAGTTCTATCCTCGGACGTTATGACCGGTGCGTGCCAGATCCCCGAGCGAGACGCGGAATCGAGCGCGCAGGCCTCGCATTCTGAAACGCCCGGAAAACCCCTGGTCGCTCTATGGAGCGCGCCGCTTCTCGACCGTCGCGCAGTCCGGGTGGGACTTTGGATCGTGCTGGCCGCGCTCTGCCTTGTGAGGGCCTACACTGGCCTGTCAGGCGTGCAGGTCTGCAGCCACGATGCTTTCGGCGCCCTCGACGGCGCGTGGCGCGTTCTGCATGGCCAGAAGCCGCATGCCGGCTTTTACACGCCGCTCGGGCCTCTGATCTATTTGCTCACCGCTTTGGGGCTGGTGATCTCCCGGGGAGGCGCCGAGGGATTCGGGTACTCACAGGCCATCGCCGGAATGCTGCTGGCATTCTGGACGTTTGCGCTTGCCCGCAGACGCCTGGGTCACCTGGCCGCGATCCTGATGTGCCTTGCAGTCGTGCTGCTGGCGGTCAACCCGACTTCGGTCGGCGAACCACCGACCAATACCTCCTGCATGGCCTACAACCGCTATGGATACGCTCTTCTGGCCCTGCTGATCCTGGAGTCTCTCGATCCGGCTGACGGCCCCGATCGGAAAACCCGCTGCTCGGAGCTGTGGTTCGGCGCCTCCACCGGGGCCGCGCTGGCTCTGCTGCTATTTCTCAAGATCAGCTATTTCCTTGGTGGAGGCGCTCTCCTGCTGGCCCTGTTCCCCTGCCGCCGGCAAACCCGCGACCGGTGGATCGGCTTGTTCTCCGGATTCGCATGTATCTTCCTGGTCTTCTGGGCCTACCTGGACTTCCGCCTGCTTCCCATGTGGACCGATCTGCGCATGGTGTCCGGAGCCAAATCGCCGCGCATGAGCTGGTTCATCGTCGAGAACCTTTATCTGACCGTCATCTTCTACTTCGGGTACCTCCTGGCCGCGTGCCTGTATCTGTCCAAGGCGGGCGCCCGCTCGTCGCTTCGAATGGCGCGGATCGCCGCGCCCGCGATCTGCGTGGCCGGGATTTTTCTGCTCACCACCAACTTCCAGTTTTACGATCTGCCGCTCAACGCCCTGATGATCGTCCTGGTTCTCGAGCGAATCTGCCGGCATCCGGCAGTGCCGGGCATGCGCCCGTGGAAACCCGCCGGCCTGCTGCTGTGCGGCGGCTTCTTCGTTGCCGGCAGCCTAATCTACGGAGCTCTCGGGCTCGGCTTTGCCGTGTATGGCAAGCAGACCTGGGCCCGCGAAGAACACTCGGCCTTTCAGACGCCGTCGCTGGCCGGTTTTCAGTCGTTCGAGAAGGACTACGTCGACCTCGTCAACGACGGGCTCGCCCTGGTATCGCAGCACCGCCGCGTGGATGACACCATCATGTCGCTGGATTTCTCCAACCCGTTCTCCTACGGCCTCGGCATGCGGCCCGCGCCCGGCGGTTCGACCGTCCTGGACTATCCGGGTAATTTCAGCGACGCCCATCATCCCGCGCCGGAGCGTCTCTTTGGGCAGGCCAGCCTCGTGATCGTTCCGGTAAAGCCTACCCAGATCGCGCTCACCGCGAGCGTGCCCCGAGTCTACGGACCGTATCTGGCCGGCCACTTTAGCCTGGTTGCGCATTCTCAGGGGTGGCGGCTCTACCGGCACAATCCCGAGCCGGTCGCGGACCATGCTTTCTGACCGGATGCGCGCACGCTTGCCGTGGCTGCTCTTCGCGGCGATCCTGTGCTTTCATTTCGCCGCGGCATGGAGGGGCGGTCCCGCGCCGAACTGGCACGGACAGACGTCCGAATATTATCCCCTCCTCACCGACGCATTCCTCGCCGGCCAGACCAGCCTCCGGGTAAAGCCGCCCGCCGCGCTGCTCGCCCTGGCCAACCCCTACGATCCGGTAGCCAACGCGCAGCTTCGCATGCACGATGTGTCCCTGTATCGCGGCAAGTATTACCTGTACTTCGGACCGGCGCCGGTCGTGACCCTGTTTCTTCCCTACCGCCTCCTGACCGGCTCCCACCTGCCCACGCGCGCCGCGGTGGCTCTGTTTTGCGCCGCCGGCTTTGCCTGCTCGTGCGCATTGTTTTTTCTGGTGGCCAGGCGCGAGAAATGGAACCTCCCGTCCTGGCTGGCGTCCGCTTCCGTGCTATCCCTGGGCACCTCCTCGGCTGTCTTCTTCCTGCTGATTCGCCCGTCTTTTTACGAGGTGGCGATCGCCGCGGGCTATTGTTTCCTGTCGGCCGGCTTTCTACTGGGCGCGCTCGCCCTCGTTTCAGCTCCCGCCAGTCCGAAGCTGCTTGCCGCGGCGGGCCTTTGTTTTGGTCTCGCGGCGGGATGCCGGCCGAACTTCGCGTTGCTTGCCGTCGCTATGGTCCTGCTGGTTTCGTCCCACCTACGCGCCGACAAGCGTCGCGCGGCGGCGTTCGTCCTGCCCGTGGCTCTCTGCGGCGTCCTCCTCGCGTGGTACAACTACGCGCGGTTTCAGAACCCCTTCGAATTCGGCGCGCGCTACGAACTGACTAACGGTGTGTCGAATCAGAAGCATCTTCTCACCCTGGGCCTCGCGAACATCGTTCCCGGTTTCTACTATCTGGTCTACTCTCCGCCCTGGATCGGCTCGCATTATCCGTTCCTCAGTTTCAGCGACACCAGCAGCGTGTTTTCGAGGTTGCCCGAGGGTTTTTCAGTCGGCCCGAACATCGGCGTCCTGTGGGTGGCCCCCATTGCCCTGCTTGGCCTGCTCGCGCCGTCGGTCTGGCGCCGCGGCCGCGTGCAGCCTTTCCTCACGTTTCCCTCCACGCGCTTCGCCGTTGCGGCACTCTGTATCTCCGGCATTGGGACCTTGGCGCTTTTCCTGCTCCTTGGCTGGTCCGACGGACGCTACAACGTGGACTATGTGCCCGAACTGCTCCTGCTTTCCTGGCTGTTCCTGGGGGCGCTTTGGCAAGCGGTGCCTGAAACACCCAGGGTCCGCGCGCTCTGGTTCCGCTGCGCGGTCGTGGGGCTGACGCTCTACTCGATGTCCCTGGATTTCTGGATGTGTTTCGACCACGGCTCGCGATAGCGCAGGCGTGATACGATGCCACCAAATGCCCGGACGACTGAAGCAATCCGCCGCACGCTGGTGCTACTCCAAAATTCCCATCGACGACCTCTGCCGCCAGGCGGCCGCGATCGGACTCGTCGCCCTCGATCTCATCGAGGAAAAAGACTGGCCGGTGCTCCAGAAACACGGCCTCGTGGCCGCCATGGTCTCCGGCGCCGCCACCATTCCCAACGGCTGGAACCGCCTCGAGAACCACGAAAAGCTCGAAGCCGACATGCGCCAGAACATCGCCAAGGCAGCCGCGGCCAAGCTGCCCAACGTGATCACCTTCAGCGGCAACCGCCGCGGTATGGGCGATGACGAGGGCAAGGCCAACTGCATCGCCGGCCTCAACCGCGTGAAGAAGTATGCCGAAGACGCCGGCATCACCATCTGCCTGGAACTCCTCAACAGCAAGATCGACCACAAGGACTACATGTGCGACCACACCGCCTGGGGTGTCGACGTGGTCAAAGCAGTGGGTTCACCGCACGTCAAACTGCTCTACGACATCTACCACATGCAGATCATGGAAGGCGACGTCATCCGCACCATCCGTGACAACATCCAGTACATCGGTCATTTCCACACCGGCGGCGTACCCGGGCGGCACGAGCTCGACGGCACCCAGGAGCTCCACTGGCGCACCGTGGCCCAAGCCATTGCGGACCTGAAGTTCGAAGGCTACTTCGCGCACGAATTCGTGCCGGTACGGGACCCCATGACGTCGCTGAAGCAGGCGTTCGATCTCTGCACCGTCTAGTCCGCATCCGGCCGCGCCGGGTTGGCCCAATGCCCCGAGGGGTCACTCCCGCTGACGATCACACCCTTCGCGTTCCAGCCCAGCTCGGCACGCACGTCGGCCGGACAGTAGCGTAGCGTCAGGCCACACCGCCGCCGCGTGGACTGGTTGGCTTCCGAGCCGTGCAGCAGCAGGTCGCTATGAATCGAGACCTCGCCGGCCTTCAGCTCCACATCGACCGGCTCGCCAAGAGACTCCACGTCCGCGACGGTCTGGTTGAGCACGTTGGACTCGTCGTTCTCGCTCAGCGCATACGTCAGATGCCCCAGCAGGTGCGAGCCGGGGATGTAGCGCATGCAGGCGTTCTCGACCGTGGCGTCGTCGATCGCCAGCCACGCCGTCACAGCCTTCGACG
>Ga0335077_10003674_pt1 | contig 18619 bp, 16 predicted proteins | sample Lox_Sample_31_FD_207151 | JGI IMG/M metagenome (GOLD analysis project Ga0335077, IMG submission 207151) | Soil microbial communities from Loxahatchee National Wildlife Refuge, Florida, United States - Lox_Sample_3.1 | ecosystem: Environmental > Terrestrial > Soil > Wetlands | place: USA... | reverse complement strand
GTATTGGCAGTTGTGTTTTTCCGATCGTTTAACGGGAGCTCGGAACCCGGCACGCCTCTCCATCACGATTCAATCCCGTCGAATCCGTTGCGCCCCCCTTGGTTCCTATTGTACCAGCATGGTGCGTGCCTGAGCCTTTTCCAGCTCTCTTTGCGCGTTATTGCACTGGAGGTTCAGAAAAATGGCAGCACCCTTACCTTATAAGCTGACACAAGAAGACACCATCGACCTTGAAGAAGCTCTGATCCGCCAACTGGTGTTCGATGCGATTGAAGCCTGGAACCGTCATGACGCCCGCGCTTTCGTGCGGGTGTATGCGGACGACGCGGACCTGACCTCGGTAATCGGCACAACGGTAACTGGTCGCAAGGCTATCTCCGACCACTATGCTGAGATTTTCGAGACCATCTTCAAGAAGAGCCGCCTTGAGCCCGACGATCTGAAGATTCGTTTTTTGAGCTCGTCGATCGCCGTGGTGGACGTGCGCTGGCACATGACGGGCGCACTCGAATGGGATGGGAAGGAAATTCCAATCCGCAAGGGCCTCCTCAGTTGGATCGTCATGCGGCAGAGTGGAGCCTGGCTGGTTAAGGTGATGCACAACCAGGAGCTAACGCCGTTGCGATACTGATCTGGGCTGACACCTGACACCTCACACCTGGTGTATATTCGGAACTAATGTTCCAAATTCAACGCAGTCCACAGGTGCACGATGTCGTGGTGATTGGCTCGGGCGCCGGCGGCGGGACTGTGGTGAAGGTTCTTACCGATCTGGGCATCAACGTCACGCTCCTCGAAGCCGGACCGATGCTCAATCCCGTGAAGGATTTTAAGGAGCATGTCTGGCCTTACCAGGTGGATCATCGCGGCGTGGGCCCGCATGCCGAAGGGTATTTCGGGAAGTCTCCTTGGGCCTTCGGATACTTTGCGGCGCCAAACGGATATTGGGACGTTCCGGGTGAGCCCTATACCGTCGCGCCCGATTCAAAGTTCCGGTGGTTCCGATCGCGGATCATCGGCGGCCGCACCAATCACTACGGCCGCATTTCGCTGCGTTTTTCGGATTACGATTTCAAACCGTACTCGTTTGACGGCCTGGGTACCGACTGGCCGGTGTCGTACGAGGAGATGTCGCCTTACTACGACAAAGCCGAGGAGTTCATCGGCGTCACAGGGACCCACGAGGGGTTGCGCACCGCGCCGGACGGCAAGTTCCTGCCGCCCATTGCGCCCCGCGTGCATGAAACGCTGATCCAGAAGGCCTGCCAGAAACTGAACATGCCGTGCATCCCGTCTCGCATGGCGATGCTCACCAGGCCCGTGCACGGGCGCGCGGCCTGCCACTACTGCGGGCAGTGCGGACGCGGTTGCCATACAGCTTCTGCTTTCACCTCCAGCCAGGCGATGATTTTTCCGGCGATGAAGACGGGCAAGCTCCGGATCATCACCGGCGCGATGGCGCGCGAACTCATTACAGATGACACCGGACAAGTAACGGCCGTCTCTTACGTCGAGAAAGCCACGCGCACCGAAAAGAAAATCCGCTGCCGGGCGGCGGTGGTCGCGGCCAGCGCTTGCGAATCGGCGCGCCTGCTGTTGAATTCCAAGTCGTCACGATTTCCCAACGGGCTGGCCAATGGTTCCGGCATGGTAGGGCGCAATCTCACCGATACCACGGGTTACGATTTGAGCGGATTCGTTCCGGCGTTGGCGGGCTTACCGCGGCACAATTGCGATGGTATCGGCGGCATGCACGTCTACATCCCGTGGTGGCTGCTGGACGACAAGAAGAAGGACTTTCCGCGCGGATATCACATCGAGGTCGGCGGCGGATTCGACATGCCGCAAATTGGCTTTGCCCACGGCGAGGAAGGATACGGCAGCGCCTTGAAGTCGAAAATCCGCGAAGAATATGGTGCCTGGGTGGGATTCTCCGGGCGTGGCGAAATGATTCCCAACGCCAACTCGTACTGCGAAATCGATCCCACGACGGTCGATCAGTGGGGTATTCCGGTCTTGCGGTTCCATTTCCGCTGGAGCGAGCACGAGATCAAACAGGTCCGCCACATGCACGATACGTTCAAGGCCGTCATCGAGGCCATGGGCGGCAAGCCTGAGAAGAAAGAGTTGCCGGAGCACGGCGTGGACGCGGTATCGGTTGGCGGCGAGATCATCCACGAGGCGGGGACGGTTCGCATGCATGACGATCCCAAGCAGGGACCGTTGAACCGCTGGTGCCAGGCGCATGAGGCGAAGAATCTCTTCGTGGCCGATGCCGCGCCGTTCCTGGGCAATCCGGACAAGAACGTCACGCTGAGTATCGTGGCTTTGGCCTGGCGCACGGCCGAACATCTGGCCGTGGAGATGAGGAAGGGCAATGTCTGACAATCAGGTGTCGCGGCGGGAACTGCTGCGCAATCTCGGCATTTCGGCGGCGTTGGCGGCACCGGGCGCACGTCTCGTGAGCGCACAGGTGGCGCAACACGTGCATCAGGCCGTGGCGCAGGAGAAAGCCGCGGCGCCAAAGGGCGAGTACACGCCAAAATGTTTCACCGCGCATGAATTCAAGACACTCCAGCGCCTGTCGGATCTGATCATCCCGGCCGACGATCATTCGCCCGGCGCACTCGAAGCCGGCGCGGCCGAATGGATCGATTATATGGCCGGCAACAGCCCGGACCTGGCACAGATCTTCACTGGGGGATTCGGATGGCTGGACCACCAGATGCAACAGCATCATGGGGTGGATTTCATCGACGCCAAGCCGGAACAGCAAACCGCCGTTCTTGACGCGATCGCCTACAAGAAAAACGAAATGCCGGAAAACGCACCGGGGATCCATTTCTTCAGTTGGCTGCGTAATCTGGTGACCGACGCCTACTACACGAGCCCCATCGGCATCAAAGATCTTGGCTACATGGGGAACACCGCCGTGAGCGAATTCCATGTGCCCGAGGCAGCGCTACAGTACGCCCTGAAACGCAGCCCGTTCGCCTGACCGGTTGTCTGCGCGAGTGCTCCTGCATCGGCGCGGATCGTTGTATCGGTCCGCTGCTGTCCAGTCATGCTAGGATGAAATCGCCGAACTTAGCTACGAGACGGGGACCCCCTCGCTGGGCGCAGTCCACTACGTTGTGAATGGGCAACGCGAGCCCTAACCCGACAGTCGATTTCAAAGGCAGATTTTGAAAGCTGTCTTGACCCACAGGTTGACAAAAGGAGACTTGGCTTGAGCCTCCCAGAACGGTCGAATGCAACCAAGGTTGTGGTCGCAACGACCGTCATGCTGTCCTTCATCTCTTTCTGGAGGGCGGCAGCCATTGTCCTGAGCGATCTCGCATCGTCGGCTTATTACGCCGGGGGCATTGCCGAGACCGCGGTGGGTAAATCCGCGCCCTGGTTCATTCTGGGCATCATGCTGTTCTCTTATGCCGTGCGGGCTATCTATATCGAGAGCTGCAGCATGTTCGTCCGCGGCGGCGTGTACAAAGTGGTCCACGAGGCCATGGGCCCCACGCTGGCGAAGTTTTCCGTCTCCGCGTTGATGTTCGATTACGTGCTTACCGGGCCTATCAGCGCGGTCACCGCGGGGCAGTATCTGGCCGGCCTGATCAACGAAGCTGCGGAATATCTTCATTACGACCTTCATTTGCCCCCGGGCACATTTTCGGCGACCTTCGCCGCCGCCGTCACGATCTACTTCTGGCGGAAAAACATCATCGGGATTCACGAATCCAGCCAGAAAGCGCTGCGGATCATGCAGATTACCACCGTGATGGTGGTGATGCTGATCATCTGGTGCCTGCTTACCATCTTCAAGCAGGGATTCGCGCCGGTGCCCTTTCCGAGCGCCTCGAACCTGAGATTTAATCCGACTAGCCTTGGCTGGCTCGAAGGCACGATTGCCCCCAAAATCACTTTCATTGCGATTTTGGTTGGTCTCGGACATTCGCTGCTGGCTATGAGCGGCGAAGAAAGCCTGGCGCAGGTGAACCGCGAGATCGCGCACCCCAAACTGAAGAACCTGGAGAAAGCCGGGTTCGTGATCTTCATTTATAGCCTGCTGTTCACTTCGCTGGTCTCGTTCTTCGCGGTGATGATTATCCCGGATGCCGCGCGCGGCAAATACCTGGACAACCTGATCGGCGGTTTGTCCATGTATCTGGTGGGTCCGATATCCATCCGCTTCCTGTTCCACGGCTTTGTGGTGCTCGTGGGCACCCTCATTCTTTCCGGCGCCGTCAATACTGCCATCATCGGCTCGAACGGCGTGCTGAACCGCGTGGCGGAAGATGGCGTCCTGACGAGCTGGTTCAGGCATCCTCACCCCAAGTTCGGCACGACGTCACGATTGATCAACCTGATCGTGATCCTGCAACTGGTGACCATCACCATCAGCCGCGGCGACGTTTATGTGCTGGGCGAAGCGTATGCTTTCGGCGTGGTGTGGAGCTTTGCCATGAAAGCGCTGTCGGTCCTGGTGTTGCGCTACAAACAACCCGAAGGTCGGGAATGGAAGGTGCCGTTCAATTTTCGCTTGGGCGGGCGGGAAATCCCGGTGGGGCTGGTGTTGATCACGGTGGCTCTGTTCCTGCTGGCCAGCATCAATGTGCTAACTAAAAAGGTCGCGACCATCTCGGGGGTTGGTTTTACGATCGCTTTCTTCACCATCTTTGAGCTATCGGAACTGTACAACCGGCGAAAGGAAGCCGCCCACGAGCACGAGCACGAAAAATTTCGGGTAGATACCAGGGCGGACCTCTCGGCCGACTCCGTGCACATACGCCCCGGCAACGTCCTGGTGGCGGTGCGAAATCCGTACCGGCTTCATCATCTGAAGAAAGTCCTGGGAAAAACGGACACGTCGAAGATCGACATCGCGGTTCTATCGGTGCGCAGTGTCACGCAGTCGGGGTCCGGTGAGCACAGTCTCGAGCCGGAGCAGCTTTTTGCCGCGGACGAGACGGAGGTCTTCACCAAGGTGGTCTTCCTTGCTGAAAAGGCCGGTAAGCACGTGGAGTTGCTGGTGGTGCCGGGCGCCGATCCGTATGACGCGATGATGCAGACCGCCCAGCGGCTGCAGTCTTCCCGGCTGGTTACGGGCTTGTCGATGAAGATGGATCCAGCCGAGCAGGGCAAGCTGGTGGGACAGGCCTGGGAGCGGCTACCAGCGCCCCGGCCGTCGTTGTCGCTCGAAATTGTGACCGACGACGGGAAATCTGTCTTCTTCAACCTCGGGCCCCATCCCCCGCGGCTCTGGCCTGAAGACGTGGACCTGGTCCACCGCCTTTGGCTGGAGCTGAGCAAGAAAGAACCCAGCGCCAAGCTGCACCATCGCGACGTCGTCGGCGTCGCATTGCGCCGCATGGAGGCGGAGTTGCGCTCCGGCCAGGCCGATGACGTGGTCAGCGATGTGATGCGCGAAATCGGCCACCGCCATCCGTCCGCCCTGCTCGGCAGTTCGGCTGATGGGGATGGCGAGATGCCCGACCAAAACGCATAGGCGGTGGTCAACGCCTGCGTTGGTTCTGCCACGCCGTGTGTGTCGGAACACGGCCGGCGTTTTTTCCCGATATACCGATCAAGCCCGTAGCGCGTGGGCCCTCGCGTGCGAATGCGCGCTGTGAGCGGCGCCGCATCGAGCGTGCCCGGCCCGAGTGTCGCGGCCCGTGTACGCCCGACCATCTTTCGCGCGCCGGCTCAGGGAGAAAACGCGTATGCTGCTGCTGAAGTATTTGCTGTTGTTCACGGGCGCCGGGCTGTTCGGCGGCGCTCTGGCGATCGTGATCTATGACATCTACCGGACGCGTGATTCGTGGCGCGCTGACGCCGGCCAGCCTCGACCGCCCGCCGGGATTCGCTGGCGAGACGCTGGACGCCTGGCGCTCATATCTATCGCCCCGTTGTTGCTCGGCTTGAGTTTCGTTGTCGTGCCGGCTGGACGCGCCGGTGTGCTGGTGAGCCAGATTTCCGGAACGCTTTCGGGCGCGCTCTACCCGGGTGTGCACTGGGTCGTGCCGCTCGTTCAAAGCGTTGCGCTCTACGATACTCGCGAGAAGGTTTTCAACACGTCGCTGGGTGAAGATCCAAAAAACAAGGTGGAAACCCTGAAAGTCCAGACCAAGGAGGGCCTCCCCGTTGGCCTGGCCATTGCCGTGCGCTACCGGCTCGACCCGCGCCGCCTCGACTACATTCATTCGAACCTGCCTCAACCCATCGAGCAGGAGATTGTGCCGCCGGTGGTGGCCGGGGTGTTCCGGCAGATTGTCCCGAATTACCTGGTGCGTGATGTGTTCGCCACGCGGCGCGAGGAAGTGCGTAAGATGGCGGCCGAAGCGATCACGCACAAGCTAGCCGTCGACGGTTTGCTGGTGAAGGAGGTCATTCTGCGCGATATCCAGCTTCCGCCGGAGTATGCCAAAGGGCTCGAAGGCCTGCTCCTCAAAGAACAGGAGAGCGATCGCATGACGGTTGAGGTGGACATCAAGCAGAAGATGGTGCGCACTGCGGAGTTGGAAGCCGATGCCGAAAAAGCGAGGCGCGTGAAGCAGGCCGAAGCCGAGGCGCAAGTGGTGGTGCTGAGCGCCAAGGCGCAGGCCGATGCCATGCAGCACACGCAGATTGAGCAGACGCGGCTCGAGGCCGAAGCGCGCAAGGAATCCACCGTGAAAAATGCTGAAGCGATGGCGGAGGCCAAGGTGATCGACAGCAAGGCGGAATTGGAGAAACGGAAGTTGATGGCGGATGCCGAAGCCAACCGCATTCGCGTGACCGCGGCGGCGGATTCCGAGCGCATGAAGACTGAGGCAGCCGCGTTGAAACAGAATCCGCTGCTGATTCAGAAAATCATCGCGGAGCGGCTGTCCGACAAAGTGCAGGTGATGATGGTGCCGACGGACGGAAAGTTTTTCTTCGCCAATGATGTGCTGCGATCGGCGCCGGCGGCCGCTCCGGCGACCAATCCCCCGGTAGAGCCAGATGAGACGAACGACCCACCCGCGGTCGCTACGACGACCGCAGCACGCCGTGCAGGACGATAGCAAGCGCGCAATCAGCTCCAGGTCCGGTCCCAGGACCGCTCTTTGTTCCATTCAGGTGTCGGTTCAAAATAGCCCGGCTCGAGCAGGTGCTGCCTGACCACATCCTCGTTGAGCGTCACGCCCAGGCCGGGCTTCTCGGGCACGGTAATGAAGCCGCGACTGATGACGGGCTTCTCGATGCCTTCCACCAGGCTGTCCCACCAGGGCACGTCCACCGAATGGTTCTCCAGAACGAGAAAGTTCTCGGTGGCGGCGGCGCAGTGCACGTTGGCCATGCAGGAAACCGGCGTTCCGGCAAAATGCATGGCCATCGGCACGCCGTACTCCTGAATGGCATCGCCGATCTTCTTGGTCTCGAGAATCCCGCCCGATGTCGCCAGATCGGGATGCAGGATATCGACGGCGTGATTCTTCGCCAGCTCGACGAAACCTTCCTTCAGGTAGATGTCTTCGCCGGTGAGCGTGGGAATGTCTACGGCGTCGGTAATTTTTTTCCACAGATCCGTGTATTGCCACGGAATCATGTCTTCCAGCCACGCCATATTGTATTTCTCGAGCGCTTTGCCCAGCCGGATGCACGAATTGACGCCGATATGCCCGAAATGGTCGGCCGACAGCGGAATTTCCATGCCGACGTACTCCCGGACGGTAGCCACGAACTCCGCCATGCGCGCGATGCCCTTCTCCGTCAGCTCGTGGCCGGTGAACATGTGCTGCAGGTTCGGCGGGCTGTTGTATTTGGTGCCTAGTGGATGGGTCAGTGTGCCCTCTTCGTTTTTCAGCAGGTCGTAACCCAGGTCCATTTTGAGCCACGTGAATCCCTGCTCTTTGCGCGCCTTTAGCCGCTGGCCGTAGACCTTCGGATCGTCGGATTCGGTGGTGTCGGCATAACATCGGATCTTGTCGCGGAACTTGCCGCCGAGCATCTGGTAAACCGGCGCGCCGTAGGCTTTTCCTGCCAGGTCCCATAGAGCCATCTCGATGCCGCACACGCCACCGGCCTGTCGCGCGGAACCGCCGAACTGTTTGATCTTCCGGAAAATTTTGTCCACGTTGCACGGGTTCTCGCCCAGGATGCGGCTCTTGAGAATCAGAGCGTACGTCTTGCTCGCGCCGTCGCGCACTTCGCCCAGGCCGTAGATGCCTTGATTGGTATCAATGCGGAGCAGCGGGCACGTCATCGGCGCGCCTTTGACCACAGCCACGCGCAGGTCCGTAATCTTGAGGTCCGACGGTTGCGAGTTGCGGTTTACGTTCTGTGGAGCGGCGTCGAGGGTCTCATCAGCCCAGAATCCGGTCCCAAGCAGCGCGGATGCCGAGCCGAGAAATCCACGGCGGCCGATTGCAGTGTAAGGCTTCATGCCGCCCATTTTATTACCACGTGGCATCGCATGATATTCTGTTCGCTTACATCAATCATTAAGGAGATCCACGTGAGAGTCGGCGTTTTCACCGCGTTGTTGGCGCAGATGTCGTTGGACGATGTAATCAAGAAGCTCAAGAGCCTGAACATCAGCACCGTAGAGTTGGGCACCGGAAACTATCCTGGCGATCCGCACTGCAAGCTCTCCATGCTCGACAACAAAACCGAGCTCAACGAGTTCAAGCAGAAGCTTTCCGACAACGGATTCACCATCAGCGCTCTGAGCTGCCACGGCAATCCGCTGCACCCCAACAAGGACATCGCCAGGAAAAATCAAGACACCAACGCCAAGACGATCCGTCTGGCCGAAAAGCTGGGCGTGCCCGTGGTCATCGACTTCGCGGGATGCCCCGGCGATAGCGACAAGGCGAAATATCCCAACTGGGTCACGTGTCCTTGGCCGCCCGAATATCTCGACGTGCTGGAGTGGCAGTGGGACAAGAAGGTCCTTCCCTACTGGACCAAGCGCGCGAAATTCGCCGAAGACCACGGCGTGAAGATCGCCATCGAGATGCATCCTGGATTCGTAGCCTACAGCCCGGAAACCATGCTGCGGCTACGGTCGGCCGCGGGCAAATCCATCGGCGTGAACTACGACCCCAGTCACATGTTCTGGCAGGCGATTGATCCCATCGCCGCGGTTCGCGTCCTCGGCAACGCCATCTTCCACGTGCACGCCAAAGACACACAAATCTACGATCGCAACCTGCCCATCACCGGCGTGCTCGATACCAAGAAATACACCGACGAGCGCAATCGCGCCTGGATTTTCCGCACCGTCGGCTACGGGCACGGAGCGGAATGGTGGAGCGAATTCATTTCCACGCTGCGCATGTTCGGCTACGACTACGTCCTCTCCATCGAGCACGAAGACAGCATCCTTTCGCCTAACGAAGGTCTGAGCAAAGCTATCCAGTTTCTCGGCCAGCTCGTGATGAAGGAGCAGCCTGCCGCGGCATGGTGGGTTTGAGAGTGCCCACTATGCGCCTGATGCTGCTGGCCGCCTTCGCCTGCACTATGTCGGCGCAACTTCTCGGACCCAAGATCCGTGCGGGCGCTGCGCGAACCGAGATTACGCCGGATCTGAAGAAGCACGGTCCGGTCTACATGGCCGGTTTTGGCAACAATCGCGTAGCCACCGGCGTGCACGACAACCTTTATGCCCGCTGCCTGGCTCTCAGCACCGCCGACCAGACTGTGGTCTTGTGCGGTGTTGATTCGATCGGTTTGTTTTCGGATGATGTCGAACTGATTCGCGCCGAGGTGAAGAAGCAGCTCGCGGCCAAAAGCAAATCCAAGGTCAAAGATCCCGCCGTCGTCGTGGCAGCCACTCACGATCACGAAGCCGAGGACACCATGGGGCTTTGGGGCCCAGCTCAGGGCACCTCGGGGATCAACGACGCCTACAATCATTTCGTGATTGATCGCGTGGCACACACGGCCGTAGACGCAGTCCAGCACTTGGAGCCCGCGATTGTAACGCTGGGCCAGACGCACCCTTCCGACCTCGACACCCTGATCGACGACGACCGGCCCCCGGAAGTGCATGACGCAGGCGTTGTCGTGCTCAAGGCCACCACGCCGAAAGGGAAGCCGATCGGCACGATCGTGAATTGGGCCAATCACCCGGAGACTCTCGGCTCGAAGAACACGCTCATCACGGCGGACTACCCGCATTATCTGTGCTCGGAATTGGAGCAACGCCTCGATGGCGTCGTGGTGTTTCTGAACGGCGCAGTCGGTGGGATGCAGTCGCCCTTGGGCGCCAAGGTTCCCGATCCCGCCACAAAGCGGCCGGCGCCGGAAAACAGCTTCCTGAAAGCCGAAGTCATAGGACGGCGTGTGGCGGAAGTGGCCGCGGGCGTCGCTCTCAACGGGCAATCCGTGCCGGCCGACCGCATCGAGTTTCAGGAAAGCCGCATCACCATTCCCACCACCAATAAAGGCTTCCAGCAGGCCGCGCAGGCCGACCTGTTCAAAGGCCGCAAGAAAATGACGGCGGAGGGCGCGACCGGCACAGTAGTGGGTATCGTGCGGCTGTGGGCGCGCGGCAAGCCGGTGCTGGAGACGGCGTTGGTGCCGGGTGAACTGTATCCCGAATTGAGCGTGGGCGGCGTGGAGCGCTACAGCGGCGCCGATTTCCCCGATGCCCCCATCGAGCCGCCCATCAAGAAGATGATGTCAGCCGAATTCAAAATGCTGGTCGGCCTCGCCGATGATGAGATCGGTTACATCATTCCCAAAGCCGAGTGGGACGAAACGCCGCCCTGGCTTCAGAACGCGCCCAAGGCCTGGTACGGCGAAGTGAATTCCGTCGGCCCGGAAGCTGCGCCGCGCATTGCCGCCGCGCTCGAGCAGTTGCTAAAGCATTAATCACCCTCGCGCAGGCGTACCACGCCAGGCCTGCCCCGCAACGACTTTATAATGGTGGTTACCACTCAGAGAGGAGTTTGCATGTCTGTAAAACGTGTGGGGATCCTCACCGGCGGTGGTGATGTCCCCGGCCTGAACTCGGTGATCAAGAGCGTTGTCTACAGAGGGAGTGAAATCGGCTGCGAGGTGATCGGCATCCGGAGGGGATGGGAAGGTCTGACTCACGTCAACCTGGACGATCCCGTGAGCCGCGCCCGGTACGTTCTGCCGCTGGACCGCGGCAATACCCGCACCATCGACCGCACCGGCGGCACGTTTCTGCACACCACCCGCACCAATCCTTCCAAGATGAAAAAGGTGCCGGATTTTCTGCGTGGCGTCACTTTCCCGTCATCGCAAGTAACCAAGGAAGGAAAGACCAGCACGGTCTACGATCTGACGCCCCAGGTGATCAAGAATCTGGATAAGCTCCAGATAGAATATCTGATCGCCATCGGGGGTGACGACACCTTGAGTTACGCGGCCAAATTGGACCAGGCGGGCTTCAAGGTGGTCGCTATTCCAAAAACGATGGACAACGACGTGCGCAACACGGAGTACTGCATTGGATTCTCCACGGCGATCACGCGCGCCACTGAGGCCATCGGGCGCCAGCGCACCACCGTCGGCTCGCACGAACGCATTGGAGTCTTCCGCATCTTTGGCCGCGACGCTGGCTACACCGCACTGTACACCGCGTATGTGACCTCGACCCGCTGCTGCATCCCTGAATACAAATTCGATCTGCCGAAACTGATCGATCTGCTGCTCACCGACAAGAAGAACAATCCCAGCAATTACTCGCTGGTGATTCTTTCCGAAGGCGCGGAGTGGGAAGGCTACCGGCTGCGCGAGACCGGCGAAGCAGATGCGTACGGGCACAAGAAAAAAGCCAACGTCGGCGAAGATCTGAGCGATGAGATCAAAAAGCGCACCGGCGAGGAGACGATTGTCAGCGATCTGACATACGATCTGCGCAGCGGCAGTCCTGACTTCGTGGACAAGATGGTCGCCTCCACCTTCGCCGGCATGGCTATGGGCTGCATCGAGCGCGGGCGGCACGGCCTCATGATGGCCATCTGCGGCGGCTGTTACGCAGCCGCGCCCATTCCCGACCCCAAGCTCGGGCCGCGCAAGGTGGACATCGAGACCATGTACAACACCGAACGCTACCGGCCGAGTTACGAGAACAAGACCGGGCTGCCGATCTTCCTGACGCGCGCGTAGGGCGGGCGGCCCGGAGGCTGCGAGGATGTTCGAACGCTACACCGAAGCAGCACGCCGGGCCATTTTTGCGGCGCGGTGTTACGCCGGCGAATCGGATAGCACTTCCATAGGAACCGAACATCTGTTGCTCGGGCTTGCCGATGTGGACGGCGCTCGACTACGCCGCCTGCTGGGTTCTGGCGAGGCCGTCCAGACGATGTACAACCAAGTTCGCCCGGCCTCCGTTCGGCCTCATGTGAGCGCGGGCGGCGGCCCCTCGGCGACATGACGCTCAACTGTCCCATCACTACCGGAGTTTTCGTTCGCTCTGCGCCGAGCCCGCCCGCGGCAGAAGAAAAGCGCATCACACCATGCTGGCGCGTGGCGCGCGATGACGGCCCGCTCAATCCGAAGCTCCAGCGGCAAGCGCCACATTTGCTCGAGGAGGGCTACGCCATCGAGCCGGTTGTGTGCAAGGACGCTCTCCGCGCGTGATTTCGCGAATCACCTCACTTCGCTGTGATGCCGGCCTTCAGGCTGTCACGCACTTTGCGCCCGAACTCCTCCGCCTTCACGAGCACTTGCTTCGAATCGAGCGTTAGCGGCTGCGCATCCCGCACGAGTATCCGGCCGTTCACCATCACGTCACGCACATCCGATCCTTTGAGCGCGTAAACCATCTGCGAGTACACGTCATAGAGCGGCACCGCGTGCGGCCGGTCAAGCCGCACGGTAATCAGGTCGGCGCGTTTCCCGGTCTCTAGTGAACCGATCTCTCTTTCGAAACCCACAGCCCGAGCGCCTCCCATCGTCGCCATTTCCAGCGCCTGCCGCGCCGGCAGCGCCTCGGGATCGCCCGTGATCACCTTCTGCAGCTTGGAGGCCAGATCCATTTCCTCGAACATATTCAGGTCGTTGTTGCTGCCGGCCGGGCCATCCGGGCCCAGGCCCACCGCCAAACCGAGCGCCAGCATCTTCGTAACGGGCGCAGCGCCGCTGGCCAGTTTCATGTTGCTCGAAGGGCAGTGCGCGATCCCCGTGTGACGCTCGCGCAGAATCTCTAAGTCGCCGTCCGTGGCCCACACAGCGTGCGCCGCCAGGGTGCGGCCACGGAACACCCCGAGGCCGTCGAGCGTCGCTGTCGGAGTTTTCCCACGCTTCGAAATGGTCTCATCGTTCTCGCGTTTGGTCTCCGAGAGGTGAATCAATAGTGGCGCCGAATAGCGGTTGGCCAAGGCACGGCTCTGCTCCAGAGTCTCGTCCGAGTTTGTAAAGATCGCGTGGGGCGCAACGGCCGGCGTAATCAGCGGGTCGCTGCGGAAGCGCTCGAGAAACTTCTCGGTGAAGCGCAATGCATCCGCGGGCGTTTTCGAATCCGGCGACGGGAATCCGATGATCGTCTCACCCAGCACACCGCGCATACCGCACTCTTTGGCCGTCTCCGCGATCACGTCCTCGAAATAGTACATGTCGGTGAAGGTCGTGGTGCCGCCGAGCAGCATCTCCAAACACGCAAGCCGCGTGCCCCAGCGAACAAACTCGGGCGTGACGTTGCGGGCTTCGGCGGGAAAGATGTATTTTTCCAGCCAGTCTTGTAACCGCAAATCGTCGGCTATGCCGCGGAACAGCACCATCGGGGCATGCGTGTGCGTATTGATCAGCCCTGGCGAGATCAGCGCATCCGGGCGGTCGAGCCGCTGCTTCGGCTGAAACTCATGGTCGATTTGCGCTCGCGGACCCGCCGCCACGATGCGATCCCCGCGAATCGCCACAGCGCCGTTTTCGATGACCCGATGCTGCCCGTCCATCGTGATGACGTAACGCGCGCTCCAGATCCAATCGGCGGGCTCGGCACAAAGCCAGGCAACGAAGAGAAAGAAACTACAAAAAAGACGCATCAAAAGGCCTCGGAAACAGATCCTTCAAGCGCAGCGACTCCGTCTTGCCGTGAAGGTTCGCCAGAATCACCTCGATGTCGCCGCAGAATTCCCACAGGATCTGCCGGCACGCGCCGCACGGCGGCGTCAGCGAATCCGTATCCGCCACCACGGCGATGCGCCTGAACTTCCGTGCCCCTTCCGAGATGGCCTTGAACACTGCCACGCGCTCGGCGCAGACTGACAGACCGTAAGTCGCATTCTCCACGTTGCAGCCCGTGTAGATTTGGCCGTCTGCCCCCTCCAGCGCTGCCCCGACTTTGAAATTCGAAAACGACGCATGCGCATTGCCCCGGACATGCAGCCCTGCCTCGATCAGGTGGTCCATTCCACCCTCGCACTGGCGAAGACCTGTAGCGCAGGGCTACGGCGCTTTTTGCCGGAGACCTGCGGCTTTTCGCCGCAACCTTGAAAAATCCGCAGATCCCCGCAAAACCGGCGTGCCCCTGCGCTACATTTTTGCGAGGACTCCACTAAACCTCCAGCCGCGGCAAGAGCGCCTTCAAAAATTTCACCAGCGTGCCGCGCACCGCGGCCCCCGTTTCGAGGACTTCTTCGTGGTTGATCTTCGTGGGCAAAATGCCGGCTGCCATGTTCGTGACGCAGGAAATCCCCAGACACCGCATGCCCATGTGGTTGGCAGCGATCACCTCGGGCGCTGTGGACATGCCGACCATGTCGGCCCCGATCGCGCGCAGATAGCGGATCTCGGCGGGGGTTTCATAGCTCGGCCCCAACACGGCAGCGTACACTCCTTCCCCCAACCGGATCCCCAGTTCGCGCGCCACCTGTTTCGCGGTCGCACGGTACGCCAACGAATACGCCTCCGACATGTCTGGAAAACGCGGCCCCAGCGTGTCATCGTTCGCCCCGACTAGCGGATTCGCGCCCTGCAGATTGATGTGATCCGAAATGACCACCAGCGCCCCACGCTCAAAGGCCAGGTTGATGCCGCCGGCGGCGTTCGTGAACACCACGGCCCGCACACCCAGACTACCCAACACGCGAACACCGAACACAACCTGCGCCGGAGTGTACCCCTCATATAAGTGCACGCGACCGGACATCACCGCCACCTCAAGCGTGCCCAGCAGTCCCAGCACGAGCTTCCCTGCATGGCCCACCGCCGTCGATGCCGGCCAGTGCGGAATTGATGCATAGGGAAACTCCTCGCGCCCAATCAGTTCATCGGCAAATCCGCCCAGCCCGCTGCCGAGCACGACCGCCACCCTGGGCCGCAAGGTGGTTCGGGCAGAGATCCAAGCAGCCGCTTCGGCAATCACGCGCGCCAGCTCCCAGATCCCAACCCCCAACCCCCGCTCATCACAACAGCATCCCCGCAATGCAAGCCGACATGAAGTTGGCCATCGACCCCACCGCGACTGCTTTCAGCCCCAGACGGGCCAGATCCGATTTGCGATTAGGAGCGATCGCGCCGATACCGCCGATCTGAATCGCGATCGAGCTGAAGTTCGCAAAGCCGCATAGCGCGTAGGTCGCAATCGTGAACGACCTGGGTGCGAGGTGCGCTTTCAACGGGGCCAGTTCCAGGAACGCCACAAACTCATTCAGCACCAGGCGCGTGCCCAGCAGGTTTCCGATCGTCGCACAGTCGTTCCAGGCCACGCCCATCAGCCACGCCACGGGAGCGAACAGCCACGCAAACACCTGCTGCAGTGTAGCCGGCAGCCAGAACAGGCCGGGCAAAGACCGTCCCCATCCCAGGATGCCGTTGATCATCGCGATCAGCGACAGAAAAGCGATCAGCATGGCGCCAATATTCAGCGCCAGGCCCAGACCATCTCCCGCGCCCCGCGCCGCGGCATCAATGACGTTGACCGAGGTTTTTTCCACCCGCACTTCCACGCGGCCCGCAGTGGCCGGCTTGTCCACCTCCGGCACGAACATCTTGGCCAGCATGATGGTGGCGGGAGCGGTCATGATCACCGCCGTGAGCAGATGCTGGATCTCGACGCCGGCAATCTTCACGTAAGCCGCCATCACCGCGCCCGAAACGTGCGCCATGCCGCTCACCATGATGGTAAACAACTCCGATTCCGTCATGCCCGCGATGAACGGCTTGATGGTCAGCGGCGCCTCCGTCTGGCCCATGAAGATGCTGGCGGCGACATTCAGCGATTCCGCGCCGCTCGCGCCCATGACCTTCAGCATCACCACCGCGAAGGCCCGCACAATCACCTGCATGATGCCCAGGTAATACATAATCGAGAAAAACGAAGCGATGAAGATGACAATGGGCAGCACTTGAAACGCGAAAACCACTCCGAAGGGGCCGGTCTTGATGCCCAGCGGACCAAACACGAAATTGCTGCCGGCCTCAGCGTAGTTGAGCATAGCGCTGACGCCAACGCCGATCGCCTGAAAGATTTTTCCGAATTCCGTTTTGAGCACCAGCACCGCGAATGTAAACTGAAGCCCCAGGCCCCAGAAAATCACGCGAAGCTTGATCGCCCGCCGGTGCCTCGACAGCAAGTACGCAACCGTGAGGATCGCTACGATGCCGAGCAGCCCGGTATAGCGGCCCATTTTAGAGTGACGGGGGAACGCGGGAAGGTAGGGACCTTTGTCTCCCAGTCTCCATGTCTCCCCGTCCCCCTGTCACAACAGAATCACCCGACAACCTCGAGAATCAACTCCCGCTCCTCCGCCTTCTGCTGCGAGACGCGGAACGCATCCTCCACCATTTCTGCGGCCTCTTCCACGTGCTCTTCGCTGGTGTAGTAGAGACGGCATAATACCGAGCCGGCATCCACTTTCTCTCCCATCTTGACTTCGAGGATGACGCCGACTGCGGGATCGATCCGATCGTCCTTGCGCTCACGGCCCGCGCCCATCAACGTCGAAGCCCGACCGATATCTTCCGCATTAATCGCGCTCACATACCCGGCTCGAGGCGAAGTAATCTCGCGCATCCCCGTTGCATTGGGCAGCAATTCGAATTTGTCCAGGGCCTGCGCATTGCCGCCCTGCGCCTGAATGACTTGCTTGAACTTGCGGTAACCCGATCCGTCTACCAGTCTGTTTTCGGCGGTTTGGCGCGCGTCTTCGAGCGTCGGCGTGATCTTGGCCAGGAAGATCATGCGCGCCGCCAGTTCCAGACACAGCCTGGTCAAATCCGGCGGGCCCTGGTTCATGAGCGTTTGCGAAACTTCCATGACCTCGAGTGCATTGCCCACCGCATAACCGAGCGGCTGGTTCATGTCGGTGATCAGCGCTTGCACGCGCTTGTCCATGCGCCGCCCGATGCCCACCATCATCTGCGCCAAACGCCGCGCGTCCACCTGCTTCTTGATAAACGCGCCTGAGCCCACCTTGACATCCAGCACCAGGGCGTCGACTCCCTCGGCCATCTTCTTCGACATGATCGAAGAGGCGATCAGCGGAATCGACTCCACGGTGGCCGTGACGTCGCGCAGCGCATAAAGTTTGCCGTCTGCTGGCGCAACGCGGTCGGATTGTCCGATGAAACAAATTCCAATCTCGCTCAGCTGCGCGTGAAATTGTTCCACCGTCAGGTCCGTGCGAAATCCTGGAATGGATTCGAGCTTGTCGAGCGTTCCACCGGTGTGCCCCAGAGCCCGCCCTGACATCATGGGCACCACGACCCCAGCGGCCGCCGCCAGCGGTGCCACCACCAGGCTGGTCTTGTCGCCAACCCCGCCGGTGGAGTGCTTATCGACCTTGACGCCTTTAACCGACGACAAATCTATGGTCTCACCGGAACGGATCATACACTCCGTCAGAGTGCTTACCTCGCGGTCCGTCATTCCGGCGAAATATACGGCCATCAGAAAAGCCGACATCTGGTAATCCGGGATTTCTCCGCGGGTGTAGGCGTCAATCAGGTAAGAAATCTCCTGTGAATCGAGTTCCTCGCCGTCACGCTTCCGATGAATCAAATCAACTGTTCGCATGGAAATGAGACACCTAGGCTAACATCTTAAGGCGCTGAAAGTAAAGGAATAGCCTGAATTGCAGCGACTCAGCCTGCGATAGCGGGCATCGGAACACGATAGCGACCCGAGAAAATTTCTTGAAACACCCCAAGCATTTCGTCGTGAATCAGTCCGTTGTCGGCAACAACATCCGGTCCGCGCAGCCGGCGTGGCTCGCCGTGCATGCCGGAACATTTGCCGCCCGCTTCCTCCACCAGCAGTAGACCCGCCGCCATGTCCCACGGATTCAGCCCGAATTCCCAGAATGCGTCCAGCCGGCCGCACGCCACGTATGCGAGATCGATGGCCGCCGAGCCGCATCGCCGTACACCATGCGTCAGCATTCCAAGCTGATGGTAGAAATGGATATTCACGCTCAGGTGCCGTTTGCGGCTGGGAAAGCCGGTGGCTACCAGTGCGTTGGTGAGTTTGCCGGTCTGGGAAACCCGAATGCGGCGGTTGTTTAGATACGAGCCAGCCCCACGCTCCGTCGTAAATAATTCATTCTTAATGGGATCGAAGATCACCCCAGCGACCAGTTCGCCCTCGGCTTCGAGCGCCAGAGTTACGTTAAAAACCGGAAAGCTATGCGCAAAGTTCGTGGTGCCGTCGAGGGGATCCACGTACCACCGGCAGGCAGACGCG
>Ga0335077_10003672_pt1 | contig 18625 bp, 13 predicted proteins | sample Lox_Sample_31_FD_207151 | JGI IMG/M metagenome (GOLD analysis project Ga0335077, IMG submission 207151) | Soil microbial communities from Loxahatchee National Wildlife Refuge, Florida, United States - Lox_Sample_3.1 | ecosystem: Environmental > Terrestrial > Soil > Wetlands | place: USA... | reverse complement strand
TCGGACCCGTACCGCCGCCGGGACGCCTCCCAACGAGCCGGATCATGCCCGAACCATTTGCGCGGCGCATCGCTGGGCGCAACGGCTTTGAGCCATCCTATCGAGGCCGAGCCTCCTTCGTGATCCCGCGCGGCCAGACGCGGTCGACGAGCAAGCACGTCCCGGATCTCGGCACCGGCGCGCCGCATACGTGCGCGCCCCGGCGTCACGCAGTCCCGCTCTGCGCCGGGAAGAAAGCATCGGCGAAGCATGCGTCCTCGTGCAGCCCCTGAGCGACGAACGCAGGCCGCGCCGTCTCCACCATCCGCACCGAGCCGCACGCGTAGATCTCGCAACCGGACAGATCCGGGAAATCGTGCAGGATCGCCTCGTGCACGAGCCCGGTCCGCCCCGTCCATTGGTCGCTGGGCTGCGGCTCGGACAAGACCGGCACAAACGTGAAGTTAGGATGTTCCCGGGCCCAGCGCTCCGGCAGCTCAGCCATGTAGAGATCCTTCCGTCTTCGCACGCCCCAGTACAGGACCATCCTGCGTTTCAGCCCGGCCTCGAACGCATGCTCGAGCAGGCTTTTGACCGGCGCGAAGCCCGTGGCGCCGGCCACGAAAAGGATGGGCCGATCACCCTCGCGCAGCTCGAATCGCCCGAACGGGCCTTCGATCCGCAGTCGCTCGCCCTCCTTCAGGTCGGTGAACACGCGCGGGGTAAATCGCCCGCCTGGGATCAGCCGCACGTGCATCTCGATCTCGTCGCTGCCGCGCGGTGCAGTGGCAAAGGAGAAAGCACGCCGCGCGCCGTCCTCCAGCACCACGTTGAAATACTGGCCGGCACGGAAATCCATACGACTGCCCTCCGGCAGCTTCAAGTGGAGGATCATCACGTCTTCGGCAGCTTTTTGCATGCGCGCGACGGTCACCTCGAGCATCTTGCCCGGCAAGTCAGCTGCTGCTGCGCCCGGCTCGTACTCCAGCTCGAGGTCGGTGACGGGCGTCGCGCAGCAGAAGAGCGCTTTCCCGACCGCCCGCTCGTCGTCGCGGAGCACGCCTTTCTGAACTGCCCCGTGCTCGACCCGCCCGTACAAAACTGTGCCCTTGCACACGCCACAGCCGCCGTTGCGGCATTCGTAGGGCATGGCGAGCCCGGCCCGCAAGCCGGCCTCCAACACAGTCTCACCGGGACGCGCGCGGATCTCGTGGTTGCCCGGATGCACGGTCAGCCGAAACCCTTCCGTCCCGGCGCGCCTCGGCGGCAGCCACGGCAACAGGGCGAGCAGCAGCGTGGCCGACCCGAGCAGCAGCCACGCCCCGCCCGCCGACCATGCGTACATCAACGGCAGCACGCCGAGGTAGAACCAGTCGAGCCGCAGCGCTTGCGGCGCCGCCGTGAGGTCGGCCGGCCTGTCGCTCACGATGGGATACGCAAGCGCCAGGACGATCAGGGTTGAGATGAGCGCTGCGGCGATGTGGCGCGGCGGATTCGTGGAGGCTTTCGGCACGCGCTGGATGTGCACCCACATGAGCAGGAGCAGAACCAGCGGGATGCCGATGTGCATGAAGGACAGCAGCGAGAACAGCCGATCGTTGACGCTGGAGGCGTAGATGAAGTTGCGAACCAATGCGCCGTGGAAGATGGGCAGCCGATCGAGCAATTCCGCGGTGCCCACGGTGACGAACTGCGCCAGCCGGTCCCACGGCAGCATGAAGCCGTTGATGCCCGATGCATAGACGAGCCACGTGAGCGCCACGCCCGTGGCCCACGAAAACCAGCGGAAGCCGCGGTGGCGATCGAAGCAGAAATGGCGCAGCAGATGCAGCACCATCGTGAGCACCATGGCGTCGGAGGCGTAGCGATGCAGGCTGCGCACGATTCCGCCGAGCCACCACTGGGCCGTCAGCCGGTCGACCGACGTGTACGCCTCGGTCACGCCGGTCTTGAAGAACGCATACAAGTACAGCCCGCTGGCGGCGACGATCCAGAACAGGAAGAAAGTGATCTCGCCCAGGTGATAGAGCGGATTGAGGCGATCGCCGAACGCGGCGTTGAACGCCGCCTCCACCCGCAGGAAGCCCCATCGCCCCGCGCGCTGGAGTCGTCCGACCACCGCCGATCGTCCTCTTGCCTCAGCGCCGATCGCGCGAACACGCAGTTCCGGCGGCCGGCGCTGCAGGACGACGCGATCCAACAGCCACCCAAAGCCGAGCCGCCCTCGGATGCAGAAGCCCGCGGATGGCCATCCCCTCGCGAGCGAAGCCCGGCGCGAGGCCGCTCGCGGTGCGCGCCGCGCAGGAACACACAGGCGGCAACGGGCCGCCGGGCTGAACCGTCATCGTGAAGGCTCCGAACAGACAACTCGTCCGCCCACTCTAGGCGAGCTTGGGTGCGCGATCCTTCGCTTGAGTTCAAGCGAATCCAACTCGAAACCCTGCGCCGGACCCGGGAAGGGGGCGCGAGATAAGCGCAAAGGGTGCCCGAGCGCAGCATGTGGCCGGGACGCCGAGGTCGATACAATGTTCGGATTCACCCGCTCGCTCTGCATCGCATGATCGTACTCTTCACCGATTTTGGCGCCGACGATCTCTACGTGGCACAGGTCAAAGCGGCGCTGGCGCTGCATTCGCCTGCCGGCACGCTCGTGCTCGATCTGCTGCACCGAGTGCCGGCGTTCGACGCGAAGGCCGGCGCGCATCTGCTCGCCGCGTTGCAGCCGCAATTTCCAGCCGGCGCGGTGTTTCTGGCCGTGGTCGACCCCGGCGTCGGCACTGCGCGGCACACGGCGCTGCTGAAGGCGGACGGCAAGTGGTACGTCGGGCCGGACAACGGCCTGCTGTCGGTGGTCGCCGCGCGCGCGGCCGAGTCGCGCACCTGGCGCATCCTCTGGCGACCGCACGCGCTGTCGGCATCGTTCCACGGGCGCGACTTGTTTGCGCCCGTGGCCGCGTGGGTCGCGGCGGGAACGCTCGCGGCAGACAAGATCCAAGAGACTCCGGGATTGACGGTCCAGCTCGGGGCGGAGGATCTGGCCGAGGTCGTCTACATCGACCACTTCGGCAATCTGCTCACCGGACTGCGGGCGTGCAACGTGCCGCGCAGCGCCACGATCGTCGCGGGTGCGCGTCGGCTGCGCTACGCGCGCGTGTTCGCCGAAGCGCCGGCCGGCGAGGCTTTCTGGTACGACAACAGCATCGGGCTGGTCGAGATCGCGGTGAATGCCGGCAACGCCGCGACACTGCTCGCACTCGAAGTCGGCCACCCGGTTCGTGTGATGCCTTAGCAGTCGGCGCCGAGCCGGTCCGATCAGCGGTGCGCGGGCGGGATCTGGCAGAAGCCCTGCGCGGGCACGTCGAGCGCGCTGTTGAACTTGCTCGACAGGTTCTGGAACGCGATCAGTCCGGTCAGCTCGACGATGGCGTCATCGTCGAAATGCTCTCGCAGCCGGCTCATCAACTCGTCGCTGACGGTCTGCCCGGTGATCGTGACCGCCTCGGTGAATTCGAGTGCGGCCCGCTCCGCCTCATCGAACAGCGGGCTCTCCCGCCACTGGGCCAGGGCTTCCACCTTCGCCATCGATCCCGCTCTTTTGGCCAGCGTCGCGGAGTTCAAGTCCACGCAGAAGCGGCACCAGTTGATCTGGGATACCCGCACGGTCACCAGCGAGCGCAGGACAGGATCGAGCGGCGAGCCGCGCCGGTCGAGCATGCCGTACAGGATCGCGACCGACATGAACAGCAGCGGCGATCTCCCCCAGAGCAATCCCGGTTTCAGGACCTGACCGTACTTGCGCTTCTGGTTCCAGAAGAAGGGACGCACGTACCACGGATACTGCCGGAGTGGCTTCTCGGAAATCCTCATGTTCGGGTCAGCCCCCTATCGGTTTGGGCGGCTCGCTGTCCGCCGACGCCACGGTGCGAGCGACCGACGGGCGGCTCGAGCGCCGGCCCATAGCCGCCTGCGGCGACTTCCGTGGCTGGCCGATCAGGCAGATGCCCTACGAAACCCTGGCGATCCGGGTCGCCCGTCTGGCGAATTGCGTCCGTCGACTCCAGTGCAAATCTAAGAGTACCAGGGCAGCAGTGCATCGCGCTCCGGCCGAGGGCCCGCGGGAGCGAAGCGGCACTCGGGGCTACACGCATGCACGTGCATGCATGTCGTGAGCGGCGTAAGCCTAGCGACAGGTCGGACGCACCGCGGGAGAGGGAACGGCAGGTATGCCGGAAAATGGTCTCGCCCGGTGCAACACGCCGTTACGAAAAAGGCGCGTCGCTGCAATGCCTGGCTTACACGATTCTGCTGTAATGCATGGGTCCCCGGATCATCCCATGACCAGGGTAAAACGCATCCTGCTCTTGGCCCTCGCCGTGCTGGTCGCGGCGATCGGCGCGGTGCTGGCATTGGCCCAACAGTCGCGTCACGGCCGCTCGCGCGACGGCGAAGAGGGGCCCGTGCCCGTGCTCGCTGCCCAAGCCCGCACGGCCGATGTCCCGCTGTACCTCGAAGGCGTGGGCACGGTGCAAGCCTTCAACACGGTCACCGTGCACACGCAGGTCGACGGCCAGCTCATCCGAGTTGCCTTCCGCGAGGGGCAGGACGTGAAGAAAGGCGACCTTCTGGCGCAGATCGACCCGGCCACTTACCAGGCGCAGCTCGAGCAGGCGCAAGCGAAGAAGGCACTCGATCAGGCACAGCTCGCGAACGCGCGCGTAGACCTCGAGCGCTATGTCTTCCTCGCCGACACGGACGCAGGCCCCAAGCAGCAGGCCGATACCCAGCGTGCTCTGGTGGCGCAGCTCGAGGCACAAGTGAAGCAGGACCAGGCTGCCATCGACAGCGCGCAGGCGCAGCTCGGCTACACCACGATCGTCTCGCCCCTGGACGGACGCACCGGGATCCGCCAGGTCGACCAGGGCAACATCGTGCACAGCTCCGATACCAACGGCATCGTGGTCATCACGCAACTGCGCCCGATCTCGGTGATCTTCACCTTGCCGCAGCAAACGCTGAGCCGGCTCGACCGCACTTCCGCGCACGCCGCGCTTCCTGTGGAGGCACTCGGCGACGATAACCGCACCGCGCGCGAGCGCGGCACGCTCACCGTGATCGACAACCAAGTGGACCAGACCACGGGCACGATCCGCATCAAGGCGACGTTCGCCAACGCCGATCTGCGGCTGTGGCCGGGGCAGTTCGTGAACGTGCGCCTGTTGGTGGACACGCTGCGCAATGCCGTGGTGGTGCCGGCCGCCGCCGTGCAGCAAGGCCCCAATGGGACCTTCGTCTACGTCGTCGGCGACGACAGCAAGACTGCAATGCGTCCGGTCACCGTCGCTCAGCAGGCCGATACCGAAGCCGTCATCGCGCAAGGAGTCAAGCCGGGCGAGAGCGTCGTGACCACCGGATTTGCGCGCCTGTCCGACGGCAAGGCGGTGCGGGTCGGGATGCGGGGGGGCCGCTCTCGCGGCGGGGACGCCGAGCAATGAGCGTCTCGGCGCCGTTCATCCGGCGGCCGATCGCCACGACTTTGCTTGCAGTCGCTGCATTGCTCGCAGGCGCGCTCGGCTACAGCGGCCTGCCCATCTCCGCTCTACCGCAGGTCGACTTCCCCACGATCCTGGTCACCACGCAGCTCCCCGGCGCGAGCGCCGACACGATGGAATCGCTGATCACCGCACCGCTCGAGCGCCAGCTCGGGCAGATCGCGGCGCTGGAGACGATGACCTCGGCGAGCTCGTTCGGCATCAGCCAGATCACGCTGCAGTTCGATCTCGATCGCAACATCGACGCCGCCGCACAAGACGTTCAGGCGGCGATCAACTCCGCGGCCGCCGCGCTGCCAAAGGGCCTGCCGTATCCGCCGACTTATGCCAAGGTCAATCCCGCGGATGCGCCGATCCTCACGCTGGCGCTCACTTCCGAGACCGTGCCGCTCGCGCGCGTCAGCGATCTTGCAGACACGCTGCTGGCACAGCGGCTGAGCGAGGTGTCGGGAGTCGGGCACGTCGCGGTGGAAGGCGGGATCCGCCCCGCGGTGCGCATCCAGGCGGACGTCACCCGACTGGCCGGCTACGGGCTGGGACTCGAAGACCTGCGCAATGCGATCCTCGGCGCCAACGTCGCCGGCCCGAAAGGATCGCTCAACGGAGCCCAGCAATCCTTCACCATCGCCGCCGACGATCAGCTCGCCACCGCGGACGCGTATCGCTCGATCATCGTCGCCTATCGCAACAACGCGCCGGTGCGGCTTTCCGATGTGGCCCGGCTCCTCGACGGCATCGAGAACGCGAAAGTCGCGAGCTTCTGGCGCGGCAAGCCGGCCATCCTGATCGACGTGCAGCGCCAACCGGGCGCCAACATCGTCCAGACCGTCGAGCGCGTGCGGCACGAGCTGCCGCGCCTGCAGCGCGCGATCCCCGCCGACGTCAAGCTCCTGGTCGTGAACGACCGGACCGGAACCATCCGCGCCTCGGTGCGCGACGTGCAGTTCACGCTCGTGCTGAGCGTCGCACTGGTGGTTGCCGTTGTCCTGGTATTCCTGCGCACGTTCCGCGCCACGATGATCGCGGGGGTGGCATTGCCGCTGTCGCTGATCGCCACGTTCGGGGTGATGCGCTTGTGCGGCTACAGCCTGGACAACCTGTCGCTGATGGCCCTGACCATCGGCACCGGTTTCGTCGTGGATGACGCGATCGTGATGATCGAAAACATCGTGCGCCACGTCGAAGGCGGTGCGTCCGCTCTCGATGCCGCATTCGCAGGCGCGAAGGAGATCGGGTTCACGGTGATCTCGCTCACGCTGTCTCTCGTCGCGGTATTCATCCCGCTGCTGTTCATGGGTGGGCTCGTCGGCCGGCTGTTCCGCGAGTTCGCCCTGACGCTGACGATCGCCGTCGTGGTCTCGGCGGCGGTGTCGCTCACGCTTACGCCCATGATGTGCGGGCGGTTGTTGCGGCCGGCACACGCCGTTACGCCGGGCGGGCTCCGGCGCTTCGTCGAACGCGCCCTCGACGGGATGCTGAGCGGCTACCGCGACAGCTTGGACTGGGTATTGCAGCGGCAGGGCCTCACGCTGCTGGTTGCCGCCGTGACGCTGCTGCTCACGATCGGCCTGTACGTCGTGGTGCCGAAGGGCTTTCTCCCGCTGCAGGACACCGCGCTCGTCACCGCGGTGACCGAAGCCGGCCAGGACGTGTCCTTCGAGCAGTTGCAGAGCCTGCAGGCGGAGGTCGCGGAAGCGGTGAGGGGCGATCCGGACGTGACCGGAGTGGCCTCGTTGGTGGGCGCGGGGACCGTCAACGCGACGCCGAACACCGGCCACCTGACGATCACGCTGCGCTCGCGCGACGATCGCACGAGCTCCGCGTCGCAGATCGTCGCGCGGTTGCAGCGGCGGGTGGATGCCGTGGCCGGCATGAGCGTCTACTTTCAGCCGGTGCAGGATGTCCAGATCAGCACGCGCCCGAGCCGGACGCAGTACCAGTACACGCTGGTCGCCACGGATGCGCAGGAGCTGGCGCAGTGGGGCGAGCGATTGGTGCAGGCGCTGCGCTCGACGCCGGTGTTGAGAGGTGTGGCCTCGGACCTGCAGCAGGGTGGCTTGCGCGCTCTGGTGCAGGTCGACCGGGTGACTGCGGGCCGCTTCGGAGTCTCCGTCCAATCGATCGACGATACGCTGAACGACCTGTTCGGCCAGCGCCAGGTATCGACCATCTACGCGCAGGCCAACCAGTACCGCGTGGTCCTGGAGGCACAGCCGCAGTTCCAACGCGACTTGTCGGTGCTTTCGAAGCTGTATGTGCCCTCTCAGACCGACGTGCAGGTGCCGCTTGCGGCGCTGACGCGCCTGGTGCACACGACGGCCCCGCTCGCGATCAATCACCAGGAGCAGTTTCCCGCCGTGACGGTGAGCTTCGACCTCGCGCCCGGCGCAGCGCTCGGCGACGCGGTGCGATCCATCGCCGAAGCCGAACGCTCGATCGGCCTGCCGCCGACGGTCACGGGAAGCTACTCGGGAGATGCAGCCGAGTTCGCGCGCTCGCTTGCGGGCGAGCCCTGGCTGATCCTCGCGGCAGTGGTGACGATCTACATCGTGCTCGGCGTGCTCTACGAGAGCTTCGTTCATCCGCTCACGATCCTGTCCACCCTGCCTTCCGCGGGAGTGGGAGCGCTGCTGGCTCTCATGCTGTGCGGTCTGGACTTCTCGGTCGTGGCGCTGATCGGAGTGATCCTCCTCATGGGGATCGTGAAGAAGAACGCGATCATGATGATCGACTTTGCGCTCGAAGCCGAACGCGTGCAGCGGCTCTCCCCGCGCGAATCGATCGTTCAGGCCTGCCTGCTGCGCTTCCGGCCGATCATGATGACCACCGCGGCGGCGCTGCTGGGTGCGGTGCCGCTGGCGCTGGGACAAGGCACGGGCTCCGAGCTGCGCGTCCCGCTCGGCATCACCATCATCGGCGGGTTGCTGCTGAGCCAGCTGCTGACCCTGTACACGACGCCCGTGGTCTATTTGTGGATGGAGCGGCTGCGAGCGCGAGTCGGTCCGTCCGGTGCAGGAAGAAGCGAGCGCGGCTCGCCAAGAGTTAGCACGTAGGCATGGACTCGAGCGGCGAGGCCTTCCCGAGCATCTCCGCGCCGTTCATCCGCCGGCCCGTGGCCACGACACTGCTGGCGCTGGGCCTGATCCTGATCGGCGCCGTCGCCTATCGCTTTCTGCCGGTTGCGAGTCTGCCTCGGGTGGACTTTCCGACCATTCACGTTTCGGCAGGACGTCCCGGCGCCGATCCTGCGACGATGGCCGCAACGGTGGCCGCTCCGCTGGAGCGGCGCCTCGCGGAGATCTCCGGCGTAACCGAGCTCACGTCGGTCAGCTCGTTGGGGTCGACCAGCATCTCCGTCCAATTCGACCTCGACCGGGACATCGACGGCGCAGCACGCGACGTGCAGGCCGCGATCAACGCAGCCCTGACCGATCTTCCCGCAGATCTGCCGAGCTCGCCCAGTTTCCGCAAATCCAACCCCGCGGATGCGCCGATCCTGATCCTGGCGTTGACTTCGGACACGCAGCCGCCGCGCGCCCTCTACGACGCGGCCGACACGGTGCTGCTGCAAAGGCTGTCGCAGGTCGAGGGCGTCGCCGAGGTGACCGTCAACGGCGCCGAGCAGCCCGCGGTGCGCGTGCAGGTGGATCCGAGCGCGATCGCCAGCATGGGGATCAGCCTGGACCAGGTCCAGAGCGCGATCGTCAACGCCAACGCCCACAACCCGGTGGGCGCCTTCGACGGACCGCTGCAGGGCGGCGGCATCGCCACCAACGATCAGCTCGATGCGCCGGACCAGTACCGATCGATCGTAGTCGGCTCCAAATCCGGCATGGTCGTGACGCTCGGTGCGGTGGCGTCGGTCGCGCCCGGCGTGCGCAACAACCTGATGGCGGGTTGGTACGACAAGCGGCCCGCCGTCCTGATGACGATCTACAAGCGTGCCGACGCGAACGTGATCGACACGGTCGACCGGATCCGAGCCCTGTTGCCGACTCTCGCGCACTGGATCCCCGACGGAATCCGCATCGCCGTGCTGTCGGACCGCACGGTCACGATCCGCGCGAGTGTCGAGCACTTGCAGTTCATGCTCGCCGCGAGCATTGCATTGGTGGTGCTGGTCGTGCTGCTGTTCCTGCGGCGGCTCACGCCGACCGTGGCCGCCGGCGTGACCGTTCCGCTCTCGCTGGCTGGCACCGCGGCGGCGATGTGGGCCGCGGGGTTCTCGCTCGACAACCTGTCCTTGATGGCGCTCACCATCAGCGTCGGCTTCGTCGTCGACGACGCGATCGTGATGATCGAGAACGTCTTCCGCAACGTGGAGGCGGGCATGACCCCGCTCCAAGCCACACTCGAGGGTGCCCGCCAGATCGGCTTCACCGTGGTCTCGATCACCGTTTCGCTGATCGCCGCCTTCATCCCGATCCTGTTCATGGGCGGTGTAGTCGGACGCCTGCTCCGAGAGTTCGCGATCACGATGACGTTCGCCATCGCGATCTCCGCTGTCGTGTCGCTGACGGTGACCCCGGCGATCTGCGCACGCTTCACGCGCTCGGCAGGCCGGATCACGTGGGTGGACAGGCTGATGGAACCCCTGCTCACGAAGCTCACCGCCGCCTATGCTCGCGGCCTGTGCTGGACGCTGCGCCATCGCCTGCTGATGCTGGGGTTGACCATCGCAACGATCGTCGCGACGGTGGCGTTGTACAGCAGCGCGCCGAAGGGCTTCTTTCCCCAGGACGATACCGGCCTCGCCATGGTCATCACCCAGGCCTCCGCCGACGTGTCGTTCGAAGCGATGCAAGCGCTGCAGCAGAAGGTCGACGAGGTCCTCGTCTCCGACCCGGCAGTCCAGGCGATCGGCTCCTTCATCGGCGCGTCCGGCGGAAACGCCGCGGTGAACCAGGGGCGCATCTTCGTCACGCTCAAACCCATCCAGGAGCGCGACGCGAGCGTGTTCCGAGTCATCGAGCGCCTGCGCCGCAAGCTCTCTCACATCCCCGGGGTGAGCTCCTACCTGACACCGGTCCAGGACCTGCGCGTGGGCGCCCGCTCTAGCAAGTCGCAGTATCAGTTCACGCTATGGGACTCGGATTTCGACGAGTTGCTCCGCTGGACACCGCGCGTGTTGGCGAGCCTGCGATCGCTGCCCGGATTGGTCGACGTGTCGACCGACCGCGACCAGGGCGGCCTGCAGCTCAATGTGGGGATCGACCGCATCGCCGCCGCGCGCCTCGGAGTGCGCGTGCAGGACATCGACGATGCGCTGGGCAACGCGTTCTCGCAGCGCCAGGTCTCCATCATCTACACGCCGCGCAACCAGTACCGCGTCATCCTGGAGGTGGCTCCGCATCTGCAGCGGGACCCGACTGCGTTGCAGCGGATTTACGTAGCGGGAACCAGTGGCGCGGGCATCCCGCTCGCGGCGGTCACGCGCATCGATCGCTCGGTGAGCCCGCTGGTGGTCAATCACCAGGGCCAGTTCCCCGCGGTGACGATCACTTACAACCTGACCGAGGGCGTGTCCCTGAGCGACGCCGCGGTGCGCATCCGCAGCGCCATCGCCGATCTGCACCTCCCCGACACGCTGCACGCGGAGTTCGCAGGCAACGCCCAAGCATTCGCCCAGCTGGCGCGCGACCAGCCGCTGCTCATCGCCGCGGCACTGGTGACCATCTACATCGTGCTCGGCGTGCTCTACGAGAGCCTGGTGCATCCGCTGACGATCCTTTCGACGCTGCCTTCGGCAGGGATCGGCGCGCTGCTGGCGCTGCGCATCGCGGGGATGGACCTCACCATCATCGCGCTGATCGGCATCATCTTGCTGATCGGGATCGTGAAGAAGAATGCGATCATGATGATCGATTTCGCGCTCGAGGCGCAGCGCCAACGGGGACTCGCCCCGCAGGAGGCGATCTACGAAGCCTGCATCGAGCGCTTCCGCCCGATCACGATGACCACGCTGGCCGCACTGTTGGGAGCGGTTCCGCTTGCGATCGCGAGCGGCGCCGGCGCCGAGCTGCGCCGTCCGCTCGGGATCACGATCGTGGGCGGCATGGCGGTTTCGCAGCTGCTGACGATCTACACGACACCGGTCATCTATCTCCTGCTCGAGCGTTTGACCCGCCGGTTCGAGCCGGCCGAGCCTGCTCGTGTGGCTGACATGCCGGCGCCGGCGCAGCCAGGAACGCATGTCGCGTAGTAGAGGTCTGATACGCTGGCGCATCATGAATCTTCTCCGACTCGCCGCCGCTCTGCTCCTTCTGCCCGCGCTTGGCTTCGCCGCTTCCGGTCCGCGCCATCCGCTGCCGATCGCCGAAGTGGTCTCTCAGAGTCGCTCGGGAGCGCCTCCGGAACAGATGATCCAACGCATCCAGGATTCGGCCACCACCTATGCGTTGCGTGGTTCGGATTTCGCAAAGCTCAAGGCGGCAGGCGTGCCGGACCCGGTGCTGGACTATCTGCAGCAATCCTTCGTCGACCACATCGACCTGCTCACCCGCTACTGGGTGCTGGGCGGCAACCTCGGCGGGTGCGACTTCTGCTACCCGCAGCCAGTGGACCTCGAGACCATGCAATCGGGCTACGCCCACGTCAGCGCGACACCGCCCACCCGGTACATCCTGAGCAGGCCGCCCGGCACGCCCGATTGGGTCCCCTACCCCCCGTCCCACGTCGGCGGCACGCCTCTTTCCGTGGATGAGATCGTAGTGATGGCCCATAGCGCGATGACGCAAGACGAGCTGGTCGAGCGCGTTCGCGGCGCACGCCTGGCGCATGTTGTCGGCGTCGGTGGCACCGGCGCGGTGCGCACGCATCCGGTTGCCGGACTCGGCGGCGCCGAGCTCGCCGGACTCGAACAGCGCGGCGTCCCCGCGTCGGCGCTGGACGCACTCCAAGGCCAGTTCCTGGCGCAATTCATCGAAACCGAGCGCTTGCGCTATCAGAGCCGAGGTAAGGGCCCCAAGCGCTAAGGGTCGCGAGCGGTTCTCAGGCTCAATGGCTCGTTCCGCTCGAGCGGGTGATCTTGTTGAAGACGTTGTACTTGCCCACTGGCTTGCTCATCGGGATGCGCTTCACCTGTTCGAGCGTCTGCGCGTCGTAGACGATGAGCGCGCCGTCCATCTCCCACACGCTCACCAGCGCATAGCGCCCGTCGCGCGTGAACTCGACGTGCGCTGCACTCTTGCCGGGCTCGGGGCGAAGCGTGCGGACGACTTGCAGCGTGCGTTTGTCGATCACCTGCAGCGCGTCCTTGTCTTTGCTATTGAGCGCGTCGACCCAGGCGTAGGGCGTATTCTCGTGGCTGCGCAGGAAGAACCCTGGGCCGAGCGTGTCGATCTGCTTGACGGTCTTCCAGGTCTTCATATCGATCACGCTCACCACGGCCTGCTTGAGATTGGGCGTAGCCATCACGACATGCCCGTCATGCTCCCAGCTGATGCCCGACGCGAGGTGCGGCAACCCGGGCAGGTCCACGTTGGCGACCTTGCGGCGAACGTCCAGGTTGACGACTTGCCCCTGGCCGCCTTCTCGCGCGGCACCGATGACATAGGCGTAGCTCGGATCGAAGAAGAAATCGTCCAGGTAGTCGTCGAGCCGGGTGCGACGCACGGGAAACGGCCCGGTGTCGGCGAGTGCTTCACCCGTGCGGTAATCGTGGACGAGACCCTGGTACACGGGATCACGACGATCCGTGTAGAACACCTCCCAAAGTTCGGGAACGTCTTTGAGCGCGACTACGAAGCTGCCGCGCGGGCCGGCGTCGTATACGGCGGAGACGCGCGAGCTCTTCCCGTCCTCGCCCCGCACAGCGATGACCTTCAGTGGCGTCAAGTCGACAGCGTCTAACACCACCAGCGTGTGCGGCAGGGAATTGCCGACCATGACGAAGCGGCCGTCGTCTGACACGGCTGCATTGCGCGTGTTGATGCCCGCGCGCACCTCCGCCACCATCACCAGGTTCCATAGGTCGTACTTGGAGATCCAGCCGTCGCGCGACGCAAAGTACACGTACCGGCCGTCAGGCGAGAACTTCGGCCCGCCGTGCAAAGCAAAGCGCGTGGGGAAGCGCACGAGCGGCTCGAGGCGGTCGCCGTCGAGGATGGTCGCGTGATGGTCGCCCGCTTCGACCACGACGAACAGGTTGAGTGGATCGGCGTTGAACACCGGCCTTGCCGGCAGATGTTCAGAGCGCTGGTACCGCACCCGAGAGGCGGCGATCTCCGGCATATCCCATACTGGAACCTCTGGCAGCGGCGTGTAGATGAGCTCGACGAGCTGCTTGATCTGCTCCGGCGATAGCTTGTCACCGAAGCGCGGCATCTGCGTCGCCGTGCGGCCTTCGGCGATGACCTGCTCTGCCGCTGCACGACGTAGTCGTTCCAGGTTCTCGGGGAGCAGCGCCGGGCCCATTGCGCCGAGCCGATCCACACCGTGGCAGGCAGCGCAGCGCTCGGCATAGACAGACTGTGAAGAGGGCTCCGCCGCAGCCTTGCCTATCCATACGAGCAACAGAAGCGCTAGCGCGAGCAGCGTCCAGCTGACCAGCGCGCGCAGTGGCGCACTTGCCGGCTCGGCTCGATGCGGATCGCGACCGCTGTCCATGCTCACGCCCCTGTCAGTTCCTGAGCGGGCGACGTCGGGCGCGCCCGCGAAGTGCCCATACCGACCTCCCGGTCGGACAGATAGCAAGCCGGATCCTCCGCCCAAGGATCGCCTGTGAGCTGCAGCGCCCGAACCCGCGTGTTTCCACCGCAGACCTCCAGGTACCGGCATGCGCGGCATCGGCCTTTGACCGGGCGCGGCTTCGCCTTCAGTCCCGCCATGAGCGGATCGGAGGTGTCGGGCCAGATCTCCGAGAACGGCCGCTCGCGTACATTTCCCAGGCTGTAATGCCACCAATACGTATCGGGATGCACGTTCCCGACGTTGTCGATGTTGGCGACGCTCACGCCCGACGCGTTGCCGCCCCACTGTGCCAGCTTGGCGCGCACATGAGGTTCGCTGTGCGGAAACCGCTGCCGGACCCAGTGCAGTAGATACACGCCGTCCGCGTCGTTGTTGCCGGTGACGTATTCGCGGTCGACGCCGTGTTCGAGGTCGCGCCAGCAGGCATCGAACAGCAGGTCCATCGCTCGCCGCGTGGTCTCCAGGAGCGCGTCTTTGCGGCGGTTAACGTTGCCGCGACCGGCATAGTTCAGATGGGAAACGTAGAACTTATCGATGCGCTCTTCATCCAGCAGCGCCAGCATGCGAGGCAGCTCCGCCGCGTTGACCTCGGTCAACGTAAAGCGCAGACCGACTTTGATGCCGCCGTCGCGGCATAACCGGACGCCGCTCAGCGCCGCGCGATATGCACCTTGCTTTCGGCGGAACCGGTCGTGGGTCGACTCCATGCCGTCGAGGCTGACGCCGACGTAATCGAAGCCCGAGTCGGCGATCTCGCTGACATTGTCGCGATTGATTAGGGTGCCGTTGGTGGAAAGTCCGACGTAGAATCCCATCGACTTCGCGCGGCGCGCCAGAGCGAAGAGATCTGGACGCAGCAGCGGCTCCCCTCCGGACAAGATCAGCACCGGCACGCCGAACGCCCCGAGGTCGTCCATGACCCGGCACGCCTCCTCGGTGGTCAACTCCCCAGAAAAGTCCTTGTCGCAGGAGATCGAGTAGCAGTGCTGGCAGGTGAGGTTGCAGCGGCGGACGAGGTTCCAGATCACGACCGGGCCGGAGGGCGCGCGCTTCTTGGCTAGCGGAGTCGGATGACGGACCTCTCTCATGTAGTGCGAGATGCGCAGCATCGGTCGATCCCCTCAAGTCGTCAGGCGCAGCCCCGTCTTCTTCAAGATCCGGCTGCTGTAGAGAACGTCATGACCCCGGCACTCCGGCGCGAGCAGAGCTTCGATGGCGGAGACCTTTTCCGCGACCTCGGCGCGCGTGCGCCCGTGGACCATGGCGAACAGGTTGTAAGGCCACTGCGGCAGGTAGCGCGGGCGGCGGTAACAGTGGCTCACGAAGGGGAGCGCTCCGACCGCGCCACCAAGCTCGTCGACGCGCTCATCCGGCACATCCCACACCGACATGCCGTTCGCCCGGTAGCCGACGGCATAGTGATTAGGGACCGCGGCGATCCGGCGGATGACACCGTAGTCGAGCATGCGCTGCACGCGGATCATCACCTCTTCACCGGCGATTCCGATGGTCTGGCCGAGCTCGTGATAGGGACGCGGCGTCAGCGGCAGTCCGGCCTGTGTGAGCCGGATCAGGACCCGATCGATCGGATCGAGCTTGTAGGCTGCGTCGGCGCGGTCCACGCGTCCCTCACACGGCGAGCCGCAGCTCCAGGAAATATTCTCTGAGCTTAGGCATCGCAACCACGGGATACCCGGTCCGTGTCTCGATCCACGAGTTCACGCAGTCGACCCGCTCCGCCGACTCGGCGGCGAGCACGAACCAGAGGTTGAAGCGGTGCTCTCGCAGGTAGTTGTGCGCCACTTCGGGCCGGCTGTTGACGATCGCCGCGACGCGCTCGACCTCGTCCGGTGGAACCTGCATTGCAGCCAGCAGGAACGCCCCGCCGGCGCGTTCGATCTGATACAACGGTCCGAAACGCGTGAGCACGCTCTTATCCAGCAGGCGCCGCAGCCGCGCGATCAGATCCGCCTCATCGATGCCGAGCGCATTCGCAGCTTCCAGGTAGGGCCGCTCGCAGACGGGAAAGCCGTCCTGCAACCGGTTGATGATGGCGCGATCGATCGCGTCCAGGGCGGCTTCACCCATGGAGCGGCTCCGGCTGCTGCACGTAGCGTGCGCCGCACTGCTTGAATCGCTGGCGGCTGAACAGCACAGCAGAATCGAACCCCGCGAGGTCGCACTCGCCGTGCAGCTCGGCGAGGCGCCGCGATACCGAATCGCGCGTGCGACCGTGGATCATGCAGAACAGGTTATAGGGCCATTCCGGCAGGGCTCGGCTTCGTCGGTAGCACAGCGTAACGCCGGCTTGGCGGGCCAGACGTGCGCCGAGCGCGCCGACTTGCGCATCCGCGACATCCCACACCGCCATGGCATTCGCGTGGTAGCCCAGCTCGCGGTGGCGCAGCACGATGCCCAGCCGACGGATCACCCCATCGCGGATCCAGCGATCGAGCATCGCCAGGACTTCGGTTTCGGCCATCCCCGCCGTGGCCGCAAGCACGGCATACGGCGTAGGCGCCAACGGCAGCCCGAGCTGCAGGGCCGCGATCAGCCGCTCCTGCTCGGGTCGTAGCGCGACGCGCATCGGGCGGGAAACGGGTGTCGCGGACCCGAGCGGCGGCTGCGCGCCGGATAGATCGAAACCCAGATCGATGCGGTATTCCTCGATCATCGGCAGCTTCAGAAGCGTGCCGCAGCATGCGCCGCGCTCGATCTCGCGAAGCGCCGCGTCCAGCTTCGATTCGTCGGGCGCGGCCGCGACGAACCACAGGTTATATCGGTGCTCGCGCTCGTAGTTGTGGTTCACCTCGCCACGCGCAGTCACCATCGCGGCGACTTGCGCGAGGCGAGAATCGGGCACGGCCAACGCCCCGAGTATGCTGGCCCCGAGCGTACGTGGCGCGAATACCGCGCCCACGCGGGTCACGCTGCCCTGCTCCTGATGCGTGCGCAGCCGTTCCAGCACCAAGTCCTCCGACGTGCCCATGTGCTCGGCGATCGCGGCGAAAGGCCGGCGGCAGAGCGGGAATCCGCGCTGGAACTCGTTGAGCAGCCGGAAGTCGAGGCGGGTCATAGACCGATGCGAGCAGCGCGAACGGTGAAGAAGATGCCGCTCGGCTTGTCGGCCGGGATCTGGGCAAGCGGCGCGAAGCTCGCGGTGTCGTAGACGATAACGCGGTCATCGTCGCGCGCCGAAATCCACACTGCCTCGCCACGCGGGGTGAACTCGAGGTGCAACACCGCCTTGCCGGGCTTGAGCGTGGACACGACAGCGAGGCTCTCCGTATCGATCACCTGGACGGTGTCGTTGTCCGGCAGAGCGAAGTTGACCCAGACCTGGCGGCCGTCTGGGCGCGCCATGACGAACACCGGTTGGCCGGCCACCGCAATGCGCCCCGCTTCGGTCCACGTCGTAGTATCGACGACCAGTACCTCGTGGCGGCCAACGGCAGGCAGGTAAGCGTAGCGGCCCGCGAGCGCCCAGCCGCGCAGGTGCGGCATCTTGTAAACGGGCAGCTTCTCCTCGCCTTTTCCGTAGCCGTCGAGTACGCGCCGCACGCCGAGCTCGGGATGCCACAAGTCTAGGAGCGCCAGGCCGTCTTCCCCGAATAGTCCCGCCAGGTAATAGCGGCCGTCGGGTGTGATCAGCGCGTCATAGGGCTGCGTGCCGATGCCACGGAACTTTTGGACCACCGGCTGGCGCGGGTCGCTCAAGTCCGCGACCCAGATCTCGCCGGCCTCGAACAGGCTGAACACGAACCGGTTGCCGGGCGCGTCCGCAAGTCCGACCACTTTCGCGCGCTTTCCATCCGCATACTCGGCTGGGATGTCGGCGAGCAGTTCGAGCGTCTCGGCGGAAAACACCTTGACCCCGCCGGGCGTGTAATTCTCCACGGCGATCAGCCTGCCATCCTGAGAGATCGCACCGCCAATGCTGTTCCCCGCCTGGATCACGCGCTGCTCTACGCGCCGGCATAGCAGATCGACCTTGGTGAGCCCGCCGTCGCGCCCGAACACGAACCCGTAGCGGCCGTCGCGCGAATAGACGATCGACGCGTGCGAGAGATCGCCTAATCCCTCGATCCGACCGAGCACGCTGCGGCCGGTGGTCTCGATGAGCTCCAACCTGCCGGCGGCCCGTTCGACGATGAGCCCCAGATCGCCTGTCCCGCGCACGGGTGCATCGGGACAAGCCGCGGCGGCGAGCGGCAGCATCGCCGCCGCGACCGCCGAGAGCTTGAGGAACCTAGTGTTCGGTCGGAAATCCATTTTGCAGCTGCTGCGCGATCCAGCGCGCTTCTTCGTCCGAGACCATGCCTCTCCACGGAGGCATCGCGGTCCCAGGCCGTCCATCGAGGATCACGCGTTCGACATACTCGATCGGCTTGCCGGCGAGCGCATCG
>Ga0335077_10003671_pt1 | contig 18628 bp, 17 predicted proteins | sample Lox_Sample_31_FD_207151 | JGI IMG/M metagenome (GOLD analysis project Ga0335077, IMG submission 207151) | Soil microbial communities from Loxahatchee National Wildlife Refuge, Florida, United States - Lox_Sample_3.1 | ecosystem: Environmental > Terrestrial > Soil > Wetlands | place: USA... | reverse complement strand
GGGCAGGCGCGCCTGCCGCTGCTGCCCGCGGCGCTGCGCCCGCACCCGCCAGTGCTCGCGCGGCCTCGGCCGCGCGCTCCACGTCTTCGCGCGTAATACGCCCGCCGGGGCCGGTGCCTGTCACGCACGCAAGCTCGACGCCGAGCTCGGCGGCGAGCTTGCGCGCAACCGGGCTTATGGCGCGGCGCGCTCCGGCATCGTCCGCCGCCGAAGCGGCGGCGCCGCCGCCATGGGCGCGAGGGGGAGCGCCCGCCGCCTGGGCGGCGGGCGCTCCCCCTTGCGCGGCTGCGCTGGCGCCGTAGTGCGCGCCGACCGCAGCCGCATCCTCGCCGCTCTCGGCGATTATCGCGACCACGACTCCACACTCGACCGTCGCGCCCTCCGGAAACAGCGCCGCCGCAAGTGTGCCCGAGGCCGGGGCCTCGACTTCATACAGCACCTTTTCCGTCTCGACTTCATACAGCGGCTCGCCCGCCTGCACGCTGTCGCCCTGAGCCTTGAAATAGCGCTGGATCGTGCCCTCCTGCATCGTAAGGCCGAATTTGGGCATGGTCACTTCGACGGACATGGGACTCTCACCGGGACATGGATGTTCGGTCTGCTGTAAAGAGGATGGATTCGCATCGCAGAGAAGGGCGCGGCCGACTCGAGATTCAGCGCCCCGCCAATTCGCGCACCGCGGCCTCGATCCGCGTGTCGTCGGCGATCGCGGCCTTTTCCAGCGGCGGGCTGAAGGGAATCGGGACGTCGAGCGAGGTCACGCGCCGCGGCGGCGCATCGAGCAGATCGAATCCTTTCTCCACGATGAGCGCCGAGAGATCGGCCGCCGCGCCGCCGCGCAGATGCCCTTCGTCGGCGATCACGACCCGATTCGTCTTGGCGACGGATTGCAGGATTATGTCCTCATCCAGCGGCACCAGCGTGCGCGGATCGACGACCTCGACGCTGATGCCGTCGGCGGCGAGCCGTTCCGCGGCCTTGAGCGCCTTGGGCACCATCGCGCCGATAGCGACCACGGTCACGTTGTCGCCCGCGCGCTTGATCGCGCCCTTGCCGAGCGGCACCAGATGATCTCCGGGGGGCATTTCCTCGCGCAGGCGTCCGAGTGCGAGATGCTCGAAGACGATCACCGGGCTGTCGTCGCGGATCGCACTTTTCAGGATTCCCTTGACGTCAGAGGGCGACGAAGGCATCGCGAGCTTTAATCCAGGCACGCTCAGGAACTGCGCGTACACGGTTTCGGAATGCTGGGCGGCCGCGCCACCGACCGCTCCATACACGGCCCTGAAGGTTATCGGCAGCCGGGCCTGGCCGCCCGACATGTAACGCAGCTTGGCGGCCTGGTTACACACCTGGTCCATCGCACAATAGAAGAAGCTCGCGAACTCGACCTCGCAAATCGGGCGCGTGCCGGCCATCGCCGCGCCCACCGCCGCTCCGACGAAGCCCGCCTCCGAGATTGGAGTGTTGCGCACGCGTCCCGAACCGTACTTCTTGTGCAACCCGCGAGTCGCGCCGAACGCGGCCAGGACCACGTCCTCGCCCATAACGAAGGTGAGCGGATCGCGCGCCATCTCTTCGTCGATCGCCTGATTGATCGCCTGTATGTAACTGACCTGCGCCATCGTCCTTACCTCGTTCTGCGTTCGAGTCGCTTTTTCCGCGCGCGCACCTAAGCGAAAACGTCGTCCGCGACTTCGGACGGATCGGGCAGTGGGGCCTGGCGCGCAAACTCGACCGCAGCTTCGAGTTCGGCTTGCGTCTCGTTGACGATCCGGTCGAGTTCGGTCTTGCTGATTTTGCCGCTCTCGAGCACGAATTTTTCAAATTTAATCAGCGGACATTTCTTTTTCCAGGATTCGATCTCCGCTTCGCTGCGGTAGGCAGCCGAGCCAAGAAAAGCCTGTTCGCCAACCACGTGCCCCTCCCAGCGGTAAGTCTTGCACTCGAGCAGCGTCGGCCCTTCGCCGCCCCGCGCCCGCGCGATCGCTTCGCTCGCGTAACGATAGACCTCGAAGACGTCGTTGCCGTCCACGATGTGCCCGGGAATCGCGTAGCCATGCGCGCGCTCCGCGATGTCCTTGACCGAGGTCACGGTTTCCATCGGGGTGAATTCGCCGAAGCCGTTGTTCTCGCACACGAAGACCACCGGCAGTTTCCACACCGCGGCGAGATTGAGCGATTCGTGAAAGGTGCCTTCGTTGGATGCGCCGTCGCCGAAAAAGCAAGCGGTTACGTCGTCGCGTCCGGCGATTTGCGCGGCCAGCGCCGAGCCGGCCGCGATCGGCAAGCCGGCGCCGACGATTCCGTTGGCGCCCAGGATGCCGAGCGAGAAATCGACGATATGCATCGAGCCGCCCTTGCCCTTGCAGTAGCCCTCGCGCTTGCCGTAAAGCTCGGCCATCATGCGGTCGAGCCTGCCGCCCTTGGCAATCAAATGGCTGTGGCCGCGATGGGTCGAGGTGATGCGGTCGGTTTTGCGCAACGCCGCGCACACGCCAGTCGCGCTCGCCTCCTCGCCAATCGAGACGTGCACGAAGCCCGGCAGCTCGTTGGCGATCGCGAGATCGCGCACCCGTCCCTCGAACTGCCGAATCCGCTGCATCGAGCGGTACATGTCGAGCATCAAGTCTTTGCCGAGGTCCATCGCCGGTAAAACCTCCTCGTGGCGGCGAGCGCTCAAAGCGGCCAGCGCGCCGGCGAGAGCGAAGGTATTACCGTTCGGACCCAGCGTCAAACGAACTTCGGTTCTTCATCCCGCGCCGGCCGTGCTAGAGATGACAACCGCTATGACGCCCGCGAGCAGCATCGCAAGCACCGCCGCGACCCGTTCGCGCACCGGCGCTTCGGCACGGCGACGAAGGAACGGGCGTTCGGGGGCCGCCGGCGCGGTCGAGCGGCGCACAGTCGGGCGGATACTCAGGCTTTTGCGGCGCGAAGCGCCGCGATGGAACGCGCCAGTGATGGCTCTGGAGGCCGCCCAGCACGGCGACCCGTTTCGCGTGCTTATCGGGTGCATCCTGAGCCTGCGCACGCGGGACGAAACCACCGCCGAGGCCGCGCCGCGATTGTTCGCCGCGGCGGCGGGGCCGCAGGCGATGCTCGCGCTCGGCGAAGATGCGATCGCGCGGCTCATCTATCCGGTCGGCTTCTATCGCACCAAGGCCGCCGTGATCGTCGGAATCTGCCGCGAGCTGATAACGCGTTTCGGTTCGCGGGTGCCCGATTCGATCGACGCGTTGCTGATGCTCAAGGGCGTGGGCCGCAAGACTGCCAACCTGGTCGTAACCCAGGCCTACGGTAAACCCGGCATCTGCGTCGATACGCACGTCCATCGGATCTCCAACCGATGGGGCCTGGTCACAACGCGCACGCCGGATAAAACCGAAGCCGCGCTTCGCGCGGCGCTGCCCCGCCGATACTGGATCGAATACAATACGTTGCTCGTGGCCTTCGGTCAGACTATCTGCCAGCCGTTGTCGCCGTGGTGTTCGCGATGTCCGGCGGCGCGTATGTGTCCGCGCCGGGGCGTGACCCGCGCGCGGTAGGGAGTCGAAGCTAAGTCCCGCCGGCGCGATCCGCGCCCGGCCGGGAGAAAGGAATACTCTGCGATGAGCACTGACGTCGGATTTATCGGATTGGGTGCGATGGGCGAGCCGATGGCCGCCAACCTTATTGCCGCCGGATACAAGCTGCGCGTTTACAACCGCACCGCATCGAAGGCGCACGCGCTGGTCGCTGCGGGCGCAACACTCGTGGACCGGCCGGGCGACGCGGCGCAGCCGGGCGCCGTCGCGATCACGATGGTCGCTGACGACGCCGCGTTGGAGCAAGTGACGCTCGGCCCGGGCGGATTGGCCGAGCGGCTGGGACGCGGCGGAATCCATATTTCGATGAGCACGGTGGCGCCGGCAACCACGCGCCGGCTCGCGGAGCATCATGCGTCCTCCGGCAGCACTTTGATCGCATCGCCGGTATTTGGACGGCCGGACGCCGCCAAGGCCAAGCGGCTGTGGATCACGGCCTCGGGACCTGCGGCCGCGAAAACCGCGATTCGGCCGCTGCTGGAGGCGATGGGACAAGCGATTTTCGATTTCGGCGAAGAACCTGGGGCCGCCAACGTCGCCAAGCTCGCGGGCAACTTTCTTATCGCGGCGAACCTGGAAGCGATGTCGGAAGCGCTCGCGATGGTGGAAAAGCAGGGCGTCGAGCGCACGGCCGTCGCCGACCTGCTGGCGAAAACACTTTTCGCTTGTCCGATCTACCAGGGCTACGGCAAAGCGGTGGCGGAGAAGCGCTTCGAGCCGGTGGGCTTCCGGTTGCGACTGGGACTCAAGGACGTTGAATTGGCGCTCCGGACCGCATCCGAGGTCACGATGGGCCTGCCGATCGCGAGCCTGGTGCGCGATCGATTTCTCGCAAGCCTCGCCAAAGGACGCGGCGAGATGGATTGGTCGGCGATCGCGTTGAGCGTGCTTGACGACGCCGGTCTTGGTCACAAATCCTAGCCTGGGCGAGAGGGCGGGCGACGAAATCCATATAGCGGGGGTTTTTAGCGCTCATGAAGTTCGCGGCGGCCGCCGCGTTTTTGTTTGCGATGGGGCTCGTATTGGAAGGCGGGCGGGCCGGCGCAACGGACTTTTATGAGCTGCAGATTTATACCGTCGAGACCACGCCGGCGGAACATTGGTGGCTCGAACTGCATTCCATATACGTGAGTTCGGCAACGGGCGAAGAGGCAAAAGAGCAGCTACCGCTCTATCAAATCCATAACACCGGCGAGCTGACCTACGGCCTGCTGCCATGGTTGGAGGTCGGACAATATCTGTGCACCGCGCGCCTGGACCGCGGAACCTACGAATACGCAGGCTCGCGCACCAAGGTGCACTTCGGGGTGCCGTTTACCGAGAAGTGGCCGGTCGAGTTTGGGGCCAACGTCGAATTCCAGTACATGCGCCGAGACGCGGCCGAAACGCCGCTCGAGCTGGACCTGATGCCGATCGTGGAGGCTCATGCCGGCCCGTTCTTCATCATCGGAAATTTCTCGTTCAACAAGCCCTTCAGCGGACCAGGCACGCATCAGGGTATGACACTGGAGCCAGCGGGCCAGATAAGCTACCGGGTCAACGACTGGCTTGAGCCGGCGCTCGAGTACTACGGCGAGATCGGAGCGCTCGAGCATTTGCCGAGCGTTCAGAATCAACAGCATTTCCTGACCCCGAGCATCAACCTGCACCTTGCGCCGCAATTGGAGATAAACGCGGGCTACGGGATCGGCGTGACCAATGCGTCGAACGGAAGCTTTTTCAAAAGCACCATCGGATGGCTTTTTTGACTCCGGCGGAGTTACCACGCTCGGCAATCGCTCGCTGCAACGCGGAGCACACCGCGGTTCCAAAACATTCAAGTTGCGCACAGGGCTGGCCTAAATTATTGTGATTGGTACCTCACCGCCGATTGGCGTCGTGGCGGTGGCGTCTTCCTAGATGGATTACCAAGCCGCACAAGCGCGTGGCGAGGATAAGTTTCGGCTAATCCTCGGCCAAGTTGGCTCGATTCGCAGCCGGCTGAACGCGCTAGCCCTGCAACAGGGCCTGTTCGCCCCGCTCACCTTCATCCTCTGCGCAATCGTGCTGATCCTCGGCGCGGCCTTCGCCTTCGGTCCGCTGACTTTTCTCCTGCTCGCGGCCGCCGTCGCCATCGTTGCGATCGCTGGAGTCGTGCGCATGACGCGCGCGGCGTGGCGGATGCGCACCAGCGACGAGCGCGCCGCGCGGATCGCGGATGAACGCGCGGCCCTTAAGGGCCGGCTGACCACGATGGTCGACGGCGCGCGGCTCGAGCAGCGCTCGGCGCTATGGCCATATCTCATCGAGGACACGCTCGCGCTGCGCGACGAATTCGCCGCAGCGCGTATCGAACCGCGCCGGGTTTCGCGATGGCTGTGGGCGGCGATCGCCTCGTGCGCCGTCGCGGCGGTTGCGATGCGCGTCGCTTATGGCGTGCGCACTTCGCGGCTGACGGCGAACAATCGCGTCGCCAGCATCCCGGGCGAGCCTTCCGTCGACCTGGGCGATCTCGACATCCGGCCCGCCGACCCGTCGCTCGAACCGGGAACCGAAATTGATGCGGACCCGGCCACGCTGCGCAAGCTCGCCGAGAAATTGCGCGAGGCGCAAAGCGGCGGACCGAAGGGCAGTCCGACCTCGCGCCTGATGGCCAATGCGCGCGACGCCGCAAAGGCGCTGCAAAACAAGCTCACGGGAAGCCCGGCGGCCGAACCTGCGCCGCGCCTGAAGCTCACCGACCGCAAAGGCGGCAGCGAAGGAAAGAGCCCAGGGAAGAGCCAGGACCAGGCGCGAGCCAAGGGCGCCCAGGAGAGCCCGCAGAATTCCGACAACGGGCAGCAGCAGGCCGAGCAAAACGCGGCCCAGCCAAACGGCGGTCCGACGCCGGGCGTCCCGGACATGAGTGGATTGGCCGCGCTCAACGGGCTCAACAACGACGATCCGGATCCCAATGGATCGCCTGGCCAGAACACACCGCCCGACTCGCGCAAGGTGCCGCAAGGCGGCCCGCTGGGCGCCGGAGGATCGGATCACGGCTCGGGGAGCGACCCGCAGCATCTTTATGGCGACGCCGAGAAGCCGCCGCTCGGCAACGATACCTTCAAGATTCCGGTCGAGGTCGCACCGTCGGAGGACGGATCGAGCAACACGGCGCCGCCCTCGCCGCCGCAGCGGACGCGGAGCGCACTCAACGCGAACCAGGCTCCCGACGAGCCATTCGAACGCGCATCCATCCCGGCCTCCGACCGGGTAACGATCAAACGGGTATTTGAACGATGAATGCAGCTGCCGCCGGCGAAGCACCCAGTGTGGCCGACTTCGCGCGCACCTTCCGCCACATCCAGGCCGAGATTCACAAGGTGATCGTCGGCCATCAGCGCGCCGTCGAAGAACTCCTGATCGCGCTCTTCGCGAGCGGCCACGTGCTGATCGAAGGCGTCCCCGGCACCGGCAAAACCACGCTGGTCAAAACGCTGGGCCTCGCGCTCAACCTGAGCTTCAACCGGATCCAGTTCACCGTGGACCTGATGCCGGCGGACATCACCGGCACCCGGGTGATTCTTTCGGGCGAAGACGGCCGTCGCGAATTCTCCTTCCAACCGGGCCCCGTGTTCTGCCACATCCTGCTCGGCGACGAGATCAACCGTGCCACGCCGAAGACCCAATCGGCGCTTCTCGAATGTATGGCCGAGTTGCAGGTGACGGTCTCCGGCATCACCCATCAGCTCAAGCCCCCGTATTTCGTGATGGCGACGCTCAACCCGATCGAGATGGAGGGAACGTATCCGTTGCCCGAGGCCCAGCTCGACCGTTTTCTGTTCAAGGTGCGCCTGGAGTACCCCGACGAGAGCGAGATGGTGAAAATCGTGACCAATACCACAGGTCCCGAGGACGCCGGGGTGGAGCCGATCTTTTCGGTGGCCGAGGCGGCCGAACGGATCGAGGGGCTCAAGCACCTCGTGCGCGAGGTGATGGTCGCGCAATCGATCGAGCATTACGCCGCGCGGATGGTGCGCGCGACGCAACCCAGCGGCTCGCGCTACATTGGCCAGCAGGCCAACGGTTTGCGGGTTGACGCGGTCGACCGTTACGTCAGCTTCGGCGCAAGCCCGCGCGGCGCGCAGGCGCTTATCATGGGCGCCAAGGTGCGCGCACTGCTCGACGGCCGCGCCAATGTCGCCTACGAAGATATCGACCAGATCGCCCCGGCCGCGCTGCAGCATCGCGTGATGCTCAACTACGCGGCCCACTCCGACGGCATCGACGCGGCGCATATCGTCGAACGCGTTGTCCAGGCGGTGCGTCCGACCCGCGGCTGAGCGGTTCGATCCAGATGCTCGAGGCGCGCGCATTCGAGCCCGACTTTCTCCGCCGGCTTGACGGGCTGGTGCTCGGCGTCCAGCGCTCGCGCACCGTCCGCGAAGGCCGCCGCACGCTCGGGCGTGTGCAGGGACTCGGCATCGAACCCGAAAGTTTCAAGGAATACACCGAGGGCGACGACCTGCGCTTCCTCGACTGGAACGCGTTTGCGCGGCTCGACGACCTGACGATCCGCACCTTTCGCGCTGAACGCGAAATCGAAGTCACCATCCTGGTCGACGCCAGCGCCTCGATGGGATTGCCGCGCGAGGACGACAAGCTCGGCTTCGCGCTGGGGCTGGCGGCCGCGCTCGCCTACGTCGCGATGGCGAGCAATGACGCGGTGCGGATCGGGGCGTTCCCTTCTGCCGCGCGGGGCGGCGCGCTGCGCCTGCAAACCTCGGCGTTGCATCGCCGGCGCGAGACTTATCCCGCCTTCCGGACCTTCGTCAGCGAGGTACGGCCGGGCGGCGCCACGCAGATGTCGGCAGCGGTGGAGCGCCTGCTGCTCGAGCGCCGGCCCGCCGGCACCGTCATCCTGATTTCCGACTTCCTGATCTCCGCCGCCGAATACGAACAGGCGCTGCGCGGCCTGCTCCGCGCGCGGCACGAGGTCAAGGTCATCCACGTGCTGGGCGACCGCGAGAGCAGCGGCGACTATCCGCCGGGACACTATCGCGTGCGCGACTCGGAAACCGGCGAGCTGTGCGAGGTCACTTTGGGCGCGGGCGCCGCCCAAAGCTGCCGGCGGCGGGCCGAGCGGCTGTCGTCCGAGCTGGCCGCGTTTTGCGCCAGCCACGGCATGGTGTACGCGCGCGCCTTCGGCGCGAGCCATTTCGACGACATCGTGATGCGCGAATTTCCTCGTCTCGGCGTGATGCGGTGAAAAGCGATGGGCCTGCTCAATCCGCGTAACCTGCTCTATCTCGCAAGCCTTGCCGTGCTCGTCGCGATCTATTTGCGCGCACGCGCCAAGCCCACGCTCGAGGTTTCCAGCCTGATGCTGTTCGACGAGGTGGCTGCGCCGGTCGCAAGCTCGCGCGTGCTGCGGACCGACCTGATGTTCTGGCTGGAGATGGCGGCGCTCGGCGCGGTCTCGATGGCGCTTGCGGGACTCTACCTCCGCACCACGGCAAAGACGCCGGCCCATCATCAGGCCCGCGCGCTGATTTTCGATCTTGGCGCGGGGATGAGCGCGCGTGATCGCAGGTGGACGCGGCTCGACGAAGCCAAGCGCCAGGCGCTCGAGATGGTCGCAGAGGCGAAACCCGGCGACAGCTTCAGCGTGATCGGCTACACCCTCGAGGCCACGGTGTATCGCGCTCAGACTGCGCACATCGCCGACGTGCGCCAGGCGATCGAGGCCCTGAAGCCTGCGGCGCTGCCGGCGCGGGCGGCCGCGATGCGGGCGGCGTTGATGCGCGCCGAGGGCGCGGCCGAGATCGATCTCTTCGCCGATCGACCGCCCGCAGGAGACCTGTTGAAATCCGCCGGCGCAGGCGCTCGCCTCCATCTGCATCAGATCGGATCGCCGGCCGACAATCTCGCAATCGTGGCGCTCGAACCGGGAACGGTGGGCGCCTCGCCAGGACGAGTCGTCGTGCGCAACTTTTCCGACCGTCCGCAGGTATGCGAGCTTGTCCTCGAGCTCGATGGCAAAGACCTCTCGAACAACACTTTCGTGCTGGAACCGCGCGGTCAAACCGTGCTGCCGTTCGGCCCGCTGGAAAAGGCCGGCCTCGTCGAGGCGCGCATCGTCACCGAAGACGCGCTCGCGGCCGACAACCATCGCTGGACGTTCGCGCCCAACGAGAAGCCCGACAAGGCGCTGGTGATGTCGCCGAGCCCCGAGGCGCGCGACGACCTTGCCCGCGTCCTGCTCGCGGTCAATCAGGGTCTGATCGTAACCGCGGTCGATCCGGTTAAATTCGATCTCAAGAGCTCTCCGCGCTATCGCATCGCGCTGCTCGAGGACGCCTACGATCCCGGCGTCAAGGCCGACGCGCGCCTGATTATCTATCCGCCGCCGTGGCTCGAGCGCTCGGCGCCGCCCCCGTGGCAGTTGCCGGTGGTCGGCACGGTGACGACGGCCGAAATGCAGGAGCGCGCAGACGGCGAGCAGCTTGACCAGCCGCTCGCGCTTAGCCCGGCGCGTATCCTTAGCCTGCCCGAGTGGATGGACGTGCTCGCGCACGGCACCGGTGCGGGCAGCAGCGGATCCTTTCCGCTGGCGGGCTTCGGCTACGATTCGCGCGGCGCGATGGGCGTGATCGCGTTCAGCGTGAACGACCATGTGCTGCTCGATCCGGACAAGCTCGAAGGCCTTGTGCTGACGGTCGAGATGGTCAAGCGTCTGCTCGCGCCACAGGACCTGCAGGTGGTATCGACCGGCGGTTCAGTCAGCGTTCCGGCGGCCGGGGTCGCCAAAATCACCTCTCCCGACGGATCGGTGACCCTCGCCAGAGCGGACGAGATGGGGCGCGTGCGCCTGCGCCCGCTCCAGGCCGGGCGCTACCAGGTGAGTTCGGCCGGAACCAAGGCGGTGATCTACGCGAATTACTACGACGCGGGCGAATCGGATCTGACCGCGGCGGCGCCGGCCCGCGTATCCTCGAAGCCCGCCGCCTCCGCCGAGACATCTCCGGCCAACATTCCAGCCCGCACCCGGGTAAAGCCGATCGCGGCGTGGCTCGTCGCGCTTGCGCTACTCGCGATGCTGGTTGAGTCGGCGTTGCTCACACGCAAGGCGATGCGCTGGAGGGTCGGCAATGTTTGAGCGGCCCGAATTCCTGTGGCTGCTGCTCGCCGCACCGCTCGCTGTGGCGCCCGGCCTGATGGCCGTCCGCGCGGGGCGCCGCGCGCCAGGCTTCGCTGCGGCGGCGCTGCGCGGAAGCCTGTTCGTGATCCTGGTCGCGCTGCTCGCCGGCCTGCGCCTGCCGCTCAGGACACCGGCCCAACGGATGTCGGTGGTGGTCGCGATGGACGTGTCGCATTCGATCGCGCCCGACCAGTTCCAATGGATGCTCCAGCAGCTTGAAGCCGTGCGCACGGCGATGAGTCCGCGCGACCGGCTCGCAGTGCTCGAGTTTGGCCGCAGCACGCGCCTGCTCGCGCCGCTCGGCGATCCACGCCTGATGCATGTCGATCCTTCGCGTTCCGGCGCCGATCCCGGCGGCACCGACATCGCGGCGAGTCTCACCACCGCGCTCAGCCTGATGCCGCCGCAGGACGAGAAGCGCATCGTGCTGCTGACCGACGGCAACGAAACCGACGGCGACGCCAGGGCCGAACTGCCCGCGCTGGTCGAACAGCAAGCGCGGCTCTACACCGAGGCGCCGCCGCCGTCGGCGGCGGGCCGCGTCGCGATCGTCGATTTCGAGGCGCCGAGTCCGGTCCGCGCTCACGCGAGCTTCGCGCTCCGGCTCGACGTCCTGAGCGAAGCGCGCGCGCCGGCCGTGGCCCGCGTGCGGCTGACAAGCAGTAACCATGAACTGGGCCATCGCTCGGTGGTGCTTCAGCCGGGGCTCAATCGCTTCAGCCTGCCCTACCAATTGGACAGCTACGGCGCCTATCTGCTGAACGCGCAGATCGACGTCGATTCGCCGCTGGCGGTGGTCAATCCCGCCGCGGAGACCACGGTTTCGGTCATCGCGCCGCCGCGCGTGCTGGTGGTCTCGACCACCCCACCCGACAGCCTGCTGAGCGCGCTCAGGCTCCGCCAATACGACGTGCAGGAGACGGCGCCGCACGGACTGCCGGTCGATCCCGAAACCTACCTCGCCTACCAGGCGGTGATCCTGGTGGACGTAACCGCGGCGGCGCTGACGCCCGACGTGCAGGCCGCGCTCGCGCGCTACGTCGGCGACTTTGGCGGCGGCTTGATCGTGACCGGGGATGCGCTGCGCGACGAAAAGTTTCACCAGGGGAAACTGGAAAAGGCGCTGCCGATAACTTTCACTCCGCAGCCGCCGCCACCTTCGCGCGAACCGATCGCGGTCTACCTGCTGATCGATCGCTCCAACTCGATGAGCTACAACTCGCGTTATCCGGCCGTGCGCGACGGCGAGCGGATCAAATACGCCAAGGAGGCCGCGGCCGCGCTAATCAACCAGCTTGACGACACCGACTACGCGGGCGTAATCGCGTTCGATTCGGAGCCTTACGTGCTCTCGCATCTGCGCCCGGTGGGCGAGGATCGCGCCGAACTGACCCGCCGAATCGAGCGGCTGGAACCCGGCGGCGGCACCGATTTCAAGGAATCGCTGGAAATCGCCGAGCGCGAGATCCTCGCAAGCGGCATCCCGGTGCATCAGGTGATCCTGCTCACCGACGGCGACACCAATCGCCAGTATCACGATCATGACCAGTTGATGGCCGATTTCGAGAAGCAACACATCTCGGTCTCGACCATCCGTATCGGACCCGACCTGGAGAACCTGCGCCTGCTCCAGGACTTCGCCAAGAGCACCGGCGGCACCTTCTATCGCGTCGAAGACATCCGCAAGCTGCCCTTGCTGCTGGTTCATCTCACCAATGAAGCGATCGCCGACAAGCGTCACCAGCAGAGTCATCTCGAATACGCGGGCGACAGCACGATCCTGAGCGGCATCAGCCCGCGCGAGATTCCGCCGATCGGCCTCTTCGCAGCAACCCTTCCCAAGGATGGCGCCGCCGTGCCGCTGCGCATCCGGCGCAATGACACGGCCGCGCCGCTGCTCGCCGCCTGGCAGTACGGCCTCGGCCGCAGCGCGGTCTTCGCCGCCGACACCGACTCGACCGCATCGCTGAGCTGGGTGCGATGGAACCGTTATGCGGAATTCTGGTCGCAGCTCACAAGTTGGGTGATGCGCCAGGGCGATTCGGGGCCGTTCAGCCTGCGCGTGCATAACGCGGCGGGCGGCGTGCTCAGTCTGCAGGCGGAAAAGGCCGACAGTGCGCCGGTCAACAACCTGGTCTGCCGGATAAGCGGAATCGGCAACACAACGGGCAACGCGATCGACGTGCCGATGACCGAGTCGGGCCGCGCGGTCTATGTCGGCGAATCCGCTCCGCTCAAGCGCGGCAAGTACAACGTCACCCTGATGGTCAAGGAGGGCGACACCGAGCGCGTGCTGGTGCGCCGCGAGGTCGCCGTGCCCGAAGCGGGCCCGGCCGATCAGGCGGAGCTGAAGCTGCGCCCGGCCAACCTTGACCTGCTGCGCGAGCTCGCCCGCGCCACGGGCGGTACGGTGGGGGCGCCGGCGGCCCAGATGCTTGCGCCGCGCGGACAGCTCGTCACGATCTATCGCGACGCCAATCCGTATCTCCTGCCGCTCGTGATAGTGCTGCTGCTCGGTGAAGTCTTCGTCCGCCGTCGCTACCTCGGCGACTGACCATTCGCCGCAGCAGCGTTGGGGCGGGATTCAGCCGCGGCTGCGCGCCGCCAGCTTTTCGCCCAGATGCGCCAGGCGTTGCGCCGCCGCCTCGAGGGTCTTGTCGCTCTTGGAAAACGTGAAGCGCAGCATCCGGCGGCCCAGTTCGTCGCGATGATAGAAACTTGAGCCGGGAACCGCGGCGACGCCGAGCGCGTCGAGAAAGAAGTCGGCGGCTTCAAAATCGTCGCGAAAGCCAAGCTCGCCGATGTCGCTCATGATGTAGTAGGCGCCCTGCGGCATCCAGCATCGCAGCCCCGCGGCCTTAAGCGCCCCGAGCAGAAGCGCGCGCTTGCGCTCGTACATCGCTTTCAATTCCGCGTAAAACGACTCCGGCATCGCAAGCGCCACGGCGCCGGCCTCCTGCAGCGGATGCGGCGCGCCGACCGTCAGAAAATCGTGGACCTTGCGTATCGCCCCGGTCAGCCGTGCGCAGGCGATCGCGTAAGCGAGCCGCCAGCCGGTGATCGAGTAGGTCTTGGAAAGCCCGCTGATGGTGATCGTGCGCTCGGCCATCCCGGGCAGGCTGCCGATCGACAGGTGCCACGCGCCGTCGAAGATGATGTGCTCGTAGATCTCGTCCGTCACCGCGAGCGTGTCGTGGCGCTGGCAGAGCTCGGCGATAAACTCCAGTTCCGCGCGCGTAAAAACCTTGCCCGAGGGATTGTGCGGCGTGTTGATGACGATGGCCTTGGTGCGCGGGCCGAAAGCCGCTTCGAGCTCGGCACGATCGATCGCGAAGTCGGGCTCGCGCAGCGCCACGTAGCGCGCCGTCGCGCCGGCGAGGATTACGTCAGGCCCGTAATTCTCGTAGAAGGGTTCGAAGATGATCACTTCGTCGCCCGGATTGATCACCGCGAGCATCGTCGCGACCATCGCCTCGGTCGCGCCGCAGGTAACGGTCACGTTGCGGTCGGGATCGCATTCGAGCCGATTGTAGGCGCGCGCCTTGTCGGCAATCGCGCGGCGGAAGTTGGGCGAGCCGTGCGTGATCGCGTACTGGTTGTAGTCCTCGTCGATCGCGCGCTTGGCCGCTTCCTTAAGTTCCGCGGGCGCCGCGAAATCGGGAAATCCCTGCGCCAGGTTGACCGCTCCGCAGGCGAGCGCGCGCCGCGTCATCTCGCGGATGACTGATTCGGTGAAAAGCCGGGTTTTGTGTGATATGTCGGTCGGCATCGCCCGCACAGTTTACGCGCGGCGTGCCGCGCGCGCCAAGCGCCGCCGACGCAGCCCGGCGAAGCGCTCAGGTGCACCGGTGCACGCGCGCGCGAGTGCGCCGGCGACCATTATCGCGCGATCGCTCGAATCTAACTGTAGCGGCAGCCTGCTGCGGCGACTTGCAGATTTGTTTATTCGCGCCGCCCGGACGACTCAGTGACCGATTTCGGCTCGCAACTCCTCGAGTTGCGCGGCGCCCTGCTGCAGACGCCATTCGTCGATCGCTTCAACGTTGAAGCGCCAGTCACTGCCAATCTTGAAACCCGGCAACTGTCCCTTTTTCAGCAGGCGATAGATCGTCGAGCGGTGGACCCGCAGGTACTCAGACAGCTCGTTGACCGTCAAAACCTTTGCGCCAGTCGAAGGCATCTTTCCTATCCCCTTTTGGAGCGAACCAAACCCCAACCTCCACCATCAACCCACCTATGCCGACCCCGGTCTTATTGTGCCAATTTTCGGCATTGATATGCATTATTAGGATAGATTCCTCAAAAAGAAAAGCCCCCCTTTTACGATCGAAATTTTTTTCAATAACCTCTGACCTTTGATTATAAGGGAAGCTAATCTCTCGACCGAACGCGAAAGCGATCAGTTAACGAACATCGATAAGGCTACGCACGTTTGTTCGACCGGCAGCAGCTACGGCTTGTCCGATCCGACGCGCGCGAATAGGTTCGATCATCGATGGCTCCGCAGGTGAGGATCGGCGCTTCCGGCTTCAGCTACAAAGAGTGGCTCGGAAATTTCTACCCGCCGAAGCTGCCGGGTCCCAAGATGCTGGCGTATTACGCCGAACGGCTTCCGACGGTGGAGATCAATTACACTTTTCGCGCGATGCCGCGCCGCGCGATGCTCGAGCGCTGGGCCGAACAGACACCGGCGCACTTTCGCTTCGCGCTCAAGGCGCCGCAGCGCATCACGCATTTCGCTCGCCTGCGCAATACGGACGAGACCGTCGGCTTCTTCGCCGAGACGGCTGCGGTGCTGGGCGAGCGCCTGGGTCCCGCGCTGTTCCAGCTTCCGCCCGACTTCAGCCGCGACGTGCCGCTGCTGCGCGAGTTCATCGCGATGCTCAGCGGACGCTTGCGTGCGGCCTTCGAGTTTCGCAACCGTTCATGGTTTGAGGGCGACTCCGCTCTGCAGGCGCTCGGCGACGGCGGCGCCGCGCTCTGCATCGCGGAGAGCGATCGCCAGGCAAGCCCGGTCGAGCGCACCGCGCCATATGTCTACGTGCGGCTGCGCAAGGAGACCTATGACGACGACGCGCTTAGGGAGTGGGCCGGGCGCCTGGCGCGCGTAGGGGAAGGCGCCGACGAGATCTATGTCTACTTCAAGCATGAAACCGGCGCTCCTGTGCTCGCGGCACGGCTCGAACGACTGTTGAGCGGGCTTCACTGATGGCGACGACAGAAGAGACCTCTGCGGGCGCTGCGGCGCTGCCCGCCGGGGAGTATCGCTACGAACTGCGACGCGGGGCCGAGTTGGTCGCGATCGAAGAGGCGACGCTCGGCGCGGGATTCATTCGCGGCATAAGGCGCACCCTCGACGGTCTCAATCGCCACGAGGTCGAGGCGCGCCTGGACGGCGGCCTGATCGTCGCGGTCGCGGTGCGATACAGCCGCGGCCCGTTCAAACGCAACGCCAGCTACGCGGCGACCGGGGATCTCATCCGCGGCCATCTGATCGCCGCCGGCGGCCGTGAAGAAATGAGCTCCAAGCTCGGCCGCATGCGCGAAGTCGATGCCGATCTGATCCTGTGCAAGGCTTTGATCCTCGCGCACGTGCGCGCCCGCGGACAGGCGCGATGGATCGGGCGGGTCGCGACGATCGACCCGAATACGCTCGTCGTCAGCTCGCCCAAGCAGACCTATTACCGGAGGGACGACGCGGGGCGGCGATGGGTTTTCGAGCCGCGGATGGGCGACGTGGAGGACTTCGAACTCGACGAGGCCGGCCGCGTTGTGCGCCGGCGCGCGCGCGACGACGCCGAGACCGCGCTGGTCAGCTTCGCCCCCGCCGCATGAAACCGCCGGCGCCCCTCGCGATGCTTAGGCAGCCAGGCGGTCGCGCGGCATCCGGCAATCGCCGTCGAACTGCGCGCCTTCGTTGAGAATGAGGCTGGGCGTGTTGATCGTGCATCGCAAGCGCGCCGAGGATGTCAGTTCCAGGCGCTGGCGCACCACGATTTCGCCGCTGACGGTACCGGCAATAGTCAGCCGCGTCGCGGTGATTTTGGCCGACACCACGGCGCCTTCCGCAATCACCACCTCATCGCCGACTATCTCGCCGTCGGCTTCGCCCTCGATTCGCACGGTGCCATGAAAATGCAGATTCCCCGAGACCTTGGTCCCCTTACCGATTCGCGACTCTTCCGCTGCAGCCATTTCTCCCCCCTTGGATAGACGGCGAACGCCCGAAAACTATGCCGACAAACTCGCCGGCGTGCAAACCTCATCAAACCTCGCCGGAATCGGAAATTGACGCCGCGGCTCGTCGCCTCACCGAAGCTTTTGGTAGTCTCGCTGCGATGGGCGAATTCGACGGCAAGGTGGCGATCGTCACGGGCGGCACGCGCGGGCTAGGTTGCGCAACAGCGCTCAGGTTAGCGCGCGGTGGCGCAACCCTTGCGCTCAACTACCGCCGCGACGAGCAGAGCGCGCGGCGCGCGCTTGAGGAAATTCGCGCTTTCGCGCCGCGCTCGATCCTGCTGCAGGCCGACCTTGGCGAGGACGAGCAGGTGCGCGCGATGGTCCGCCGCGCGGGCGAGGAGCTCGGCCGCGTCGATATTCTGATCGCCAACGCCGCCGCGACCGCGTTCCGCCCGCTGCTCGCACTCAAACCGCACAATCTTACCCGGACCTTCAACCTGAGCGTCGGCGGCTTCGTCGCCGCGGTTCAGGAGAGCGCACGTCTGATGAGCACGGGCGGGCGCATCGTAATGATCTCGGGAGTCGACTCGATTCGCTTCACCGCCGGACACGGCGCGTTGGGCGCGGCCAAGGCGGCGCTGGAGAGCATGGTGCGCGACTTCGCCTTCGAACTCGGGCCGCGCGGCATCACGGTCAACGGCGTTAATTTCGCGCTGATCGACAGCGACTCGTCGCGGCTCTACATGGGCGATGATTTCGAACGGATCGCGCGGGCCGCGGCTGAGCGCTCGGCGCTCAAACGCGTCCCGAGCGCCGAGGAGATCGCGGCCGTTGTCTGCCTCATCTGCATGCCTGACGCGGCTTTTCTAACCGGGCAGACGATTATGGTCGACGGCGGCCTGTCGCTGGCGTCGCCCTTCGTGCCCTGAGCGCGGCGCCGCGGCGCCGTAACGCAATCAAACGGGAGCTTTATCTGAGGCAAACGTGATGGATCAGCACGAGAAAACCGGTGAGCGTGCCCGCGGCCCATTCGTGGTTTTCGCGCTCGAACAAGCGCGCCACCACGCCGCCAGCGAGCCGCAATGGCAAAAAAACGACCGCGCCTCGGTGAGTGTCGTAAAGAACGACGACCTCTCGCTGACTTTGTTGATGCTGAAGCCGGGCGCGCATCTGAAAGAGCACTCCGCGCGCAAAGCGGTCAGTGTTCACGTGCTCTCCGGACGCGTTCGCTTGAGCAGTGGGAGCCTCGCGCGCGAACTCGGTACGGGAATGCTGGCGATGGTGGAGGGCACAGTGCCTCACGCGGTTGAGGCGCTCGAGGAAAGCGTCCTGCTGCTAACGGCTGCGCTCGGGTGAGCCCCCGTGCGCTCAGACGCGGCAGAGCAGGCCGCCGTCGATCGCGATCGCCTCGCCGGTGACGAAGCCCGACGCCGGGGAAGCGAGGTAGAGCAGCGCTCCGGCCAGCTCCTCGGGCTTCACCAGCCGCTTGTAGGGCAGGTACTTGAGCAGGGTCGCTGCGAACTCGTCGTTGGACGTCGCGGGATTGCCCTCCTCGGCCATCCAGCCCGCTTCGAGCAGGTTGACGCGGACTTTCTCGCGCGCCCATTCGAGCGCCAGCGCGCGCACCAGGTTCGCGACCGCGCCCTTGGCCGCGCAATAGAGCGACGCGCCGGGCACGCCGCGCTCTGCGAGGACCGAACTG
>Ga0335077_10003669_pt1 | contig 18629 bp, 17 predicted proteins | sample Lox_Sample_31_FD_207151 | JGI IMG/M metagenome (GOLD analysis project Ga0335077, IMG submission 207151) | Soil microbial communities from Loxahatchee National Wildlife Refuge, Florida, United States - Lox_Sample_3.1 | ecosystem: Environmental > Terrestrial > Soil > Wetlands | place: USA... | reverse complement strand
CCCAAGGCCGAGACCGTCGCGTCACCTTCCCGCACCTCGCGCACCGGGAAGAGGCCCACGCCGTACACCTCGTGACGACAGGAGAAGAGCACCGGCCCCGCCGCCTTGAGCCCAGGGGCGAGGCGGATGAGCGTGTCTCGCATCTCCCAGGTTCGAGGGGCTCGGGTCACGGGGCAGATGGCTGGCTCGATACAGTGGGTCGGACAGATCCAGTCCGCGTGGGAGACGTATCTCGTGCCGTCGGGCGCGGCGACGTCATACGGGGTGCCGGGGCCGGCGGAGAGCGGAACGGTCTCGACGCTCCGCCCGGGCCAGCGGCCGCGGGCACGGCGGACCAGCCACTCGTACATGAGATGGGGCATCAGGGGTGAGGGGACGATGGCGTCCTCGGGCGGGGCCGCCGAGCCCGGAGGCGGTGGGAGAAACTGATCGAAGAAGGGGGTCCAGCTCTCGACCACCAACTCCCAGTCCTCGCCGGCCTCGAGGTCGCGAGTCGCCTGACAGGCGGGGTCACAGTCCACGACCATCAGGCGGCGATAGAACACCTTGCCCTCGGCCCGGGCGCGGCGGAGCTGCCTCGCGTAGAAGGTGCCGTAGCACCCCCCGCCGACGACGACCAGGGTGCCCCAGTTCACCGCTGCAGCCGGCCGCCGTCCACCACGAGAGTCTCCCCGGTCACGTAGTCGCCGCCCTCGAGGAGATAGAGGATGGCCGCGGTGACGTCGGTGGCGCTGCCGAGCCGACGGAGCGGGGTGGTGCGGGCGAGGTGCTCGAGCGAGGCCTCGTCCCACGTCTCAGGGGGGAGCACGGCCCCGGGGGCGACGGCGTTGACCGTGATCTCGGGAGCCAGGGCGACCGCCAGGGTCCGCGTAAGCATCACCACACCGGCCTTGCTGATGCAGTGCGCCGCGTACCGGGGCCAGGGCTCCAGGCCCGCGACGTCCGCCAGATTGATGATCTTGCCCCGAGCCGGGCGGAGCCACTGAAGCGCACCCTGGGCAGCGAAGAACGCGGCCCGGAGATTCAGGTGCATCACGTCATCCCAGAGGGCCGGCGTCGTGGCCTCGACCGGGGCCGGCAGCATGACGCCGGCGGAGTTGATCAGTACATCGAGCCCGCCGAATCGCTCGGCCACTCGACCCGGGAGGCCCCGGGCCGCCTCTGCATCCCGCAGGTCGGCGGCGAAGCCGGCTCCCTCCGCTTTAAGCGCCGCGATCAGCCGCAGCGTCTCCTCGGCCGGCGCCGAGGACTGGTGGTAGTGCACGGCGACCCGCATGCCGCGCTCCGCCAGGGCCAGCGCGATGGCTCGCCCGACCCGGTGCCCCGCGCCCGTCACCAGGGCGACGCGGCTCCGCAGCTCCATTTCAGATCGATCCGTTGGTGATCGGGAGAATGTGCCCCGTGATGCCGGAGGCAGACTCGCTCGCGAGGAAGAGCACCGCCTCCACCAGCTGGCTCATCTCGACGTACTGGGCATCGGCGCCGGCGGCCGCGACGTTCTCCGGAGTGCGCACCATCGCTGGCGCGATGGCGTTGACCCGGATGCCGCGCGGCCACAACTCCGCCGCAAGGCTCTGGGTAAGGGCGGCCACCCCGGCCTTGGCCGCGCTGTAGACGGCCATCTGCGGCGTGGCCCGGAAGTAGGCGACGGAGGAGAAGTTCACGATCGCGCCGCGGCTCTGACCCAGCGCGTCAGCGGCGGCTCGCGACATGAGGAAGGCGGTCTTGAGGTTGATCGCGATCTCTCGGTCGAAGGCCGCGGCGTCGCTCTGGGCCACCGGGCCGAAGGTGGTGAGTCCTCCGGCGACGTTCACCACCACGTCCAGCCGCCCGAAGTGCTTGAGCGCGGTCTCCACGGCAAGCACGCCCATGTCCGGCTCGGTGAGGTCGCCCGCGGCGGGCCGCGCCTCGATCCCTTCCGCGGCGAACTCGCGGGCCCGCTCCGCGACCCCGACCGCGTTCCGGTCCACCGCGATCAGCCGCGCTCCCGCCTTCCCGAACGTCCGGGCGACCACGTGGCCGATCTGACCGGGACGCGCCACGCCGGTAACCAGAACCGTCCTGCCCGAAAAATCCCAGGTCGTCGGCATGGTGCGTTCCTTCGCGCTGGACGTGAACTCGCCGTGCCCCGTTCAAGGTGGCAAGGCGGGCGGTCTGGATCAATTCGCGGTCGGGAGCACGGGAGACGCGATGGGTCGCGCCCGCTCCAGGGTGTCGAGCCAGGCCTCCGGCACCGACTGACCGCCCATCTCGGCGCCCGGCGCGGGCGCGGTGGCATCGCCATGCCAATCCGAGCCGCCGGTGCGGCACAGGTTGAGGGCGAGGGCGTGTTCGGTGAGCCGGGCGCGAAGATCGGCGTCATGCACCGGGTGGCGGGTCTCCACCGCGTCGAGCCCCTCGGCCTGGAGGGCGGCCAGCACTGCGCGCGTGCCGCGATCCTTGAGATGAGCGGCGGACACCACGCCGCCCGCGGAGTGAACCAGCGCGGCCACGTCCCGAAAGGCCGGAAGCCGCTTCTCCACGAAGGCCGGCCGACCCCAGCCGATGTAGCGGTCGAATGCCTCCTGGATGCTCGTCACCGACCGCCGCTTGAGCAGCGCGCGCGCCACGTGGGGCCGACCAATGGCGCCGCCGCGCGACTCCTCCAGCACGTCCTCCAACCCGACGGCCAGGCCCAGAGCCTGCAGATTGTCCACGATCTCGCGCCCCCGCCGAGCCCGGTCGGCCCGGCAGCGCTCGAGGAAGGAGTCCAGCGGTTCCCATCCGAGGGGAAGGAAGTACCCCAGCAGGTGCATCTCCCCCCATGGGGCGGCCACCGAGAACTCACACCCCGCGATGATCCGGATGCCGCGCCGGGCGCCTTCGGCGAGTGCCGCGGGAAGACCGTTGATGGTGTCGTGGTCGGTGAGGGCGATCGCGGACAATCCGGCCAGCGCCGCACGAGCGACGACTGCCTCGGGAGCCAGCGTCCCGTCAGACGCGGTGGAATGCAGGTGGAGGTCCACGCACCGTTCGGCCTCGCTCATCGCGGTCAGCGGGAGTAGCCGGTTTCCGGCGCCGTCCAGGCCGGCTGGGAGCGACGAAACAGCTCCCGCAGCTGCTGCTCGCCGAGCTCCGCGAGCGAATCCTCCGGGATACGCGATCCGACAGGCGAATAGCGCACCACGCGGTCCTCGGCGGCGGTCCCGCCCTGACGGTGGAAGATGAGGCTCAACTCATCGCGGGTATACTGCGTTACCCGTCCGCTGGGACTCACTTCCCACGCCTGACCATCGATCTGAATCGCTTTCGGGGACATCACGATCTCCATGTTCAGTGGCACGGGCCCGAGGGCCCCTCAGGCGCCCGGCACGTCGTGCAAGCCCGGAACCTCTTCCCACAGGTCCCATGCGTCGGGAGCGTAGGTGGCGATCTCCCGTAACCTACGCTCGAGGCGCTCCTCCACATCCGTGCGGGAGGCGCGCGCCCGGTGGGCCAGCTCGGATCGACTCTCGCTGAATTCGATGTAACTGTGCGGCTGCACCGTGCTGCGGAAGAGCCAGAGATGCTGAGCTCGGGTGGCCGCGGTCTGGGACAGCTGGTGGACCGTCCGCACATATTCGGCTTCGTGCTCCGGCGTGACCGTCACGCGGGAGATCGTCAGGACGTGCTTCATCTCAGGCTGATTCGTCCGGGAAGCCTTCCAGGGTCCGCTTCACGTCCGCGAGGAACCGGTCCGCATCGGCCCCATCAACCACCCGATGGTCGAAGGACATGGTGAGCATGCCCATGAGCCTCGGGGCGATCGCTTCGGTCCCATCGGGCAGCGTCACCACGGCCGGCCGCTTCTCGATAGCGCCCACGCCGAGGATGGCCACTTGCGGCTGATTGATGATGGGAAGGCCGGCGTAGGAGCCGAAGACCCCCGGATTCGTGATCGTGAAGGTGCCCCGCTGAACCTCGTCGGGATTGAGCTTCTTGGTCCGGGCCCGCTCGCCCAAGTCCTGAAGTGCGCGGGCCAGCCCGAGCAGGGACAGCTCGTCGGCCTGCTTGACCACCGGCACGATGAGACCCCAATCGAGGGCCACGGCAATGCCCAGGTTGATCTCGCGCCGGTAGATCGTCGCCTCGGCACCGACCGCGGCGTTGAGCCCGACGTGCTGGCGCAGATTGCCCGCCACGGCCTTGGCGATGAACGCCAGGTAGGTGAGGTTCACCCCCCGCTCGGCATAGCTCTTCTTGAGCCGGGACCGGACCTCCGCCACACGCGTGTAATCGATCGCAAACAGGGTCTGCACATGGGCCGAGACTCGCCGCGACATGACCATGTGCTCGGCGGTCAGCTTCCGGATGCGTGACCAGGGCTCGACTCGGTCACCGGGCCACGCTTCGATCGCCGGCGCGGCATGCGAGATCACGGCGGCGGACGGCGGAGCGGGTGGCGCCGGAAACGGAGGCGCGGGCCTCGCGGGCGAGGCAACGCCCCCGCCGATCACCCCCAGGATGTCACTCTTGGTGACCCGGCCGGCATGCCCGCTGCCCGGGACTCCGGCGATGTCGATGCCGTGCTCGGCCGCGATCTTCCGAACCAGCGGGGTCGAGCGACGCCGCAGCCGCTCCTCCGCGGTCTCCGGGCCGTTGCCCAAAGCCGGCGGCCCCGCAACCGCCGGCACCGCTGGCGGGGAGGGGGCGGACGGGCCCGCCGAAGGGCGCGACGGAGTTGGAGCGACGGGAACCGGAGGCGCGGGCGGCGGCGAGGACGGAGCGGGCGCGGCGCTCGCCGGGGGCGGCGGAGCGGGGGCAGCCGCGGGACCGCCAGAGGAGACGGAGGCCTTATCGGTCTCGAGCCTGGCCACCACCGTGTTCACGGCCACCGTCTCGCCCTGCTTCACCAGCACCTCCGCCAGGACCCCGGCGGCCGGAGCCGGAATCTCGGCGTCAACCTTGTCCGTGGAGATCTCGAAGATCGGCTCGTCCCGCTTGACCTCTTCTCCGACCTGCTTGAGCCACTTCGACAGAGTCCCCTCGGCGATGGATTCTCCCATCTGGGGCATGATGACATCGATCCGGGACATGCGATTCTCCACAGGCCTGGCAAGGCAGAGAGCGGTGTCGGACTCCCCGGGCGGTCCCTCGCCCGTCGCGTCCTGACAAGATAAACCCGGTTCCAACTCCCCTTGGCGATCCCGGCCCTTTCGGGCGACGGTCAGTAGGCCGCGAGCGCCCGACAGGCGGCTACCAGATCGTCCGTCTGGGGCAGCACGTAATCCTCCAGCGCCGGGGCGAAGGGAAGGGGCACGTCATGGGCAGCGACCCGGCGCGCCGGCGCGTCGAGCCACTCGAAGCTGGTCTGGTTGATCCGGGCGATGATCTCGCCAGCCACCCCGCCGGTCCGCGTATCCTCATGGGCGACCAGCACCCGATTGGTCTTCCTTACGCTGGCGGCGATCGCGGCATCGTCCATCGGCGCCAGGGTCCTCAGGTCGAGCACCTCGACCGAGAGTCCGTCCTCGCGCTCCAGTCGTTCGGCGGCCTCCAGAGCCTTCCAGACCAGCGCCGACCAGGTGATGACGGTCAGGTCGGCGCCCTCCCGGGCAACCCGCGCCGGTCCGATCGGGACCAGCAACTCGGGGTCGGGCAGCTCCTCCTTCACCCGCCGATAAAGATACTTGTGCTCAAAGTACAGGACCGGATCATCGTCACGGATGGCGGATTTGATGAGGCCCTTGGCGTCCCGAGGCGTCGCCGGCGCCACGATCTTGAGCCCGGGCGTGTGGAGGAAAGCGGCCTCGGGATTCTGACTGTGGAAGGGACCACCGCGCACGTAGCCCCCACTCGGCCCGCGTACCACGAGCGGCGTCGCGAGGCCGGCGCGGTATCGCGCATTCGCCACGTAGTTGGTGAGCATGTCGTACGCGCAGGCGATGAAATCGATGAACTGCATCTCGCACACTGGCCGCAGTCCCATGTGGGCCGCGCCCGCGGCCGCTCCGACAATGGCCTGCTCACTGACCGGCGCATCGATGATGCGCTCCGGACCGAAGCGCTCCGACATGCCTTCGGTGACGCGGAATGGTCCTCCCAGCGCGCCGATATCCTCGCCGATCAGGAACACCCGCTCATCGCGCTCCAGCTCCTCCCAGATTCCCTGGCGGATCGCCTCGAGATAGGTGACCGGCGCCATCAGTGGCCCGCCTTTCCCGGGAGACTCGGCGGGAGCGTCCGGTACCATTCGACCGGCGCAGTTGGGGGGTCGGCGTAGACGCCCTCCAGCGCGGAGCGGGCCTCGGGCTCTGGCTCCTCGAGGCAGCGTCTCACCGCGTCGTCCAGCTCGGTCTCGACCCGCCGATCCACCGCCTCGAGCTCGGCCTCGCCGGCCCAGCCTTCTGTCAGGAGGGCGCGCCGGTGTCGCTCGATCGGGTCGTCCTTCTCCCAGGCCTCGATCTCACCCGGCGGCACATAGCGCTGGTCATCGTGCTCGGCGTGGCCCTTGCGCCGGTAGGTCACAAGCTCGATCAGCGTGGTGCCTCCGCCGGCGCGGGCCCGCTCCACGGCTGCGCGGGTGGCCTGATAGGTCGCGACCACGTCGTTCCCATCCGCGCGCACACCGGGCACTCCGTAGCCGGCGGCCTTATCCACCAGCTCGCGAACAGCCGTCTGGAGGCGGGTGGGCGTGCTGTACGCGTAGCCGTTATTCTCGCAGATGACAACCAGCGGGAGGCGTTGCACCGCGGCGAAGTTGAGGCCTTCGTGAAAGGCGCCGGTGCTGGTGGCGCCGTCCCCAACGTAGACCAGGCCCACCCGCGGCTGGCGGGTCAGCTTGAAATACAGCGCCACACCGGCCATGACGGGGACCATCACGCCCAGTGGGGAGACCTGTCCAAGGAACCCGCGGGAGAGGTCGTTGAAGTGGATGTTCAGCTCCCGGCCGCGGGTGGGGCTGGTGGCCCGGGCGGTGTATTGGCGCAGGACCTCGAGCGGCGTGGCGCCCTGTACCAGCATCGAGCCGAGATTGCGGATCAGGGGGGCGAGGATGTCACCCCGGGTGCGGTCGAGCGCGAAGGCGCTGCCGACGGCATCCGCCTCCTGTCCGAGCGAGCGAAAGACACCGCCTACCACCCGGCCTTGCCGGTGCAAGCTCACCAGCCGCTCTTCGAGCGACCGGGTGAGGCGCATCCAGTAGTACAGTTCGACGAGCCCGGCGGTGGTGAGGCCCTCGGGAGGCGGGGCGGCGGGGCGTGCCGGCGTCATGCGAGGAGCCCGACGGCGCATCGCCAGACGGTCCGGCCGGGATGGCCAGGCATCCCGCCCACTGTACCGGCGATCCGACCCACGCGCCTTCCTCCCGGCCCGGCCGCGGGCTCGTCAGCTGCGCTCGATTCGCATCCCGTAGAAGGACCGGTGGACGAAGACCAGAGAAAGGATCAGGAACACGCCTGACAGGATCCGGGACAGAGTCGGCCCCCGATCCAGCGTGAAGCTGACGCCCAGTTCCACGGCCAGCAGGCCGAACAGCGTCGTGAACTTGATGATCGGGTTGAGGGCGACGCTGGAGGTGTCCTTGAAGGGGTCGCCCACGGTATCGCCCACGACCGTCGCGTCGTGGAGCGGGGTGCCCTTCGCCTTGAGCTCGGTCTCCACCACCTTCTTGGCGTTGTCCCACGCGCCGCCGGCGTTGGCCATGAAGATCGCCTGGAAGAGCCCGAAGAGCGCGATGGAGATCAGGTACCCGATGAAGAAGTACGGCTCGACGAAGGCGAAGGCCAGGGTCGAGAAGAACACGACGAGGAAGATGTTCAGCATGCCCGCCTGGGCATACCGGGTGCAGATCTCTACCACTTTCTTGGAGTCGGCCACCGAGGCCTTGGTCACGCCTTCGAGCTTGATGTTGGCCTTGATGAACTCGACCGCCCGGTACGCGCCCGTGGTCACCGCCTGGGTGGAGGCCCCGGTGAACCAGTAGATGACGGCCCCGCCCGTGATCAGGCCCAGCAGGAACGGCGGGTGCAGGATCGAGAGGTTGGACAGCTGCTCGGCCTGGAGCCCGTTGGTGAGCGCCACGATGATCGAGAAGATCATCGTCGTGGCTCCGACGACGGCGGTGCCGATCAGCACCGGCTTGGCCGTGGCCTTGAAGGTGTTGCCGGCGCCATCGTTCTCCTCGAGATGCGCCTTGGCGCGCTCGAAGTCGACATCGAACCCGAACTGCTGCTTGAGCTCCGCCTTGATGCCCGGCAGGGACTCGATCGTGGAGAGCTCGTAGACCGATTGGGCGTTGTCCGTCACCGGCCCGTAGCTGTCCACCGCGATCGTCACCGGCCCCATCCCGAGGAAGCCGAAGGCCACCAGACCGAACGCGAAGACCGCGGGAGCAAGCATCAGGCCATCGGGGAAGGTGGTGCTCACCAGATAGCCGATGCTCATCAGGACGAGCATCGCGAGTCCGAGCCAGTAGGCCGAAAAGTCCCCCGCCACCAGGCCCGACAGGATGTTGAGCGACGCCCCGCCCTGCTCGGAGCTGGTCACCACCTCCCGGACATGACCGGAATTCATGGACGTGAACACCTTCACCAGCTCGGGGATGATGGCTCCCGCGAGCGTCCCGCAGGTGATGACCGTCGACAGCTTCCACCACAGGCCGGAGCCGGCCCCGCCCAGGTCGGGAATCAGCTCAGCCGAAACCAGATAGGTCACCGCCACCGACACGAACGACGTGATCCACACCAGGCGGGTGAGCGGGTGCTCGAAGTTCATCTTCTCGACTTCCAGGTCCTGGGCGCGGGTCCAGGCCTCATTGATGAAATATGAGGCCGACGAGGCCACGATCATCATGATGCGCATCACGAAGATCCACACCAGCAGCTGCACCTGATCGACCGGGTCCTTGACCGCGAGCAGGATGAAGGCGATCAGCGCGACGCCCGTGACGCCATAGGTCTCGAAGCCGTCCGCTGACGGGCCCACCGAATCGCCGGCATTGTCCCCGGTGCAGTCCGCGATGACGCCGGGGTTCCGGGCGTCGTCCTCCTTGATCTTGAACACGATCTTCATCAGGTCGGAGCCGATGTCGGCGATCTTCGTAAAGATGCCGCCGGCCACGCGGAGCGCCGCCGCGCCCAGCGACTCGCCGATCGCGAATCCGATGAAGCACGGCCCCGCGTACGCTCCGGGAACGAAGAGCAGGATGAACAGCATCAGAAGCAGCTCGACGCTGATCAGCAGCATCCCGATGCTCATGCCGGCCTGCAGCGGAATGGCGTAGCATGGATACGGCTTGCCCTTGAGCGCGGCGAAGGCGGTCCGGGAGTTGGCGAAGGTGTTGACCCGGATGCCGAACCAGGCCACCGTGTAGCTGCCGGCGATGCCGATGAGGCTGAAGGCCAGGATGATCGCGACCCGTCCCGCCGGGAAGCTCAGCAGCACGCCGAAGTAGAACCCGATGATCACGGCGATGAAGACCCACAGCAGCATCAGGAACTTGCCCTGGGTGACCAGGTAGGTCTTGCACGTCTCGTAGATCAGCTCGGAGACCTCGAGCATCGACTGGTGCACCGGCAGCCGCTTGAGGCGGCCGTAATTGAACAGGCCGAAGCCGATCCCCAGCGCCGACACGATCAGGCCGAACAGGAGCAGGTTGTGTCCAGTCAGCCCGAGGAAGGTGACGGATCCAAGATCGGGGAGGATCAGGTTGGCCTCCCCGCCCGCGTGGGTGCCCGGCTCCTGGGCCGAGAGCACGCGCGGGACGAGAGCCAGCCCCACTGCCGCGGCCAAGGCGATCCAGCGGACACTCTGGCGATAGACGGCGTCCATCGTCTGCTTCATGGAGACCTTCTCCTCGGATTCAGGATTGCGGCCAGGCCTTGCGGCCCGCGCCATCGGAACCACTACGGCGGGGCGGAGGGCCCGCCCGCCGGTCAGTACGCGCCCCGCACCACGTGACCCGGTTCCGCCAGGGCATGGACCCGGGTGAGGAACTGCTTGGCGAGCCGGTCAGCTTCGCTCTCTCCCGGCTGGTTCGTTTCCACCGTCACCAGCGTGTAATGCCCGCCTTCGGCCGCAACCCGCACGCCGATCTGGCCGATCGTGCCGGAATAGCGCCGGCCGCTGGAGGTCTCTTCGCTGGGAGCCAGCCGTCGGCCGAAGAAGGCGTTCGCCTGGTCGATGACAGTCTCAGGCGGGATCGAGGTGCGGTGAAAGTACTTCATCGTGGCGGGTCACTTCTCGCTGTATTCGTAGTATTCGACGCCCAGGTGGGTGATCGACGGCTCACCCATCAGCCAGCGCAGCGTATTCTTGAGCTTGGTCTGCTGAATGAAGAGGTCGTGCTCGGGGTAGAGGCCCGGCGCCACGTGCGGGCTCTTGAAGTAGAAGGAGAGCCATTCCTGGATGCCCGTCAGCTTGGCCCGCTGGGCCAGGTCGAAGAACAGCGCCAGGTCCAGCACCAGCGGCGCGGCCAGAATCGAGTCCCGGCAGAGGAAGTCCACCTTGATCTGCATCGGGTAGCCGCACCAGCCGAAGATGTCGATGTTGTCCCAGCCTTCCTTGTTGTCGCCCCGGGGCGGATAGTAGTTGATCCGCACCTTGTGGAAGAGCTTGCCGTACAATTCCGGGTACAGCTGCGGCTGCAGGATGTACTCGAGCACGCCGAGCTTGGACTCTTCCTTGGTCTTGAAGCTCTCCGGGTCGTCGAGGACCTCGCCGTCGCGGTTGCCGAGAATGTTGGTGGAATACCAGCCTGCCACGCCCAGCATCCGCGCCTTGAACATGGGCGAGAGCACCGTCTTGATCAGAGTCTGCCCGGTCTTGAAGTCCTTGCCGCCGATCGCCACGCCCTTGTCCTTGGCCAGTTGCTCCAGCGCCGGAATGTCGCAGGTGAGGTTGGGGGCGCCATTGGCGAAGGGGACGCCTTCCATGATCGCCGCATAGGCGTAGAGCATGGAGGGGGCGATTGAGGCGTCGTTGGTCTCCATCCCCTTCTCGAACGCGGCGAGCGTCTGATGGGCCGGACCGGGGGTAATGAAGATTTCGGTCGACGCGCACCACACCATCACCAGCCGGTCACACTTGTGTTTCGCCTTGAAGTCGCGGATGTCCTTCCGGAGCGCCTCGGTCAGCTCCCGCTTGGTGCGACCAGTCTTGACGTTCTTGCCCTCGAGGCGCTTCACGTAGTTCTGATCGAACGCCGCCGGCATGGGCGCGATGCCCTGCAGGAACTCCTTGATGGGCTCGACGTGCTCATGCCGATCCAGCACCCCACAGTGCAGGCAGCTCTGATAGGCATTGTCCGGCACCGGGTCCCACGCCCCGAACACCAGATCGTCCAGCGCGGCCAGCGGAACGAACTCCTTGATGAGCGGCGCGCGAGACTCGGTCCGCTTGCCCAGGCGGATGGTCCCCATCTGGGTCAGCGAGCCGATAGGACGCGCCTTTCCGCGGCGGATGAGCTCCACTCCGGCGATGAACGTCGTGGCGACGGCTCCGAGGCCGACGCACAGGATGCCGAGCTTGCCCGTCGCCGGTGCAACGGTCCGGGTGTTCTCTGGTGCCACGCTAGGATCCTTTCGGCGCATCCGGGGCGCTGGCGCCCCCGGTTACGCGGTAGACATACACAATGCGCTGAACGATCGTGACCACCGAGGCCAGCGCGAGAATCGACACGATCCAGAACAGCAGCAGTCCATCCGGCCCGGCTCCCCCGATCGCCGTGGGTAGCCCGAGCAGCACGATGCGCTCCGCTCGCTGCACCAGCCCGACGCGGCAGTCGATGCCCAGGCCTTCCGCGCGCGCCCGGGCGTACGATACCACCAGGGACGTGACGATCGCCGTCATGCTGATGATGATGGCGAGATCCCCGTACGCCACCGTCCCCGCCGGGGCGCGCAGGTAGAACACCGCGATCCCCATGAAGGTGGCTCCATCGCCCAGCCGGTCGAGCGTCGAGTCGTAAAACGCCCCGAACCGGGTGACCTCTCCGCGAGCCCGCGCCACCGCTCCGTCGAGCGTGTCTACGACGCCGCTCACGAGATAGAGGACGCCGCCCAGCCGCACCCGCCCAAGGCCGTAGGCCAGGGCCGAAGCCACCACAATCAGGGTCCCGAGCGTGGTGATCGCGTTGGGCCGGACGCCCGCCCGGAGCAGGCGGTCCACCACGGGCTGGGTCACGACACGGAACGCCCGCTCCACCGGCTTGGCGATCAGCTTCACCTGGCGCGTGTGTCCCTCGGAAGTTCGACGGGAGGGGAACCAGCGTCGATGCCCCCCGAAAACCGCGGCAAACTATAACCGCGTGAACGGGTTAGGGGAAGTCGCATTACCCGTGGCGGGCCCCGACTCGCCTCATTCCGGGTAGAGGAGGAAGGGACGCCGGCGCGCGAGGAATCGGGATTGCTCCGCCTGCCACACCAGCGCCAGGCGGGCCCAGTCGGGGTGCGGGCGCAGCCACGGCCGAAGCGACTCGAGCGGGCGACCCAGCAAACGCTCGAACTGACGAGGCGGCGATGGGAAGACGGCATGCTTGAGGGGGCCGGCCTGCCGGGCCACCGCGTTGAGCAGGAACATGGCGGTGCGGACCGGATCGTAGCGCCTGCGGTCGAGCACGGCCAGCCGGACGCCGTACACCAGCGTGTCGGCGTATTTCCCGTCGCCGGGGCGGCGCGGGGTGAAGGCCACGCCCGCGAAGGCGACGCCGGGCGGCGAGGCCCTTCGCAGCACACGCAAGAGCGCGGTGGTGTCGACCCAGGGCGCGCCCACCTGCTCGAACGGATGGTCCGTACCGCGCCCTACTGACAGGGTCGTTCCCTCGAAGAGGCAGAGCCCGGGATAGTGCAGCTCGGCCTCGAACCGGGGCAGGTTGGGCGAGGGTGGCACGAAGGGCAGACCGGTTTCGTCCCAGTACATGCGTCGGCTCCAGCCCGCCATGGGGACGACGATCAGCCGGCCGGCGATGCCCAGGTCGTGGGCGGCGAGCCGGGCGAGCTCGCCCAGGGTCATGCCGTGGCGGGCGGGGATCGCGAGCAGCCCGACCGGCGAACGGTACGCGGGAAGGAGCACATCCCCCTGCACCGCACCTCCGATCGGATTCGGCCGGTCCAGCACGACCACGGGGACGGAATGCCGCGCGGCCGCGCGCATCACCTCGGTGACCGTCCACAGGTAGGTGTAATATCGGGCCCCGACGTCCTGCAGGTCGATGAGCATGACGTCGAGACTGTCCAGGATGGCGTCGCTCGGCGCGGCCGACTTTCCATAGAGGCTGTAGATTGGGAGTCCGGTGGCCGAATCAGTGGTCGACCCCACCGCCGCGCCGGGGGCGGCGGTGCCCGAGAATCCGTGCTCCGGGCTGAACAGGGCCGCCAGGTGCACTCCCTGCGCCAGCAGTCGGTCGACGCTCCGAACGCCCGCCTGATCCACGCCGGCCCGGTTGCTCAAGAGGCCGACGCGCCTGCCGCGGATCAGTCGGAAGCTGTCGGTCAGCAACACGTCAATCGCGGGGCGCACACCGGCAGGAGCCTGGCCACGCTTGGCCGCCGGGCCCCGGCCGGGCCGCGCGACGCCGGTGATCACCACAACCGCCATCACACCGAGCACCCAGTGTCTCGTTCTCATAGCATCGGCATCGTTCTCTTCCTGAGTGGCGCGCTCCGCCTCGCGGGACAACAGGCCACGTCCCACGGGCAGCCGTTCTGGATGCCGACGCCGGCGGACTCCATGGCCGTGGAGCGGATGATCGACTCCCTGCCCCTCCGGGCCCGGGTGGCGCAGGTCGTCATGCCCTGGATCCCGGGCAATTACGCAGCGTTTGACGACAGCGCCTTCACGGTGATGCAGGGATGGGTGGACTCCCTGGGGGTGGGCGGCCTCATCGTATCGGTCGGCGCGCCGGTCGACGTCGCGATGAAGCTGAATCGCCTGCAGCGCCGCTCGCGGCTGCCGCTCCTCGTTGCGGCCGACCTGGAGAGCGGGGCCAGCCTCCGCCTGTATGGGGCAACGCCCTTCCCGTCCAATATGGGGGTGGCCGCCGCGGGGAGCGAACAGGACGCATACGATGTCGGGCGGATCGCCGCGCTTGAAGGGCGAGCGGTGGGGATCCGGGTGGCGTTCGCGCCGGTGGCGGACGTCAACAACAACCCCGCCAACCCCATCATCAACACTCGATCCTTCGGCGAGAACGCCTACGCGGTGGCGCGCCTGGTCGCCGCCTCCATCCGGGGCATGCAGGACAACGGCATGCTGGCCACGGCGAAGCACTTTCCGGGGCACGGCGACACTCAGGTCGATTCCCATCTCGAGCTGCCGGTCATTCCCGCGCCCTGGTCGCAGCTCGACACCGTCGAGATGGTCCCCTTCCGCGCGGCCATCGAGGCGGGGACCGGGCTCGTGATGTCCGCCCATATCGTCCTTCCAAGGATCAGCGGGGACCATCGACCGGCCACCCTCGCGCCCGCGATCCTCGATGGGCTGCTGCGTGATTCCCTCCACTTCAAGGGCGTGGTGGTGACCGACGCGCTGGACATGGGCGCCATCGTCAACACCTACGGTCCGGGCGACGCCGCGGTGCTCGCGTTTCAGGCGGGAGCGGATCTCCTCCTGCAGCCGGCCGATCCGGCTTCGGCCATCGACGCCGTGACCCGCGCGGTGGAGGAAGGCCGGATCACCGTCGACCGGCTCGACCAGTCGGTGCGCCGGATCCTCGAGCTCAAGGAACGCCTGGGCCTGTTCCGGTCCCGGACGGTATCGCTCGACAGTGTGCCGGACATCGTGGGGAGCGCCCGGTTCCTCGAGACCGCGCGGGACATCGCCCGACGCTCGATCACCCTGGTCGCCGACCGCGGTGGAACAGTGGACAGCCTCCGCGCGCGGCCGCGCACCGTCGCCCTCATCACCTATGGGGAGGAGAACGCGGGGACGATCGGCGCGGACTTCCTCAAGGAACTGCGGGCAGCCGGCCACCGGGTGACGCTGTTCCGCCTCTGGCCGGCGAGCGGGCCGGCGAGTCTCGATTCGGCGCGCGCCATCGCCCGGCGGAACCCGTACACGATTCTCGCGGTCTCGGTCAAGGCGATCTCCGGCAAGGGCAGCGTGGCCCTTCCGCCGCCGTTTGCCAGGGCCTTCGACCGCCTGGCCCAGCGGCGCCACGCCGTGCTGGTTTCCTTCGGATCGCCCTACATCGGGGCCGAGCTGCCCCACCTCCGGTCCTATCTCCTCGCGTGGAGCGGGAGCCGGGTGAGCGAGTGGGCCGCAGGACGGGCCCTCTCGAGCAACGTGCCGATCACCGGTCATCTGCCGGTGAGCCTTCCTCCGGCGTACCCTCTCGGGGGGGGCCTCCTCCGCGGCGTTCCGAAGCAGGAATGAGTCGGGTCCGGACGGGGCTCACCTTCCTGCTGGCCGTCGGCTGCGCTCGGCCGACACCCTCGCCGACACCTGCAGGGTGGACGTCGGTGAGAGGCCTGCTCGACTCCGCGATCACGGCTGGCGCGGCACCCGGTGCCGTCCTGGGCGTGAGCGTAAGAGGCCGGCACTACTACTACGGCACCGGTCGCCTCGGGCTGGACGATCCCACCAGGCCCGACAGCGAGACCCGCTACGACCTCGCCTCCGTCACGAAGGTGGTGAGTCTGACCACGCTTGCGATGATCGCCGTGGACTCGGGGCTCCTGGACCTCGACGCTCCGGTGGTCCGATACCTGCCGGGTTTTGCCCCGCGCCCAGCGGATCCGGAACGGGAGGGGGTGACCATCCGGCACCTGTTGACGCATTCGAGCGGCTTGCCGGCCTGGCGTCCTCTCTATCAGGAAGCCGCGACCCGCGAGGCCGCCTTCGCCCTGGCCGACACGACCGCCTTGCTAGCGCCGCCCGGCACGACCTTTCTCTACTCCGACCTCGGCGCGATCGTGCTCACCCAGGTCATCGAACAGCTGTTCAGGCACCGGATCGACACCCTTTTCGCCGAGCGTATCGCGCAGCCGTTGGACCTTACCGAGACGCGCTATCTTCCGCCCGCCACCTGGCTCCCGGAGATCGCACCGACCGAGAACGATCCGTGGCGCGGCCGCGTGCTCCGGGGCGAAGTTCACGATGAGAATGCCGCGCGACTCGACGGCGTCTCCGGGAACGCCGGCCTCTTCAGCTCAGCAAGAGACCTGCTCCGCTTCGGGGACTGGCTGGCTGAACAGGTGGACGGCCAGACGCCGCGACACCCAGCCGGTCTCCGCGTCGCCCATGCCGGCGTATTTGTCGAGCGCCAGGACATTCCGCCCGGCTCGAGTCGAGCCCTCGGCTGGGACACGCCCTCGGGGGTGAGCAGCGGGGGGAGTCATCTCGGCCCGCGCGGGTTCGGGCATACCGGGTTTACCGGAACCTCGATCTGGATCGACCCGGACCGGGCTCTCGTGATCGTTCTCCTGAGCAACCGCGTGCATCCCACCCGACAGAACAACCGGTGGGGCGCGGTCCGGGGCCTGGTGGCAGACCGGGTGGTGGCAGCCTTCTTTCCGGAGGGCGCTAGTCATTGAAGTGCTTGCGCTTAGGCCCGGCCCCGGCAACCTAGCGGAATTGACAGTGGCCCCATCGACTTCGTAGCTTGTGTAATGACGCCGCCGCCGTGAACCACGGCAGGCGGCGCACCACGAACGAATGGAGCAGGCAAATGGCAAGCACGGAACCACAGGTCGCGACACCGGGCTTCACGCTGGTGCTCACCGAACGGGCAGCGGCGGAAGTGCAGAAGTTCATGGTAGCGGAGCAGGTCCCGGCGGAGACGGCTGGGTTACGGGTCAGCGTACTGCCGGGCGGATGCTCCGGTTTCAAGTACAGCCTCAACATCGAAGAGCGGGCCCTCGAGGACGATGCGGTGCTGGACGTGAGTGGCGTTCGAGTTTTCGTCGATGGGTTCAGCATGCAGTACCTGAACGGGGTCGTCGTGGATTACGTGACCTCGATGCAGGGTTCGGGCTTCACCTTCCATAACCCGAACGCCACCGGTGGCTGCGGGTGCGGGAGCAGCTTCACGGCCTGATCGAAGCTGGTCCGCCGTAGAGGACGCGCGGGGGAGTGAGACGGTGGTCTCGCTCCCCCGCTTCGCTAGCCACCCGTCGCACTGGCTCCTATCGCACCCGGTCTCGGCGAGGACCTTGGACTGCACACCCTCGACCTGGTCGTCATTCTCCTCTATTTCGGCTTCACACTCGGTGTGGGGGCCTGGGTCTCGCGCCGCCAGGACACCGCGGGGGAGTATTTCCTGGGCGCCCGCGATCTCCCCGCCTGGGCCATCCTGCTCTCGATCGTCGCCACCGAAACGTCGGCCCTGACGGTCATCTCGGTGCCGGCCGTTGCGGCCCGTGGCGATCTCACCTTCCTGCAGCTTCCCTTCGGCTATCTCATCGGTCGGATCGGGGTAGCGGTGTGGCTCCTGCCGGGATATTTCACCGGAGCCCAGGAGACCGCCTATGCCCGACTGGAGCAGCGATTCGGCGGCCGGACACGCAGAGTGGCCTCCGGGATCTTCCTGGTAACCCGGCTCCTGGCCGACGGCGTGCGGGTGTACGCCGGCGCGATTCCACTGGCGCTCCTCGCCGGCTGGAATGTCCCGCTCACGATCGTGATCATGAGTCTGGTAACACTTCTCTATACCTGGCACGGGGGGCTCAAGGCGGTCGTGTGGGTCGACGTCCTGCAGCTCCTGGTCTACGTGGCGGGCGGGATCATTGCGTTCGGGCTCGCGGCTCACCTGGCCGGTGGCCTGCCCTCGATGCTCAAAGCGGCGGCGGGCGCCGGCAAGCTGCGGGTGCTGGACCTCAGCTGGAGTTTCACCCGGACTTACACGCTGGTCGGAGGCGTGGTGGGCGGAGCGATGCTCTCGGCCGCCTCGCATGGGACCGATCAACTCATCGTCCAGCGCCTGCTGGCCAGCCGCGGTCTCCGCGCCGCGCGGACCGCGCTCGTCGGGTCGGGTGTGCTGGTCATCGCGCAATTCAGCCTCTTCCTGATGATCGGCATCGCGATCTGGGCCGCGGGGCTCGCCCCGGCAACCATTCCCGCGGATCAGGTCTTTCCGCGGTTCGTCGTGGACCACTTTCCCGAAGGGCTCGCCGGCCTCATGGTGGCCGCCGTGCTCGCGGCCTCCATGGCCACGCACAGCTCGGCGATCAGCGCCCTGGCCAGCTCGGTCACGTACGACTTCTACGCCGCGCGGGGACGCGAGCTCGATCCGGGGGAGCTGTTCCGCGTCGGACGCGGGGCTTCGCTCGCCTGGGGCGCGCTCATCACGGTCGTGGCGCTGGCCTTCAACGCGACGGCCGGAGGAGGGCAGACGCCGGTCGTGATCTTCGCGCTGTCTATCGCCTCGATCACGTACGGCGCGCTGCTCGGCGCCTATGTGCTGGCCGGCGGCCCGGCGCGGATCCAGGGGCCGCACGTTGTCGCCGGCATCGCCGCGGGGCTGGGAGTGATGCTCGTGGTCTTTCTTGCGGCAACCCGTCTGGCCTGGCCCTGGTATGTCCCGCTCGGAACCGCCATCACGGTGCTCACCGGTCTAGCGCTGTCCCGCACTTCCCTGCTCCCGGCGAACCGACATGAGTGACATCGTCGTCGGCGTCGATGCCGGAGGGACCAAGACGATCGCCATCGTCGCGGAGGGAGCGCGGATCATTGCC
>Ga0335077_10003667_pt1 | contig 18633 bp, 22 predicted proteins | sample Lox_Sample_31_FD_207151 | JGI IMG/M metagenome (GOLD analysis project Ga0335077, IMG submission 207151) | Soil microbial communities from Loxahatchee National Wildlife Refuge, Florida, United States - Lox_Sample_3.1 | ecosystem: Environmental > Terrestrial > Soil > Wetlands | place: USA... | reverse complement strand
GTAACGGACAGCGTGGGGTTTGATGTGATTCCGCGCGACGCGGCAGTCGCCGGCGGAGGCAAGATCGCAGTACTCTCGATCGCCCCGCTGTTCGCCCAGGCGCTGCGGCGAATTCTCGCGGGCAAGCCGCTAGCGCCCCTGCTCACGCGCTGGCCAGTAGCGTTCGAAGAGAACTAACTGCAGGCAGCGGCTGAAAGTCAGCGCATCACGCTGAGAGCACCCACGCTGGTCGCACACCTATTTTTTCCACATGGCCATGCATGGCTATGTATATCTGCGTATTCCCCGGCCTCCTTTCACAATGCAGGGTAGATCTCAGAGTCTGGGACATTCCCTCACGCGGGAGGCCAAGATGAGATCGGACGATGAGATCAGAACGAACGTGGAAGCGGAGCTCAGATGGTGTCCGGAGATTGACGAAACGGATATCGCGGTCAAGGTAAAAGAGGGTGTCGTAACCCTGACGGGTTTTGTGGGACGCCTCCCCGAGAAGTATCGCGCAGAAGCTGTCATCAAGCGCGTGGTAGGAGTCGCCGCCGTCGCCAATGACATCGAGGTTCAACCGCCTCCGGGCGAGGGCTCAACGGACCCGGAGATTGCGCGGGAGGCTGTCGCGGCACTCAAGAACGAACTGCCTTGGTGCTGGCAGAATATTCAGCCGCTCGTCCACCAGGGCCGCGTGGCGCTCGAAGGCACGGTGGAGTGGAACTGGCAGCGCGAAAGCGCGGAGCAGGTCATGCACCAGCTACCCGGCGTCGTCAGTGTGCGCAACTCAATCCGCATCGAGCCTCACGCCAGGCCGACTGACATTAAACGCAAGATCGAAGCGGCTTTCCATCGCAACGCCCGGATTGATGCCAACAATGTTTCTGTGGAAGCGCGCGGCGCCGAAGTGACCCTGCGCGGCACGGTGCGCTCCTGGGCTGAGCGGGATGAGGCGCGGCGAGCAGCATGGTCTGCACCTGGCGTCACCCGGGTGCAAGACGAGATCGTCGTCAGGACCTAAAAAAACACGGGCTGTTGCTGAGTCGACGCTGAGAAGCGAGCCGTCACGAGTGCCGCTCCCCGGATGGCGGGACGAGCTGCGGCACCCGCACAAAGCCGAGCATACGGCTTGATTGTACAAAGAAGGGGATGCTTCCCATGGAGGCATCCCCTCGATCCCTTGCGCACGCAAAGGGCGTCCCTGCCAGATCAACTCAAGGGGTCACTCGCAGGTTATTGGTCACCTTACTCACCCCCGGGGCGGACCAGGCAGACTGCTGGGCCTGATCGCGTTCGGCCCACGAACGTACCTCGCCCCAAAGGGTCACTTCCGTTCCCTGGGCGTCCACCTTGACGTGACTCGCATCAACCTCCGCACTGCGCTTGAAGGCCTGCTCGATTTTCAACTTGATGTCGTTCGGCGTCACGTTGGGCACGACGGCGATGTGATTTCGAAGGCTCAAGACCCCATTCACACGCCGCAGTGCCGCCTCGGCCCGCTCGCGTTGGAAGTGCCATTCGATTTTCCCTTCGAGACGGACATGCCCGTTGTCGACCATCACCTGGATCTTGTCCCAGCCCCACGGGACTTCGGACTTCAACGCGGCAAGAGCCTCCCGGGCGATCTCAGGATCCGTCGGCCTTGCGATAGAGCTCAAGCGGACCTGAATGTCATTGGCTACGGCTGAAACACCGGCGACACGTTTCGCCGTCTGCTCGGCCTGATGTTTCTCGAAGTAGTTACGAGCGTAGCCAGTCAAAGTGGCCGCCCCGCCATTCACCTTTACGGCGATGTCGGTTTCGTCAAGTTGCGGATCCCACTTGAGCTCTGCTTCTACGTCGCGTTTGATGTCGGCATCGGCTTTCATGGTTCCCCTCCTAATATTGGAGATAGGGACGAAGATTGTGTGCGATGCCTGCACACGGCACGATTCGCACATCTACCTACCCCCGCCCACAACCCGCGGCGCGCCGGGGAGCGGCGAGCCAGCGTTGACAATGAGTCGAGTCGGAATCGCTTTGACGAAGCTCGATGTGACCCGACCCCCTACAGTTTGGATAAGGCCTCCTGCGCTCTGTCTCAGGGACGGACAAGCCATTTCTCTGCCGCATTTAACCGAGTGTTGTTATTCACGTGGCTGGCCCAGTGAGGACGCTGCGTAGGTATTGTCGCGGATATCCGCGTCCGACCAGCATGGCAATACTCTCTTCCCATGAGATCTTGGTGGTGGCTATTGCCGGCTCTTGTTGCGATTACGATCGCCTGCGGGTGTACGGCAGTGCGGCCCGGCTTGGGGAGCACGCAGGTTGCTGCTGGCCCTTCCCGCGATTCGCTCACTGCATCACCCGAGGCCGCGGCTTCGGCTGTCGAGACGCGGGACTTCAGCAGCTCCGTCGCACGACAGCGCGCCGCCGTAGTGCGTGTGGTGGCAATTGTGCCGTCAGCGGACATGGATGTGGATGCAGATGACAACTCTCGCACCCAGCTTGTTCGTCAATTGAATTCCGGGTCGCAGAATGCGCTGCCGCGTACCGCATCGCGTGCGGATGCCTCCGGAATCCTCACGACGAGTGATGGCTACATCCTCACCAACGCGCACGTGGTAGAGGATGCGTCTATCGTGAAGGTCGTGTTGATCACAGGCGATGAATACCCCGCGCGCGTCGTCGGTATGGATATCGAGACCGATGTCGCAGTGCTCAAAATCGAGGCGCAGAACCTGGCGGCGGCGGCTCTCGGTGACTCGCAGCATTTAAGAGCGGGGCAGTGGGTTGCGGCCATCGGCGCGCCCTTCGGTTTCGAGCAAAGCGTGACGGTGGGAGTCGTGAGTGCTTTGGCACGCAACCTTCCCGGGGAATCCTCCACACCGTTCATTCAGACGGATTTGAACCTGAACCCCGGGGATTCCGGGGGCCCGTTGATCGATATCCACGGCACAGTCGTGGGGATCAATGCCGAGATGGCCTTGCGCGACGGTGCTCCCACCGGCATTTCTTTTGCCATTCCAATCGAACTCGCCGAGCGCATTGCGACCGAACTGATCCGCAGTGGCCATATTGATCGGGCCGAGCTCGGCATTGGCTTTCAGGACGTTGATCCGCACCTTTCCGCAGCCTTTGGCGCTCCCGTGACCGCAGGGGCACTGATCCACACCGTCGTTGCCGGCGGTCCGGCTGAGAAGGCGGGACTCAGGGCCGGCGACATCATCGTGGCGTTCGACGGCAAGAATGTCGCTGGCTCGCGGCAATTGACGACCGCGATTGCATCCCTCATTCCAGGGTCGACGGTCGTCGCGAGTTTCTGGCGCCGCGGTAACCGATCGGATGTTCTGATTTGCAGCGTTCACAGTCTCACACGCGAAGCGCGGCTTTCTCGGGGTTCTGCTCGCACAGTCGGCTCCGCGCGCGAGCTGGTAGCGGTGCATCGACTGCCGCCCGAGGCTCGGAAGTTACTCGGTACTGAGGGTTACTTGATCGTTATGGCGGTCTCGGAGCGAGCTGCGGCTGCCGGACTCAACATGGGTGATATTCTCCTTGCCATCAACACTACACCGGTTCGAACCCCCGATGAGCTACAGCAGGCGCTCGCGGCGGGTCAGGGTACGCTGGCCTTCCTCATCGATCGAAACGGAGCGCGCACGTTCATCGCGGTCCCAGTTCCGCAACCGAGGGAAGCGTCGCGTTCTGCGCATGCCCAGAGGACTGCGAAGCAATGACTCTCGCGCGGAGAGGACTCTCACTCATGCCGCTTGCGGTATTTGCGTATGGTGGTAGTGACGACTGTCGCTAAGCATGGGCGATGGCAAGCAAAGGAGTTCCTTATATGCGTATTCGCGTCGTGGTTGCCGATCAGAGCGAAGCCAGATTCTATGACCTGGGCCGCCGTGCCGAGGCTCTTCAACTCGTTGGGAAACTTGTCGATCCCCAGGCGCATCTGCACGATCGGGATTTCAAGTCGGACCGCCCCGGGCGGGTGTTCGATCATGCGCCCGGGATTGGCCGCCGCGGAGCCACCGCTCACCATGCCACGGATGGAGAGCGCCGCCCGCGTCGACATGAGGCCGAGCAGTTTGCGCGGCGGATCACTGACGAACTGGAACGCGCACAGCGAGACGGCGACTTCGATGCCCTGATCATCCTCGCCGGCCCAATGTTTCTCGGTCTGCTGCGCGCCGTCCTGTCGAATGCCGTGCGCTCAACCGTCGTCGCGGAAGTCGCCAAGGATCTGGTGCACCAGAATACCCGCGAGATCATCAAGCACTTGCCACCCCGGCCTTACGCCACGACGGCTTAGATATCACACTCGCTGCTGGCGGCTTAAGGTCGCAGTGTGCCTTCAATGACCTGCTCGTTGCGAATCGAGCCGGCGACGTTCTGCAGTTCCCCGGCCAGCACATCGAGCACGTCATCGAGCGATAGGATTCCCACCAGCTCGCCCCGGGGGCCGACGACCGGCAGGCGGCGTACGCCGACACGGCGCATGTCGCGCAATGTCTTGTCGATGGAGTCACTGGTGCTCGCAGTTACCGGCTGCTGCGTCATGATGTCTTCAACGCGCAGCGAGTGCGGATCGGTCTCGCGCGCGACAACCGTAATGACGATGTCCCGATCGGTCAGCACGCCAACGGGGCGCTGCGAGCCATCCGCTTCGGGTTCGACGACCACCAGGTACCCGATGTGTTTCTCGCGCATGAGCTGTGCGGCTTTGATCAGCTCATCGGAGCGACGCACGGTTACCGGATTCCTCTGGCAGATTTTCCTGATGTTCACGATGCGATCCTCACTGTGTTCGACCACAGCCGATGCTAAGCGTCGCGCGGCGGCGCCCGCGTCAGTATTAGTGCGCACAGCCGGCGGCGCACTCAGCGCCGCCGCATAGGCACTTTCCCGAATGGACCCGATGCGTGCTGCGGGCTACCGTTCCTTGCAATCGCGGAGCATGAAATGAAGATCCTGGAGATCGCCAGTACGCCGGTGTTTGTAGCTCACCCCGAGCAGCCGCTCGCCGCCGCGGCACGTGAGATGCGGACGCGCGGTGTTGGCGCCCTGGTGGTGGTCGATCCGCGTGCTTCGGTACAAGAACCCATAGGGATTCTGACCGACCGCGACATCCTCTGCGGCCAGCTCGCCCGGTCGGCGGACCTGCACTGTCTCACGGTGAAAGACGTCATGACGTGTGATCCCCTCACCCTCTCTTCCGATGCAGCACTCACCGAGGGGATTGCGGAGATGAGTGCTCGCGGCGTGAGACGCGCACCTGTTGTGGATCATGCGGGCGTATTGGTTGGCATCATCACGCTCGACGACATATTGCCAGTTCTCGCGCAAGCGTTGCACGAACTGGCGGACATAGCGCAGTTGCAGGCCTCGGGCCCGCACGCCGCCCTGCAGCCAGCGAACCCTTGATGCGCCCCGAACCGAGGCCCACATGACCGAGCCAGCCTCCCGCGCACGAGACACCTCCCGCAAGGGTGCGATTGATCAAGCGACCACTCGAGGCGCGGCAAATGAGTTCGCGGCGTGGCGGGCCATCGTGCGAGAGATCAACAGGGAGCTCGAGCTCGAGTCCCCCATAGGTCCGCCATGCCCCACGGAAAAGCCGCCATCGAGCCGTCGCTAGGATCAAACAGTGGCACGAGGTTGACAATGAAAGTACTTGATCTGTGTCGGCGAACGGTGGTGAGCATCAGTGGCGCAGCAGCCGTTATCGATGCCGCGCGATTGATGTGCACTCGCAGCGTTGGCGCTGTGATCGTGACGGCCTCCCCAGCAGACGGTCCCATTGCGATCGGCGTCCTCACCGACCGCGACATCGTCTGTGCCCAGCTCGAGGGTACCCGCGACCTCGGAGAACTGCGCGTCGCAGACGTGATGACCGGCGATCCGCTGGTGTTGAACGAAGAGGATCCGATCGATGAAGCGATCCGTCGCATGCGTGCCCGCGGGGTGCGGCGCGCGCCGGTCGCTGGCCCGGGCGGTGTGCTGACTGGTGTGATCTCGTTCGACGATGTGCTCGCACATATATCAGCCAACGTAGCCGCACTCAGTAGCTTGACCGCTAAACAGTCACGATGGCACGCGACAGGAGCCAATCGCGGTGCGGGTATCGCAGATATTCGCTGATCGTGCCGCCGCAGGCGCTGCGCTGGCGCAGGCGCTTAAGCGGCGCTCCCTCAAACCCCCTCTGATTGTGCTCGGCCTCCCGCGCGGGGGTGTGCCTGTGGCCTACGAGGTGGCGCGCGCCCTGCACGCGCCCTTGGACGTCATGCTGGTGCGGAAGGTCCCGCTGCCCGGTGAACCTGAGCTCGCCATGGGCGCCATCGCATCCGGGAACGTCGTGGTGCGCGAGACGCACCTGGCGAAGGAAATCCCGGACTTTGAAGAGATGTTTGATCGGGAGGTCGAGCGCCAGCGTCGCGAGCTCATGCGGCGTGAGGACGCCTATCGGTCCGGTCTCGCACCGCTCAATCTGAAGGGCGAGACGGTGATCCTGATCGACGATGGTCTCGCCACCGGTTCGACGATGCTGGCGGCGGTTCGGGCGGTGCGCCAGATGGGCGCGGCGAGAATTGTCGCAGCAGCCCCGGTCGCTTCGCAGCAAGCGGCCGCTTTGGTGGAAGCCGAGGCGGATGAAATCGTCATCCTGGAGATTCCGCCGGCGCTCTTCGCGATCGGCGCGTGGTACGAGGACTTTGCCCAACTCGAAGATGCCGAAGTGACGCGCCTGCTCGATCTGAGTCGCCGGCTACCGGCTGACACCACGGCCGCATCCCAACGCCGCGAGACGGGCTGATTTGGCGTCGGGTGCCCCACATCTTTTGCAAGGGCCAGCTTTCGAACAGCGGATGGCTCCTGCGTATAGGTAGTTGCTCGTATCACATTGCCGAACAAAGGAGCTCAATATGGCCTGCAGCCTGCGTGTGCAGGCCCTGAAATGGAGGATCTAACCATGAGTATTGTCCGCTGGGATCCCTTTGCAGACGTCGACCGTCTTTTCAACCGCATGATGAGCCCACGGCTCGGCCGTTGGCCGCGCTTATCCGTGGAGGACGATGGCGGCGTGACCTTTGAATGGACACCCTCGGCCGACATCAGCGAAACCGACAAGGAATATCTGATTCGCGCGCAGCTGCCCGGGCTGAAGAAGGAGGACGTGAAGGTCACGCTCGGAGATGGCGTACTCACGATCGAAGGTGAGCGCACGCAGCAAGAGGAGGACAAGAACGAGAAGGTGCATCGAGTGGAGAGCTACTACGGCAGCTTTATCCGTACGTTCGCGCTCCCGGACAACATCAAGGCCGAAGGTGTCCGCTGCGACAGCAAGGACGGCGTGCTTACCGTACACATCCCGAAGACGGAACAGAAGAAACCGACGCAGATCGCGATTCAGTAGTGGCACAGGCTCGCAGGGCGGGACGACCTGAGGGGCTCGTCCCCGCCCTGCTCATCGAGGAAGCCGTACATCGATCCCTGATGGTGTCAATGCCTCGGTGCCCGCGATCAGATCCAGAAGTTCCGCAGTGATCTCCTCTTGTCGAGCCTCACGCGCCGTCAGATGCAACTCGCCGAGCTTCTTTTCGACATTGTCATGTGCCGCCTCCATGGCCGCGAGTCGTGCGGCATTCTCGCTGCCGATCGACTCGATTACTGCCTCGATAAGGAGCGCAAAGATGTATTCGGCCATGAGCCTTTCAAGGAGCTGCGTCGGTCGCAGGTTATGAAGCGGCGCCTGCCGGGGTTGTGTGAGCGCCAGAGCCGCTGTGTCGAGCGGCAGCAGCAGGCGATGCTCGATGCTCGCGGCAACGCCGTGCCGGTAGCGACTTGACACCAATTCGACGCGCCCGATCTCTCCCCGCACGATGCGCTCGTAGAGCTCGTGCGTCAGACTATCGATGACCTCGGGAACTCCGCTCACGCGACTCGCCATCGGGTGAGTCCAGGTGAGGTTCCGTCCTCGCTCGGCGACAAGTGCGGCACCGCGACTGCCGACCATGAAGAGCAGGTCGGTGGGCTCGAGCCGGCTCTCCGCCGCCTCGAGCAATCGCTCGTTGAAGGCGCCGACGAACCCGTGTTCGCCTGCGCAGAGGATCACCGCACGGCGGCCGCCGCCCGGTAGCACCTCCGGTGCTTGCGGCAGTAGTAACAGCGCAGCGCCGATCGCCTCCGCTACTGACGCTGCGTAGCGGCGGACGCCTGGCAGCGCGCGCTGCGATTCCTGTACGCGCATGCCGGCGAGCGAGCGCATCGCCCCTATGATCTCGAGCAGCTCGGCCATACTGGCGATGTGCCCGTTGATTTCCGCGAGGCGCGTCATTCTGCGAGCTCAGGCGAGGCAACCGCGCAAACCTGCGAGGAGAGGGCTTGCACCGCTGCGGTGAGGCGAGCACGGGCATCCGAGGAAAGCGCTGGGGCCTGATCGGCGAGCGCCAGGATCTCGGGACTGTGCGCGGCCAGCCACGGGCCCAGGGCACGGCGGAACGCCCCGATGCGATCGAGCGGCACGCCATCGAGCACACCGGCACTGAGCGCGCATAGCAGCGCAACTTCCTCCCCGAGTGACAGCGGTGCGAACTGCCGCTGGCCGAGAACGGCGCGAATGCGGCGGCCGTGCTCGATCACCTTGCGCGTGCGCTCATCGACCATCGTGCCGAAGCGGGTGAATACCTCGAGCTCGAGAAACTGCGCGTATTCGAGTCGCAGGCTTTCGGAGAGCGCTTTGAGCACGGGCGCCTGAGTCTTGCCGCCGACGCGGGAGACGCTCTTGCCGACATCCACCGCCGGCTTCTGGTCCTCGTAGAAAAGTCGCGCATCGAGGAATATCTGGCCGTCGGTGATCGAGATCAGGTTGGTCGGAATGTAGGCGCTGATATTGCCGGCCTGTGTCTCAGCAATTGGCAGGGCAGTGAGCGAGCCACCGCCGCACTCCGGAGCGAGCTTGGCCGCGCGTTCGAGCAGCCGCGAATGGATATAGAAAATATCTCCGGGGTAGGCTTCCCGGCCCGGTGCGCGGCGCAGCAACAGGGACACTTCGCGGTAGGCCGCTGCGTGCTTAGTGAGGTCATCGATGACCAGCAGCACGTCCCGTCCACGCGCCATGAAATACTCGCCCATGGCACAGGCTGAATAGGGCGTGAGCCACTGCAGTCCCGGTGCCGCGTTGGCTTCACCGACTACGAACACGCACCGCTCCGGCGCGCCGTAGGTGCGCACCGCCTCGATAACGCGCGCAACCGAGGACGTCTTCTGCCCCACTGCGGCATAGACACAAATGACGTCGCTCGATTTCTGGTTGATGATCGTGTCTACCGCAATGGCGGTCTTGCCGGTTTCGCGGTCACCGATGATGAGTTCGCGTTGCCCCCGGCCGAGCGGGATCATGGCATCGATCACCAGCAATCCCGTCGGGAGCGGACGGGTGACGAGAGCGCGATCGATGATCATCGGCGCAGGGCGTTCAACCGCAGAGAGCTGGGTCGTGCCGAGTGGTCCTTTGCCATCGAGCGGCACGCCGAGGGGATCCACCACACGCCCGAGTAAGGCATCGCCCACCGGTGCACGCGCTACGTCGCCTGTGCCGTGCACGGTGCTGCCGGCCGGTATACCAGCGCTTTCCCCGAGCAGCAGACACCCGATCGTCTCCTCGCCGAGATCGATGGCGAGGCCACGAACGCCGCCTTCGAACTCGAGCAGCTCGTCGAGACGTGTGTGGGGGAGTCCTTCGACGGTTGCGACCCCGTCGCCCACCCGCAGCACGCGGCCGATGTGCTCCACATGAGGTTCGAGACCCAGGGAGCCGAGACGTTGGCGACTGACCTCGAGCCATTCTCGCAGCTCCTCAGTGAGGGTCGGCATGAGCGGCCACCTCGGAGCGCAGCGTGGCGAGCGCACTTTCAAAGGAGAAGCGCAACTCGGCGGTTGGAAAGCGAAGCTCGGCACCCGCGATCAGTTCGGGCCTCACCTTGAAGTCAACCGTGGTCGTGTTGCCGAGCAGCGCGCGTAGCCGACCGCGCCAGGCATCCGCGATGGCGGACGGCAGTGGTGCGGCCGTGACCACGATCAGCGGCTCACCCGAAGCGAGCTGGCGCGCGAGAGCGTCGCGTTCTGCCGGCGCGAGCCCCCTGACAAATTGCTCGACGCGCCCGATCCACGCCTCAGCCCGCAGCGCGACGGGTACTTCCGCGAGCAGCTGCTGGGCAAACGTTGCACCGAGCTCGAGGGCGAACTGTTGCGCGGCGGCGAGTGCTTGCTGCCGCTCGCCCGCGAGGGTCTTACGGCCGCTCTCGAGCAGCGCCTGTGCTTCGCGCTCGCTCTTGGCACGGCCGGCCGCCGTCATCTCCCGAATCTGCGTGGCGGCGGCCTTGAGCGCGGCCTCGCGCTCAGAGGCTATCGCAACGCGTTCGGCCTCGACGGCCGCGAGCTGCGCGTTGGCTTTCTCCTCTGCGGCCTTGGCATCCGCGTACTGCCGCTGCACCTCCGACCTCCGCGTCTCAACGAGGCGCAGCACCGGCCGATACAGGAAGCGGTGCAGCAGCCAGACCAGTACCGCGAAGTTGACGGTCTGAAGAGCGAGTGTCCACCAATCGAGGTGCATCGTTTCAGCGTACGAGCGGATTGGCAAAGAGCAGCAGCAACGCCACGACCAGGCAGTAAATCGCCATGGTTTCGATCATGGCGAGGCCCACGAAGAGCGTGCGTGAGATGGTGCCGGCGGCCTCCGGCTGGCGTGCAATCGCGTCCATCGCCGCGGCGACCGACCGGCCTTCCGCGAGCGCAGGCCCTATCGAGCCGATGGAGACGGCAATCGCCGCGGCGATGATGGAAATGGTCCTGGCATCCAATGGAACCTCCTTCAGCCCGATTCTGCGCTGCCAACGGCAGCGCCGATGAAGACGGTTGCGAGTACGGTGAAAATGTAGGCTTGGACGACTCCGACGACGATCTCGAGCACCATCAGCGGGATCGGCACGAACAACCCCGCCAGCGCGACCACCAGGCCGATGACGAATTCACCGCTCATGATGTTGCCGAACAGTCGGACCATGAGCGAGAAGGTGCGGGTGACCTCGGAGAGTACGTTGAGCGGCAGCATGATGAGCTTCGGCTCGGCGAAGCTCGCCAGGTAGCCGCCCAGTCCGCGCGCGCGGACACCAAAGTAATGAACCGAGAAAAAGACGATCAGGGCGAGCGCTGCGGGGGTTTCGATGCGACTGGTCGGCGCCTCCATGCCGGGTATCAGGCCGCTGAGATTGGCAACGACGAGAAAGATGAACAAAGTGCCAAGCAACGGCAGAAACGGCCGCGGATCTTTGCGGATGACCTCCTCAATCTGCCGCGTCATGCCGATGACCAGGACCTCGAGGACCGCCTGCCGACCATCCGGCAGGCGTTGCAGCCGGCGTGTCAGCAGCCCGCAGAAGAGCGTTAGCACCGCGATGATCAGCCAGGTGGTCACCACCGGGCGCGTGATCGGCACGGGACCGAGGTGCGTGATGACCGTACTGGTGATGGGGGATTCGTGCATCATCCGGCCCTGCGCTCGGCACGGAGTGCGAGCATACGCGCTGACAGAAATCCCCCGAGCGCCGCGAGCAGCGCCAGGCCACCGAGTCTTGCGACCAGGAGAAAGAAAGCCGTCGCTGCGGCAAGGCGCAGCAGAGTGAGCATCGTCGCGGCATGCCCGCTGCGTCCCCGGGCAACCATCACGAGCGTGTGGCGAAGCACCGCGAAATAAACAAGGCCGAACCCGCAGCCGGCGAATGCCGTCACGATGGGGTCGAGCAGATATGCGAAGCTCATGAGCCGTGCATCCTCTTCCATGCCAGCGTGCAGCCGAGCGCGAGCCCCGCCACCAGCAGACCGAGCGTCCAGAAGATCCCCATGTTGAAGTAGCGATCGAGCCATCGCCCCACGAAGATGCCCGCCAACGTGGGGAGCACGATCGTCCAGCCGAGCGCCCCGATCATGGCGAGATTCTGACCCATGGACCGCTCACCCTCGCGCTGCCAGCGCGCGCGCCGCGCCTGTCGCATGCGCACGGCGGCTTCCAGACCTCGGTCGCGCTCGCGTTCATCGGTCACGGCTCCCACCCCTCCTGCGGCATGATGAGGGAAGCATCGGGCCGCCCCGCGGAGCGTTCGGGATTCAGGAAACGGCAGATCTGGCGGATCGCGGCGAGGTAGAGACGTTGTGCATCAAGGCGCGCCTTGGCCTCCTCCTCGGTACGGTGCCGGAAGCTCGCCAGTACCTCGGTTTCGAGCCGGCCCAGGTCATCGTCGACCACGGCTTCGCGCGTGGCGATCCGGATGGTGTTGCCGCCTCGCACCTCGAGAGTGCCTCCGCGCAGTGCCACGTGGTGTTCGTGGCCGGCGTCGTCGCGCCAGGTCGCCACCGACAAGGGGAGCGCCGTCAGGAAATCCGCGTGCCCGGGCAGAATACCGAAAGCTCCGCTGTCGTCCTCGGCACGCAGGTGCGCCACGCCGTCCACTTCCACGACGATTGCGAGCGGCGTGGCGACGGAGAGTTTCATGTCAGGTAGCTACAGCGCGGCGTTCGCGCTGCCGCGCCTCGGCGATGTCACCGACCATATACAGAGAGCTTTCGCCCCACTCATCCGCCTCGCCATCGAGGATGGCACGGCAGCCGCTGAGGGTCGCATCGAGTTCGCAGGTCCGTCCCGGTTTTCCGGTGAACGCCTCGGTCACCATGAAAGGCTGCGTCAGGAACCGCATCAGGCGGCGCGCGCGCTTGACGATGCGCCGATCCTGCGCGCTGAGTTCCTCGATGCCGAGAAGCGCAATGACCTCCTGCAGGTCGCGATAGTGCGCAATCGTCTTGCGGACCTCCTGGGCTGCTCGGTAATGGGCTTCTCCGACCAACCGCGGATCGAGCAGCGTCGAGGTCGAAGCCAGCGGGTCGACCGCCGGATACATCCCTTCGCTCGCCATGTTGCGTGACAGTACGATCGAGGAGTCGAGGTGGCTGAAGATCTCGGCCACCGCCGGATCCGTGAAGTCATCCGCCGGCACGTACACAGCCTGAATCGAGGTAATGGCCGCGCCCGCAACTGAGGCGATACGCTCCTCGAGCTCGGCAACTTCGCTGGCGAGTGTCGGCTGGTAACCGACGCGCGAGGGCAGTCGACCGAGGAGGCCCGAGACTTCGCCGCCCGCCTGAACGAGTCGGTAAACGTTGTCGATGAGAAGCAGCACGTTCTCGTGCGCGGTGTCCCGGAAATACTCCGCGATGGCGAGCGCGGTCAGACCCGTGCGCCAGCGAGCCCCGGGCGGCTCGTTCATCTGCCCGAAGACCAATGCGGTGCGCGCCAGCACTCCTGATTGTCGCAGCTCGAGCAGCAGCTCATGGCCCTCGCGTGAGCGCTCACCGATGCCGGCAAACACTGAAATTCCTGAATGACGCTCGACGGTCGAGCGGATCAGCTCCATGATCAGCACCGTTTTGCCGACCCCGGCCCCCCCGAACATCGCAGCTTTGCCACCCCTGACGAGCGGTGCGAGCAGATCGATGACCTTGATGCCCGTGTGGAAGATCTCAAGAGCAGCGCCGAGGCGGTCGATCGCCGGGGCGCGCGCATGGATCGGGCGGCGTTCGGTACCCGGCGACAGTGCCGGCCCGCGATCGACCGGGTCGCCCACGGCGTTGAGGAGGCGCCCGAGCACCGCGTCGCCCACCGGCACCCGGATCGGCGCACGTGTTGCGTGAGCCTTGGCTCCGCGGCTGATTCCGCTGGTGTCCTCCAGCGCAACTGCGCGAACGGTCACGGGATCGAGGTGTTGCTGAACCTCGGCGAGCAGCCGCCGCTTCTTATCCCGCTCTATCTCGATGCCTTCGTCGATCGCCGGCAGCCGTCCCGCGTCGAAGCGCACGTCGACGACCGAACCGTGAACGGCAATGAGCCGCCCGCAGGTTGGCTGGTCACCGGGTTCTGATCCTCCTGCCATGAGCCGCCTTTCGTGCGCTCGCCCCAGTACGACCCCCTAACCAGGCGCTTCGCAGACAGCCCCCTGAGCAAGCCCTGCGCTACACCAACTCCTGGCGCGGTCGTCGAGGGGCGTCCTGCGACGATCAAGTCGGCAATCTACACGATAGATCGCCAACTCCCATGCGTAGATGTTCGTATCTCTACCGCGGTAACGCGATCTGATCGAGGGGATTCGGCGGAGTACGTACAGCCCCGAATAGGCAGGCTCGCTTCAGCGCAGCTAGTCTTTTGCCGGGTAGCTCGTGGGGCTCACGACAGGTAGGAAATATGAAATATACGCGATTCTTCGCGGACATCGGCATTGACGATGTGCCGCTGGTCGGTGGAAAGAACGCCTCGCTCGGCGAGATGTACCGTCATTTGGCCTCGCAAGGCGTGCCGGTGCCAAATGGCTTTGCAGTCACCGCGGAAGCCTATCGATACGTCCTCGAGCGTGCGGGTGCGCTCGAGCGGCTGCATGCCGCGCTGGATGGATTACGCGCAGAGGATCTGCAGGATCTGGCGGCGCGGGGGGCGCAGGCGCGTGAGATCGTTTACCGCGCACCGCTCCCCGACGATCTGACGGCAGAGATCCTCGAGGGTTATAAACGCTTGCGTGAGCAATACGGCGCGAATGTAAGCCTTGCCGTACGCAGCTCGGCGACGGCGGAAGATCTCCCGACCGCGAGTTTTGCCGGACAGCAGGAAACCTACCTCAATGTACAGGGAGAGACGCAGCTTCTGGATGCGTGCCGCCGCTGTTTCGCGAGCCTCTTCACCGACCGCTCCATCCACTATCGGATCGACCAGGGCTTTGATCATTTCAAGGTTGCCCTGTCGATCGGCATCATGAAGATGGTGCGTGCGGATGTCAGTGCGAGCGGCATCATGTTCACGCTCGACACCGAGACTGGCTTCCGCGATGTGGTTCTGATCAGTGCCGCCTACGGCCTCGGCGAGAACATCGTACAGGGCGCGCTCGATCCGGATGAGTTCATGGTCTTCAAGCCGACCTTCGAGCACGGCGCGCGCGCCGTCCTGCGGCGATCGTTGGGGAGCAAGAAGATTAAGATGGTGTTCAACGAGGGGAACCCGCCGACCGGTACGCGCAACGTGCCCACACCCCCAGCCGAGCGCGACCGGTTCTGCCTCGACGACGCGGAGGTGCTGAGGCTGGCCGACTATGCGCTCAAGATCGAGCGCCATTACAGTACGAGGGCGAACCGACCGGTACCGATGGACATCGAGTGGGCCAAAGATGGCATCGACGGTCGGCTGTACGTGGTGCAGGCGCGGCCCGAGACCGTAACGGCTCAACGCCGTACTGCGGTTCTCGAGGAGTTCAAGCTCAAGGCAAGCGGCCCGGTCGCGGTCACCGGGCAGGCGGTCGGCAGCCGCATCGGCGCGGGCATCGCCCATATCATCCCACACGCGGCTCAGATCAATGACTTCAAGTCGGGCGAGATTCTGGTGACTGACAGCACCTCTCCCGACTGGGAGCCGATCATGAAGCGCGCCGCCGGCATCATCACGAATCGGGGCGGCCGCACCTGTCACGCAGCTATTGTGGCGCGTGAGTTCGGCATCCCGGCCGTCATCGGCTGCGGCAATGCCACCGAGGCGCTCTCCACGGGTGAGGCCGTCACGCTCTCCTGCGCCGAGGGCGGCATTGGCAAGGTCTATCGCGGCATTCTGCCCTTCGAGGTTCGGCGCACGGATCTCACCGACCTGCCCCGACCACAGACCCAGATCATGCTGATCATCGGCAACCCCGATATCGCGTTCCGCTGCAGCTTTCTGCCCAATGACGGAGTCGGGCTCGCGCGCATGGAGTTCGTGATCACCGAGTACATCGGCGTACATCCCATTGCGCTGCTGCACCCGGAGCGGGTCGACGACCCCGATGAGCGTGCCAAAGTCCTCGCCGTGGCCCGCCATCACCGCACGCCGGCGGAGTTCTTCGTACAGCGTCTGGCCGAAGGCATCGGCACGATTGCCGCGGCCTTCTACCCCAAGCCCGTCATCGTACGCATGTCGGATTTCAAGACCAACGAGTATGCGGGTCTTCTTGGCGGACGATGGTTCGAAACGCCCGAGGCCAATCCGATGCTCGGCTTCCGCGGAGCGTCGCGGTACACGCATCCGGCGTATGCGGAAGGGTTCGCCCTCGAGTGCGCGGCGATGAAGCACGCACGCGAGAAGCTGGGGCTCACCAACATCAAGCTGATGATACCGTTTTGCCGGCGAATCGAAGAAGGCAGGCGGGTGGTAGAGCGGATGGGCGAGCTCGGCCTGGTTCGGGGCGCTCAGGGCCTGGAAATCTACGTCATGTGCGAGATTCCCAACAATGTGCTGTTGATCGATGAGTTCAGCGCGCTCTTCGATGGATTCTCTATCGGGTCGAACGACCTCACGCAGCTCACCCTGGGGGTGGATCGCGATTCCTCCATCGTCGCGTTCGATTTCGATGAGCGAGATGAGGGCGTCAAGCGGATCATCCGCCTCGCCGTCGAAGGGTGCCGGCGTAACGGGCGTCATAGCGGGCTGTGCGGTCAGGCGCCCTCCGACTATCCGGAGATGGCCGAGTATCTGGTGCGGCTAGGGATCGACTCGATCAGTCTCAATCCCGATGCAGTGGTGAGCACGACCCGCTACGTTCTCGCGATCGAGCGGCAGCTCGGTCGTGCGGCGCCGGCCCTGAGCAAGGCCGTATGAAGCGCATCGCGCTGTTGACGAGTGGCGGCGATGCGCCGGGCATGAACGCGGCGATACGGGCTGTCGTGCGCACGGGGGTAGCGCGGGGATTCGAGGTTTTCGGTATTCGCAATGGGTTCGCCGGCCTCATCGGGGGAGATCTCTTTCGGCTGGGCCCGCGCGATGTCGGCGGCATCATCGAGCGCGGTGGAACCATCCTGGGCACGAGCCGCTGTGAGGATCTGAAGACCGCCATGGGGCAGAGCGTTGCCCTGCAGCGGCTTCAAGCCAGCGCCATCGACGGCCTGATCGTCATCGGCGGCAACGGCTCTCAACGTGGATCTCTCGTGCTGTCACAACGGGGGATCCGGGTCGTGGGGATCGCCTCCACCATTGACAATGACCTGTTCGGAGCCGAGCCCTCGATCGGGGCCACCACAGCCCTCGATACCGCGCTCGAGGCGATCGATCGGCTGCGCGTCACGGCGTCCTCGCACAAGCGGGCCTTCATCGTGGAGGTGATGGGCCGCAACAGTGGTTACCTGGCCTTGATGGCCGGAATCGCCGGTGGGGCGGAGGCGATCGTCTTGCCGGAAGAGCCTCTCGAGCCCGAAGCGCTCGCCGCTGAGATTCGCAGAAGTTATGAGCGCGGCAAGAGTCATGCGATCGTCGTCGTCGCGGAAGGTGCGAGTTACAACGCGGAAGGGTGTGCTCGCTACTTCGGCGAGCACGCGGAGCGGCTCGGTTTCGAGCTGCGGGTCACCCGGCTCGGGCACATTCAGCGCGGCGGCGCGCCGGGAACGTTCGACCGGCTCATCGCCACACGATTGGGCGCGGCCGCAAGCGAGCATTTGCAGACCCAAGGGGGCGGTGTGCTGTTGGGATTCATGCGGGGCGCGGTCGAGGCGACCACCCTGGCCGAGGTGGCTGCCTCGGCGAAGGTTTTCGACGCTTCACTCTACCGGCTCGCGCGCACGCTGGCGGAGTAACGCGCACGGTCGCACGGTCGGCACTGCGCACTCAGCTCACTCAGCGCGGATCGGCCTCGATACTCATGGGGGTAACCCGGCCCCGCTCCCGAGGCGCGAGAGATAATCGGCCACGGCCTGGATGTCATCGTGATCCAGCCGCGCGAGCAGGCGGATATGTGCTGAGGAAAAGCTCGGACGGCGCCCATCGACAGCGTCGTAGATCTGTCGGCGCAGGTACTCGTAGTGTTGTCCTGCGAGCCGGGGTATCGCATGCGCGGAGTCCCCTTGTGCGGCGACCCCATGACACGCACGACATTGCTGTGCATAACTCGCGGCACCCTGCTGCACGAGGCTCCCGTCCCCGGTCCCGATGTGAGGCTCTTGATCGAGCTGATTGACATAGGCCGTCACATCGGCAATCGCCTGGGCGGCGGGCAAATCATGACGGCCAGCAATGCTCTCCATCCGCGGATCCCACCGGCGGTCGTAACGATAATCGATGAGCTGCTTGCGCAGAACCGAAGCGTGCTGACCGGCGATACGCGGGACCATTCCGTCGACTGTGCCACCGCCGTCACGGCCGTGACACATGGCGCAGGTGTGAAAGACTTCCGCGCCCTGATCGAGGTTGGGCGTGCAATGTTTGACTGCCTCCAATTCCTGCTGTGAGGTAGAGACAGCAGCCGTTTCGCCGGGCAGGAGCGCACCAAGGAGCAGAACACTCCCCACGAGCGGTACGGTCTGCAATGCTCGCCGCGGCAGCCTTTGCGGCTGCCGCGGCATTCTGGTGACCACCCTCAAGGTCGGCTCGTCTGCTCGCGTCTTTGCGCTTTCGCCTGACTGGCAAGCAGATTTTGCATGTCGAACAACTGCGCGCGCAAGAGATCATCTAGCGTGACGATGCCCTTCAAAATGCCTCGTTCGTCCACCACAGGAATGCGTCGCACGCCATGGAAACGCATGCGCTCGGCCACCACGCTTTCATCGTCCGATTCTGTGGCGATG
>Ga0335077_10003665_pt1 | contig 18638 bp, 16 predicted proteins | sample Lox_Sample_31_FD_207151 | JGI IMG/M metagenome (GOLD analysis project Ga0335077, IMG submission 207151) | Soil microbial communities from Loxahatchee National Wildlife Refuge, Florida, United States - Lox_Sample_3.1 | ecosystem: Environmental > Terrestrial > Soil > Wetlands | place: USA... | reverse complement strand
AGAACGGACGAGCCTGGACAACGCGGCGCAGCGCTTCGACGCGTTCCTCACCGTCGTCCTGCGGCAGGCGGGCGGCGATGCCGCGGACGCCGGCGTGCGCCGCGAGCTGCTGGAGGCCCTGCTGGAGGCTCGGCTCGAGCTGGTGGACGCGCTCGCGAGCCCCAGTCCGGCAGCGGAAGATCCGGTGCGGCGGATCTTCTTCCGCAGCTGGGAACGCGTCACACCGACGCTGCGAAAGCTCGACGATGAGGTGCCGGGCGACGGCGGCCTGCGCTACTTGAGCCTGGTCACCGCCGCCGATGCGCTGCGTGCGCTCGACGCGCTCGGCGCCGTGAGTGGCTTCGAGATCTCGGCCGACGGCCTGCGCCGGCTCGCGCGCGTGGTGACGCCGGCGAGCGAGGCGGATCCGCTGCGCTACGAGCTCGACGTCGACCCGCGGCTGCGCTCGGCGCTGGGCTTCGGCCCGCCGCTTCCGGAGCCGGAGGACGTGCCCGAATCCGAGCCCGAGCCGGCGCCCCCCGCTCCGCGGAGCGGGCTCTGGCCCGCGGCGCTGCGGCTCTTCGCGGCCTTCGCCGTGGGCGAAGCGCACGCCGCCGAGGTGAACCCGCTCGGCGACGTGCCCGCGGGCATCTCCCGCGAGCAGCTGCGGCGTCTCGACCGCTGGGTGCCCAGGCCGAACGAGCTCGACGTGTATCTCCCGCTCATGCGCGACCTGCTGCAGGCCGTCGCCGCCGAGCGGCTCTCGGCCGACTCACTCGACGGGCACTACGCGCCGATCTTCCCGCCGCTCGTGCTGGCCACGGCCTGGCAGGAGACGTGCTGGCGCCAATTCGTGCGCGTGGGCGGCCAGGTGCGCGCGATCCGCTCGCGCCGGGGCTCGGTGGGCCTCATGCAGATCAACACCAGGGTGTGGCGCGGCTTCTACAGCGTGCCTTCGCTCGAGCGGCACACGAGCTACAACGCGCGCGCCGGGAGCGAGATCCTCATGCGCTATCTGCGCGACGACGTGATCGGCGACCGCGAGCCGCCGCGCGGCGGCTCGGCCGACGACGTGGCCCGGGCCGCCTACTCGGTCTACAACGGCGGCCCGTCGACCCTCCGCCGCGCAGCACCGGCCTCTCGGCGGGAGCGCGGGGTCAGCAGGGCCTTCCTGGAGAAGTTCCGTGCGGTCCGCGGCGGCCAGGACCTCGCCGTGGCGGCCTGCTTCGGCGGCGAGTGAGATCAATCAATCCAATTTGACACATCGACTCTGGTTGATGTAAACAGGCGGCGTGAACCAGCCCATCGCCCCGCCCGAGTTCTTGCAGCTGGCCGGACATCCGCTGCGCTGGCGCCTGCTGGGCGAGCTGGCGCGCAGCGATCGCCTGGTGTCCGAGCTGACCGGCCTGGTCGGCGAGCCGCAGAACCTGGTCTCGTATCACCTGGCCAAGCTGCGCGACGGCGGGCTCGTCTCCGCGCGGCGCAGCTCGGCCGACCGCCGCGACGCCTACTACGCGGTCGAGCTGTCCCGCATCGGCGCTCTCTTGGCGGCGACCGGCGGCGCGCTGCATCCCGGCATTCGCCTCGCCCGGCGCGCGCCGGCGCGCGCGCGCGGCCGCGCCGCGCGGCGCGCGCCGAAGGTGCTGTTCCTGTGCACCGGCAACAGCGCGCGTTCGCAGATGGCCGAGGCGCTGACTCGCTCACTCTCGGGCGGCACCGTGGAGGCGTACAGCGCGGGCAGCGAGCCCAAGCCGCTGCACCCGAACGCGCTGCGCGTCATGCGAGAGGAGCACGGCCTCGACCTCGCGGGCCAGGTTTCGAAACACATGAAAGTGTACGGCAGCCGGCGCTTCGACTGGGTGATCAGCCTGTGCGACCGCGTGCGCGAGGTGTGCCCCGATTTCCGCGGCCATCCCGAAGTCGTTCACTGGAGCATTCCCAACCCGGCGACCGGCGAGCCCGACGACGTCACCTATCCGCGGTTCCAGGACGTCGCCGCGGAGCTCGTGAGCCGCATCGGCTTCCTGCTCGCGGTCGTCGGCGAGCCCAACCCCCGCGCCAAGGAGAAGCCATGACCGACGCGAAAGAGCTGGTGAGCGTCCGCTATCTGGTCGACGACGTGGAGGCCGCCCTCGCCTTCTACACGAAGCTCCTCGACTTCCGCGTCCTGACGAGCTTCCCGCCCGCGTTCGCCGACGTGGCGCGCGGCAACCTGCGGCTCCTGCTCAGCGGGCCCACGAGCTCCGCCGGGCGCCCGATGCCGGACGGCGCCAGGCCGGGCCCCGGCGGCTGGAACCGCATCCACCTGATCGTCGACGACATCGAGCGCGAGGTGGCGCGCCTGCGCGGCGCCGGCGCTCGGTTCCGCAACGACGTCCTCTCGGGCCCGGGCGGCAAGCAGGTGCTGCTGCAGGACCCGTCGGGCAACCTGGTCGAGCTGTTCCAACCTGCGGCGCGCTGAGCGAGAAGGAGACGCGATGTCCGAACGAGCACCGTCGACCCAGGCACTCCTGGCCTGCGGCGTCGTGGCCGGCCCGCTGTACGTGGTGGTCACCCTGGTCGAGTCACTGACTCGTGACGGATTCGACCTGAGACACGACCGCTTCTCGTGGCTCACCGCCGGCGACCTCGGCTGGATCCACCAGGTGGCCATGATCGGGGTCGGCGCGCTGTCCGTCCTGCTCGCCGTCGGTGCGGGCCGGCGGATGCGCGAGGGCCGTGGCGCGGTGTGGGGGCCGCGGCTGCTCGCGCTGTTCGGCGCCGCCTACGTCGCCGGCGGCCTGCTCCGAGCCGATGCCGTGGTCGGCTTCCCGCCGGGGACCACGGCCGAGATGGTGCACCAGAGCTGGCACGGCATCGCGCAGAATGCCTCGCGCTCGGCGAGCAGCCTCTTCCTCGTCGGGGCGAGCCTCGTGTTCGCCAGCGCCTTCGCCGCCCAGGGGCGCCGCGGCTGGGCCTGCTTCTACGCGACCGCCCTTCCGGCGGCATTCGCGGCGCTGACCGGCGTCGGCCTGGCGATCGGCGGCAACCCCGTCGCCCTCGCCTTCCTGATGACTCCGTGGGTGTGGGTGACGGCGCTGGCGCTGAACCTGTACGGGCGCGAGCGAGTGACTGCTAGCCCCGCTTGACGCGCATGGCGCCCATGTAGTCGCGCTTGCCGAGCGGCACGCCCTTCATGCGCAGCATGTCGTAGGCCGTCGTCGCGTGGAAGTGCAGGTTGGGCATCGAGAACGACATCAGGAAGTTCTCGGCCACGAACGGGATCTTGAAGTCGCCGAGCTGGAACACCACGTCCTTGCCCTGCAGCGCGTCGACGTCCTCGCGCGACACCTTCTCGAGGCGGGCGCGCGCGTCGGCGATCACGGCCTGCAGCCCCGCGTAGTCCTGGTTCATCGGGCCCGTCGGCGGCTTGAACACACCCGCCTTCGCGCCTTCGATCGCGTTCGCGGAGTGGTGCGCGACCGCGACGAGCTGGAAGCGGAAGGGCAGCATGTCCGGGTAGAGCCGCGTTTCGAGCAGCTCGGGCAGCGACAGGTTCTTCTCCTTGAAGTGCGCGAGCCCCTTGTCGAGGAAGCCGGCGACGCCGCCGAGCACCTGCTGGAACGAGGCGACGCTGACGTCGTAGAGCGAAATGGCCATGTGGTTCTCCTGGAATTTTCGAGGTCCCGGAGCCTACCACCCCGGCGGGGCAAAGATCTCTTCGACACGGTGCTGGAGCTCTGTGCCACAATTCGTGTGGAGGGAATCCGATGAGTCAGCGCATCCGCCTGTGCTGCTTCGCCATCCTGTTGCTTTCGGCGGTGTGTCCCGTGCCGGGGACCTCGCGCGCCGCAACACTCACGCTAGGTCAGGACTCTCATTCCTACTTCCCGAATCTGTTCGACTTCGTCGGCGCGGGAGTCACTGCGAGCGACGGCTCGACGCCGATCGCACCCGTCCCTTACGCGCCCCGGACGCCTGCCATTCCGGCGAGCGGCGGGAGCATGAGCCTCGACTACATCAACGGCGGGAGCCAGGTCCAGGTCCAATTCTCGGTGTCACTGTTCAGTGACGCAGATCCGTTCATCCAGACGGGGACGTGGGGACCGAGTGCGATTCCCGTGACGCTTCGCATCGACGAGATCACGTACGAGAATCCGGCGAGCGGCGACCCCGCGTTGCTCATGCCTTCGGCGGGCGGAGCGATGCAGAACCTGACGGCGACGGCGACCGTGCGCGGAAGCCTCACCGTCGGCACGGTGACGATGCCCTTCACGCAGTCCGCCAGCGGCTGCTGCGCCAACCGCGACGCCATTCCCAATGGCCCTGCGCTCGACCTCAACATCTACGCTCCGAACAGCGTCGTCGTCGGCTTCGGCGGCGGACCCGGGCTTTCGGCCGGGTTCGGGGCGAGTCCGCCGCCCGTCTCGGTGACGGTCGATGGAACGACCTTCACCGTGGGCAGCATCTTCACGAGCTTCTACACGCTCACCTACGTGCCGGAGCCGAGCGCGGCCGCGCTCGTCGCTCTGGCCGCGCTGTCGCTCGGGTTGCGAAGGCGCGGCTGACTTCAGTCGAGCTTCACTTCCCCCGCGGCGTGTAGGGCTGCGGCAGCGGCACCTTCACCGGCCAGCCGGCGGCGAAGCGGTCGGCCGTCTCCACGCCGTTCGCCACCGCCACGCGCTCGGCTTTCCAGCTCGAGCCCGTGCGCTTCGCGAGGTCGGCCGGCGTCTCGTTCGCGCGCGCGGTGCGCACGCGCAGCCGCACTTCGCGGATCGACTTGCGCTCGCTCGCGTGCAGCGGTCGGAAGCTGCCTGCCGTCGCGCGGAACACCGGCGCGTACTGACTCGCGACGGAATCGGCGCTCTGACCGACGACGCCGTAGACGGTCTTCTCGTACTCGATCAACGTGATCTCAGTGACCTTGCCGCTGCCGGAGGTCCGCGTGCGTGCCGCCCGCAGCCCGCTCACCTGGAAGCGCTCGAAGCTCACGTCGCTCTGCTTCTCGGCGAGCTTCGCGAGCACCTGGTCCAGGCTCGAGTCCTGCGCCGCCATGTGCAGCGCCACCACCGCGTCCTTCGCCGGGCTGAGCGCGCCGACGGAGTCGTTGGTGTTCTGCGTCTTCCAGCCCGCGGGGAAGTCGAGCGCGAAGTCGAGCTCGGGGTGCAGGAAGCGGCTCTTCTCGAACACGCCCTGCGCCGGGTCGTCGCCCACGAGCAGGCCGTCGAGCTTTGCGACGAACGCGGCGCGTGAGCCGGCGATCGGGCTCGCGGCGGCGCGCGTCAGCTGGCCCGCGCGCTCCTGAGTCCGCGCGACCCGGTCCGGCGTGAGCGGATGGCTGTCCAGGAAGTGGAACGAGCGCTGGTCGCCCGGCAGGAGCGCCATGTCGCGGTCGAGCGTGTGCAGGAAGCGCGGCAGGCCGGCCGGGTCGTAGCCTGCGCGCGCCGCGAGCGCCTGGCCGAGCTCGTCGGCTTCGTGCTCCTGGTCGCGGCTGAACGGCGCGATCACGAGCCCACCGGTGATCACCTCGCCCGTGCCCGACACCGCGCTGCCGAGCAGCGGGCTCACGGTGCCGACCGCGAAGCCCGCGAGGCCGGTCGCGATCGTCACGGGCGCGGTCAGCACCGCGACGCCGATGCGCTTGGTGGTGTGGTGCGCGGTGACGTGCCCGATCTCGTGGCCGACCACGCCCGCGAGCTCGTCCTCCGAGTTCACCAGCGCGAGCAGCCCGCGCGTCACGTACACGTAGCCGCCCGGCAGCGCGAACGCATTGGGCTCGGGCCGGTCGATCACCTGGAACTTCCACGGGCCGTCGGGGCGGTCGGACACGGCGGCGAGCTTCTCGCCGACCGCGCGCACGTAGCCCTCGAGCGCGGGCTCGCGCAGGAGGCCCATCTCCTGCTCGACCTTCTTCGCCTCGTCGTCGCCGAGCTTCTGCTCGTCGACGAGCGAGGCGCAACCGAAGAGGCCGAGCGCGAACAGCGCCGTGGCGCAGACGTGGAGTGACTTCACCAGGAGGCCGCGTCGCACTGGGTCACCTCGAGCGGCGCCAGGACCTCGGGCGGGAACATGCGCATGTTCACTCCCATCCGCGGGTACCGCTTGTCGATCGCGGCCCAGTGAGTGACGCAGCCGCACACGGTGCAGTGGTGGAATTCGAGGTTCCGCTTGGCGCGCATGTGGATGGTCGTCGCCCCCTCGCGTGGATGGAGCCGGACACGGTTCGGATGGAAGTAGGACCAGAGCGCGCCGTAGCGGCGACAGACTCCGCAGTTGCAGTTCGTGACTTCGTCCGGCGTTTCGGCCAGCTCGATGCGGATCGCACCGCAATCGCAAGATCCTTCGAGCACGCGGCCTCCCTGGCTCGCTCAGATCTCGCGACAGAACCGCGCGATGCTGGCGGCGGTCTCGCGGCTCACGTCGGGGCAGGCCATCGCGAAGATCTCCGTGCCGTGGATCGTGCCCATCACCTGGCGGCACTGCGCCGGCACCCCGGCGCGGAGCAACAGCCGATAGAACTCGATGCCCTCGTCGCGCAGCGGATCGCACTCGTTCACGCTGACGATCGTGGGCACGAGGCCGCGGACGTCCTGCTCCGAGGCGAAGCCGGGCCAGGCGAGCGGGTTCTTGCGCTCCAGCTCCTGGATCCCGTAGGCCATCGCGCCGCGGTTGTTGTGCAGGTCGAGCAGGATGCCGTTGTTCTCCACCGAGCTCGGCAGCCGCTCCTGCGGCCAGTGCCCGGCGATGTAGGGGCAGAGCGCGTAGAGGCCGCGAATCAGGCCGAGGTCACCGTCCTGCTTGAGCTTGAGCCCCGTGGCCAGCGTCAGGTTCCCGCCGCCGCTCTCGCCCGCGATGACGATGTGCGCGGGGTCGACCCCCAGACGCGACGCATTCTGGTGTAGCCACTTCACGCCCGACACGCAGTCGTTGAGCCCCGCCGGGAACGGCTCGACTTCCGGCGCGGACGACGGGGTCAGGGCATTGCGGAAGTCGACCATCGCCACCGCGACGCCCTGCGCCGCGATGATGCGGCCCCACGCGCGGTACATGCCGTCGAAGCACGACATCGCCTGCATTCCGCCGCCGTGGATGTAGTACACGCACGGCTGAGGCTCGCGCGCTTCGGGCTTGATCAGCTGCACCTTGATGGTGTTGCCATCGGGCGACGAGCGGAACTCGTGCGTGGCAACGGAGAGGCCCTTCTTGCTGGCGATCTGCTCGTTGTCCATCAGGTCGAAGATCTTGGTCATCTGCTCCCGCTGCGCGATCGCCTGCGGCTGGTTCACCTCGGCGAGCATTTCGTCGCGGCTCCGCACGTCGCTCTGCGTCATGGTCGGGAACGCCGCCATCGCGGCCTTGATGCGCGGGTCGATGCGCCGGTCGTCCTGCAGCTTGCTCATGGGGCCTCCTCGGTTGGGTAGGGGCCCCATCTTACGCTGCGGAGCCGGAAAGCCGCAGCCCGCGCCGAACTCGACTCCGCTGCCGGCGCGTGGTTGAATCGTCGCGCGTGACCTCACTCGTTCTCCACGCGCTGGCCGGCCTGGCCACGGTGCTGTTCTCGTTCTTCGTCGCGAACGCGCATCTGTACCGCGGCGATTGGCAGGGCTCGCGCACGACCTGGCTCGAATGGGTCTACTACGTGACCGCGGTGGTGTCGGTCTGCATCGGCTGGTACTTCAACCAGAAGTACGTGTTCATGTATCCCGAGCAGGCGAGCTGGGTGCACTACACGAAGCAGCTGTTCGACACGCCGGCCGGCGGCTCGATGGCGCAGGACGCGATCATCGCGAACGTGGTGCTGTTCCCGCTGTGGACGATCATCGACGGTCGCCGGCGCGGCATGCGCCACGCATGGATCTACTTCGTGATGAGCCTGTTCACGAGCTTCGCGTTCTCGATCGGGATCTTCCTGGCCGCACAAGAGCGCCAGCTGCGCTGGAACGCGCGGGGCACGGCGTGAGCGCGGCAGAGGCTACACAGAGCTGCGACGTCGTGGTCGTGGGCGCGGGCCACAACGGGCTCGCGGCGGCCGCGCTGCTCGCGAAGCGCGGCCTGCGCGTGCTGTGCCTGGAGAAGAACGCGTACGCGGGCGGCATGGCGGGCACGCGCGAGATCCTGTCGGGCTGCAAGAACGACGTGGGCGCGAGCCTGCTCTTCCCGCTCGCGAAGGGAGTCGCCGAGGAGCTCGAGCTCGCGCGCTACGGCGTCGAGACGATCGAGCTGCCGATCATGGCCGTGAACCTGAACTCGAAGGAATCGCCGCCCGCGGTCTTCTACGCCAGCCCACTGCGCATGGCGCTCTACGTGCTGCGGCACTTCGGCGTCGGCGCCATGGTCGGCTTCGTGCGGCTGATGGCGTTCTGCAAGTACCCGGCGAGCCTGATGGATCGCTTCACGCCGCGCAGCGTGCCGCCGACGCTCGACGAGCTCTACGCGCGCGCGCCGAACGCGCGCCGGCGGAAGCAGATCGAGCTCGCGTTCACCGGCAGCGCGATGGATCTCGTGAACCGCTTCCTGCCCGACCGCGAAAAGCACCGCACGCTGCGCGCGCTGGTCGCGTTCGCCGCGGTGCAGTCGACCTACAAGGGACCGTTCACGCCGGGCAGCGCACTCTGTCTCGTCTACACGTTCGCGCAGAACGAAGGCGGCGGGCTCATGCGCCGCGTGAAGGGCGGCATGGGCGCGCTGTCGGACGCGCTGTGCCGCTCGATCGCGGCGAACGGCGGCGAGGTGCGCCTGCGCACGCCGGTGCGGCGCATCGTGGTGGAGAACGGCCGCGCCACCGGCGTCGAGCTGCGCGACGGCACGCGCATCGCCGCGCGCGCGGTGATCTCGAACCTCGACAAGCCGGCGACGCTGTTCGGTCTGGTCGGGCGCGAGCACTTCGACGCCGAGACGATCTCGCGCGTGGAGAAGATCGAGCACCGCGGCGCGTACATGCACCTGTTGTTCAAGCTGTCGCGGCTGCCGAAGCACGGGCCACCGCTCGAGCACCTGAACGCGGACCCGCGCACGCGCTTCAACACGACGATCGTGCCCGACCCCGAGCTGCAGCAGGCGAGCTTCGAGGCGTGCTCGCGCGGCGAGCTGCCCGAGCACCCGGCGATCGGCATGCAGATCCCGACGGTCATGGATCCCAGCCTCGCGCCACCGGGCTGCCACGTCGCCACGACGTACGGCTTCTTCTTCCCGTGTGAAGCGCCGCGCGACGAGCGCGGCAAGCTGCGCGACGAGATGGCGGAGCGCATCCTCGACCGGCTGTCCGAGTTCCTGCCCGATCTGCGCGAGTGCATCGTGGAGCGCGCCATCTTCTCGTCGGATCACTTCGCCGTGATGCAGGGCGCGACGAACGGCGACTTCACGCACGGCTTGATCCACCCCGAGCAGATGATCGGCGGGCGCCTGCTCGTACCCGGCTCCGCGCACGCGACGCCGCTCGCCGGCCTGTGGCTGTGCGGCGCGTCGTGTCACCCCGGCCCGGGCGTCACGTTCCTGCCCGGCTACGGCGCGGCGTACGAAGTCGCGGAGGCGCTCGCGAAACCGAGCTGACGAGCCCGCGCTGCGACTGCGGCTAGGATCTCTCGCATGTCGAACCAAACGCGCCAGGAGACCGACAGCCTCGGCAGCGTCGAGGTCCCCGCCGACAAGCTGTGGGGTGCGCAGACCCAGCGTTCGCTCGAGTACTTCAGCATCGGCAGGGACCTCATGCCGCGCGAGATGATCGGCGCCTACGCCATCCTGAAGAAGGCCGCGGCGGCCGCGAACCACGCCGGCAAGCGCCTCGACGGCGAGCGCTGCGCGCTGATCATCCGCGTCTGCGACGAGATCCTCGCGGGCCAGCACCACGACATGTTCCCGCTGCACGTGTGGATGACCGGCAGCGGCACGCAGTTCAACATGAACGTGAACGAGGTCATCTCGAACCGCTGCTGTCAGCTCGCGGGTACGCCGCTCGGCAGCAAGGCGCCCGTGCATCCGAACGACCACGTCAACATGGCGCAGTCGTCGAACGACGGCTTCCCCTCGGCGATGTACGTCGCCGCCGCCGTCGGCGTGAAGGAGCGGCTGGTCCCCGCGGTCGCCGCGCTGCGCGACGAGATCGCCGCGAAGGCGCGCGCGTGGCAGGACATCGTGAAGATCGGGCGCACGCATCTGCAGGACGCCACGCCGCTGACGCTCGGGCAGGAATGGTCGGGCTACGCGGCGATGCTCGGCGACGACCTCGAGCGCATCGACGCGGCGCTCGCCGGCGTGTACCGCCTCTCGCTCGGCGGCACCGCCGTGGGAACGGGGATCAACTCGGCGCCGGGCTTCGCCGAAGCGGCGGCCGCCGAGATCGCGAAGCTCACCGGCTTGCCGTTCGTCACGGCGCCGAACAAGTTCGCCGTGCAGGGCGCGCACGACGCGCTGGTGCACTTGTCCGGCGCGCTGCGCACGCTCGCGGTGTCGCTCTACAAGATCGCCAACGACATCCGCCTCTTGGCGTGCGGCCCGCGCGCCGGCTTCGCCGAGCTCGAGCTGCCCGAGAACGAGCCGGGCTCCTCGATCATGCCCGGCAAGGTGAACCCCACGCAGTGCGAGGCGCTCGCGATGATCGCCGTGCAAGTCATGGCGAACGACGTCGCGGTCGGCTTCGGCGGCGCGGGCGGCTACCTGGAGATGAACGTCTACAAGCCGCTCCTGTGCTTCAACGTGAGTCAGTCGATCGCGATCCTCACAGACGGCTGCACGAACTTCCGCAGGTTCTGCGTCGAAGGCGCGAAGCCGAACCTGAAGAAGATCGCCGAGTACGTCGAGCGCTCGCTCATGCTGGTGACCGCGCTCGTGCCCGTGATCGGCTACGACAAGGCGGCGCAGCTCGCGCACCACGCCAGGGTGCACGACCTCACCCTGAAGGCCGCCGCGTTGCAGCTCGGCTTCGTCACGGCAACGGAGTTCGACCGGATCGTCGATCCCAAACAAATGGTGAGGCCGTACGTGGCGAAGGGCGACTGAGGCGCTCATCCAGCGCGCTAGGAAAGCGACTCACTCGAAGAACGTTCAGGACTCGGCGGCGTGTGACGGAATAGAGGCATTCCGACGGGCGAAGGCCGCGCGAAGCGCCATCCGCCCGATCCCGCTCGCGTACGCAACTGTGGGATCATGGGCACGGCGTTCGTCAACGGTCGGAGCCCCGTGTCAGTGGCAGGTTTTCGCGCAGGGTGTGTCGTCTTGTCAGCGCTGCTCTACGCGGCGTTGCTGCCCCTGCGCGCCGGGGCGCTGCTCTCGTTCTTTGCGCTCGTGCCGCTGCTCGTGGCCTGTGCCGGCACGTCGCCGCTGCGCGCGCTCGCGCTCGGCGCGGCGTTCGGCGCGCTCGGCACCTTCGGCGTGGCCTGGTGGTTCCCGGGCATGTCGGAGCGCTACTTCGGCGCCTCGCCAGCTGTCGCCTGGCTGGGGCTCGTGGCGCTGGGCCTCCTGGACGCCCTGCCCTGCGCGCTCTTCGCGGGCTGGGTCGCGCTCGCTGCGCACCGCGGCCGAGCTACACCATTGCGTGTTGGCGCGGCGTGGGCGCTCGCCGAACTCGCGCGCTCGTACGGACCGGTACCCAATCCGTACGCGCTGCTCGGCTACGCGCAGCACGGTACCGCCTTCGCGCAGGCTGCCGACGTGGCCGGGCCGTGGGGCGTCGGCGCGCTGGTCGCGGCTGCGAACGCGGCGCTGGCCGCGCAACTCGCGCCGGCGCTCGCGGGCAACCGGCCGCGGCGCGCGCTCGCCGTGGGGGCGGCGCTGCTGCTGCTCGCGTTCGGCTACGGCGAGCTGCGGCTCGCGCAGCACTTCGGCGACGGCGAGCCATTGCACGTAGCGCTGGTGCAGGGCGCGGTTGCGCGCGGCGCACAGTGGGACCGCGCGACGCGCGACGCGAACCTGGCGCACTATCTCGCGCTCCACGCACAGGCGACACGGGCTCCGGTCGAGCTCGTGTTCTGGCCAGAGTACGCCGTCGACTTCTACCTGTCCGAAGAGACGCTCGAGCGCGCGCGGCTGCTCGACGGCGTGCGCGCCGGCGGCGCCGACGTCGTGCTGGGCGGGTCGCGCTACGAGTTCGCCGGCGACCGCACGCGCTACTTCAACTCGGTGTTCGCGATCGACGGCGACGGGCGCCTGCGCCTGCGCAGCTACGACAAGCAACGGCTGGTCCCGTTCGCGGAGTACGCGCCGCTGGGCGATTGGCTGCGCTCCGACAGCGCGATGTACGCGCCCGGCAAAGGGCCGCGCGTGCTCGAGACGCGCCGCGCGCGCATCGGCGCGTTCGTATGCGCCGAAGCGCTGCACCCCGAGATCGCGCGGGAGCTCTCGCGCGCTGGCGCCGAGCTCTTGGCCAATCCTGCGAACGACTACTGGTTCGGCGCGCGCGAGCCGCAGGCCGAGCAGCTCGTGAGCGCGTCGTTCCGCGCGATCGAGAACCGGCGCTACCTGGTGCGCGCGACTTCGACCGGCATCTCGGCCGTGATCGATCCGCAGGGGCGCGTTGTGGCGCAGAGCGAGGGCGCGGGACCCGAGATCGTGACGGCCTCGGTCGAGCGCGCGCACGCAGTGACTCCGTATCAGCGTGCTGGCGACGCAGGAGTCGCCGTGCTCTGCGCGTTCGCCGCCGGACTCGGCTTTGCCGGCCGGCGCCAGCATTCACGAGGAGATTCAGGAGGACCGACATGAAGCGACGATCTCTGTCCCTCGCATTCGCCGCACTCGCGCTCTGCACGGGGCGGGCGTGGGCTTCGAATCCCGGCACCGACACGCGCGCGTCGGGCGACGCGGCGTCGGCCGGGACCACCACCGTCTGCGAGAGCGGCACCAATCCGGGCGCCAGCTGCTCGTTCTCGGGCGACTGCACCGGCGGCGGCACGTGCACGGGCATCGCACAGGTGCGGGTGGCGGCGCGCGGACTGCTCACGATCATCGCCGACACGAAGCCGGTCGGCGTGGGCTGGGCGACGACGGCGCTGCCGGGCACGTGCACCAATCCGAACAAGTCGGCGGGCACCATCGGAAGCTGCGAGACGAAGGACAACTCGGTGCTCACCATGCTGCTCGAGTTCACGTTGAACGGGAAGAAGTACACGTTCGCGGAGAGCTTCACCCGCCTGCCCGACGGGCAGGCGTGCGGCTCGGGGAGCTGCGACTTCCTGATCCCGAACTGGACGATCGGGCTCGGCAGCGGCTCCGGGTGGGGCCAGCCGGCCGTCGAGAGCGTGCTGGCCGAGCGCTCGCTCAGCACCGGGCAGGTGGTGCAGATCCGCTGGGGCGGCCTGCCGCCGGCGGCCGAGGCCGCGGTGGGCGCCGTGCTCGGACGCAGCGGCAACGAGCGCGTCGTGCTGTCGCGCACCGACGACGTACCCATCTGCACCGACACCACACCGTGCAAGCTGTCCGCGACCAACCCGCGCTTCTCCGACCACTCCGACGGAACGGACGCGCTCGCCACCGTCCGGCGCTTCAAGGTCGACATCGCGGTGATCGGTCCCTAGCCGGAGGCGCGGTTGCCCAGGCTTCGCACCGCCGATTGGTTCCTTCTCGTCGGGCTGACGGGCCTGTGGAGCGTCTGCTTCGTGCTGCACCTCGGCCAGGTCGTGACCGGACGGCTGGCCTGGATCCCCGTCTACGTGGCGCCGGCGCGTGACGCCGCGGCGCTGCCGACGGTGCGCGAGCTGTGGCCGGGCCGCGGCCCCGAAGTGCTGGCGCCCGGCGACGCGATCGCGCGCGTCGGACCCGACTCACTGGCGGGCGCGGCGCCGCTCGACTTCGTGCGCGCGGTGTACGAGCACGCCGAGGACGCGCGCGTCGCTCTCACGCGCGTGCGCGGCGGCGACGTGAGCGACGTCGAGCTCGACCTCGTCGCCATCCCGCACGCCTGGCGCAAGAGCCTGGTCGCCCTGGCGTTCGCGGGCCTGGCCGCGCTCGCGTTCTGGCGCACGCGCGGTTCGCGCGCGGCTCGCGCGCTCTACCTGGCGATGACCGCGTACGCGTTCCACTGGACCGACTTCTTCGGCGGCGCGCCCGAAGTGACCACCGCGGCGCTCGCGTCGTTCGGCGTGGCGACGTCGCTGTTCATGCCGCTCGCGCTGCGCACGGCGGCGCTCTTCCCCGAAGAAGTGGCCCCACCGGGGGGTCGCGAGCCGCGCTGGCCCTGGCCGTTCCTTCTGAACGGCCCCGTCGTGACCGCGTGGGCGTTTGGCGTGCCCCGCTCGTTCACCGGCGCGAGAGAGCTCGCGTTCGCAATCCAGGGCGCGTTCATCGCGGGGCTCGTCACGCTGCTCACGCGGAGCTACCGCCGCTCGGGCGCGACGGGACGCCGGCAGCTGAAGTGGGTGGTGCTCGGTTTCTGGGTCGGCCTGGTGCCCGCGCTCCTGGCGAGCGCCGTCGCGCTCGTCGTCCCGGCGCTGTGGTGGCTCTACGAGATCTCGCTGCTCTTCACGCTGGCGATCCCGCTGTGCCTATTCATCGCGCTGGCGCGCTACAACCTGCTCGACGTCGACCGCCTGCTCACCTCGGCGGCCATCTCGCCGCTGCTCGGGATCCTGCTCATCACCTTCGGCTTCATCGCGGTGCCGCCAACCGCGGCTGCGGCGCAGAGCTGGGTGAATCCCGCGGTGAGTCAGCCGGCGCTCTCACTCATGCTGGCTGCGTTCGCGTTCCTGCTGTTGCGCAGGCTCGACCGAGGGCTGCAGGATTGGATCTACCCTGAGCGCGCCAAGCTCACGGTCGAGGCGCAGACGCTCTACGCCGAGCTCGGCGCGTGCGAGAAGCCGGCCGACGTGCTGACCTTGCTGGGCCAGCGGCTCGGCGCGCTGCTACAGCTGCAGACGGCGGCGATCTACGCGCGCGGCGCCGACGCGTTCTCGCCGGTGTTCGCGCACGGGCCGGCCGTGAGCCCCGGCTTCGCGCTCGACGGACCGCTGCCGCGCGCGCTCGCCGCGCGAGCCGCACCGCTCGAGCCCTTCGCGAGCTGGCGCGACGAAGACCCCGGCGAGCGTCGCGCGCTGGCCGAGATGGGCGTCGAGGTCGCGCTGCCCGTGCTGGTGCGCGGCGACGTGGCGGCGTTCGCGTGCCTGGGCGGCAAGCGCTCGGGCGACGTGTTCACGGCCACCGATCGCGCGCTCTTGCAGGGGCTCGCGGACCGCGCCGCGATCGAGCTCCAGCGTTTCGACCACGAAGACGTGGTGCGCGAGACGCGCCTGCAGATGGAGCGGCTGCGCGCATACGTGCCGGGCGCGGTCGCGCGCGAGCTCGTGGCCGGCGGCGAGCTCGCGCCCGGCGAGCGAGAGATCAGCGTGATGTTCGTGGACATCCGCGGCTACACCTCCTTCGCGGAAGGCCACACGCCCGAGGCGATCTTCGACGCCGTGAACGCCTACACACGAGTGGTGTCGCAGATCGTGACCGACTGCGGCGGCTCGGTGGTCGAGTTCAACGGCGACGGGCTCATGACCGTGTTCGGCGCGCCGCACGCGCTCCCCGACAAGGAGCGCTGCGCCGTGCGCGCCGCGCGCTCGATCGCCGAGCGCGTGCCGCAGCTCCGCGTGCGCGAGTCGGGCGGCCAGCCCACGCGCCTGCACGTCGGCATCGGCGTCGCCACGGGCCCGGGCTACGTGGGCAACGTGCGCGCGGCCGACCGCGCGATCTGGGTGGCGCTGGGCAACACCACGAATCTCGCCGCGCGGCTCGAGCGCATGACGCGCGAGCTGGGCGCCGCGGTGGTCGTCGACGTCGAGACGCACAAGGCCGCCGGCGACTCTGCGGCCGACTTCGCGCTACGGCCCGCGCAGAGCGTGCGCGGGCGCAGCGAGCTTCTCGACGTGTTCACCTGGTCGCCGGCCGAATCGGCCGCGGCGCAACCGGTTCAGGAGGAAGTGACGTGAGACTCTTCGCACGTCTCGCAGCTCTGGTCTTCGTGGTCACGCTGCTCGCGCCCACGTTCGCGCAGGCCGCGGGCTTCACCGAGTTCGAGGACCAGCCGGTCAAGGACCCCGACAACTCCGAAGACGATCCGCTCACGTCGCCCGCGCCGGTGCCGTGGAACCTGGCGCCGTTCGCGACCTCGTTCCCGGGCGGCGCGAAGCTGATCCGCGGCTCGCTCGACGCGCACGACGTCGACGCCTACGCGTTCTCGCTCAGCGCGGGGCAGCTCCTGCTCGCAGCGCTGTTCGAAGATCCCGCCGGCGAGAAGAACGACACGCAGCTCGGCCTGTTCAGCGGCACGGCGCCGCCGCCGGTCACGAGCGACGACGACGCGGGCCCCGGCTTCTTCTCCCGCCTGGCGTTCTCGGTCACGAGCACCGGTACGCAGCGCATCGCGGTCTCGGGGTTCGGCGACGCGAATTGGAACGGCTCGCACCAGGAAGCGGCGAACGGGCTCGTGCCGTACAAGCTCGTGGTCGCGGCGGTGTCGAACCCGCCGCCGTTCCAGGAGGCCGAGAGCAACAACACGCTCGCCAGCGCGAATGCGCTGCCGCCCGAGGAGGGCGTGGTCGGCGGCGCGCTCACGCCTGGCGACGTCGACTACTTCAAGATCGATCTCGAGCCGGGCGACCGGCTCGCGCTCTCGGTGTTCGACCTGGTTTCGCCGGTCGCGTTCGCATCGGCGAACGGCGAGAGGAACGACGCGCTGCTCGGCGTGTTCACGCCGTCCGGCGCGCTCGCCGCGGGTGGCACGAACGACGACGGCGGGCCCGGCTTCCAGTCGAACCTGCTCGTCACCGTGCCCGCGGGACAGGGCGGCACGTGGAAGGTCGCGGTGAGCGGCTTCGGCGACGGCGCGTTCACGGGCGCGCACAAGGAATCGTTCTCGTATCTGCTCGTCGTGGCGCGCGAGCGCTCGTGCCCGAACGTGACTCCGCTGATCTCGAACATCGTGGTGTCGACGGGCAAGACCTATCAGACCGCGAACCTGATCGGCGGCCAACACTACTACGTGGACCGCACCACGCCCGGCCAGCACGTGCTGGTCGACGTGCCGTCGCAGTACGAATGCTCGCAGTGGCTCATGACCGCGAACGACGACAAGGCGGTGACCTCGACCTCGTATCTCAGCTTCTCGCTCGCACAGCCCTCGTCGGTGTACGTGGCGTTCGACACGCGCTCGTCGACCGAGCCGCCGTGGCTCGCGACCGGGTTCACGGAGACGGGCGACATCGTGGACATCGCCGACCCGGACAAGACGCAGGAGTTCCGCGTGCTGCGGCGCGACTTCGCAGGGGGCACGGTCGTGCTGGGTGGCAACCTGCCGTCGGGCGCCGGCTCGAACTACGTGGTGTTCGCGCGCCCGCTGAATCTGTCCGACCCGCAGCACGCTTTCGTGATCTCGGGCCTGCCCGCTTCGGTCACCGTCACGATCGGGAGCGTGGTGATCACCGTATTCCGCCAGACGGGCCAGAGCGCCGCGCAGTTCGCCGGCTCGATCGCGGGTGCGATCAACGGCAACTCGACGCTCACTGCGCAGCGCATCTTCGCGCTCGCCTCGGGCACCGCGGTCGTCACGACCGGAGTCATCACGAGCGTGACCGTGCAGGCGACGGCGGTTCCCGCGCTGCCGCTCTGGTGGGCGGTGGCGCTATGCGCCGCGCTCGGCCTGCTCGGCACGAGTACGCGTAACCTCCGAGCATCCAAGTCGCGAAGGAGGACTCGCCATGATCGAGATCCGGCGCGCAGATGAGCGCGGGCGCACGCAGATCGGCTGGCTGGACAGCCGCCACAGCTTCTCGTTCGGGGACTACCACGACCCGCGGAACATGGGGTTCGGCGCGCTGCGCGTGATCAACGACGACCGCGTGCGGGGCGGCGCCGGCTTCGGCACGCACGGCCATCGCGACATGGAGATCCTGTCGGTCGTGCTCGAGGGCGCGCTCGAGCACCGCGACAGCCTGGGCACGGGCTCCGTGATCCGTCCCGGCGACGTGCAGCGCATGTCGGCCGGCACGGGCATCCGGCACAGCGAGTTCAACCCGGACCGCGCCGCGCCCGTCCGCTTCCTGCAGATCTGGCTCGAGCCCGAGCGCGACGGCCTCGCGCCGAGCTACGAACAGAGGCACTTCTCCGCCGGCGAGCGGCGCGACCAGCTGCGGCTCGTCGCTTCGCGCGATGCGCGCGACGGCTCGCTCCTGATCCACCAGGACGCGGACGTCTTCGCCGCGCTCGTGGCCGAAGGCAAGCGGCTCGTGCACCCGCTGCGCCCGGGCCGGCGCGCCTGGCTGCAGGTCGCGCGCGGCGAGGTCGAGCTCGATGGCCGCACGCTCGCGGAAGGCGACGGCGCGGCGCTCGTCGGCGAGCGAGAGCTCGAGATCCGCGGCCGCTCGGCGGAGCTCCTGCTCTTCGACCTGGCCGAGTAGCGGACTCGGACCTGTCAGAATGCCGCCTCGGAGGAGGCGGCATGAGCTACGAGCATCCGTCGGGCGAGCGTTTCGAGGGCAAAGTCGGGCGCACGGTCGCCGAGTCCACGCCGTGGTGGCCTGCGGCGCCGTTGCCGAAGGGCTCGCCCGACGTGGTGGTGGTGGTGCTCGACGACGCGGGCTTCTCGCACTTCGGCTGCTACGGCTCGACGATCGAGACGCCGAACATCGACCGCCTCGCGGCGAACGGGCTGCGCTTCACCAGCTTCCACACCACGGCGCTGTGCTCGCCCACGCGCGCGTGTCTGCTCACGGGCC
>Ga0335077_10003664_pt1 | contig 18638 bp, 13 predicted proteins | sample Lox_Sample_31_FD_207151 | JGI IMG/M metagenome (GOLD analysis project Ga0335077, IMG submission 207151) | Soil microbial communities from Loxahatchee National Wildlife Refuge, Florida, United States - Lox_Sample_3.1 | ecosystem: Environmental > Terrestrial > Soil > Wetlands | place: USA... | reverse complement strand
GCAGCAGCACCTCGCCCGCGCCGGGCTGCGGGACTGGAAGATCTTCCAGCGCCAGCGTGCGGGCAGGCTGGCGCAGAATCGCTGCGCGCACTTATTGCTCCTTGTTCACGATCAGCTTCAGCTCCAGCACTTTCTTTTCGCCGGAATGCACTTCGATTGTCTCTCCCAGGACCTCGTACGGGCGAAGGAACTCGGGGTCGTAGATCACCGCGTTGGTATCCACCTTGTCCCAGGCGAACAGTTTGTAGCTGCCGGGCGCGATGCCGCGGATGGTGAAGTGTCCCGCGGCATCGGTTGTGATCGACTTGTGGAACGGGCGCGAGCGGTGCGAGCCCGTGGGCACGAGCGTGACCGTCGCCGAATCGGCAAGCTCGGATCTCTCCGTCTTGCGCAGAGGCTCGCCGGTCACGGCGTTGAAGACGCGCCCTTCCAGCCGCGCCTTATCGGGATCCTGTGGAACGGGCTGCTGAGTTTGCGCAAGCAGCAGCCCGCCCACCAGGAGCAGGCTCGCCGGACCCACGTCAGTTCGCGCTGGGTGCGGCCGGGTTTCCGGCGTTCCGGACGTACTTGTTCAGCCAGGCCGATTTTTCCCAGAGCACGTGCTCGATCGTCTCCTTGCCGCGATAGCCGTGGGCCTCGAAGGGCAGGAACACCAGCCGCACCACGCCGCCGTTGCCGCGGACCGCCTGGTACATGCGGTCGCTCTGGATGGGGAAGGTGCCGTCGTTGTCGTCGGCCTCGCCGTGGATCAGGAGCATCGGCGTCTTGATCTTGTCCGCGTACATGAACGGCGACATCTTCAGGTAGACGTCCGGAGCCTGCCACAGCGTGCGGCGCTCGCTCTGGAAACCGAACGGCGTCAGGGTGCGATTGTGGGCGCCGCTCTCGGCGATGCCGGCTTTGAACAGATCGCAGTGCGCCAGCAGGTTGGCGGTCATAAAGCCGCCGTAGCTGTGACCGCCGACGCCCACGCGACTCGGGTCGGTCACCCCCATCTCCGCGGCCTTGTCTATAGCCGCCTTCGCATCGGCCACGATCTGCTCGATGTACGTGTTGTTCACCACGTCCGGGTTCTCGCCGACTACCGGCATGGCGGCATTATCCAGCACGGCGAAGCCGTCCAGCACGTGGAAGATCTGCGAGTACCCGGTGACCTCGGTGAATCGCTTCGACGATCCCGAGACCTGCCCCGCGGTATCGGCATCGTTGAACTCGCGCGGATAAGCCCACACGAGGGTTGGCAAGCGCGTGCCGGGCTTGTAATCCGGCGGCAGGTAAAGTTCGAAGCTCAAGGGCACTCCATCGGGGCGCTTGTAGGTGACGAGCTGCTTGGTCACCTTGCGGAAGACCGGCTGCGGATCGGGATAGTGCGTGATGGGCGTCACCTGCCCCGAAGGCGTGCGCACGAAATAGTTTGGCGGCTCGCTCGGGCTTTCGCGCCGCGTGATGAACCTGTCGCCGCGCGCGTCCAGCAGCACATCCACGACCTCGTAGTGATCGTCGTCGCAGCGGAAGAGATGCTCGGTCTTGCCGCTGGCTATGTCGTAGCGATCCAGGAAGGGATGATCGCCCTTCGGGCTGGCACCCGGGCCAGTGAGGAAAATATTGCTGCCATCCTGAATGATCACGCGCCCGCCCGTGGGCAGCACCTTGGTCAACGGGGCGCCTGGATCGCGATAGCGGTCCTGCTGGTTGCGGCTCCAGATCAGCTTGGCCGGTTGGCCCGGATCGTCGAGCTCGATCATGAAGGTGCGTACCGTGCGTGTCATGCGCTCCGAATCCTCGGTAAGGGCGGTACCGCCCTTCTCGAAGAACTGGATTCCGCTGAAGCGTTGCTGCGACTTGTAGACTTCGGCCGGATCTCCGGCGAAGGGCGCCTTGAGCGCCATCAAACGGTCGCGGAACGGAGCGCGGTTCTTCAGGTCGCCGCCATCGAGCGCTTCTACCCACACGAGGGTTGCCGGCTGGTTGGGACGCCACTGGATGTTGCGCGGTCCGGTCTGCACGCCATTGATCGGCACGCGGTCGGCCAGCGGGATGCTGGCGATGTGGCGCACGACCTTGCCGGTCCGGTCCCACACCTCGATCTCCTTGGGGAACTCGCGCGCGGCGTGGAGATAGGAGAAAGGCTTGTGAATCGCGGTCACCAGGAGGTTCTTGCCGTCCGGCGAAATGCGCACGGCATCGATGATGCCCGCCTTGCCGACCGGCGTAGTTTTGCCAGTCGCGACGTCGATTAGCGCAAGCTGCGAGGTCGCGTAGTATTCGAACAGGTCTTCATCGTGCGGGTTTTGGAGCATGTCCTCGTGGGTCACCACGGGCTGTGCGCCGCCGAGGCTTTCCTGCACGTGCGGACCGGGCGGCACCACCGGGTCGGCGGGCGGAGCGCCGCGGTTCGGCTTTACCATCTCCACCAGCAGGGTCTTGCCGTCGGGCATCCACTGCACGTCCGAAGGACCCGCTCCGAATCCGCCGCGGCCTCCGCCGCCCGCGAATCCGCCGCCGGCCATCACGGTGTTTACGCGGACGCCCTCGATTTTGCGCGCCTTGCCGCTGGTATCGCCCACCCACAGCTCCACGCCGTTCGCGGTGGTGTTGGTGAAGGCGAAGCTCCTGGCATCCGGGCTCCAGTGGCCGAGGACCAGCTTCGGATTCGGCGGCAGGTCGATCTTAATCTCGGTGCCTTCGGGAATCTTGCGGAGCACCAGCGAGCTGTTGAACACGGTGTTGTGCAGGCCGTTCGTCCTGGGGTTGATGCGCATGCCGGCGATGCGCAGCATGGGCTGCGCCAGCTCCGCGATGGGCGGATAGCGCACGGGCTGTCCTTGTAAGGCGAACTCGTTCGTAGGGCTGAAGGTCAGGGTCGGGGGGGGGGGGGAATTGAGCGCATCCAGGATGGCTTTAGAGGGTTTCCGGTAAGGCTCGGCGGCTTGCAGGAGCAGAGCCATGAGCACGCAGAAAATCGAAGCTTTTGCTGCCGTTTTCATAGGGGTTAGGAAGATGTTATGGGACCGCCCGCGCGGATGTCAAATTGGCAAGCGGCATGCACTCTGAGCCGTGGAGGTACTGCGAATGCGCGCTCAACTCTCTGCACTGGCAATGCTTGCGATTTTTCATACGGGTGCAGGATGGTGCCAATCGGTGCCAATTTACCAGGTAACTGTCGTGGAGCGCACGGTGAAGGCGGTCAATTATCAATACCGCGGCGGGCCGACGCAGATCGACTTCGCCGGCACTGTGCTCATGCCCCAGGCGAAAGGCCAGGCTATCGTCGAATCGAAAAAAGGGCGCACCGCGATCGACGTCAAGTTCTCGCGCGTCGAGGCCCCTGGCCGATTCGGCCCCGAGTACCTTACCTACGTGCTGTGGGCCATTACCCCGGAAGGCCACGCCAAGAACCTCGGTGAGGTGCTTGCCAATTCGGGCGATAATGCACACCTCACCGTCACAACCGACCTGCAGGCGTTTGGCATGATCGTGACCGCGGAGCCGTACTCGGCGGTCCGCCAGCCCAGCGATGTCGTCGTGATGGAGAATGTAGTCCGGCCGGATACCATCGGCCGCATTGAGCCCATTCAAGCCAAGTACGAGCTGTTGCCCCGCGGCAGCTACACCTATACACGGCCCGAGGGAGCGCCCGCGGAAGGTCCGAAGGTATCCATGGACCGCTACGAATCGCTGGTCGAGATCTACCAGGCGCAGAACGCGATCCAGATCGCCCGCTCCCAGGGCGCCGACAAATACGCCGCCGACACCTTGTCCAAGGCCGAGAACCTCTTGAGCCAGGCCCGTGAAATGGAGCAACACCGGGCCGGGCGCAGCTCCGTGGTCACGCTAGCGCGCCAGGCAGCCCAGACCGCGGAAGACGCGCGCATGATCGCACGACAGGGCGCCCGCGACGCCGAACTGGCGCAGACGCGGGAAGCGCTTGCCCAGGAGAAGCTGCGCCGCGAGGCCGCCGAGCACACCGCGCGCGAGGCTCAGATACAAGCTTCCGAGCAGCGAGCCGACCTGGCCCAGGAACGCGCGCAGCGGGAACAGGCTGAGGCCGCCGCTGCCGCCCCCAATACACCGGTACCCGAGCCGCCACCGCCTCCGGTCCGGCCCGTCGAACGTGCAGACCGGCAGATCGATGCCCGCAAGACCGAGAACCGCGCTCAGCTCCTTCAGCGCATGAACACCTATTTCACTACGAAAGACACGCCGCGCGGGCTCATGATCACGCTTCAAGACCGCGATTTCCGGGGGCCTGCTATCGATCCCGCCATTTCCGCGCGCCTCGCGAACCTGGCGTCCATGCTCGCCGGCCAGCCCGGACTTCGCATCGAAGTAGATGGGCATGGGGAGCAGTACGCCACCGAGCGCGCCGGCCAGGTGCGGGACACAATGCTACAGGCAGGGCTGTCCTCCTCGGTGGTCACGGCGCAGAGCTTCGGCACCAGCCGGCCTCTGGTGTCCAATACGACTGCCGCCAACCGCGAGGAGAACCGCCGCGTGGAGATCGTGGTGTCCGGCGATCCGATCGGCAGCCTGGCGACCTGGGACCGCACGTATCCGATCCATTAGCAGGCAATGCCGCAGCCGTCCGGCGATGCGGTTCGTGCGCGGTTGACATCTTCCAGTGCCATATATATCATTCCGACATATGGACTGGACCGCTTACGTGCGGGCTCACCTTCCGCCGCTTCATGTCAGGCCCGAGCGCGAAGCGGAGATCGTGGCCGAACTGGCTCAGCAACTCGAGCAGGCTTACGATGAGGCGTTGACCGGGGGTGCTTCGGAAGTCGAGGCCTGTGCCCGGGCCAGCGCGGCAGTCGGGAACTGGGACGGCCTGTCGCGCGGCATCGAGGCCCAGCCTCGCCACGCTTCCGGGCTCTTGGGGGCCGCGGGCGACGTGCGCTACGCGCTCCGCTTTCTGCGACGAAATCCGGCCTTCACCGCCCTTGCCGCGGCTACGCTTGCCTTCGGAATCGGGGGCAATACCGCGGTTTTCACGCTTGCCGACTCGCTGCTCCTGCATGCCCTCCCCTATCGCGCGCCCCGCGAGCTGATTGCCATCGAGACTCGAAAGACCAGCCAGCCCGAGATCGAGCCGTGGACTTCGGCTCCCGACTTCTTCGATTTCCACGATCGCGCGGTCTCGTATTCCGAACTCGCCGCCGTAAGCCCGGTGTGGAGCGTGGTGCTCACGGGCCGCGGTCCGGCGGAGCAGCTCGACGCGCTCTTCGTTTCCGCGGCGTTCTTCCCCATGCTGGGCGTGGAAGCGGCCCTGGGCCGGACGTTCGCGCCCGGAGAAGATCCGCGGACCGGCGGGTCGAACGTGGTGGTGCTTTCGCACCGCTACTGGCAGCGGCGATTCTCCGGCAGGCGTGATACTCCCGGCCGGACCCTCGTGCTCGACAGCCGCCCCTATACCGTCATCGGTGTGCTGCCGGAGAGCTTTCGATGGGCGGGCGAGCCCATGGCGGGCAGAAACGGGTCCATCGACGTCTGGTTTCCCCTAGCCGCGAATCAGCTGGCCGGGAGCGCGCGCAGCGTGCGGTACCTCAAGGTCGCGGGCCGGCTGAGGCCCGGAGTGAGCGAAGCGCAGGCCAATGAGGAGGCGCGGCGCATCGGAGCGCGGCTCGCGGTCGAGTATCCGGCATCCAACCGCGGCTTCGATTGGGACGCGCGCTTTCTGGAAACCCTCGTCACCGGCCGCGTTCGCACCAGCGTGCTTCTTCTTGCGGGCGCGGTCGGGTTCGTGCTCCTGATGACGTGCGCCAATGCCGCCAACCTGATGCTAGCGCGCGCGGCGTCCCGCAGACAGGAGATCGCGGTGCGGGTCGCGCTCGGCGCCTCTCGCGTCCGGCTGGTGCGTCAGTTGCTGATGGAGGGCTTGGCGATCGCCGGCGTAGGCGCGGCCGCCGGCGTTCCCCTGGCCCTAGCCGCGCTCCGGTTCTTCGCGCTGGCAGGACCCGCGAGTCTGATCGAGGGCCGCGCGTTGACGCTGAACGGCCGCGCGCTCGCAGTCACCGCCGCCGCGGCGCTCCTGTGCGCCGTGCTCGCCGGATTGCCGCCCGCGATCCGTCTCACCGGCCCGGATACAAGCAATGCGCTGCGCGAGAGCGGCCGCGGACTGGTGGCGGGCCATCGGCGTCTCCGCGGCGCGCTCGTTGCGGGACAGATCGCAGCTGCGCTCGTGCTCCTGGTCGGCGCCGGATTGCTGGTCCGCAGCTTTCGCAATCTGCTCGATGTGCCTTCCGGAATCGTTGCGCGCGGGGCGATCGCGCTGCAAACGCAACTTCCCGCCGCCGCCCGTACTCCGGATCAGCGCAGAGAGTTCTGGGACCGGATGAGGGCGCGCATCGAATCCAGACCGGGTGTAACGGGCGTGGCTGCGGTGAGCCGGCTGCCGTTCGGCGGGGAGCACCTCGGCTGGTGGGTCTTCGCCGAGGGAAGGAGCGAATCCGGCGAACCCGGAATGGAGGCCGAGTACCGCGTCTGTACGGAGAATTATTTCGCGGTGATGGGCATTCCCCTGATCGCCGGGCGCCGGTTCGATGCCCGCGACGATGCCAACCCAGCATCCGTAGCAATCGTTAACCAAACCCTTGCGCGCCGCCTGTGGCCGGGTCTCGACCCGATTGGGAAGCGGATCCGGCTGGGCGCAAATTCGGAAAACGGTCCATGGATCACCGTGATCGGCGTCGTGGGAGACGTGCATCATTTCGGTCTCGAGGCTCCGCCGCGGTCCGAGCTCTATAGAACCTATACGGTGAATCCCCTGAGCGCGCCCGCGGTCGTGGTACGGACCGCCATCGATCCGTCTTCGCTGATCGCCGACGCGTCCGGCGCACTTCGCGGGCTTGACCCGGACCTGGCGGTCTACGGCGAGACGTTGATGGACCGTCTGGTCGAGCGTTCCACCGGGCAGCGGCGGTTCGTGATGCTGCTGTTGGGCGGCTTCGCCCTTGCGGCGCTGCTGGTAGCGGGGGTGGGCATTTACGGCATCGTGTCGCAGACCGTCGCGCAGCGGATGGGCGAGATCGGATTGCGCGTGGCGCTGGGGGCCACGCCGGCCGCAGTCACGCGCATGGTTTTCCTGGAAGGCTTGCGGCTTATGGGCGCCGGAATTGTCGCCGGCACCGCGCTCGCTTCGGGCCTTACGCGGCTCATGCGCGGCATGCTCTTTGGCGCCGGGCCGTTCGATGCCGCCGCCTGGCTTGCTGCTGCTGCGACGTTGATTCTTTTCGGCTTTGCGGCCTGCTACGTGCCAGCCCGCCGTGCCACGCGTGTCGACCCGATACGAGCCATTCAGAGCTAAGTAGAACACTACCTTCTCGGGTTTACTTCGGTTATGAACTGATACCTATTTGGTACGTGCCGCTTACTACCCCCACTGTTACTATCGCTATCCTTCGTGCATACTGAACCACAAATGACCTTCGGTCAAATGCAGTGCGAGGAGAAGGTGATGAGCACGAAGCTCCTAGTTCATAGTGACGATGCCTTCCTGGTCCGGGGACTGGAATCAATTCTCGGCCGGAATGGCGGGTTTTCCATCCTCCGCTCGTGCGGTTCAGTGACCGCACTCTGGGAGGCAATCACTGTCAGGGCACCTGACGTAGTGCTGCTGGAGCTGCATCCAGACGTCACGTTCGATTTTCTTAGCCGGCTGAAGCGGAACACATCCTGCAAGCTCGTGCTATGGGTGGACGCCATTTCCCCCGAGCTTGCATTTCAAGCCATGGCCGTGGGCGTTCGCGGGATTCTTCGCAAGTCGCTCTCTCCGAAACTCCAACTGGAGTGTCTGCGCAAGGTTTCGGCGGGTGAGGTGTGGTTTGAGAAGGTCCTTGTCGATGCCGCTCGGGCGGCCAACCTGGCCGCGCTTACCCCTCGCGAGCGGCAGGTACTGCGGCTGCTTGCCCAGGGTCTGAAGAACAGCGAGATCGCGATTCGTCTGGCCGTTTCCGAGGGAACGGTCAAAGCACACTTAACCGGGCTGTTTCAGAAAGTCGGCGCGAAAGACCGTTTCGAGCTGGCCCTGTTCGGCCTGAAGAACTCGGTCGGCGGCCAATGGACCGCGGGCCAAATCGAACAACACACCTGCGCGGTCTCATAGGACCGCCCACGGGTTGGAGGAGGAGGATTCCATGGAACATCATTTCGCTCTACTCTCGGTAATCTTCATGATGGGATTCGTGCTGGTATTCGACAGGGTCCATCAGGACCGCTCCGATTCCCGCTTCTGCGCCTTCAATCTGATGGGCGCCCAGGAAGTGGACCAGATCCGCCAGATCCTGGCCGCGTGCCAGGACTTCTGATCGCGCTTGGGGCGGGCACTCCGGCCTGCCTTGCTTTAGAATATTGCCTTAGCAGGCCCGATACTCCTAATATTGGAGCAGGGCACTGCTATGCATCGGACCATTTCGTTTACGCTGAATAACCGGCCGACGCGTGTCGAAGTCGACGATCAGCGCATGATTCTCTGGGTGTTGCGTTCCGACCTCGCCCTCACCGGCACAAAATTCGGTTGCGGCGAAGGCCTGTGCGGCGCCTGCACCGTACTGGTGGACGGCCGCGCCGTACGATCCTGCTCCACCCCAGTCGGCGATATCGCGGGCAAACACGTCCTGACCATCGAAGGCTTGCAACAGGGCGATCGCCTTCATCCCATCCAGGAAGCATTCGTCAAACATCATGCTTTCCAGTGCGGCTACTGCACCTCCGGCATGGTGCTCGCCGCGCACGCCCTGTTGAGCGCTTCCAAATCGCCCACCCGCGACGAAATCGCGCACCACCTCGAGGACAACCTCTGCCGGTGCGGCGCCCACAAACGCATCCTCGACGCTGTCGAGGATGCCGCGGCCAACGGGAAGGGAGGCGCCGAATGACGGCCAGAATCTCCCGCCGCGAATTCGGGGCCATAACCGGTTCCGGGCTGTTCGTGTTCATCTCCGCCCCGGCCGTCCGCGCCTACCAGGAGCCCGAACGGCTGCCTGTCCGTCAAGGCTACCCCTCCGATCTCAACGCATACCTGCGTATCGCACCCGATGGCGCGGTGACCTGTTTCGTGGGCAAAGTTGAGCTCGGCCAGGGTGCCATGACGTCGCTGGCGCAGATGCTCGCCGAGGAAATCGGCGTTGGGTTCGATTTGGTAAAGATGGTCATGGGCGATACCGGACAGTGCCCTTACGACATGGGCACCTTCGGCTCGATGTGCACGCCGGTCTTTGGTCCGGTGCTCCGCAAGGCCGGCGCCGAAGCGCGCGCCACGCTGCTGGCCATGGCCGCCGCCCGGCTTCAGGCGCCCGTCGAGAGCCTTCAGGTCATGGACGGCGTGGTCACCGATCCGGCGCAGAAGAAGAGCGTGAGCTATGCCTCGCTGGTAGAAGGGCGCCGCATCGAAAAGCGCGTCGACCAGGCTCCGCTGCGCACTGCGGCGCAATTCGCAGTGATTGGCAAATCCCCGCAACGCAAGGATGCCGTCGATAAAGTAACCGGCAAAGCCCGGTACGCGGGCGACATCGTCCGCCCCGGCATGCTCTGCGCACGCATCGTCCGCCCGCCGGCTCACGGCGCGCGGCTGAAGAACGCTGATACGTCCGCCGCCGAAAAGCTGCCCGGCGTACGAGTGATTCGCGACGGCGGTCTGGTCGCGGTGCTGCATCAGCGGCGAGACGTCGCCGACCGCGCGCTGAGCCTGGTAAAGGCGGAGTTCGAGCCGGCGGCCGACGGTCCAAATGAGCGCACCATTTTCGAACACCTGTTGCTCCACGGTCCACAGCCCCGCGTGGTGGCGGAATCAGGCAGCCTCGCCGAAGGGGAGAAACTCGCGCAGAGCGTGGTCGAGCAGAATTATCGGAACGCCTACGTGTCTCACGCGCCGATGGAGACCCACTCCGCAGTGGCCGAAATGGCGGGCGACGAGGTCACCGTCTGGGCCAGCACGCAGGCGCCGTTTTCGGTGCGTCCGGCCGTGGCGCAAGCGCTAGGCCTGAAGCCTGAGAAGGTCCGAATCGTCACCCCCTACGTCGGCGGCGGATTCGGCGGCAAGAGCGGCGCTCCGCAGGCGGTCGAAGCCGCGCGTCTTGCCAGGCTCGCCGGGGTGCCCGTGCAGGTTGTCTGGGACCGCGCCGAGGAATTCTTCTTCGATACATTCCGACCTGCCGCGGCCATCCGGATCCGCAGCGGGCTCACTTCCGCCGGCAGAATCGCCTTCTGGGACATGCAGGTGGTTGGCGCCGGCGAGCGCGAGGCCAAGACCTTCTACGACGTTCCCCATCAACGGACTACTTCCGCGGGCGGCTGGCAGGGCGGCAATCCTCCCGGAATGCACCCCTTCGCGGTAGGTCCCTGGCGCGCGCCCTCGGTCAACTCCAACACCTTCGCGCGCGAATCTCACATGGACATGCTTGCCGCCGCGGCCGGCGTGGATCCGTTCGAGTTCCGCATGCGCCATCTCACCGACCCGCGCCTGCGCCGGGTGATGGAAACGGTGCTCCGGCAATCCGGTTGGAAGCCGGCCAAGGCGCCTAGCGGGCGCGGCATCGGGATGGTGCTCGGGGTCTACTCGAACGCGTGCGTGGCCACGGTGGCCGAAGTGGACGTTGACCGGAAGACCGGAGCGATCCGCGCGAAGCGCGTGGTCACCGCCGTCGATGCCGGCCTGATCGTTAATCCCGATGGGGCGCTCCAGCAGGTCGAGGGCTCGATCACGATGGGATTGGGCCAGGCGCTCGCCGAGGAGGTGCGCTTCCGCAACGGCGCCGTGCTCAACCGCAACTTCGACGATTATCCGCTCCCCCGCTTCTCCTGGCTTCCGAGAATCGACGTGGTGCTGGTCGATAACCGGGAGATGCCCGCGCTGGGTCTGGGCGAGCCGCCCATCGTGACTATCGCGCCAGTGATCGCCAACGCAGTGTTCGACGCCACCGGCAAGCGCATCCCGAAGCTTCCCCTGGGGCAGGTCTAGCGTCTGCCCCAGGACGCGCCCTGCCGGGCTATTGCGAATCCGTCTTTGTCAGGCTGACACCGCCGTTCCCGGTGGTGATGTGGATCAGCGGACCGCCGGCGCCAATGTTGAAATCCACCTTCCGTGGCCGCGTGTTCGCGCTTTCCATCGCGACTGGAAAATCCGAGTGAATGTTGCCCATCCCGGTTTCCGCCTGTACGTGCGCCGAGTAAGAAGATGGCATCGCGACCTTCACGCCTCCATTACGGGTGGTGAGGTCCAATTGCCGTCCGTCATAGATAGTGCCGGTGAGTTCCACCTGGATTCCCCCATTCACGGTAGCTCCGGTGACGTCGCCGGCGACCCGCTTCAGGTTTACGCCTCCGTTATTGGCGTCGAACCGGATCTGGCCGCGGACGTCCGAGATCGTGATGCCCCCGTTATGGGTCTTCAGCGTCAGATCGGTCATTTGGGGCACAAAGATCTCGTAACTGACGCTCCACCAGGTGTTGTTAGCGGACTCCGGCCCCGTAGCGCGCACCTGGCCGCCCGAGGTGTCGATCATGACCTGGCTGGCCATCATGGATGCGGCGGCTTCGGTGTCGCCGGATGCCTCCACGCGCGCCCGCACCAGGACGTCGCCGCGCAGCCAGCCCTTCACGGTCGCCCCGCCGTTGCGGCCCGCATCGATATTAAGCCGGCCGATGCTGGCAACCGATTGTTCGCGGATATCGCAATGGCGCGCATGGTCGGAGTCGTACCCGCCGTTCTGGCAGGTCATTTGTTTTTCTGTGTTGTCCCGCATTTGCGCGAGCAGGGGAACGCTTCCCGTGGCAGCGGCCAATCCGATCCACGCCGCGCCCGTAAGTGCCAATCTCATCGAATCCTCCTTGTTGGACGCGAAAGGCGGTAGTCGGGCCGCGCCGTTCGCCGTCAGTGATGTTACCGTGGGACACGAGAAAGGTTACACGAAAAAAAACGCGGCAAGCGGGACAGCGCGCGTCAATCCGCCGCTTTTCGCGGCCAGCGAATCGACTCCCGTGGCACTGAATGCCTGGAACAGGTCCTGAGGCAGGTCGTGTCTGGCTTGAATGTAGGCGGGCGCGTTGTAGGAAATCCATGTCTTGCCGATCAGAAGGCAGATCGCGGACCAAACGCACCTGGTTCCACGTACAGTCCGGCATGTTTCACCAGATCTGGATGCTACGGAGCGGCAAGAGGTTCACCCGGCGGGGTGGTTTCCTCATAACGTCAGCATCTTCCAACCGAGAGCGAGCCCGTTGCTTACCAGGGCCCCCAGATCGAGCGCGCCGGTGTGGGCGGCCAGCATGCGTGCGAAAAGCTGCGGCCGCCCGGCCATGGCGCGGATCGTGCGCCTCCGCAGCCTGTGCCGCTGATCCAGGAGCAGCATGAGATCCGCCATCAAGGCTGGACGCCTGCCAATCCGCCGGTGCTCTTCCTGGTACCGCGCCAGGTCGCCGGCCACGAGCGCGGCCGCCAGGGCTTCCGCGTGCTGGAACAGCAGGCACAAACCTTCGCCCGTGATCGCATCCACGCTGCCGGATGCGTCGCCCAGCAGGGCCACGTTGCCTGTCCATACACGCTTCAGGCGCCGCGATGCCGTCACTCCGCCCAGCTCCGGCGTGGCCGCACGAACGTCCCGCAGGCGGCGCTGCATAGCCGGAAACCTCGGCAGGGCGTCTTGCAGGCGCAGGCGACGATCGCCGGAGATGAGCACCACGCAGATCTCGTCCTCTCCCATCGGCGTCACATAGAGCTGGCAGCCATCGGCCCAGTGGAGCTCCATAAAATCGCTCCACGGCGCCACGCGATAGTGCTGCCGGAAACCGAATCTGCGGGAGTTGCGAACGGAGGCGTCCAGCCCCGCCCAGCGTCTTACCGCCGAGTGGCCGCCATCTGCGCCCGCGATCCAGCGCGCGCGCACCGTCCGGTCTTCCACGCGAACCCCGTCGCTCGAGATCCCCTGCACGCGTGCGCCCCATGCCAGCCGCACGCCCGCTTCCGCCGCGCGATTCACCATCAGCCTGTGCAGAGCAGTGCGGCGCAGTCCGCGCCCGCAGCCCTGGGGGAAAGGTGCTTGCACGGTGATTTCGCCATCGCAGAAGCGGATGCCCCGAAACGGCCGGCCGCCCGCGCTCTCCAGGTCCAGCCCGAGAGACCGCGCAGCCGCCAGCCCGTCCGGCATCACACCTTCGCCGCAGGCTTTATCCACGGGCGGCAACCCGCAATCCGCCAGCGTGACCTCCATGCCGCGGCGGCGCGCGGCAATCGCGGCCGCGAGCCCCGCTGGGCCGCCGCCGATCACAAATACATCCGTACTCCGCGGAAGAGCAATCATCCGTCTACCGGCTTCAGGCGCGCCGCGCCACTTCGAGCGCTTCACTCCAGAATGCACCCGATTCGTGCGCCAGCGCCATCACGGCCCGTACAGCCCCTGACGAATTCACAAATCTGATGTGCGCTGATGAAGCAGCGGAGGCGAAAGGGCTGGCCAGAATCACCATGTACGCCGTTCCCAAAGCCGCGCGCTGCAATCTGTGAGCTTTTACCCGACGCTGAAAAAAACAAGGGTTTGCCGACTAATGAGCAATTTGTGGCGGCGCTTTGCCACATCGTCGCGGAGGCTTCCGTTCTGCGCTGCCTCCCCCAATTGCATGGCCCTTCAGAACACGATATCTTCCCCTATCATGACTAGGATTCCGGGATGCCTTCTCTTGTGCGCTATGGCCGCGCTCGCCCAGCCGCCCTATTTCACTTCCATTAAGCCCGCGACGGCAGACCAGGAGATATCCATCAACCAGGGCTCCGCCGCCCTCTGGCAGAGCCTCAAGAAACTTCACACCCGCGCCAGCCTCATCATGGTAACCGCGCACCCAGACGACGAGGATGGCGGCATGCTCGCCTACGAATCCCGCGGACGCGGCACGCGCGCCGCCCTGCTGACTCTCAACCGTGGCGAGGGCGGCGCCAACGTCATGTCGCCCGATTATTTCGACGCGCTTGGCCTGGTACGCACCATGGAACTGCTCAGCGCCGGCCGCTACTACGGTGTCGACCAGTACTGGACCCGCGTAGTGGATTACGGTTTCTCGAAGACCAAGGCCGAGTCTATTTCCCGCTGGACCCACGACCGCGTCCTGGCGGACGTGGTCCGCGTCTTCCGCATGGTTCGCCCGCTGGTGGTCACCTCGGTCTTTGTCGGTGGCCCCAGCGACGGACACGGCAATCACCAGACAGCCGGCGCCATGGCCCAGGAGGCATTCAAAGCCGCCGGCGACCCCAACGCGTTTCCCGAGCAGATTCGCGCCGGTTTGCGCCCGTGGGCCCCGGTCAAGGACTATGCTCGCGCTCCCGGCGGGCGCCGCGGCGGCGGAGGAGACACGTCGTTGGTCAACGTGACCGTCCCGCAGGGCGACTACGACCCTGTGCTGGGCCGTTCCTACGTACAGATCTCGCGCGAAGGCCTCGGGTTCCAGAAGACCCAGAACGGCGGCCCGACTATTCCGCGCGCCGGCCAGATGAGCAGCGTTTACCACCGTTACGCTTCCAATATCCGTGCCGCCGACAAGGAGGACACCTTCTTCGACGGCATCGACATCTCCCTCATGGGGATCGCCACCCTCGCGCGCGATGGCGATGCCGCCTTCTTGCGCAACGCTCTCGGCGCCATTAACGCCGACGTCGAGGTCGCCATGGCCAAATTCTCCGCCACCCACCCCGAAGACTCCGCGCCGCCGCTCGCCGCTGGCCTCAAAGCCACGATGCTGTTAGTCGACGCCGTCGAAAAGAGCGGCCTCTCCGCGGAATCCAAATACGATATCCGTCACGAACTGGCCATCAAGCACGCGCAATTCAACGACGCGCTTGCCGAGGCCTTGGGGCTCTCCGTTTCTGCGACTGTCGCCCCACTCGAAGAGCCTGATCCCCGCATGGCCGCCTTTATGGGCGATTCCGAAACCATGCGCGTCGCTATTCCCGGCCAGACCTTTGGCGTGCGCGTCCACGCGGTCAGCCAGGGGCCTGCGAGCGTCAAGCTCGAGCGGCTGGCGATCGAGCCCGATCGCCAGCGTCAACCCTGGCGCATCGCCGGGCAGGGTACGGCGCCCGCCGGCGATCTGGCGGCGAACAAACCGGTTGAGGCCCGATTCTCAGTGACCGTGCCCGACGATGCCTCGTTCACTCGTCCCTACTTCTCGCGACCCGATATCGAACAGTCCTACTACGACATTCAGGACGAGCGCTTCCTCAACGATCCGCTGCCGCCCTACCCGCTCGCCGGATGGGCCAGATTCAGTTATCAGGGCGCACCAATCCTCGTCGGACAATACGTGCAGACCATGCACCGCCTCACCGGACTCGGCAGCGTCTACGAGCCGCTGGTCGTTGGGCCGGCCATTGGCGTGGCCATCTCGCCACGAGCCGGCATCGTTCCGCTCGATGCCCGGTCCTTCCCGGTGACCGTCGTCGTCCACAGCAACGTGAAAGGCCCCGCCAAAGGCGATGTGCGCCTCGAAGTTCCTCCCGGGTGGACCGTCGCGCCGAAAGCCGCGGTCTTTTCTACCGCGGCCGACGGCGAGGACCAGTCCGCCACCTTCGCCGTCACTCCCGTTAACCTCGGCGAGCGCACTTATCAGATCACCGCCGTCGCCGGCTACAACGGCCGGCAGTATCGCGAGGGTTACGACGTCACCGGTTATGCCGGCGTGCGCCCCTACTTCCTCTATCGTGCATCCACTTACAAAACCACTGGTGTCGACGTCAAGGTCGCGCCGGGCCTCAAGATCGGTTACATCATGGGTACGGGTGACGAGGTGCCCGCTTCGCTCGAGCACCTGGGCATCCACGTCACCAGCCTCGCACCGTCAGACATCACGGGCGGCGACCTGAGCAAGTACGACGCCATCGTGCTCGGCGTGCGCACCTACGCCGCGCGCGAGGACCTGCAGGCTTCCACCAATCGCCTACTGGATTACGTCAAGAACGGCGGTGTGGTCATCGTCCAATACAACACACCGGAGTACGACCACAATTATGGGCCATATCCGTATTCGATGGGCCGCAACCCGGAAGAGGTCACGGATGAGGAGTCCAAGGTCAACATCCTGAACCCGGCGCACCCGGTCTTCAATTGGCCCAACAAGATTACCGAAAAAGACTTCGCCGGCTGGGTGGAGGAGCGCGGCTCGAAGTGGATGCGCACCTGGGACCCGCAATACGAGGCCCTGCTCGAGACCCACGACGAAGGCCAGGAACCGCAGAAAGGCGGCTTCCTGTATGCGAAGTACGGCAAAGGCATCTACATCTACAACGCCTACGCCTTCTATCGCGAACTGCCGGAGGGTGTGCCAGGGGCGTATCGCATCTTTGCGAATATGCTGAGTCTGCCCAAGAATCCAGGCAGGTAGCGCGGCGGCGCGGTTCCAGGCTTCTGGCCTATCGCACCTTCTCCCAGAAAATGTCACCTTCCCCGACTTCCACGTGCCGCGAATAGAGCTTCGGCAGTCCCACATCGTCGATCCAGTTGTCCTGCTTCCACGCTTCGTTCGCCCAAGTCTCGACCAAGCCATAATAGCCCGAGCGGATTTGCCGCTCGACCTCGGCCTTCGAGACGAGGTGCATCTGCTTCATAGTGGCCGGGTCGAGATCCAGTTTGTGCGAATCGCTCAGCTCGAATCCCCGCGGAATCGGATACCGCAACAGAAAGTAGATCGCGTCGTCAGCGAGAACCGGTCCCGAAGGACGAATCTCGCGGATCTTCCGGGCGATCGCCTCCGCATCCTGCCACGACTCGTAATCGCGCCGCTCGTACAGCGCTTTCCCGAGCGCCAGAAAGACAATCAGGCACGGAACCACAACGGGCCAACCCGGCGGCGCTGAGGCCGCGAGCTTTACCGCAGCCGCATACATTGCCGCGCACGCCAGAATCGAGAGGAATGGCACCGCGAACATGTAATATTGCGGGAAATTCGGGTGACCGTTCGCGATGAAGACGATTTCCGCGCCCGCCAGCCAGGCGCACAACGAGAACTCGGACCGCGCCGCCCGGTCCCATGGAGCCTTTCGGGCGAACAGCAACCCGGCCACGGCGAGCAGTCCGAGAACCAGTGCCTGCGACGAATCGAGCGGCGAGAGCATCACGCCGGCATCGTGAGCAATCGCGCCCGGCCAATCCACCAGCCGGTAACGCCCCTGGTACTCGATGACGCTGAAGATCGTCTGCCGCGGCCCGTGCGCAAACAGCCACAGCAAAGGAGTACACGCCACGGCACCGCACGCCACAAACGCTGCGGCCTTGCGACCCTTCGATCCGGCGCGGTTGCAGACGACTATCCAAATCAGCAGCACGATCGGGACCGGAGCGGTGAGCAGCGACGAATTTGCCGCTGCCGATGCCAGCAGTCCTGCTGCGCCCGCGAAAAGGATCCGATCGTCTTCCCGCGCCCGCACCGCTGCGCGAAACGCCGCCACGATGCAAAAGAGGCCGATTCCGTACGCCTGGCCTACCGGGCCGCAGACGAAGACCTTGGAATTCAAACCGAACAGGAACACCGCCGCGATGGCGAGCGGCAGCCGCCATTCGGGAACCGGAAAACGCCGCCGGATATAGCCCGCCGTCAGCACTACCGCCAATGCTGTGAGGAGCGCCGCAGCCACGTGCGCCGTGCGCCATGTATCGCCAAAAATGCTCATCCAGGCTGCATTCCAATATGCGTTCAACGGCGACTGTGGAAAACAGAAATCGAGGTAAGGTCGCTTGCCATGGAGGATCGATTGCGCAGCTACCAGGTGATAGCCTTCATCTGCCGTGAACGATTGCGTTTGCGATTCGATCAGCAACCCGGCCGTCAGCAGCAGGAGACACGCCGCCAGCCACCGCTCTTTTGCCACGTCCGGTTTCTGCATTCGGATTCCAATGTAACAGGCATGGCATTTTCCGGGCCTGCACGCCCGTTCCGGCCCGAAAATGGTTCAAGATGAACTGATTTTAATGACGATTTAAGCGACAGTTCATGTGCCGTGGGTGATGATGGGTCGGACAGCAAAAAATCCGTCAATCTCAAGGAGAAAAGCCGCAATGAAGAAACTGATAGTCCTTATGGTCGGCCTCGGCCTGGCATTCACCACGATCGCCACCTCTTTCGCCCAAGACACCAAGAAGGAAGAGAGCACCAAGAAGAAGGGTGGGAAGAAGGGCGGAAAGAAGAAGGAAGACACCGAGAAGAAGGGCGGCCGTTAAGCAGCTTCAGGTGGTTTCGCGGGGGATCCGCGCAGCGTCGCAAGACCTGCGCGGCCCCTTATGTCAAATACCCTAGCCCCGCTCCGTCGGCCCCGATCATCGCGTCCAGCACCCGCACCGCTACCTCCCACTGGCCTACGATCGGGCACTCCATCAGCGCCAACTTCGCCATGCGGGCCGAACCCGCCAGCGACGCACGGATCAGCGCCCGTTCGTACTCCTTCACGCTGAGCACCAATCCCCGCACACCTTCCGGCAAACATCCGACGCGCCCAGGACGGGCGCCGCTGCAATCGATGACGCACGGCACCTCCACCACGTCGTCGTCCTCCAGCCCGTCGATTGCTCCGCGGTTCGGCACGTTCAACACCAAGTCGCGCGCCCCATCGCGTGCCAGCCCAGTCATCACATCCAGCGCGATCCGGTGATATCCCGTCGCGGTCT
>Ga0335077_10003662_pt1 | contig 18643 bp, 15 predicted proteins | sample Lox_Sample_31_FD_207151 | JGI IMG/M metagenome (GOLD analysis project Ga0335077, IMG submission 207151) | Soil microbial communities from Loxahatchee National Wildlife Refuge, Florida, United States - Lox_Sample_3.1 | ecosystem: Environmental > Terrestrial > Soil > Wetlands | place: USA... | reverse complement strand
TGCCCCAACATAGCCGTGAGTCCTGACAATGACGAGGTCTGGATCACGTTGAAAGATGTAGGCAAAGTGCAGGTTTTTAGCGCAAAGCCGCCGTTTGAGCAGAAGGCGTTACTGGAGACCGGGCCAATCACGAACCATGTGAACTTCGTGAACAACCGCAATGGCAAATTCGCGTATGTCAGCATCGGGGGAACAAACGAGGTGAAAGTATTTCGAAGAGGTGTAAATCCTGAGCTGGCGGCAACCATTCCGGTCGGGAGCCTTCCCCACGGGATTTGGCCCTCGGGCGATGGCTCCAGGGTGTATGTGGCGCTGGAAAATGACGGAATGGTCGCCGTCATTGACACCGAGACTAACAAAGTGATCGCCAACATTCCGATCGGCGAGACGAGCCAGGCCCTTGTCTACGTCCCGAATGCGGTTCCGAATGGATCAGGAACAGACAACCTGGTTCCACTCGGCGAAGCGGGGAATACCACGCGCCTGCGCCTTTCAGGAGAAGGAACATCATCGCCAGGTGCAGAAGCTTCCGTTGCTGTAAATTCTCTCGGCCTGCTGGACCTGATTCAGATCGCCGCGCGAGGCCTGAGTCCAAGAAGCCAGTACGAGGTGTACGTTGCCGAATCTGATCATGCGCCGTTTGGAAAGCTGGAACCACTGGCGGTTCTGAAGACGAATCCGGATGGGGCGGGAATTGTCCAAGCTGCGGGACCATTGAAGAGCCTGGCTGCCAGCTCAGGAAGCACAGCGGGCACACCGTCGGAAAGATTTCTCATCGTCACCGAACTGAATGACCCGTCACGGGTAGTTCTGAAAGAAGTTGTCGAATCCGAGGCGGTTAGCAAGCACTAATGGAGGAGAATGCCATACGGCCAATGGTCCAGCCAATAGGTTGGTATTAGTCGATACGTTGGTTTAATAGACTCACCTCTGCTGATCTGGCTTAATTGCACCAACCTGGGACGAAATCTTCGAAAGAAGGGAAATGATGCTCGCCTATCGACTGCTGGAAGCGCAGACGCAACCGGAATTTCAGGAAGTGCCCGAGCCGCACCCAGGACCTGGACAGCTGGTAGTCAGAGTCGCAGGCTCGGGTCTATGCCACACCGACTTCACGGTAATATCTCGCGAACGAAGCTACTGGAAGAACGAGCCGCCGCCCTTCACGCTCGGGCACGAGATCGCCGGCTGGGTCGAAGAGGTGGGAACTGGAGTGACGAAGTTCCAGCGTGGCGACGCCGTCGCGGTCAACCCGTCATGGGCAAGCTGTGGCCGCTGTCACATGTGCCGCTCCGGGGAAGAGAATCACTGCCTCTATCAGAAGGCCATTCGCGCTCCCGGGGTCGGTTACAACGGCGGACACGCGCCATACGTTCTCGTTCCCGAGGCGAGATTCCTCGTCCCCATTGGCGACCTCGACCCGGTTGAGGCCGCACCGCTTACAGATGCCGGCATCACGACATACTCCGCGATCAAGGCGACACTTCCCGGCATCTGGCCGGGGAGCGCCGCGGTCGTCATCGGCGTTGGCGGGTTGGGGCTCTATGCGGTTCAATTCCTTCGCCAGCTGACCGGCGCTCGAATCGTCGCCGTCGACTCGAGCGAAGCCAGACTGAAACTCGCTCGCGAGTACGGTGCCGACGACGTTGTCTCTAGTGGCCCTGAAGCCGCGAACCAGATTCGCGAGCTCACCGGCGGGATCGGGGCGACGTTCGTCCTGGATTGCGTGGGAGTGAACGCGACTCTCGCCACCGCCGTCGCTGCCATATCATGGCGGGGCCGCGTGGCGATGGTCGGTGCAGGTGGCGGCTCAATTCCCTTCGACTTCTTCAAGGTTCCGCCGGGCTCGCAGCTAGTGACGAGTTTGAACGGCGGCAGTGTCGCTTTGCAGGAGGTCGTCGAAATGGCAGCTCTCGGTCGGCTCAAAATCCTCGTTGACCGCTATCCGCTCAGCGCAGCGCAGCAGGCGTACGACGATTTCGAACACGGACGTCTGGTCGGTCGTGCCGTGCTCATGCCAGAAGTATTAGAACACGCTGATGGGAGCGGAGATGCCTCATCGCACATTTTGGCGGTGAGCACGGGCACTTGAGATCCTTACAACCACTGCGCAGACCGATACCAAGGTCCAATAGACAGTGGCAGGTCCGGCGAATAGTGTTCAGGAAAAATCGGCCGTTCGCCAGGAGACGACGAAGATGAACCAAGCGGGAACCGCACGAACCACCGACTCCATGACGTCAGCCGCAGGTCCCTACACCACCAGCGCGTTCTGGGAGCGCCTGTGGCGCACCGCCGGCATCCAGTTTGTCGGCTTCTGCATCATCGCGTACATCATCTACGGCTATCCGCCGCAGGTGGGCGCCTCGCCCGACGTGCTGGTTGCGTTTTATGGTGGCAATCAGGCGAGGGTCCTGATCGCTGCATTTTTTCTGGGCCTGAACACCCTGAATCTGATGTGGTTCGCGGCGGCGCTGAGGACGACCCTGGCGGATGCGGGTCAAGACGGCTGGGGTTCGGCGGCAACCGCCTCGAGCGCAGCGTTCGGAGGGCTGTACCTCCTGCTCATCTCGCTGGACGCGGTGCTCGCGTACTCGATCTGCGGGTCAGGAAATCAACTACTGCTGTCCGGACTGAATGACCTTACGTGGGCCCTCGTCGTGCTGACTTCGTTCCCGCGTGCAATGCTGAGCATGTCCGCGGCGTTCGGACTCTGGCGCGCCCGGTTGATATCCAACGCGCTCTTCGCAGTTGGGGTCGCAGTCGTCGTGCTCAGCGTGCTGGGCGGCACGACGTGGCTAACCGGATTCTGGTCGCCTGACGGTGCCTATTCGCGGTTCGTCCTGCCTTCGATCCAGCTCGCATGGATGTTGGTGGTCAGCCGAATCCTCCTGACCCGAAGCCCAGCCGCACGTGCGGGGTGGTAATGCCGATCCTGATAAGGCCCCATCAGGTCTCGCGAATACTGTTCAGGAAAAGTGAACGTTCGCCCGAAAGGAGTAGACAACAATGAGTCAGAAATTTGTGCCCTACAGCCCGGACGTTGAGCAGAACGAGCCTGATTTTGAACGGACTCTCAAGACGGTCCTCGACGCGATGAAACAGCACATGCGCGGCTCGCTCCAATCAGAGGGGATTGGGCTTGTGGTGCGCGACGCCCATGCCAAAGGTTACGGTCTCGCCCAGGGAGACTTTGAAATCCTCAGTGGAATTCCGAACGAGTACGCGCAGGGCATCTACACCAAACCCGGGCGCCACGAAGCCATGATTCGTTTCTCAAACGGGACCAATCACGTTGGTGATGATCGGTTCCTCGGACCGATTGTCGGCATCGGTCTCAAAGTTTTCGGCATAGAAGGGAAAACTCTCCTGGAGGATGAGCCGGACAGTCACACTTTCGACTACGCGCTGATCAACCACCCGGTCTTCTTCGTCAACACGCTTGCGCACTACGTGTTCATCCAGGCTCTATTTAAAAACATCGGCACAGCTCCGCCCGCGAACCTGTCGCCTGAAGAAAAGCAGGCTGCAATCCATCGCTTCCTGTACAACTGGGTGACCGGCAAAGGCACGCTGCCTCCCGAGCAGTGGGCATGGGAAGAACTCGGCGCCTTTTTGCAACTCTCGCAACACAAGTACATCAACCTGCTCCTCCAGACTTATTGGACCATGGGTGCGGTGCGACACGGCGACTACATCGCAAAGGTACGCGTCGCCCCGGTGCAATCGTTCGCGGACCGCGTTACGCGGCGGGCTCTGGATCCTAATTCCGCCAACCAAGTCTTTCGACCGGCGCTTGTAGCGGAACTGCGCGAGCGACCTTACGAATTCGACGTTCAGGTCCAGCTCTGCACGGACCTGGATCAAATGCCAGTTGAAAAAACGACAGTAGCTTGGCCCGAGAGCCTCTCGCCGTATGTCACCGTAGCGAAATTGCGGCTGCCACAGCAGGATATCGGCGGGGAAGACAATTTCGAGAAGATGGACAAGACTTCGATGACCGCCTGGCGTGTCACCGAGCAGCACCGTCCGCTCGGCAGCATCATGCGTTCACGCAAGGAAGTCTACCGGCAATCGTCGATCCTTCGCCACCAGACAAACCATCAGGAGCGTAAGGAGCCAAGAAACCTTGCAGAAGTGTTTGGAGAGCATGTGGCGGCCGCCTAGCCGATCGGTAAGCGAAAATTTTCAATCATTCATGTAAAGGAGAAGACAACATGCCAACGCAAGCACTAAAAAAGACGGCACCGGCGCAGGACGAGAGCGCCCAGGAAAAGATCCAGCAGTTGCGTGAGTTGTTCGCCGACGCGACGGATGTGGGAAAAGCGGCGCTGGAGAACGTAATCCGAGAGCTGACGTCGCAGGTTTCGGAACCGCCGCCGCCAATCGAAAGCGCCGGCCGGGTCGGCGCCCGTCTCGGCAAACGCTCCGAGTTGACCATAATTGTCCCCTTAGTGCCTGGTGGCGCCAAACGGCTTCGGACTTTCCTGGGATTGCTGGGCGGCAACCTTTCACCCGGTGCGACGAAGGTCGGCACCCTCCACGATATGCGCTTCGTGTTTTTCGATAACGACACGAGACTGCTGTTTGCCACCTCTTTCGATGGCGATTGGGACACGTATATCGACGACTTCATCGCGTTGATTCCAGACTATCTGGATCTCATGGACTCTGCCTGGGAAGGCTGGCCGGGGATTCGCAATCCCGGGGCAAAGGATTACCTCGTTAAGCACCAGATCACGGCAGAAGGCTGGTTCGTCGCCAATCCGGAACTTACTTTGGCTGAGATCGAGCGGCTGAAGCGCCTCGGCAAGGCGGCTGACGAATTCCTCGACAAGGTTGCGTAGCAGCAACGGGTGATCGTTTGCTCGTGGTACGGGCCGAAATCAACTATCACTGTGACTGATTGAAAGGAGAACACCACAATGCAAACGCAAGCACAGAAAGAAGCCGCACCAGAAGATAGCCCGGTCGTCCAGCAGAAGATTAAGCGGCTGCGGGAGCTTTACGCCGACGCGCCCGAACTGGGCAAACTCGCCCTGGAGAAGGGTCTACCCAATCTCAAACGAGAGCTGGCAGCGGCGACAGGGACGCAAAAGGCCGGCCGTATCGGCGCCCGTCAAGGCAAAGTCTCGGAGCTCACTGGGATCATCCCGTTCGCAAAAGGCGGAGCGAAGCGACTTCGCGGACTGCTGCAGGCACTGGAAGGCAACTTCCGGGGTGGGGATGCTGTTGGCACCCTCCACGATATGCGCTTCGTTTTCCTAGATAACGACACGAAGTTGCTCTTCGCCACTGCGTATGATGGCGAATGGGACGCCTACATCGACGACTTCGTGACCAAGATTCCCGACGCAATGGATTTGCTGTTCTGCAATATCGAGGGGTGGCCGGGAATTCACAGCCCATCGGTGAAGGACTTTATTGCCAATCATCAGGTCGCAGCCGAGGCCTGGTACGTCGCCAACCCCAATCTGACGGTGGCGGAGACCCGAAGGCTGGAAAAGATTGTCAAGGCGGCTGACGAATTCCTCGACCAGGTCGCATAGCCAGAACGTCGTTGGGGTCCTGGCTGGAATGCAGCTGGACCTACGAAAGGATGCGCCGCCCATGTCCTCCGTACAGGAGCCCATCAGCGGGAATTTTTCGACGCAGGCACCTACGCTCGACTTGCAGGAGATTCAGGCGACCGTACTCAGGCAGAGGCCGGCGCCGTACTTCGGCTCCCACGTGCTTTTGCGCGTCGACGATGCTCACGCGGGCCGCGGTTTCCTCCGCCAGCTGACACCTTACGTCGATTCCGCCGCGGGTTGGCGGAACGCGGCGAATGCCTGGATTGCGGTCGGGATCAGTTACGCCGGTCTTGAGGCCCTCGGCATCCCGCAAGATTCGTTGCAAAGTTTCCCCGAGGCGTTTCGCGAAGGAATGGCGGCGCGCGCCCGACAACTCGGGGACGAAGGCGTCAACGATCCGAAGAATTGGGATGCAGCGTTCGGCAAAGGTGAGATTCACATCGGGTTGAGCGTATTCAGCGATTCCGAGGAAAAACATCGCCGTGTCTTCGCTATGGCTCGCGCGCAATACGAGGATTTCACAGGCGTCAGCGCCTTGGCGATTCAAGACTTTGGCGCGCAGCCAGGCGATCTCAATTCCCTGGGTTACAAAGACGGCATCGACCAACCCCCGATCGAGGGCAGCGGTGTCGAGCCGCTGCCCGGTCAGGGGCGGCCGATCAAGGCCGGGGAGTTCATCCTGGGATATCCCGGTGAGTCAGGTTTCCCGCTTCCGATGCCACAGCCGGAAATACTCGGTCGCAATGGGACTTACGTGGGCTTTCGCAAGTATCAGACGCGCGTGGGTGCTTTCAATCGCTTCCTTCATGCGAATGGACGCAGCGAAGAAGAACGGGAACTGCTTGCCGCCAAGCTCGTCGGTCGCTGGCGCAGCGGTGCACCGCTGACACTGGCCCCGGAGGTCGACAACCCCGCACTCGGCGCAGACCCGCATCGAAACAACGCCTTCAATTATTCCAATGATCCGCGTGGCCGGCAGGCGCCGTTCGGATGCCATATTCGGCGCATGAACCCGCGCGACACAAAACTTACACGGTTGACTGACGTCAATCTGCATCGCGTGATCAGGCGCGGAACTACTTATGGACCGCCATACGACCAGAACGCTCTATCCGAAGCAGATGACCAGGTGGCGCGCGGGGCCTACTTCCTGTTCATTAGCGCCAAGGCGATGGACACCATTGAATTCCTACAACAAGAATGGATCAACGACGGCAATTTCATAGGAATCGGCGGCGAGCGTGATCCAATCATCGGGCGGCAGGATGACGATGCTATTTTCACCATTCCGCAGGAGCCCGTGAGACACCGCGCCCATGGCATCGAAACGTTCAACGTGCTTCGTGGCGGCGAGTACTTCTTCATGCCGAGCTTGTCCGCCTTGCGATGGTTAAGCGAACTCACATGAGGAGAGATTCTGGACGGATCGACCGTACACCGCAACCGGACAAATTCCCCATCAAGCCTGAAACACAATGCCGGATCGCGGTCCCGATGAAGCGCGGCTTCCAGACCCGAAACGCGGAAATGGATCTGGGCCGCATGCTGGGCGAATTGGTCGAACAGTGATCAAAGCGAACGATATATGCCAAAGCTCACTTGGAAGCTTCTGACCAAGAAACGTGCTAGCTCCACCCAAGGCCTTCCTCCCGGAAAGGAGGATCTCGCATGGGTTACCAATACGGTCACGTTGGTTTATGGCGAACGCGATGCCGTCCTCGTCGATACCTTTCTATCCATCCAACATTCAAAGGAATTGGCAGATTGGGTCGCCGGGAGCGGCAAAAACCTCACGACCATTTATGTCACCCACGCTCATGGCGACCATTTCTTCGGTCTGAAGCTCCTGCTTGATCGGTTTCCTAACGCAAGAGCGTTTGCCACAGCTTCCTCCATTGCTGGCATGCGAAAGCAGATAGATCCGGACTTCGTAAAATCCTTCTGGGAGCCGCGGTTCCCAGGCCAGGTTCCGTCGCAGTTGGTAGCGCCAGAGATCCTCGAAGGCGATACCCTCTCCCTTGAGGGAGAAGAACTAAGGGTAGTAGAACTCGGTCATACGGACACGGTGTATACCACCGCACTGCATGTGCCTTCTATCGGCCTGGCCGTATCGGGCGATGCTGTCTATAACAACACTCACCCATATCTCGCGGAATGCGACGACAAGGCCAGGGGCGAATGGCTGCGGGCACTCGACAAAATCGAGGCCTTGCATCCGCAAGCCGTAGTGGCCGGCCACGGCGTGCTTGACCCCGATAGCTCTCCTCGTCACATCGACGAAACCCGCCGTTACATTCGCGACTTTAACGCTGCTGACGCAGGTACAGCCACGGTCATGGAGCTTTACGAGAAGATGCTGGCCTTGTACCCAAACCGGATTAATCCAGGTTCCCTCTGGGCAACTGCGAAAGCTGTGAAAACCACAATGAGCGTTGCGGTTTAGGACCAGAGCAATATCGGAGGATCATGAGCACCGCGTCCATTACCTCTTCTGTCCAGTGCGAACCGGAACTCCTCGGGCAGACTGTCGTGGTTATCGGCGGGAGCGCAGGGATCGGCCTTGAGACTGCGCGCCGCGCCCGCGCAGAGGGGGCAAAGGTGATTCTCACCGCCCGTAATCCCGAGCGCCTCAAGCATGCTTCAACCGAGATTGATGCATTGAGCACCGCAGCCTTCGATGCCACGGATCCAGTTGCTCTCGAGGTTTTTTTTCAGGGCTTGCCAGTGATCGATCACGTGATGGTAACGGCCGGCCGGCCTTACTACGGTCGCCTCGTTGACATGGATTTCACGAAGGTGCGCGACCTCATCGGCCAGCATCTCTTACAGTCACTTTACGTCGCCCGCAACGCCATCAATAGAGTGAAACCGGGAGGAACTCTGATCTTCATGGGTGGCACGGGTGGCCGACGCCCCGCCATCGGCATGAGCATCGCGGGCGCAGTCACCGCTGCGCTCCCTACGCTCATTGCTAACCTGGCGCTCGAGCTCGCGCCGGTACGGGTCAACCTTATTGCCGCCGGCTTCGTGGACACGCCTCTGTCTGCGGAACTGCTGGGCGATCAGCTCGAAAAGCGTCGCAACCAGCTTCGCAACACGCTTCCCATCCGACGCGTAGTCGGGCCGGCGGACGTGGCCGCACTCGCCGTACACATTATGACCAACACTGCCCTCACGGGCGCAACCTACGACATTGACGGCGGACAGCAGTTCGTGGCCGCTTAGGTAAAGAAGCCAGTACAAGCACTATCCACCGGAACAATCAAAACTAGACTCAGAATCCCCGACGTCTCGGGGAGCAAAAGGGGGCACGCATGTCCACGATCCATCTGCACCAGACAACCACCTCAACGCCCGAGCAGTACATCGCCGGGCTCACCGACTTCGGACCTGGCCGCTCGAAGCTCTTTGGCAATAGCGCGGACGAGTACCTCAAGGTACATGACCGAGGCCCCTCGCAGGCCGACGTCACGGAAGGCTCGGGCGGCATCTGGGAACGCCTACACTACGACTGGTCCGATCCCAACCACGTCGTTCTCACGACGACCGATTCCAACACGTGGGGAGGCGCGTCCGGCCACACGTACACCTTCACGCGTCGTCCGGACGGCTTGACCAACATCGACGTGGTCGTTGTACGCGACGGCAAGAACTTTAAGGGATGGCTGCTCAGCCTTGTGCTCAGGACCGTCGGCAAGGGGGTTTTGGAGAAGGCGTTTGTAAACTCCGTCAAGGCTATCGAAGCCCGGAACGGCACAGCGAGAGTGGCGGGCGCAGCGTAGCTCCGGCCAGCATACCAGGTTTACGCGCCAGAAAATCGCCGCCGTCGCTAACTGCGCATCCCAAGCGGTTGACTCAGTTGAATTATTTGGAGGAAAAATGGCTACTCTGACACAACAAATCAATAGCAGTGGCACCGGTGTTCCAAACATCGCAAAAATAGATCAGAAGATCGAGGTCACCATCTTCCCGGTCGCGGATGTTGATCGCGCGAAGGAGTTCTACCTGAAGCTCGGATGGCGGCTTGACGCTGACTTCAACTTCCCGAGTTTTCGCGTCGTTCAGGTCACGCCGCACGACTCCGCATGCTCGCTGCAATTCGGCACCAACCTGACATCGGCTGCTCCCGGTTCGGGCAAGGGATACATCATCGTGTCCGATCTCGTAGCCGCCCGCGTTGCGCTGGTTGCCACGGGTGTCCAGGTTGGTGAGTTCTTTCACCTCGGCCAGAACGGTCCAGCGCCGGGGTTGGATCCTGAGCGTCGCACTTATCGCTCGCGTGCCGAGTTTAAAGATCCCGACGGCAACAGCTGGGTGCTGCAAGAGATCACCAGCCGACTGCCGGGCCGCGTCGAGCCTGGCCCGACTTCATTTGCTTCGGCAAGCGATCTTGCCAGCGCACTGAAGCGTGCCGCCCTCGCGCATGCTCAGCACGAGGCACGCATCGGCCAACGCGACGAGAACTGGCCCGATTGGTATGCCGAGTACATGGTGCGCGAGCAGACCGGGACGGAACTACCCAAATAGGGGATACGACAAGCCGTCACCACTGAAGGAGTCCACGCATGCGCTCTGATATTGTGCCCGGAGGAATGTTTCCAGATTACGAGCTGCCCGATCACACGAGCACTCCGCGCAGGCTCAGTGAGCTGCAGGGCGACGATCCGCTGATCCTGACGCTGGCGCGTGGCCATTACTGCCCGAAGGAGCACCAGCAACATCTGGAACTCGCCGCGTTCTATCCGAAGATCGCGGTGGCATACACTCAGATCGCCACCATTTCCACCGACGACCACCACACACTTCAGGAGTTCCGTGCGTCGGTTGGCGCCCAATGGACCTTCCTTTCCGACCCTGAACGGAAGGTTCAGAAGGACCTCGACATACAGGAGTACACCGACCCCGAGCACAACCCGATGATCCCGCACACGCTCGTGCTTAAACCGGGCCTGGTGATCCACAGCATCTACAACGGCTATTGGTTCTGGGGTCGCCCATCAATCTCTGATCTATGGCACGACCTGCGGGCCGTGTCGAGCGAGATTCGCCCTGACTGGGATCTGAACACCCCTGGACTCCGAGAGGCCTGGAACGCAGGTGATTTATCTCGTTTCCACGGTTGGAGTAAGCGCGCCCGCACAACAGCTGCTCAGGCCCGAGAGGCTTGAAAACGCCCACAAAATAGGAGCCGGCCACTAGAACTAAGCTGTTCACGGAAACCCGCCAGGCAAGCGCCGTTCGCATTTCTTGGTGAATACTCTTGGGTCATGGCCAGAAAAATCAGGCTTCCAACGTGCGGGTCTACGCTGGGAAAACGCGCACTTAACGTCAGGAGAAATACCTTGACGGCATTGCCCACGAGTTTCTCCTATTGCTGCCAGCCTCCGCCGAGAGCCTTGTAGAGTTGCACAAGACTCCTGTATTCGTCACCGCGGGCAGATGCGAGCGTTAGCTGAGCCCCGTAGAGTGACCGTTGTCCATCCAGAACCTCAAGGTAGGTCGTGGTTCCACCTTTGTAACGAAGCGTGGAGATGCGAACTGTCTCCTCCAGGTCGGATACGGTTTCCTGCTGGCGCAGTCGGGCCTGATGGAGTTTCTCGTACCCGATCAGAGCGTCGGAAACATCGCTGAAGGCGCGCTGGATCGTCTGCCGGTAAGCGATCAGAGCTTGCTGGTTCTCGGATTTGGCTAGTCGCAAATTTCCGCGCAGCGCCCCTCCCGTAAAGATAGGCTGGCTTACCTGTGTGCCGTAAGACCAGAGGCCAGTCTGCGAGGACATGAGACTAGAGAAGGTGCTGCTCCGCCCAAAAGAGCCGCCACCTGATCCTGTCAAAGCAATTTGCGGGAAAAATTGAGCTTTGGCTACACCAATTTGTGCATTCGACGCGATCAGAGTCTGCTCGGCCTCGCGAATATCAGGACGGCGCTCAATGATGGAAGATGGGAGGCCAGGTGGAACTTCGGGAGGAAGCGTCTGTTCCACAAGTGGAAGCCCACGGACAACATCATGCGGATAGTCACCCAGCAAGATACTGATAGCGTTTTCTTCCTGGGCAATTACCCGCTCGAGGTCGGGTATCTGCGCATTTGCCGTATCGAGAACCTGTTGCGCTTGCAGAACGTCGAGCTTTGTGGCAACGCCGCGATCAAGCCGAAGCGTGGTCAATTTAACGGAATCGGTCTGCGTGTTCACCGTCTGGCGTGTGATCTGAAGTTGAAGATCAAGTTGCAGGAGCGTGAAGTAGTCACTCGCCAGATCGCTGACCAGCGTCAGGATTACCGTCTGCCGTGCGTCTTCAGTGGCCAGAAGCTCGGCGCGTGCGGCTTCATTGGCCCGGCGCAAGCGACCAAACAAATCTGGCTGAAATGCCGCGTCTCCAACCAGGGTCAAGAAATTGAACTTGGATTGGACAACGTTCTCCTTGCCACCGACGAAATTTGCATTTGCCAAAACTTGAGGGAACAGGCTTGAGCGGGTGATAGCCATCTGGGCGCGGGCAGCATTGATGCGCTCTGCAGCCAATTGCAGGTCGTAGTTTTGCTTGAGCGCCGCGCGAATAAGTTCCTGCAGCTTTGGATCCTGAAAGACCTGCCACCAGGGAAGATCGGCATACGATGCCGCTTGAGCCTGCTGTTGCGAATCCGCTGCCACGTCACGGAAGGCGCTTGGGGTTTGCACTGCCGGTCGGTGGTACTTAGGACCCACGGCGCAACCGGCGAGCAGGCAGCACAAGATAGGACTCAGCGTTGCCGATATTTTTGCCATGTTGAATTCCGCTCCCGTTCGTCCGGCTCGCCACAAAGTGCAGTTAATCCCCGGGCACCGGTGAAGGTGTAACCGGTAATATTCCAGCCTCAGGCTCCTTGCCAGGGGCAGACCACTTCTCGACCATATAAAAGATCGCCGGCACGAAGAAAATTCCGATCACGCTGGCGGCGATCATGCCACCAATTACAGTGGTGCCCATAATCTGACGGGCGATGGCGCCGGCCCCTGTCGCAGTCCACAAGGGAATACAACCGAGAATGAACGCGAAACTCGTCATCAAAATCGGCCGGAGCCGTAACCTGGCGCCCTCTAGTGCGGCATTCACTAAGGGCTCGCCTTCCTCGTACGCATCCTTGGCAAACTCCACGATCAGAATGGCGTTCTTGGCCGCTAGGCCGATAAGCATGACGAGGCCGATTTGCGAGTAAACGTCGCTTTCGATCTGCACTAAGTAAGGCGGCAAAAAATATCCGAGCACCACACGACGCAGCCAGAGGATGGCAAAGGCTCCAAACACAGCGACGGGCGTGCTAAGCAGAACGCTGAAGGGCAGAGACCAGCTCTCGTAGAGCGCCGCCAGGATCAGGAACACAAACAAAAGCGAAAGGCCAAAGACGACCGAAGGCGGGACGCCTTCTCGGGCCTTTTGCTCCTGAAATGATATGCCGGAATAGTCGAAGCCCATCTCTCGCGGCATGGTTTGCCGAAATACCTCTTCCAGGGCAGCGGTCGCCTGATCGGCGCTGTAGCCCGGCGCCGCGCTGCCATTGAGTTGAGCCGAACGGTATTCGTTGAAGCGCTGCGTGAATTCCGGACCGACGCGAGAGTTGATGGTGGTAAGCGTAGAGAGCGGGACACTTTCTCCCTTGTTGTTGAGGACGTAAAACCTGCCCACGTTATTAACGTCTGCGCGGTCCCGGTCTTCGGCCTCAATGTATACCTGCCATTGACGACCAAAACGATTGAAGTAGTTGATGAAATAGCCGCCCATGAAGGCTTGAATCGTGCGATACACGTCGGTCAGACTGACGCCCTGTTTCAGAACCTTGTCGCGATCGACATCAATAAACTTTTGCGGGACACTGGGCAAGAAAGTCGTGTTGATGCTGCCAATCTCAGGACGCTTCCGTGCAGCCTCAAGAAAAGTGGCGAGGTTCTTGGCAAGGAACTGAATATCAGAGCCGGAACGATCCTCGAGCAGGAAGGTGAATCCTCCGGCCGTACCCACACCCGGAATCGCGGGAGGAGCAAATCCGAATACAACTCCCTGGGGCAATTTGCTGAATTCGCGATTCAGGCTGGCTTTCAGGGATTCGAATTGCTGGGCTCGGGATGTGCGCTCATCCCAGGGCTTAAACGTCACAAAAAAGGTGGCGTTGTAGCTCGTACGGACGAAACTGAGCAAACTAAAGCCCACAAAACACGTCGAGTATTGGACCCCCGGCGTATTCATGATGATTTTTTCCACCTCAGCCGCGGCTGCCTTGGTGCGTTCCAGCGAGGCTCCGTTCGGTAGTTGAAGCGACACATAGGCATAACCCTGATCTTCTTCGGGCAGAAAACTGCTGGGTATGCGATGGGAGAACGATCCCGCCGCGATACCAAATACCACAAGTAAAACAACTACGACAGCAGTCTTCTGGACGAGCACTCCGCTCCAATGCACGTAACTATTGGTAGCTCGCTGGAACACGCGGTTGAACCAATCAAAGAAACTCCGCAACAGCCCGTCGCTCGGTTGCCGTGGGCGAAGCAGGAGCGCAGCCAGAGCCGGGCTGAGAGTGAGCGCGTTAAAGGCCGAAAGAAGAACGGAGATCGCGATCGTAACTGCGAACTGCTGATAGAGTCGTCCAGTGATGCCAGGGATGAACGCAGTCGGCACGAACACTGCTGACAAGACAAGTGCAATTCCCACGACCGGGCCAGAGAGTTCTCCCATTGCCTTCAACGCCGCGTCCTTCGGTGTCAATCCTTCCTCGATGTGGCGTTCGACTCCTTCCACCACAACGATCGCATCATCGACCACCAGACCGATCGCCAGCACCAGGCCGAAGAGAGACAGTGTGTTGATGGAGAAACCGAAAAGCGGAAACAGAACGAACGTCCCCACCAGTGACACAGGCACCGCAAGAAGCGGAATTAAGGTGGCGCGCCAGCCCTGCAGGAAGAGATAGACCACAAAAATAACCAGGACGAGGGCGATCAGCAGCGTTTTCACAATTTCCTTGATCCCTTCAGTCACCGATCGCGTCGTGTCGAGCGCAACGACGGAATCCAAGTCCTCTGGGAAGCGCTGCTTCAATTGCGCCATCAGTTTCCTGACTCCGGCCGCAGCCTCGACCGCATTGGATCCGGGTAGCTGATACACCGCAATCACAGCGCTCGGCTTTCCATTAAAACGTCCCGCAACGCTGTAGTCCTGCGCGCCGAGTTCGATCCTCGCCACATCTCTGACCCGGACGATGCCTCCGTCGGGTGTCTCTCTCAGGACGATCTGGCCGAATTGCTCAGGCGAAACCAGGCGGCCCTGCGCCAGGACCGTATAAGTAAATTCCTGACCCTTGGGCGCCGGCTCTCCACCCGCCTTTCCGGCAGGGTTGACCGTGTTCTGGGCTTGAATCGCACTGATGATTTGTGGGACCGTGATACGGAGCTTCGCCAGTTGGTCAGGGTTCACCCACATTCGCATGGCGTACTGCCCCGCTCCAAACACCTGTACGTTGCCGATTCCAGGTGATCGCAGAAGGGGATCAGCAAGATTGATGTAGGCGTAGTTCGCGAGAAAAGTCGCATCATAGGTTCCATGCGGTGAATAGACAGCGAACAGCATGAGGGGAGCGGTCACTGATTTTCGAACCGTGACTCCGTAATTGTTCACCTCCGATGGAAGCTGAGACGCAGCCTGCGTTTCACGCGATTGCGCCAGGATGAAATCCGTATTCGGATCCGTTTTTTCACTAAAGTTCACAATCAGACTGGAAGTTGAGTTTGCCGTGGCATTGAGGGAATACATGTAATTCATGTTGTCCACACCGTTCATCTGTTGCTCGAGCGGAGTGGCAACTGCCTGTTCCAGTGTCTGTGCGTCGGCCCCGACGTACGTCGCCAGGATTTGTATCTCTGGCGGAGCGATGTTGGGAAATTGGGCGACAGGCAGGTTGAGAACCGTCAGCGAACCCACCAACACCAGGACGATGGAGATCACCATCGCGACGATAGGCCGATTGATGAAGAACTTTGACATAACATCACCTGCTCATCGCTTCCGCCGTGAATGGTTTCGGGTTGACGCGAATCCCGGCACGCACCTTTTGAACTCCTTCGGCGACAACTCGCTCCCCTGGATTCAGCCCGCTGGCGATTACCCAGCGCCGATCCACCTGCGGCCCCACTGTGACTGGACGAATGGTCACCTTGTTGTCGGCGTCAAGGACTGCCACCTGATAGCCGCTCTGCAGTTCCGACACCGCGCGTTGAGGAACCAGCAGCGCTCCCGCTTCTGTCCGGATTACCGCACGAACTTTGGCGTAGCCACCGGGTTTCAGAATGTTATTGGGGTTGGGGAATAGCCCGGCAAGCCGAATGGCGCCGGTGCTCTCATTCACTTGCCGGTCGGAGAAATAGAAGGTCCCGTCACGCGGGTAGGTTGATCCGTCCGCCAATATCAGCTGCAGCCGCAGTTTCTTGTCGGCCTCCCATCGACTAGCTTCCGTTGGGAAACGCTCGCGCCATGCAAGATATTGAGGCTCGCTGACGGTGAAGTACGCTTTGATCGGGTCAACCGTTGAGATAGATGTCACCACACCGCTGTTAGGAGTGACCAAGGCTCCCACCTGGAGTTGCGCTTGGCCAGCGATGCCGTCGATCGGTGCAACCAGACGCGTGAATTCGAGATTGATCCTTGCGGTCTCAACGGCCGCCTCGTAAGTTTTGATTTGCGCTTTCGCTGTTTCGATGGTGGCGAGCGCGGCAAGATTGTTTTGGACAGCGTTGTCGAGATCTTGCTGGCTGGCGGCTTGTTCCTTCGCCAGCGGTGCGTAACGCTCTACATCGAGTTCCGTGCGGCGTTGCACCGCCTGGGCGTTGGCGAGCATGGCCTTGGCCTGAGCCCATTGGCCCTGCGCCTGGTCCAGCGCGGCCTGGAACGGACGCGGATCGATCTGAAACAAAAGCTGGCCCTGCTTTACGAATCTACCCTCTTCATAGCCCTGCTTCAGCAGGTAGCCAGTGACCTGCGCCCGGACATCCGCGTTCACGAGTCCGTCCAGGGTTCCGATCCATTCCCCGTAGATCGGAACGTCTTCCTGCTGAACCTGAAGCACCTCGACATCCGGCAAAGCCGCGGGTGCAGATCCCAGAGCATGCTTGTACGGATGAATCGCTCCTACGATGAGTCCCACTATGAGCAAGAAGAACACCCCCCCGCCCAGAAGATAACGTTTGGGTAGCATGCTCCAATTGATCTGCATGGCGTCGCTCCGGAAAGATCGAGACGGAATGGTGACCTAACAGACAGCGTTGATTAGGCCAGAAACCCTGAAGGGAGTCTATTAGACGATGGTATCGATCAATGCTTTCGTCCAAGCCTTCTCGTGGCTTGTAGCTCTGATCGGGGCTGCTACACGAACTACGCCAACGTGGGAATTTATCGCGAAGCGGACAGGGAAGAGCCTCTGGCTGGGGGAGGGCCCTGGGAGCTTTATTTCATCGACGCCGTTTCACGCCCGACAAGAAGGCGGAAAATGAGGACATGCGAGACCAGGCGTCTCCGAAGAGCTGTCAGCGGCCGCCTTTCTCTTCTTGCTGCCAATCAGTCTGGCCAAACTTCCGCTGCGCAACGCTCTTCCACAATGTCCCATCGCTGGATGTTTTCCTGGTGATGATCGGTTGGCCAGTGAGTTCCCCGGACGAGTCTTCTGCTGAGGACCGTGTCAAGATGACCGGCCAATCGGGTCGTTGTCCGCAAACAGATTGCAAAACCCCTTGCTTCGGGTTCGCATCGATCATCGCCGCCATACTGCGCAGGCGCTGCAAACAGGCTTGAGAAAGGACAGCTGCGCGATATATCGTGACTGGTCGCGGTTCTGCTCTGGCCACGAGGTCGGAAGCTCGAGCCGGGCGCCGCTACCGGATCTGGAGGCTGTTTTGCCGATGAGCTTACCAACCAGAGAGAAGCTTCTCAGCGCAGTCTCACAATCCCATTGGAATGAGGCCGTGGCCTTGTTGCAGACCAGCAACCCGGCGCACGCCGCGCAGTCCTTGACCGATCTTCAATACGAGCAGCAAAGACTCCTTTTCCGGCAATTGCCTCCGGAACTGGCCGCCGCCCTTGTCACCCAATTTCCCTACTACCACGCATACGTATTGTTGCACTCGCTGCCAGCCCGGGAGATGCGGGCAGTGGTGGACAGAATGCACTCCGACGAGCGGATGCGCTTCTTCGACGAACTGCCGGAGGAGGCATGGCAGCGCCTGATGGATGAGCTATCGAGCACCGAAGTCGCCAGCGGGCATGGGCCGGAGACTGTCCACGTTCCGGAACTGACACTTCCGCATCCGGAGGGAGCCATCATCGAAGCTCGTCAGGTTGAGAAGAGCTTCACGCAGCCGGACGGAAAGGAGATTCAGGTCATTGCTCCCACCGACCTCTCCGTCGAATCCGATGCAATCTGCGCCCTGCTTGGGCCTTCCGGCTCGGGGAAGTCGACGTTGCTGCGAATTCTCTCGGGATTGACGCCGCCCACCGCAGGGACCGTGCTGTGGCGTGGCAAGTCGCTGCAGAGCGGTGATCACAATGTGGGCATCGTTTTCCAGAGTTTTGCACTCTTCCCTTGGCTGTCGGTCCTGGAAAATGTTGAGGTGCCTCTTGTGGCGCGTGGCCTGGAACACGCGGCGCGGCATCGCCAGGCTTTGCGGTCGTTGTTTATGGTGGGCCTCCGAGGCTTTGAGAATGCCTATCCCAAGGAGCTCTCCGGAGGCATGAAGCAGCGTGTCGGACTGGCGCGGGCCCTGGCAGTAGAACCAGAAGTGCTTTTCATGGATGAGCCATTCTCCGCCCTGGATGTCCTGACGGCGGAGAATCTTCGGGGCGAGCTGATGGAGCTGTGGGCCACCGACCAGATTCCGACCAAGAGTATCTTCCTTGTCACCCACAATATTGAAGAAGCGGTTCTGTTGGCGGATCGGGTCGTGGTGCTTGGAACCCATCCCGCTAAAATTCGCGCCGACTTCCGCGTTTCATTGCCTCAGCCGCGTGACCGGAAATCTGCTGAATTTCTTGTCTACGTCGACTACATCTACA
>Ga0335077_10003661_pt1 | contig 18645 bp, 14 predicted proteins | sample Lox_Sample_31_FD_207151 | JGI IMG/M metagenome (GOLD analysis project Ga0335077, IMG submission 207151) | Soil microbial communities from Loxahatchee National Wildlife Refuge, Florida, United States - Lox_Sample_3.1 | ecosystem: Environmental > Terrestrial > Soil > Wetlands | place: USA... | reverse complement strand
TTGCCCAGGGTTCTCGACCAAAAGAATCAGGCTAAGCCGTTCCGGCCGTGGGTGTCGCAGGTGGCGGGCCGGCATTGCATTGACAAGCTTCGAAAAAAGAAACGGGAGAGGCGTTCCTGTGTCGAGGGAATCGAAATGGCCACGGTCCCCGACCATCGGAGTCCCTCTCCGCTCTCACAGGTCCTGAGCGAAGAGAAACAGCGCCAACTGAGGAAGCAACTGGATCGCTTGCCCGAGCATTACAAGGCTCCGCTGGTGTTGCGTTATTACCGTCAAATGAGTTACTCGGAGATCGCGCGCCGATTGAACCGCCGCATTCCCACAATCAAAACGCTCATTTTTCGGGCCAAAGGCAAGCTGCGCCGCAACTTGAGAGACCTGAGCAAGGTCGGGTAGGTCGGTTCCCCGCGCGAATCATCTGGCACCGGCTGCTATGCAGTCGGCTTGTCGGGTACCGGCTCGCGAGCCAAAAAGTCCGTGGCGAAGCGCTCCGCGTAGGACGCGAGCAACTGCTCGATTCGCTTGTGCGAGGGCGATTTCAGCACGAATCCTGCGTGATGATATTTCTTGATGCGCTCAACGATCTCCGGATCGTTGTATGCCGAGGTATCTGGCTCTTGCTGCCGAGCCAGCGACACGATCACGCCAGCGTAGTCTTCGCGCGTTTGCGACAACTGGTAAGGCATTTTCCCTGCCGTCACTTCCAGGTGCGCCCACTCGCGCCACAGGTTGATTCCCGCGGCGGTTTCGACCATGTTCGATATGTATGCGCCGCCGACGCGCGCGGCGATTTCCAGGAAGTAAACGCGGCCGTCCGCGTTGGCCTTCAGGAATTCCGCGTGGGTCACCCCGCGCACTAGCCCCAGCCCCTGGATCAGTCTCTGATTGAGCTCCTTCAGCTCCAGCGTCTCCGCGGCGTCGCGCGGCAGCGTGCGCGTGGTGAACACTCCACCCTGGTGCGAAACATCGAGCGGCGGGGCGCCGTAGCTGTGCGCTTCCGCAAACAACACCGCTCGTTCGCTGACCACGCTATCGACATGAAATACGCTGCCGGGGATGAATTTTTCCAGCAGATACTCGGACTGCCGGTCGCCCAACTGGTCGAGCCATCCCCAGAGTTCCTCGGCGGCTTCGATTTTCTTCATGCCGATTCCGGAAGCCTGCGCGCGCGGCTTGAGCAGCCACGGGCCCGTCACGCGCCCCAGGAACTCGCGCAAATCGTCGTAATTCAGGATGTGCATGAACTCCGGCACCAGAACGCCGAATTCCTGGGCTCGAGCGCGCATGGCCAGTTTGTCGCGGAAATACCGAATGGTCGTCAACCCTATGCCTGGCAGGCGCAAGTGCTCGCGCAGCGCCGCCACGTGCTCCATGTCGAACTCGTCCAGCGCCACGACCCGGTCGATGTGGCGCGTGCGAGCCGCGTAGCTCACGGCGTGAATCAAGTCGGACAGAGGCAATTCATCCGGCATGAAGAACATCTCGTCGATCGCGTCGTGCGGCCAACTGGCGTTCCTCAATTTCTCTACGGTGAGCAGGTATACGGTGCAACCCACGCTCTTGCACGTGCGCAGGAACTCCTGCCCCTTTTCGTAGGTGCTGACGCAAAGAATCGTGATGGGTCTCGATGCCGTCATCACTTCCATTCGCTTGGACCAAGATATGTAAACCGCGATGCGCGGATTATATACGCGTTTACCGGGCCGGAAACAGGAATTCAAGAAATGGCACGACGCGGCGTGCCCAAGCCGCCTCATTGTGCTCGGCGCCTTCGATACGCTCGTAATGCAGGTCTGCACCGAGCCGCCAACCCTTACGAATCAACACGTCGCGGAACTTTTCCACGTCGTCCACGATGCGCGGCCCTTCGCGCGTCCCGATGTCCAGCCAGATGCGCGGCAACGGATGCACCGGCGCCGCCGCGGCAAAGCGGAGGACCACGCGCTCGTTCCACCAGACCGAGGGCGAAAGTGCCGCAATCTTCCCAAAGATCCGCGGCTGCCGCAATCCAAGATACAGCGATACCAGTCCGCCCAGCGACGATCCGCCAATCCCGGTGTTTTCCGCTCCTTCCAGCACGCGATAATTCTTCTGTACCATTGGCCTCACTTCTTCCAGCAGAAACTTTGCGTAGCGATTCGCCCGGCCGCCGCCAAGCCGCGGCGCGCGCGTCGGCGTGTACTCGCCCAAACGCTGCTTTCCCGCGTTGTAGATTCCCACGATGATCAAAGGTTCGACGCGCCCCTCGCGAATGCAATCGTCCGCGGTGTGCCCAACGTGCCAGTCCATTCCCGGTATAAACGAGGTCGCCCCATCAAAAAGATTCTGGCCGTCGTGCAAATACAGCACTGGGTATCGCCGCGAAGGCTCGCGTTCGTAACCCGGCGGGAGATATACGATCAAATCGCGCTGGTTACGCAGGAATCGCGAAGCATACTGCTCGTGTTTGATGAGGTGCGGCGCGCTCACGGAGCGATTACGGCCAGAAGATCTTTGGCTTCCACGTGCTGGCCTGGCGTCACCAGCAGCTTGCTGATCTTGCCGCCGATGGGCGCATAGATATTGGACTGCATCTTCATGGCTTCCAGTGTCAGCAGTTTAGCACCGCGCTCGACCGGGTGGTTCAACTGTACGGTGATGCTGCTGATCAGTCCGGCCGTCGGAGCTCCGACCTGGCCAGGAACCTCCGGGTCGGCCTTGGGATGCGTGCGTTCCTGGACGCGCAACGCGCGGTCGCGCACGTTCACCTCGCGCGGCTGGCCGTTCAATTCGAAAAAGAGTGTGCGCGTGCCGTCGGGGTGCGGCTCGCTGACGGTGAGGAACTTCACGATCATGGTTTTGCCCGGCTCGATGTCCACGGTGATCTCTTCGGCAGGTTTCAGCCCGTAGAAAAATGCCGGCGTCGGCAGCACGCCCACATCCGCGTACACCTGCCGGAACGCGTTGAATTTCAGGTAGACCTCCGGGTAAAGCAGATAACTCAAGAGCGCGTCCCGCTGCACCGGATGGGCGACCTTCTTTTCCAGCTGGGCCTGTTCCTCTTCGAAGTTCACAGGAGCAAGACTCGCTCCGGGTCTTCCTTTCAACGGCGCTTGCCCGCGCAGGAGGATGCGCTGCAATTTCTTCGGCCAGCCGCCCGGCGGCACGCCCAGCGCGCCCGTGAACATCTCCACCACGGAATTCGGCAGCGAGATATCGTGATGCTCGTCAAGTTCGAGCAGGTCCGCCGGCTTCATTTCATTCGCGAGAAGGAAGAGCGCCATGTCTCCGACCACCTTGCTGGACGGCGTCACTTTCACGATGTCGCCGAACAGTTGATTTACTTCAGCATACGCTTTCTCCACTTCCCGCCAGCGGTGGCCCAGGCCCATCGCCGCAGCCTGTTCGCGCAAATTCGTGAATTGCCCCCCGGGAATTTCGTGCCGATAGAGCCGCGCCGAGCCCGCCTTCGGCCCCGAATCGAAGGGCAGATAATGGGTGCGCACCATCTCCCAGAAATCGGAGCATTCGTTCAACGCTTCAGTGTCGAGTTGCGTGTCGCGCGCGGTGTTGCGCAGCGCTTCCACCACGGAATTGAGATTCGGCTGGCTCGTGCCGCCGCTCATGGAAGCCATGGCTCCATCGGCCACGTTCACTCCCGCATCGGCGGCTTTCAAAAGCGAAGCCGCATTGATCCCGCTCGTGTCGTGCGTATGAAAGTGAATGGGGATGCCGATCTCCTCGCGCAACGCCTTTACCAGCGTGTACGCCGAATACGGCTTGCAAAGTCCCGCCATGTCCTTAATGCCGAGAAAATGTGCACCCAACTTTTCGAGCTGCTTGGCCATCTTTACGTAATAGCCCAGCGAGTATTTCGGCCGCCGCTTGTCCAGGATGTCGCCGGTGTAGCAGATCGCCGGTTCGCACACGCCGCCCGTTTCCAGCACCGCGTCGATTGAAACACGCATGTTCTCGATGGAATTCAGCGAATCGAAAATGCGGAAAATATCGATGCCCTGCTGGTGTGCCTCGCGCACAAACTCGACAATCACGTTGTCCGGGTACGATGTGTAACCCACCGCGTTCGCCCCGCGCAGCAGCATCTGGAAACAGATATTCGGGATGCGCTGGCGCAATTCGCGCAGACGTTGCCAGGGATCTTCGTGCAGGAAGCGCATCGACGTATCGAACGTCGCTCCGCCCCACATCTCCAGGCTGAAGAGGTTTGGTAGCCGTTGTGCGATGGCGCTCGCCGTCGCCAGCAAATCGTAAGTGCGCACGCGTGTCGCCATAAGCGATTGATGCGCGTCGCGAAAAGTCGTGTCTGTCAGCAGCAGCCGCTTTTCTTTGCGGGCCCACCCCGCAAATCTCCTCGGCCCCAGCTTCTGCAAAAGCTGCCTTGTTCCCGGCGATGGCGTGATCCCCGGAACAACCGGCAGCGTGGCCTTTTCGATCTCGCGCGGGACGTTCTTCCCTTTCACCTCGGGATTGCCGTTCAGAATCACGTCCCCCAGGTAGGAAAGCAGTTTCGTGGCACGGTCGGCGCGCTTCGTGAAACGAAACAGCTCTGGCAAGTCATCAAGAAAAGAAGTCGTCACTTCCCCGGCGCGGAAGCGTGGATGATTCACCACATTCTCAAGGAACGGAATATTCGTCTTCACCCCGCGAATGCGGAATTCGCGCAAGGAGCGGTCCATGCGCTGGCAGGCTTCCGGCAGATTGCTGCCCCACGCGGTCACTTTCACGAGCAAGGAATCGTAGTACGCCGCGAGCAAGGCACCCGCGTAAGCCGTCCCGCCATCCAGCCGGATGCCGAAACCGGCGGGTGACCGATACGTAGAGATTCGTCCGTAATCTGGCGCAAAACTTTTTTCGGGGTCTTCCGTCGTGACGCGGCACTGCAAAGCCGCGCCATACAGCGGCACCTTCTCCTGCGTCGGCAGCGCCAGCGGCTTTTCATGCAGTGTGTGGCCCTGCGCGATCAGGATCTGCGAGCGCACGATATCGATCCCGGTCACCATCTCCGTGACCGTGTGCTCCACCTGAATGCGCGGATTCACTTCGATGAAATACCATTTCTCCGAATCAACGTCGTAAAGAAACTCCACCGTTCCCGCGTTGCGATAGCGTGCTTTCCGGGCAAGTTGCACGGCTGCGTCGCAAAGCTCCCCGCGAATCTTTTCAGGCAGGTTGGCCGCGGGAGCGACCTCCACCACTTTCTGGTGCCGGCGCTGCACGGAGCAATCGCGCTCGTACAGGTGCAGCAGATCCCCGTGCTCATCCGCCAGGATCTGTACTTCAATGTGCCGCGCGCATGGCAGGAACTTCTCCAGGAAAACGGAAGCATCGCCAAATGCCGATTTCGCTTCGCCTTGCGCTTCTTCGAGCCGAGTCGCGAGCTGCTCCGGATCGTGCACGACGCGCATCCCTCGCCCGCCACCTCCCATCGCTGCCTTCACGATAACTGGGAACCCAATCTCGGCCGCAATCTTCTGTGCGTCCACGGCAGACGAGACCGGCTGTTCGGCACCCGGCAAAGTCGGCACACCCGCCGACGCCGCCAAACGCCGTGCTGCGGTCTTGTCCCCCAACAACTCCAGCAATTCCGGTGTCGGACCAACAAAAGCAAGTCCGGCTTTGGCACAGGCGCGCGACAGGGCGGGATTCTCCGCAAGGAAGCCGTACCCCGGGTGGATCGCATCGACTTCATGATCCTTGGCAATCGCGATAATCCCGGGGATGTCGAGGTATGCTTCCACGGGGCCTTTGCCCACGCCGACCTGGTAGGCCTCATCGGCCTTGAAGCGGTGGAGCGCGAGCCGGTCTTCCTGCGAATAAATCGCTACGGTGCGCAGGCCCAGCTCGTTTGCCGCTCGAAAAATGCGAATGGCGATCTCGCTGCGGTTGGCAGCCAGGAGTTTGCGGATCGGTCGCGGTTTCTTCATGCGGATAGGTCAGTCAGCTCCGTCAAGGCAATGCAAAATTTTACATTGTTTCATACGGGAAACCACACGAAGGACAATAATTCTGATTTATCCCAGCAAGAAATTTGAATATGCGTCCTCGGGGCCGGCGAGACGACCTTAGTAAATTGCCCACACGCCGGGCGTTACGACCTCGAGTAGATGGCCATCTGGATCACGAAAGTAGATCGCCTGTCCGCCGTGTTTCCAAGTCCTCCGGGACTCAATTGGGATACCCAGTTCTGCAAGCCACAATTCCCAAGCCTGTAAATCCGAACGCGCAATGCCAAAGGCAACGTGGATGGACCCGCAGGCGTCCGTGTCCGGTGTCCCACCATGTTTGAACAAGAGCAGCACGCTACGGTCACCGGCGCGCATGGCGCAAAGTCGTGTTTCATCGCTCAGTTCTTTGCCGCCAAGGTCAATAGCCTCAAAACCGAATACCCGTTTGTAGAACTCCGCGGAGCGCGCCGCGCTTTCCACATAGAGGGAGCTCTCCAAGATGCCATTTACCCGAGGAGGAGCTTTGGATTGTTCGGCCATAAATCACCTTCCTGAAAGTGGGCCCTGCCGTGGGTCGAGAGTCCACCTTAACGAAACCGAGTTTCCGTGGCGACCCTTGCGCTTGCTAGTGCTTGAGCAGCGGCCCCGCAAGGCGGATGGGCACGCCGAAATTCGAGCCGCCAAATCCTCGCACCACCGCGAAGGTCACTCCAATCACACCGCCTTCCTTGTTCAGCAGCGGCCCACCGGATCCCCCCGACGTGGTCTGTGCGTCATATACGATCTTGTCCGGCAAGACGTCTCCCACGTGCCCCTGCGTGACCAGTGGCCGGATTAGTTTCCGCTTCGCCAATTCCGCAAGAATCAGTTTCGGATCGCCTCCGCTGACTTTCACGATTTGGCTCACCGTTTCGTCGCCCGCCCGCGCCAGGATGGCGTCCAGTCCTGTCGCGTAACCCACGCTGATCAGGGCTTCGCCGCTTACCGCGCCGTCTCTCCGGCCGTCCAGCTTCAGCATGGGCCTCTTTAATTCCGAAAGGTCTCCATGCACGAGCGCAAGGTCCGCGTCCTGCGATATCTTGGATATTCCTACGGGAATGCCGTTCGCCTCTCCCGGGAAATAAGCCGTCATCTCTGCGATGACGGGTTCCAGCCCTTGTTGCAACGCCCCGCTCAGCTCGTCGTTCTGCCACCACGGCTGCACGACGTGATGGTTCGTTAGAATCTTCCCTTCGCCCGCGATAAATCCCGTGCCGAAGAAATCCGCGCGCACTTCCGGTGCCCGGCCCTCCGTCGTGTAAACCGTGTTTCCCTCGCTGTCTTTCAGCGGCGAGCCGTCGCTATTGATTCCGCCATAGCGCAGCCGCTTCCCGGACTCTTTCTCATTGAATGCCACCGAAACGTGCAGCAGGCACACGCTGGGGGCGTAGGCGTGAATCACCGTCTCCGCCGCCTGTGAATTTCCTTCGATCTTGCTCAGGCGGCTGGTGGTTTCATCGAGTTGGCGGCGCAACTCGCTCACATCCCCGCCATCGGGCGCGGACAGCTTCTGCCGCAATTTTTCCGATTGCTGCTGCAACAGCTCTTTCTGCTGCAGCACATCCGCATTGGCGGGATCCTCGCGCAGGCGCCTCGCCGAGGCGAGCAATTGTTCCTCATTCTGGACGCTGTGCTCGAGCTGAGAGATCACCGTGTAGGCCCGCCGCGTCTCCTTCTCCGCTTTGCGCGAATAAAGGAAGAAGATCGCCGCAATCACCAGCGCCAGTCCGCTGAGGACGCCCACGCCTATCTTCAGGGCGCGCCCAAGCGAAAAGGCATCGCGCGTCATCTTCTCCGTGACGGCCAACGCCTGGAACGCCGTCTGCGCCACCTGGTAACTTTCCTCCGCATTACGTGCTTTGCGGTCCAGTTCGGCGACCAGCCGCTTCTCCCTCAATTGAGCGCGCACGCGAGCCAACAGTTCCGCGCCGTCGCTGCGCTGCGATAATACGTCATCGGCGCCTTGATCGAGCCAGAACGCTGTTTGTGTGGAATTGCCCCGGTTAAGAAGTAGAACCCGCGGCCGGGCGTTGCAAGTTGAGTCCTGCACAGCGTTCAGCAGGGCATGGATGGCCGGCTCCGGCGCGCCCGCAGTGACAACAACCACATCCCCGGACCCTCCCCGCAAACCAGCTAGCGCTTCTTCGACGGATCCCAGGATCGCCGCCGCATAACCGCCGCTCTCCAACAGCGCCCGCAGGCCCTCACCCTCGGCCGCATCCGGGGCCACTACCAGTACTTTTTCTGGCGTTGCAAACAAGCTGAATCCTCCGGCCCCTCTGGCAGGATGCGCCCACTTTCGCGCAGGAGCCGGAAGTTTACCCCAGATCATCTAGAAGTGCGCGGGAAACAGGGTGGACACAAAAAGGTGCGTCGAAGGAAGAACTGGGATGGTCTCGAATCCGGCTCAGTATTTCCGCAAAACGCCGATGACCCGCCCCTGGATTTTCACGTCGTTGGCCGGCACCAGGATGGGGGCCATCTCCGAATTTGCGGGCTGCAGGCGGATCTTCCCGGAGCCTTCGCGATAGAACCTCTTCAATGTCGCTTCTTCACCGCCCACGAGGGCCACGACAATGTCGCCGGCGTTGGCCACTTGGGTCTGTTCGCAAACCACAAAATCCCCATCCATGATGTGGTCTTCGATCATGGAGTTGCCCTTCACTTGCAAGACGAACGAATTCCCCCCGCGCGCAAAATCCCCTAAGGACAGCGTCTCGCGCTCCTCGACAGCCTCCAGCGGACGGCCCGCGGCAATTCGCCCGACGAGCGGCAGCTCCTGGATGCGCCGCTCAATGACCTGTTCCTTTACCGGCTTCGGCAATTGCACGATCTCAATTGATCGGCTCTGGTTGTAGCCGCGCCGGATGAAGCCTTTCTTTTCGAGCGTGCTGATATGTTTGTGCACCGTGGCGAGTGAGGTCAGCTTCATCCCCCGGCCGATCTCTTCAAAACTGGGAGCGTAACCGTGGCGCGTCTCGAACGCCACCAGGTAATCCAGAACTTCCTTCTGTCGTTTCGTCAGGGCCATGAGTGCCTCCGCTTCGGAACTTTCGCTCTCACTGAACGCATTCGTAAAGGAGTGTGCCGTGGCTTGCGATCGGGCACATTCGGGCACCCCCACTCTAGGCGAAAATAAAGCGAACGTCAAGTGGACTTTTCGGTACTCTCCCCTCTCCCGTACTATTTTGTTCAACTCTCTTTCCTGTCATCCTTTCCCCATGGGGAATCCCCGTCTTCGTTCCGCTGGAGTCACCGCCGCCGCTACGCTGGCAATTCTGGGTTCCGCTTCCGCGCTCCTCGCCTGGGGTTACTTTGTTCTTCTGGTTCTGAATGCTCCCCCGGATATTCACGGGAAGCATCTTTACCAACTCTTTCCGCTGGCCTTCGCGCTGGTGGCGGTGGTGCCCCCTGCCCTGATCGCGATCGGTGTGCGCATGGGAATCGGGTTGCTGCAATTGCGGCCTTGGGCTCGCCTGGCCGCGCTGATTTGGGCTTCTGTCGCTCTCTTCTTTTGCCTGGGCATGATCGCTTTTCGTCCGTTCGAAACTTTTTTCTTCCCCAATCGTTTTGTCACGGAATTCCAGTCCTTCCGGCAACTGGTGGCCATTGCGTTCATCATCATGTTGATGCCGGTCAGTATCTGGTGGCTGTTCTATTTCCGCGCCAAAAGCGTGAGACTGCAATTCCTTGCGGCAGAGGCCGAGGCCTCCTCGCCAAGTGCGGCAAGTCCTGAGACGCCTGGAGGGCGCTGGAAGCGCAACTGGCTTTGACTTGCCAGCATGTCCCGTGCCCACAAAGCTGTGACGTAAATCACGTCCCATCGCCGCGGCGCACAACCTCCCGTGTGATCTCCATTTCTCCTTTCACACTGTGCTATCCTGAATGAGTCGGCTCCGGGCGGCGCGGCGCTGCTCCCGCTAACGTTCACCGTCCCGCTCATATTCGAGGAGTCAGCTTCCTCTTCTCACCGGTGAGGAGGCGTTGTTAGACGGGGGTTAAGAATCAAGATGTCCACATTGACAGAAGTTCCCTCAGGAAAATTTAAACGCGAGGTGATCGAGCAGGCGGTTATCCGCTTCGCCGGCGATTCCGGTGACGGCATGCAGGTCACTGGCAGCCAATTCACAAACACCGTTGCACTTTACGGAAATGACATTGCTACGTTTCCCGATTACCCGGCCGAAATCCGCGCCCCTGCCGGCACGGTGCCCGGGGTCAGCGGCTTTCAGTTGAATTTCTCATCAGGCGAAGTTTATACGCCTGGCGATTCTGTAGATGTTCTCATCGCCATGAACCCCGCAGCTCTGAAGGTGAATATTGGCGACCTGAAGGCCAACGGCATTGTCATCGTCAATTCCGACAGTTTCAAGGAAGGCGATCTCCGCAAAGCGCACCTCACCACCAACCCTCTCGAAGATCACTCTCTTGACAAGTTCCGCGTCTTCCCGGTCGAGCTCCAGCGCTTGACCCGCGTGGCTCTCCAGCACCTCGGACTGGACGCCAAGGCCATGGACCGCTGCAAGAACTTTTTTGCGCTCGGCATGTGCTACTGGCTTTACAACCGTTCCATGGATCCGACCTTTCGCTGGATCGACGACAAGTTTAAGAAGAAGCCGCTCCTTGTCGAAGCCAACAAGCTTGCGCTGAAAGCCGGCTATTCCTATTGCGAAGCGACCGAAGCGTTCCAGATCAGCTACGAGATTCCGCCCGCGCAGTTGAGCCCCGGTCTGTACCGCAGCCTCAGCGGTAACCAGGCCCTCGCCCTCGGTTTTGTCACCGCCGCGAGTAAGGCGGGCCTCAAACTCTTCCTCGGCAGTTACCCGATCACTCCTGCTTCCGATATCCTTCACGAACTTTCCATGTTCAAGGATTTCGGGGTTCTCACCTTCCAGGCGGAAGATGAAATCGCCGCCATCACCTCCGCGATCGGGGCCTCCTACGCCGGTGCGCTGGCCATCACCACGACTTCCGGTCCGGGCATGGCCCTGAAGACGGAGGCCCTGGGCTTGGCGGTTATGACCGAACTGCCGCTGGTCATTTGCGACATTCAGCGCGGCGGGCCTTCCACGGGCTTGCCGACCAAGACCGAGCAGGCCGACCTTCTCCAGGCTCTTTTCGGACGCAACTCCGAGGCGCCGATTCCCGTGCTCGCCGCCGCAACGCCAGCCGATTGCTTCTGGATCGCCGTAGAAGCGAGCCGCATCGCATTGAAGTACATGGTTCCGGTCATCGTGCTCTCCGACGGCTATCTGGCCAACGGCGCGGAACCCTGGCGCATTCCGACCCTCGACGAGATTCCGGGGATCACCGTGAAGTTCGAGAAGAATCCCGAAGGTTTCCAACCCTACAAGCGGGATCCCGATACTCTTGCGCGGCCTTGGGCCATTCCCGGCACACCAGGCCTCACGCACCGTATCGGCGGACTCGAGAAGCAGGACGTCACTGGCAACGTCAATTACGAGCCGCTGAATCACGAAAAGATGGTGCGCATCCGCGCCGCCAAGATTGAAGCCATCACCCAGGATGTGCCCAATGTGATGCCCACGGGCGATACCGAAGGCGATCTCCTCATCGTTTCCTGGGGCTCGACCTTCGGCTCCATCATGCAGTCCGTGAAAGCGCAGCGCGCACAAGGCCGCAAGATCGGTCACCTGCACCTGCGTTATCTCAATCCACTCCCCGCGAATCTGGGAGATATCTTGAAGCGCTACAAGAAGATCCTCGTGCCAGAGCTCAACATGGGCCAGCTCCTCTGGGTTCTCCGCGCCAACTACCTGGTCAACGCCGTCGGCCTCAACAAGATCCAAGGACGTCCTTTCAAACAGAACGAACTCGATCAGAAGATCGAAGAAATGCTGGATCTCTAGGAGCACGCCATGACCACGACTGCCCTCCCTCCACTTACCAAGAAGGATTTCCAGACCGACCAGGAAGTCCGCTGGTGCCCCGGCTGCGGCGATTACGCGATTCTCTCCGCCGTGCAGTCCGTATTCCCGGAGCTCGGCATTCCCCGCGAGAATTTCGTGGTGGTTTCCGGCATCGGCTGCTCCAGCCGCTTCCCCTATTACATGAACACCTACGGCTTCCACTCGATTCACGGCCGCGCGCCCGCCGTGGCTTCCGGAATCAAGATCGCCCATCCAGAATTGGAGGTTTGGGTGGCCACCGGCGACGGCGATTCCCTCGCCATCGGCGGCAATCACACCATTCACATGCTGCGCCGCAACGTCGGCGTCAAGGTGCTGCTCTTCAACAACCGCATCTATGGCTTGACGAAAGGCCAGTATTCGCCGACCTCGGAGTTCCACAAGATCACCAAATCCACACCGTTCGGCTCGCCGGACCGTCCATTCAATCCCGTTTCTCTGGCCATCGGCTCGGAATCGACCTTCGTCGCGCGCTCGGTTGACATCTTTCAGGCTCATCTGAAGGACACGCTCAAGGCCGCCGCCATGCATCGTGGTTCCGCGTTCGTCGAAATCCTGCAGAACTGCAACATTTTCAATGACGGCGCGTGGACCGGCCTCACCGAAAAGGACGCCCGCAGCGAACATGTCCTCCAACTCGAACACGGCAAGCCGCTCATTTTCGGGAAGAATCGGGACAAGGGCCTCCGCCGGATGCGCGATGGCGACATCGAAGTCGTTCCACTCGGTAACGGCATTTCCGAATCCGATCTCGTCGTGCACGACGCCCATCACCACAGGCCGTCCTACGCTTTCCTTCTCTCGCACATGGAGCACCGTCCCGGCTTCCCTACTCCCATCGGCGTTTTCCGCGCCTGGGACGATCTGCCTCGCTATGAAGACGTCATCAACGAGCAGGTCCAGGAAGTCATCAAGAAGAAAGGCCCCGGCGATTTGGCAAAACTGCTGAAGGCCGGCGACACCTGGGAAGTGAAGTAGCGCCGCGGCGCGCTTTCCTTCCTTCACCCGGCAAACTTCATTGTCGCGAACAGCCCTCGCAGCGGAGCGGGGCCGTCACCACGGCCCGGGCCTGGTTCCAATTGCGCCCAGGCACACCAATCGCTTGGCACCGGCCACGAATCAAGGGGCACGTGCCACTTGGCTATGAAACCAACTTGTCTCTAGAACATCCAACAGAAGCAGTTACAATCTTCGTCATGGATCCGAACGCCAAACTGATTCCCTTTTCGATTCTCGGGGACGCCGATCCCGTCCCTCCGGCGGTCTACGTCTCCGAGCCGGATCAGGCCAAGTCTCTCACCCTTCTCTATGAAATCAGCCATGAGCTGACCTCGATCCTCGACCGCCAGGAACTCCTTCGCCGCATTGCCGAGCGCGTCAAAACGCTGGTCGACTATCACGTATTCACTGTCATGCTTTGGAATGAGGACGCCCAGGTGCTCGAGAGCGTCTTTTCCATGCGCTACCAGGACGCTATTCCTTCGCGTCTCCAGATGCCGCTGAACCAGGGCATCACCGGTACGGCTGCCGCGGAGCGCCGCACCATCCGCGTCGTTGATGTTCGCCTGGATCCTCGCTACCTGCAGTGTGAAGAGGGTGTCGAGGTGCGCTCCGAGCTGGTCGTGCCTCTCTTGCTGCAGGATCGCCTGATCGGCGTGCTCGATCTCGAAAGCACCGTGCCCCAGGCTTTTACGGCCGAACACGAGCGCCTGTTGAACATTCTCGGCTCCTACATCGCCGCAGGCCTCGAGAACTCCCGGCTGTTCGAAGAAGCGCGCCAGAACCAGACGCGGTTGCAGAACGATTTGGAAACCGCCCGCGAAATCCAGCGGCAGCTTCTTCCCTCGGGCGCGCGCGAAGTCCCTGGGCTGGACCTGGCCACGGCGTACGTTCCTGCGCGCGAATTGGGCGGCGATTTTTACGACCTGCTCCCCTTCGGCGTCGGCCGGCTCGCCATCGCCAATGGCGACGTCTCCGGCAAAGGCACGGCCGCGGCGCTCTACGGCTCGCTCGCCATCGGCATCCTGCGCGAGCTAGTCCACGATCGCGAAGCGTCCGCCGCCGAGATGCTTTCCCTTTTGAACGGCAGGCTGCTCGCCGCCCGCCTGGATGCCCGGTTCATTGCCATGCAGTTCGCGATCTACGACGCGGCACTGCGCGAACTCAACATTGCCAATGCCGGCGGCACCTATCCGCTACTCCTCCGCGATGGCGAGGTGAAGGAAATCAACGTCGCCGGCATGCCTCTCGGTCTTCTTCCCGATGCGGATTATGAAGAGACTCGGCTCGCGCTCCGCCCCGGCGACATTGTCGTGTTCGCCTCCGACGGCATCCATGAAGCCATGAACAAGGACCAGGAAGAATTTGGCATTGACCGGCTGAAGTCCATTCTCGCCTCGGTCACCCCTGGCGATCCCGGCTACACTGTAGCTCAGCGCATCGTCAAAGCTACCGACGAACACACCGGAGCGGGTCGCATGGCCCACGACGACCGCACGCTCCTCGTCCTACGGGTCACCGAAGACGCCGATACCGACTTCTCCAAGCTCCCCATCATTTACTGAGTGGATCGCCGTTACGCTCAGGGGGCCGGAGCTTCAGCTCCGGCATTCTGGCGCATCAGTGACGGGCTTTAGCCTCTGAGGACTCCGTCTCTCTATGACCACCCACGGCTTGCGCTTCACCAACCTCACTTCGTTTTCAGAAACGTTCCGCGATCGAGTTCCTCAAACGCCTGCCGCAACTCCTGCTGTGTGTTCATCACGATTGGCCCGTACCATGCCACCGGCTCCTCGAGCGGCTTCCCGGAGACCAACAGAAATCGAATCCCCTCGTCCCCCGCCTGGACCATCACCTCATCCCCGCGATCGAATAGCACCAGTGACCGGTTTTCCGCCTCTGCCGGGGGCTTCGTGTCCAGCCAGCCTACGGGCTCCGTTGGCACCGCCAGCGGATTGGACGCGTTGCAGAACTTTCCCGCTCCCGCAAATACGTAGGCAAACGCATGCCGCGTTGTCTCCACCGGCAGCACTTTTCTTTCGCCCGGCGGAACTGACACATCGAGATAGATCGGATCGGCCGCAATGCCGTCCACCGGCCCTTTCTTTCCCCAAAAGCTCCCGCAGACCACGCGCACATGCGTCCCATCGTCGTCCGTCACTTCCGGGATATCCGGCGATTTCACTTCCTGGTACCGCGGCGCCGTCATCTTCAGCGACGACGGAAGATTCGCCCACAATTGAAAGCCGTGCATGCGGCCCACTTCGTCTCCCTTGGGCATCTCCTGGTGGATGATTCCGCTCCCCGCCGTCATCCACTGCACATCGCCGGAGGCAATGGCGCCTTTATTCCCCAAGCTGTCGCCGTGCTCTACCCTCCCCGCCAAAACGTACGTGATCGTTTCGATCCCGCGATGCGGGTGCCACGGGAATCCCGCCAGATAATCTTCGGGCACGTCATTCCGAAAATCGTCCAGCAATAGGAATGGATCGAAGTCCGAAGTGTTGCCGAAGCCAAATGCCCGCCGCAGATGCACCCCCGCACCTTCGCGTGTCGGTTTCGAACGAATCAGCCGTTTGATTGGTCGTATGGACATGCTTACCTCCCCTAACAGGATGCGCAACTGCTCACTTCCGTTAGGAGGTGGGGCCTCGGCCCCTGAGGGCTTTGGCGCCTCTCTCAGCGTCCTGCTAATCCCTGACCCTTTCTATGGCCGAGTTCGTTGCGAATCGAGCGCACTCGCGAACTCGCACTGGCGTAGCACAGCAGAAAACGGCGGATCGGTCCGGAACGCATCCCACTTCGCGTCCGCAGGCAGGAAAATCAGGTGCACGTCCCGCGCCCCGAGCGCCCGCTCCAGCCATTCCATCGCCACTTCCCGCCGCCCCAGCCCCGCGTGCACCAACGCAAAAGCGTAAGGTGGCACAAAGCGCTCCCGCGACACGGCCTTCAGAATGTTCAGCGCCTCCTGCGCTTCTTCGATTCTCCCGAGCTTTGCAAACAAATACCCACGCAGCGACATGGCTTTGCTGTTTCCGTTCGACAGCCGCACCGCCGCATTCAGTTCCTCCAGCGCCAGGTCGTGCTCCCCGAGTTGCTCGCAGGGCTGTGCGAGTTGCAGGTGCCCCACCCAGAATTCTGGATCGATCACGATAGCCTGACGCGCAAACTGCTTCGCGGCTTCGAAGTCGCGCCCCAGGAACGCCACCTGCGCCGACAGCGCCTGGTACACCGCCACCAGTGGATCGAGTTCTCGCGCCCGTCGCATGGCGACCCGGCCTTCCTCATGTCTCCCGGAGTGCGCACAGAGGATCCCCAGCATGCGGTGCGGCAGCGGATAATTGGCATCCAGAGCAATGGCGTTGCGAAACGCTCTCTCTGCCGCTAGCCAGTCCCAGTCCAGCCAAAACTTCACGAATCCCAGCGACGCCTGCGTTTCGGCCAGATTTGGCTCCGCCTTCACGGCGCGGGACGCGGCTTCACGGGCGCGCGGCCAGACCTCCAGCGGTGGCGCATCGCCGTTGATCGGCGTGGAGGCCAGCGTATCCGCGATTCCGGACCATGCCAGCGCGTACTCCGGGTCAAGTTGCGTTGCCTTGCTGAAATATTCAATCGCGCGTTTCGTGGTGGGCGGGGACAGTTGGTGCCAAAAGTGGCGGCCCCGTAGATAGAGGTCATACGCTTCCGCGTTTCGCGTTTGCCGGTGCGCCAGCGCGCCGACGCGCCCCGAAGACAGCCGTAACCGGATCTGCTCCGCGATCGCCGCGCTCAGATCCTGCTGAAACGTCAACATGCTGCTCGGCTCGCTGTTGTACGACGCCGACCAGATTTGCACATGGTCGCGCGTGCGAATCAACTTGGAAATAATGCGCAACCGGCCGCCTTCCGCGCGGATCGAGCTCTCGATGAGATATGTGGCGTCAAGCTCCTGCCCGATTTCGGCTAGCGTTTTCGTGCTCGCTTTATACCGCATCACCGAGGTTCGCCCGATCACATGGAGATGCTCTGGCTCGACTTGGCCGAGCGCGGCGACGGTCTCTTCGGTGAGGCCATCGGCCAGGTAGTCGTGCTCCGGACCCGCTCCGATGGTTTCGAACGGCAAGACCGCCAGCCGGACGGGTCTTGCCGCCGGCTCGGATTCCGCCGCGTCTCTTTCCACTTCCGCAACAAACCGGTAGCCCCGGCCCGGCACCGTCAGGATGTAGCGGCTCTCCCCTCGGCTTTCCCCCAGCACGCGGCGTAGAACCGAAATGTTCTGGGTCAGGTTGTTTTCTTCCACGACCGTGTCCGGCCAGATGGCCTTCATTAGGTCGTCTTTTTCCACCAGTTGCCCCTTGCGCTGGACCAGGTACAAGAGTGTGTCAAAGACCTTGGGCGTCAGCGGCACCGGATTGCCCGCGCGTAAGAGCACACGCCTGCCTGCCTCAACGCGAAAGCCCCCAAATTCGTAAACGCCGGATTCTCTGCCTTGCATCGCTCTCGTTCCGGGCCTCGCCTTTCAGAACGTTTCAGAACTCTTCAGCCGTCTCCTAAAGACTTTCACGCTGCGGTCCGACGAGTATATGCCCGGCGGGCCCCGGAGCCAATCCCAGGGTAAGCCCAAAAAACGAGGAGGAAACACCATGAAATCACACATTTGGAAGGCAGCAGCGGTTCTAACGGCGGTCTGTGCGCTCGTGTTCTCTCTGGTTCACGCGGCCATCGCGAAACCCGGCCACGGGGACGCCGACGAAAGGGGCCTCGAAGGCACCTGGGTTGTGACCGTCACGCAGCACGATTGCTCGAGCGGAACACCGATTGGCGTTCCTTTTGAGTCTCTTCTGACTTTCTCCCTGGGCGGCACCTTGACGGAAACCACGTCCAATCCCATGTTCTTCCCTGCGCTTCGCGGCCCCGGCCACGGAGTCTGGAATCGCACAGGGTGGCACACCTACCACGCGTCCAGCCTGGCCTTCATCACCATGAGCGGCGCCTTGGCCAAAACCCAGAAGATCACGCAAACCATCGATATGGGCGCCGACCCCGATTCGTTCGTCGCGACGGACGCCTCCGTCCAGTTCTTCGATCCCGCTGGCAACCTCCTCGTGACGGGATGCGCCAGCGCCACCGGCAAGCGGTTCGAGTAACGGTGACCTGCGCCAGCATCCGGCCAGCGGCTCTGCGGGGCGACGCAAGTTGCCTCGCAGCCCCCTGCGGACGACTTCCAGCCACAGGCATCGAGCCGGAACCCTCGTGGGACGGAGACCCTTCGCGGTCTCAGCCTGGGGGAGCTTTCATTGTTTCTGCCAAAGAACGCTCGCGTGACTGCCTTCGCACAAGGTCTCCTGGCGATGGCTGGTCAGATCCACGACCTCGACACTGGAGTCATATCGATTCCATGCTGAAGGGGCGGAATCGACAATGAGCTTCGCCCCATCCGGCGAAACAATGAGTGATGAGAGAGATGCTTTTACCTGTGAAGCGATCTTTTCTAGACCTGTTCCGTCCGTTTTAACGCGAAAAATCTCTGTTTGGTTCTTGGTCTCCCGGCGCGATCCGAAAACGATACTCCTCCCATCGGGGAACCACCTTAGCCCGGACTCCGCGTCCTCATTGTCAATGACCTTCCTAGGTTGTGTTCCGTCGGCATTCGCGATCCATATCGATGTCACCACCCGGGTGCCCTCCGAATCATGGCGAAACAGCAGTTGCTTCCCATCCGGAGACCATTGCGCAGCATACCCGTTCAATAC
>Ga0335077_10003660_pt1 | contig 18645 bp, 17 predicted proteins | sample Lox_Sample_31_FD_207151 | JGI IMG/M metagenome (GOLD analysis project Ga0335077, IMG submission 207151) | Soil microbial communities from Loxahatchee National Wildlife Refuge, Florida, United States - Lox_Sample_3.1 | ecosystem: Environmental > Terrestrial > Soil > Wetlands | place: USA... | reverse complement strand
CGCGTCCACTGCCTTGAGCCGGCCGCGGCGGCGAACCACCAAATTCGCACCGCGGCGTTCCACGGTCACCCCCGCTTCGTCCAATTTGTCCAGCACGGCGCGCAGGTGGTCGGCTCGTGCGCCTTTCAGCGTTACATCGCCATTCGTCGCCGCGGCGGCGATGATGTAGGTTGCCGCTTCGATCCGGTCGGGAATGACTTCGTGTTCCGCGCCATGCAATTTTTCTACGCCGGTTATGGTGAGTGTCGGACTGCCCGCGCCGGAAATTTTCGCCCCCATGGCGTTCAGAAAATTTGCCAAATCCACCACCTCCGGCTCGCACGCCGCGCTTTCGATGACCGTGACGCCGTCGCCGAGCGCCGCCGCCATCATCACATTTCCCGTGCCGAGCACGGTGGAACCGGCGCGCCCGCCCAGAAACATGGTCGCGCCGTTCAGCTTCCTGGCCGTGGCGTCAACGTAGCCGCCTTCAATTCCGATTTTTGCGCCCAGCGCCGCAAAACCTTTCAAATGGAGGTTGATGGGCCGCGCACCGATGACGCAGCCGCCCGGCAGTGACACGCGCGCTTTTTTCAGTCGCGCCAATAGCGGTCCCGTGATGCAAATCGAGCCGCGCATCTTGCGGACGAGATCATAATCGGCGTAACCGCGGATTTTCTTTGCCCGGACCGTCAGCGTCCCACGCTCGAATTTCACCTGCGCGCCGAGTGATTCGAGAATCCGCGCCATGAACCGCGTGTCGCTCAGGTTCGGCACGTGATGGATGACGCACGGCTCGCCGGTGAGCAGGGTCGCCGCCATGATGGGCAGCGCCGCATTTTTACTGCCGCTGATGGTCACTTCGCCGTGCAACGGCACGCCGCCTTTGATCAAAAAACTGTCCATGTAAATTTGAATTCAGGTTCAGCCACAGATACACACAGATTGGCACAAAAGAGAACATAAAATCCCCTCACCCGTCCTGCGGACACCCTCTCCCCGCCCAGCGGGGAGAGGGACGGGGCGAGGGGCCTCAATTTTTCCTTGCTTAATCCGTGCTTATCCGAGCTCATCTGTGGTTGAAAAATTCGTTCAGCGTCGCGCTATCAAAATTCTCGCGCGCTGACTGTAATCTTCCTTCACAGCTTCGACAATCCACTTTTCATTTTCAAAGATCCGCCGGACCGCCTCTGCCTGGCCGTCGCCGATTTCCAGCATGATTTTCCCGCCCGGTTTCAGAAACGTCGCTGCTTGTGACGCTATCCAACGGTAAAAATCCAGGCCGTCTGCGCCGCCGTCCAGCGCATTACGCGGCTCAGAGTCACGCACTTCCGGCTGGAGCGCTGCAATTTCCGCGGACGGAATGTACGGCGGATTGCTGATGATGAGGTCGAATCGTACGTTCTGCAACGCCGCAAACCCATCGCCCTGCAAAAATTCAATCTGGCCCGCGACACCGATTTGCGCTGCATTTTCCTTTGCCAGCGCCAGCGCATCCGTCGAGACGTCGGTAGCCATGATTCTGGCCGCCGGACATTTCACAGCCAGCGCAATGGCAATGCAACCCGTGCCGGTGCCGAGGTCCAATGCGCTCGCGCTTTCGGTAGGGACGCGCTGCTGCGCGTCCTGGCCGACCGGCAGGTCGGCTCTACCGTTCGCGGCGGGCTGCGGAGAGCCCGCCCTACCTTGAAGGAACTGCCAACCCAGCTCGGCCAGCAATTCCGTTTCCGGCCGCGGCACGAGGGCGTGGCGGTTCACCGCGACCTCCAATCCGCAAAATGAAGTCGAGCCGGTGATATGCTGGAGCGGTTCGCGCTGGCCCCGGCGTTTGACGAGTTCGCGCAGCGCGTCCGTTTCGACCGGTGTCAACACGCGCTCGAAATTCAGATACAATTTCACGCGCGGCAGTTTAAGCAGGTGCGCCAGCAGCAACTCGGTCTGCAGGCGCGGTGATTCGACGCCTTTTTTCGCCAGAAAATCCGCACTCTTCTGAATCGCTTCGAGAACCGTCACACGGCCAATCTAAATCCCCGGCGCGGAGTTCAAAGCTTAAAGTGCCGGTTGTAGTGTTGGCGCTGCGCGCCGATTTATTCGAGCCGGAGGCTCGACGCTACAACGTCCACAGGCAGTCTGCGTCCGTTTGCACGTTGCAAACCTTGTCCAACCGTCTTAGAATTTTTCATCCGGAACGCGCATGGCGGAATACAAAGTTCAATTCGAGGTCTTTGAAGGCCCGCTCGACTTGCTCCTGTACCTCATCAAAAAGGAGGAGGTGGACATTTACGAAGTCAACCTCACGAAACTGGCCACGCAGTTCATCGAATACATTGACCTCATGCGGGAATTCGACCTCGAGGTGGCCGGCGAATTCCTCGTCATGGCCTCGACGCTCATGTACATCAAAAGCCGCGAACTGCTGCCCGTGGACCAGCAGGTGCAGGCCGAAGGCGAGGAGGAGGGCGAAGACCCGCGCTGGGAACTCATCCGCCAGCTCGTCGAATACAAAAAATTCAAGGACGCCGCCGCGCAATTGCAAACGCTCGAGGCCCGTCAGGAAAACATTTTCCCGCGCCTGCCCGGAAAGCTGGAATTTGAAAGCACCGTGCCGTTGCCAAAGCCGGACGTCTCGATTTTCGATCTGCTGAATGCCGTCAATTCCGTCCTCAAACGTTTCAGCCAGCGCGAAGGTGGCAGTGCCATTTTTGAGGACAAATGGACGGTCAGCGAAAAAATTGAATCCATTCTGCACGTGCTGGCCGAACGCGGCCGCGTGCTGTTCTCAGAATTATTCGCGACTGCCGCCAGCCGGTCGGAGGTCGTCTGCACCTTTCTCGCGCTGCTCGAACTGATTCGTCTTAAACAACTTCTCTGCATTCAAAGCGAGGAATTCGGCGAAATTGAAATCCGCGCTGCAGATACCCCGGCTTCGTTACCGGCCTCCGCGAGTGGCGACGGCAGTGCCGAGAGCACAACCCCTCCGAGTTAAATTATCCGCACACGCGCCGGTAAAGCGCTTCGTAACGCGGTACGATGGCCTCAGCCGAAAACTTTTCACGCGCCCGGCGCTGTGCCGCCAGACCCATACCGATTCGGCGTTTTGTATCTTGAATCAGACTTTCAATCGCCCGCGCCAACTCGTCCGAATTGTCCGACGGCACCAGAATCCCGCTCACGTTGTCTTCCACCACCTCCGGTATGCCGCCCGCGCGCCGGGCGACACTCGGACAGCCAAAATACATCGCCTCGAGGAGGCTCAGACAAAAGCTCTCCGTCTCGGACGTGAAAAATCCCAGGTCGGCGGCCTGTAAGTAATCTTCGATTTCATTCACCTTCGCACGCACGACGACGCGGTCTTTCAGGCCCAGCCGCTGCACGTCCTTGAGATACGGCTCGAAACTTCCGCCCGCCAGCACCACGAGTTTGAAAGCGTCGCGCGGACGGACTCGCCCCACACTTTCCAGCAATAGACCGATGCGTTTCACCGGACGCAGATTCGACGAGTGAATTATCATCGCCTCGTTTCCGGCTATGCCCAATTCCCGGCGCACTTCCTCGCGCGAGCGGCGCGGTGGCCGTGGGGCAAAAAAATTGTGAATGACTTCCAATGGCCCATTGAACCTTAACACTCGCTGCGTTTCCTGCCTCAGGAACTCAGACACGACGGTGACGGCATCGGATTGTGTGAGTGCGTGATGGATGGCCGGTCCGTATCCCGGATCTTCGCCGAGCAATGTGGTGTCGGTGCCATGCAACGTCGTGACCACGCACGGCTGCTGCTTTGGCGGCAACATCGAACGCGCAAGAATGGCAGCCGTTGCGTGGGGCACGGCATAGTGAACGTGAAGGACATCGAGTCCGTGGTCGCGGCTCACTTCCGCCATCCGGACCGAGAGCGGCAGCGTGTAATCCGGATATTTGAACAACTGATATTCGTTGATGACTACCGGGTGAAAATGCAGTCGCGGCGAATTTTCCGGCAGCCGGAACGGGCGTTCGTAACTGAGAAAATGCACTTCGTGCCCGCGCCGCGCCAGTTCCTCGCCCAAACCGGTGGCGAGAATGCCGCTCCCCCCCACCGACGGATAACACGCGATGCCAATGTTCATATTTCATCGTCCTCGTCCTTCGTCCTCGTTCGCGATTTCGCGGGTTCGATTACGAGGACGAGGATGACGACGAGGAGGATTGACACGTTCATCCGTGAACAACTCAGAACTGCCTCGCGGCACGACCCACGTGCGCCAGCGAATCGAGCACCAGCGGATCATTCGGAAACAAGGCGATAGCATAGGCGCATCCTGCGCACAGCCCGCGCAAACGCGCCCGCGTGACTTGCAACTCAACGTAATTTCGTGCAGCGGCCTGCGAAGCGTGCGCTTCCATTGCTGCGGTCCAGGTTTGGAGCACGTCCGGCGCGGACACATCAATCAGCACGGGCGTGACATTTACCGGTTCGGCTTCGGGCGTTACGGCGTAATACAATAATTGCTCAATGGCGTGCGCCGGCAAACGGCGCAGTTCCTTGATGCCGCCGTAACGGGCGAGTCGGCAGGCGTCGCGCACGAGTTGTCCCAGTCGAGGATGATCAGGATGCTGGTTCTCAACCAGACTCGGCGCGAGGACGACACCCGGCCGCAAGCGTCTGATGATGCCTGCCAATTTGATCGCTTGAGCGACGCTGACTTCGAAATGCGCATCGCCGTCCAGTTCAACGAATTCGAGCCTGGCATCCAACAAGGCGGCGGATCGGTTCGCCTCGATTACCCGTTGTGCCGGTGAGCCGTGCGATGCGGCTTCGCCGCGCGAACAAATGACGAAGTGCGCCGCCCGACCCGTGCGCGTCTCTTTCACGATGACGCCGCCGCACCCGAACTCGATGTCGTCGGGATGCGCGCCGAAGGCCAGCAACGGCGGGAGTTCAGGATGGGATTTCGGTCCAGGCTTCATCGGAACGTTCAATCGTCTCGCGATTCACAAAAGTAATTTCCGGCGCATCTTCCGGGTGAAGATAGGCCTTTTCGCCGGCGCCGGCAACGTAATGCGTGCAATGTACGACCGATTGCATCCAGCGCAACCGGCTGTCGCGGGCCGGGCTGACCTGTTCCTTGTTGAAAACCACCGCCCGCAAGGTCACGTAGGAATCTCCGCCCTCGTGAAGTGTTAAGGTGCCTCTGCCTGCGGTAGAGACGCGCTGCCGCGCGTCCTGGCCGACCGGCAGGTCGGCCCTGCCTTCCTCACGCGTGTAACGCGCGCGAACAATTTCACCTTCATGCGGGACGTCCACAAAAAAATCCGGGATGTCGCAAGCGGCGCGGCGGACGGCCGGGTCACTCGAACGCACCACGCGAACTCCTTCGAGCAAACCCAGGGCGCGATATATCTCCAGGCAAAAATCGGCGACGTTGGACGGGGCAACACCCCGGAAAATTTCAATCAACCGGTGGTCCACGTAGTTTGGCAACTGGAGCAGCGTTTTGCCCTGCCAATCGGCCGGAACGCGTTTGAGGTACTGCGGCGAAAATTTCCGCTGGAGCCGGTTTTCAAAGGTGAAGTTAAGCTGCGCCGGCTCGTTCGTTTTGCGATGACGCAGCGTCGTCCTGGTTTCACGCGGGTCGTGGTCGCTGTCGTGGTAGAAGAAAACGATTTCGCCGCCCAGTTCTGCGTGCAACCGCCTAGCTGTTTGGATTTTGGCAAACAGGAAGCGCCGTGGGAAAAACCCGCACGGTTGCTGGCCAAAACAAATGACGGGCGCAGAACTCATGAAGCACGCGACGCTGGCGCCTGCTTGCCGATTGAGCCAAGAGCGGCCTGGATAGTCAGGCTCAACAGCACGCAGGCGGCACAGCCAATGAAGTTATACCAGAGGTAACTGATGGTCAGCGAAAAATAGAGGACAAAGACCAGGGTCTGGGCTGCCAGCGCCGCCCAGAAAATCGCGGTGCCGCCGACGCGTTTGAGGAAGAACGCCACCAGAAACAACGCCAGCACCACGCCGTAAAAAACCGAGCCGATGATATTGACGGCCTGGATCAAATTTTCCACCAGATTCGCGAACAGAGCAAAGCCGATCGCGACCAGACCCCAGAAAAAGGTGAACCATTTCGACATGACAACGTAATGCGCATCGCTGGCTTCGCGCTGGAGCAGATGGCGGTAGAAATCAACCGTGGTCGTGGATCCGAGCGCCGTCAGTTCGGCGGATTTCGATTGGAGCGCGGCGGCGAAGAACGCGGCGATCAGCAGTCCGATCAGTCCATGCGGCAGATGTTTTAACACGAAAGTGATGAACACATAATCGGCGTCGTTGCTTTTGACGCCCGGATCGGCCGCGAGCATGATTTGCATTGCATTGGTGCGGATGGCGTTGCTGCGATCGAGGGCGGCCAGCGCCTGTGCGCGCGCCTGCGCCTCGGCCGGAAGATTGCCGGCGTGTCTGGCGTCGAGCCAATCACGAATCTGGCGCTCCTTTTCGGCGTGAACGGCGTCGAATTGTTGTTCCAGCGAATGCAGGCGTCCGCCGGGGTCGTGTTGAACGGCATAGTTCCAGGCGGCCTGGTTGAAGAAGACCGGCGGCTGTTCGAATTGATAAAAGACGAAGACCATGGCGCCCAGGAGCAGAATGAAGAATTGCATGGGAATCTTGAGCACGGCGTTGAACATCAGCCCCAACCGGCTTTCGCGCAAACCCGGCCCGGCGATGTAACGCTGCACTTGCGATTGGTCGGTGCCGAAGTAGGAGAGCGACAGGAACAGGCCGCCGAGCAAACCGGACCAGAAAGTGTAACGCCGGTGGAAGTCGAACGAAAAACTCACCGCGCCCATTTTCTTGAACCCACCGGCTACGGTAAACGCGTCGGCAAGGTTCGTGGGCAGTTTGTCGAGCAAGAGGACGAAGGCGGCCACCATCCCGCCGAAGATGACAGCCATCTGGCATTTCTGGGTGAGATTCACCGCCTGGCTGCCGCCGGCGACCGTGTATATCGTCACCAGCAATCCGCTGAGAATGATGGTGAGGTCGAGTCGCCAGCCAAGCACGGTGGACAGGATAATGGCCGGGGCGTAAATGGTGATGCCGGCGGCCAGCCCGCGCGACAGGAGGAACAAAGCGGCGCCCAGCAAGCGGGTTTTGGTGTCGAACCGGTGACCGAGGTATTCGTAAGCAGTATAAACGTTCAATCGCCGGTAAATCGGCAGGAACACCGCGGCAATGATGATGAGTGCCAGCGGCATCCCGAAATAATTTTGAACGAAATCCAGTCCGCTTTCGTAACCCTGGCCGGGCGTGGAAATGAAGGTGATGGCGCTGGCCTGCGTGGCCATAACTGAGATGCCAATGGTCGCCCAGCCGATATTCTTGTCACCCTTCAGGTAGGCGTTCAGGTCGCGTCGGCCCCGCGTGCGCCAAATGCCATAGACGGCGATTCCGACCATGGAGCCGATCAGGACGACGAAATCGAGGACGTTCATTAAGACCTCCTACGGCTTTGGCGCTTGCATCCAGGCTTTGAACTGAAAGGAACTTTCGTCAGCGCGGCAGCGTCTTGGACTGCGGTGGCCCTCCACCGCTTTTCATCCGCCATTCCTTCCCAAAGCGCCAGAGGGCTGGCGCACTCCAAAACCTGGCGGTGGTTCGGACGCCTCATGAATAAGTCAACGTCAGCGCGAGCAGCAGCACCACCCACAAAATAAAACAACCGAGGACAAAAACATAAACGCCGCGCCAGGAGCGGAACAATGGCAGGCCCGTAGGACAGGCGTCACGCCTGTCTCCATTTTCAAAGCGCTCGTTCATGTTTCGGCCGGGCTTTCGATTTGGTCGGTTGCGGATTCAAGCGGTTTCTTGAAAGTCAGAGACAGGCGCGACGCCTGTCCTGCCTATTATTTTCCGAGCGAAACCAGATTGGCAAACAGCCGATAGGCGCCGGGCACGCCGGCGGGAAGCTCCCGGAAAAACACCAGGCCGGTATAAACGAACCAGCCCTTGCCGTATTGCGCGACCAGCAATCCGCCCTTGAGCGGCGCTTCGCCGGGGTCGCTGCACGCGATAACCGGTGTGAAATGTTCATCCCACTGGTCGGGATAGTAAATGCCGCGCTCTTGAATCCAGCCGTCGAAATCGGCGCTGTTGATTTTATTGGGAGTGTTCAGCGCCGGATGGTCCGGGGCGAGAAACGTCACCGGTGCGGTTTCGTCGGTCACGCGATCATTTGAGAGATGCAGGCTGTAAGGCGCGAGCTGGTCGGTCTTCAGGTCGCGGCCCGGGCGATTGTATTGTTCAATGACGTTGCCGCCGGCTTCGACGTAGTTGAACAACGCCGGCAAATGCGCAACGAGGTCCGTGCGAACATTGAGCGCCCGGACACCAATGACCACCGCATCGAATTCCTTCAGACGATTCGTTGTTAAGTCATCGCCGGTGAGGGTGGCGACGTTGTAACCCATGTCTGCCAGACTCCGGGCGATGCTGTCGCCGGCGCCGGGAAAGTACCCGATGCGATGGCCCCGGGTGGCCAGGTTGAGACAGACGGCCTTGAACCGCGCAGATGGTTGGAGCAACAACAGCGGGATGTGCGGATAGTTGATTACCACGCGTTCGTTGCGGTAACGCTTGCCGCCGACCTTCGCTTCCGCGGTGATGTTGGCGGCTGCGGGTTTCGTTGGCGCGGTGACGTTGAACGTAAGCCTGGCCTGATCCCCGGCGATGCCCAGCCGGAATTGTTGGATCGCGGGTGTGATCTTCCAGTCCGCCGGCGCGTCCAAACGCAACGTGCCAGCCATGTCAGGCCGGGCGGAAATGACCTCCACGTCCACCGGCTTTGAAGCTCCCGGAGCAAACAGCTTCACATCCGATAATAGTTTAAGCGAGACTGGTGAAATCACATCCAACTGACGGGTTTCACCTTTTGCCCGGTTGGCCGTGCGCTGCATCGGCTGATCCGGAACCATCAAAGTCTGGCCAGCCGCCTCAAAAACCTGTTCGATCGGGAAGACCGGAGGGTTTTCCGGTTGCCCAATGAGCGCCGGATCATCCACGCGGAACATCCCTGTGGTGTGGTCGTCACGCAACCAATACGGCTGGCTCAGCGGCGTGTCGGCAGGAAGCTTTTCCGTGGAATCGCGGCTGACGGGTTGATTGGTGGCGAGATCCGCGCCCAGCGCAAACTCAGCCTTGATGTTCGGATACCGCGCGGCCACCCAGCGGACGGGCACAACCGACGATTGGATTGTAGCCGTCAGATGCATCTTGAGCGGCTCGCCGGGCACGACTTCAGCGTCTGGAATCGTCGTTTCCACGATCAGGCCAAGGCATTCCTGAATAATGTGATCCAATTGCCGGCGCTTCTCATCCACTACCGGGTCGTCGCCAGCCAGACTGGCGAGGCGCTTTTTGATTTCCAGCAATGCCGGCACACTGGCCCCAGGATATTGCGGATTGAATTGCGCGATAACCTCAGCGGCCAGTTTTCCAATTTCTGCGCCACCGGCTACGCGCGACCAGCTCGTATCCACGCCGTCAAGGATATCGTTCGTCGCGGGCACACCGTCGAGCAGGGCAAACGATTCGGACCTCGGTCCGTTGCCTCCACCGAAGCCGCGGAAATTGTCAAAGCCCTGGGTCTTGTGCATCGAGCGGCTGCGGGCGGCAATTTCGGCGAACGATTCCGCGGACACAGGGTCCTTGCCGCCGGCATCTATGCGGATCACGTTGGTCGCGTTTCCGCTGCGTTGAAATCCGCCCATATTCCAAAGAATACGTTTGGGCTGCCACGGCGTCAGCGTGCCGAGTTGTTCGGGGAACGCCTTGGGATCGCCGGCGAGCTTGAAGGCTTCAATGGCCAGCACGGTTGAGGCGGTGTGATGGCCATGCGTGCCGCCTGGCACCGGGGAAAAACGTGTGATGATTACATCAGGCCGAAACTCGCGGATGACACGCACGATGTCGGACAACACCTGCCGCCGGTCCCAGATTCTCAGTGTCTCGCGATAATCCTTGGAAAAGCCGAAATCAACCGCCCGCGAAAAAAATTGACGGCCACCGTCAACCCGTCGGGCCGCGAGGAGTTCCTCAGTGCGGATGACGCCCAATTCATCACCAAACTCCGGCCCGAGCACGTTCTGGCCGCCGTCACCGCGCGTGAGTGAAAGGTAAGCGGTGCGGTAATGGCGACCGCGCGAGAGATAGGCAATCAACTCGGTGTTCTCATCGTCGGGGTGCGCCGCGACATAAAGCACGCTGCCCATTGTGTCGAAACGGTGCAGGTCCTGCAAAATCAGAGGGGCTGGCGGCGGTTCGGCAATCTGCCCGGCGCACAAAAGACCGGCCAGCAAACACGCGCCCGTCGCCGCGAGATGAAGGAACCAATTAGTGCAGCGGCCGGATTTGGAAAACGCGAGGCTTGTTCTCATGCGCGGTGCCGCACGTCCGTTAAAATCAAACGACGAGGTTAATCCTGCGCGGCGTCATTTCTGGACCGTGAATGGCACGGAAAATTGCGTGTTTTCCCACGACAGTTTCAAAATACCGCCACCGTCGGGATTTTTCGCCACGGCCATCGTGAATTGATCCACCGGCGTGTCCAGCGCATCCTTCTTTAAATCCACACGCGCCAAATCCTGGTTCTGGTCGTATGACCCTGGCCCGATGCCCCACTGCCCGATTTGCTTGTTGATGATCAATTTGGCCGTCCCGTCTTCCTGCGGCAGTGTGAACAACGTGTAAGCCCCCGCGGGAACCGTGGCCCCGCCCAGCACAATCGGTTTTTGCGTGATGAGGAGTGTGGCCTCATCGGCGCCCGTGCGCCAGACCTTGCCGTAAGGCACCAGCCCGCCCCAGATTTTGCGGACCTCGCCGCTCCGGGGATTTTTGGTGTAAGGCCGTCCGTAAACGACGGTCACGCGGTTACCGTCAATGACCGCGCCGGTGGTTTCGTGGGGGCTGAGGCGCCTTTGCTGCGCCATGACCGGCAACGCGCTGGCCAGGGCGATTGAGGTGATTGCGAGCAGGGTCAGGAGTTTTTTCATGTTAGCTATGACAATGGTGGTTGATTGACGTTGAACTTTTGTTGGCTGCGAAATTTCAAGGTTGCAGACTCGAAATCAAATCCTGGTTCATCTTCACGAATGAACTGCCGGAGCCTTCGGCTTTGGTGGCCAGATCAATGGACTGGTTGGCGGCGGCGATCGCGCCCGCTTTGTCGCCCTGTTTTGCCAGGATTTGCGCTTTCAGGTGCAGCAACTCGTAGGCAATCCGGGGATTGTCGGCGAGCCCGGCATTGACCCAGTCGAGCGCCTTTTTCTGGTCCAGTTCATGGTTGTAATAAAACGTGGCCGCCTGAAAATAAAAGCCATCCGATTTTTTACCCGGCGCCGCCATGGCCGCTTCGATTTGCGGCACGAGTTTGCCGGTTACTTCGACTTCCAGATGGATGGGGACCACCGTCTTGTCCCAGACCAGATTGAGCACCGCTGATTCGTCGCGGATGTGGTTGAACTCGATGGTGAACGTCTCGATCCTGGTATCGGTCAGTGTAATGGGCGTCACGTTGAACCGCACGACATCATCCTTCGCGTTGTATTGAAACGCCCCGAATTGCGCGGCGTTCTTGTTGATGATGATCGTCCATTCCTTTTCGCCGGGGATGGTAAAAAGCGCATAAGTGCCGGCGGGAATGTCGTTCCCGTTGAGTTTGACCGGTGTGCTGAAGGTGATTTTGGTGGCCTGATTTGCTCCGGTGCGCCATACCTGGCCGTAAGGAACAATGCCGCCAAAGATGGTGCGGCTTTTCACGCCGGGCCGGGAATACACAATCTCAATGTCCGTCAGACCGACGCGTTGTTTGAGGGTACAGGCCGGACTGGCGGCGGGAAAATTGACCGCAGGAGTCTGGGCGGCCAGCCGCGAGGCGGCCACCCATCCGGCGGCAAAGACGAGAGCTAACAGTAGCGGTTTTGAGTTCATGGTTGCCGGAAACTAATAGCAATCAAACCGAAACGAAAGCGGAAAATGTTCAGTCAACCAGCGTAGCCTTTCCTGTCCGCCGGCTTCGCTGTATGCCACACCTCCGCCGGCAAAATTTTTTGCCGTCAATTATTGGGTTTTCTCCGTCGGTTTAAGGGATTTAAGAATTCCATGTTCGTCTATCACTCCCAGGAAATCGCCCAGGGTTTTCGGATCCACGATGCCGTCGGCCACCACCACTTTCTGGCCATTGGTCGAGGTCGTGGTGGTGGTTTTGGCGAAAAGCACGGAGATAAACCTGATGGTGATTTGATTGGCGCGGGCCGCGGAGGAGGACGCGCTGATTTTGCCGCCGAGGTTTCCGCTGACGGGCGATTGCGGCGCCGCCGCACTCAGGTCAACGGACAACTGGTTGGCGTTGGCGGCGCTGGCGGTGACGTTGAATGTCACGTCCACCTCGGACGGGAACAGGCCGGTCACAAAGTCCGTTTTCCCGTATTGTGCGCTCAAGGCGCTGTTGGTCCGCAGGGTTTCGAGTTCGGCGGCCTTCATTTCCGCCAGACCCTGTCCGACATCATGCAACGCCTGGACAAAGGTGAGGCTTTTGGATGAGTCAACGACCGGATTGGTTGCGCACGCGGTGAACATCATGGCAGCAAGCACCGGCATCACGACGAGTTTAAGTGGCTTTTTCATAATTTTTCCATGAATGGCTGATTGCCCGCCATGTTTTGACAAAGGCCAAAGGATTTCAACGATTTATTACCCTGCGATTTGACTCAAAAAAAGTCAGCGCGGTGGAAATGATATGGTTTGAGTTAACGAACCTGTTCAAGCCGTTCCTTCGGTAATACGGGTTCTGAGTTAATTCGGGACGACCATCAACCGCACGGCCAGGTGAAGGGAAACCCCGCCGCCGACCTCGCCGGCCGTCAAAATCCGCCGGAAGCGGAGATCATTTGCTCTTGCCGAAGAAGGATTTTGATTCCTCGCCGTGTTGCTTGACCTTGAGCTGGCCGAGGATGGAGTGCCAGCCAATGTAGATTTTGTGCCATTGAGTCTCAATGCCGCGCAGGGCGCCTTCGCTCATTTCGCTGAGGTAACGCAGCGACGGCGCGTTGCCGATCAGGCCATGGACTTCATCACGTGTGGGCGAGGCGACCTCGACCGCCGCGTAAATCAATTCCAATTCCTGCACGATGATGCTTTTGATTTCGAGGAAATGGTTCTCCTCCGTCGGCCCGAATTTTTTGTTGCGGGCGATGGAGACGAAGTGGTTGAACTGTTTCCAGCACTCAATATGAGTTTCAATTTGAGTGACCAATTGGTTGAGTTCTTTGGCAGTCATAGGCTGATCAGTTTGGCAACGGTGACAGTGCGGATTGCGGGAAAAGGAAAATGACAGCGCCGCCGCGCAGCTCCCGGGCGGTGATGCGCAGGCTGACGAAGTGAATGTTGATCTCGGCGAGCGGCGTTTGGGCCTCACGCGCTTCGCGGAACAGGGTCAGGACGTCCCGCCCGATGGCGCGCAACAGGTCTTTGGAATAGGCGGAGGAAACGGTGGAGGTGACCACGTTGCCCTCGCGGTCCACGGCAATGCTGCCGCTCGGCAGTTGCTGGACCGCTGCGCGGGAACGGAAGCGGAACAGCCTTTGGAACAGGTCTTTTAAGAATCCCATGATGCGACAATTTTTTTACTTTTTTCCAACAACGGTCCGGCTTCAACGTTCGGCGGCCAGCCGACGAGAAACGATTTGTCCTCGCGGGGTAAAACGAGCAACTGGCGTTCCAGATTATGCGCGGCGAGGTGGGACAGCGGTCCGGCTTCAATATGTTCGCCGAGCCGGCGGGCGATTTCCACGGCGCGGCGCGTCCAATGAGCCAGGGGCTGGACGGCCTGGGTGCCCAAAGCTTCAATTTCGCCATGGCCCTCAGGCGGGACGACGACAACGGATTCGGCGTTTTCGCGCGTCAGCAGCGCCAGTTTCCAGATCGTTTTGCGGTGGGCGGCCTGTTCGACGGATTCGGGCGCGACGGGGTTGGCCCGCTCGTCCATGGCTTGCGCTGATTCGAGCAGCAGGGCATTAACGGATTTGGTGATGGTGTGTTCGCGGTTGGGTTCGGCGGGCAGGTTTTCAAACGTGCCGGATTTCCACGCCAGGATTCGGCTGAAGGCCGCCTCGCCCCGTGCCCCCTCGGCCTCGGCGTCAATTAATTCGCCGTCCTGAATCCACAATTTTGCCACGAGCGCGCCGCGGGTCAGGCGGAGTACGGTGGAACTGCGCGAGAGACATTCCATCTGGATAATGTCCATCAGGCTCTTGCTTTGAATCCCGCGGAAGCCGCCATCGCTTTCGCGCCCCAGCAGCGATTCCAGACAGTCCAGATACATCTGCATGTTGCGCTGCATCTCGGTTTTGAGCCAGAACAGGTCCACGCCCAGGGCGTAAGCGCGGGAACGAAACTCCTCGTCTTCCAGCGCGCTCAACACGACCGTGCGCAATTCGGGGAAACGGCGGCGGACGATGGCCAGCACCTGCAGTCCGTCAATGCGCGGCATTTTCAAGTCGCAGATCAGGAGCCGGAACGGCTCGGTTTCCATCAGGGCCAGGGCACGCGCACCGGATGTGACGGTGCGGATTTCAGGCTTGCTGGGAAGATGCGTCAGCATCTCGCTGCTCAACTTGAGCCAGTCCGTGTCGTCGTCCAAAACCAGGATTTTATGCCTTGTCTCCATTCCGATGGCCACAATCGCTAACGCCGTTGCTGCCCAAATACAAGCGCGAAAATGCGCAAACGGCACTATTTTTTCAGAGAAGCAATCGCCGTTCCCGCCGGACGGAAAACATTTAAAGCCGCATTGTGGACAAACAACAGACAAATCAGTCCAACGGTGGGACAATCTTTCCACCGCCTGACTCAAAATCGAAAGCGTGTGTAAGAATCGAAACCCGAACGGGTCATGGCGCGCTTCCTGCTAAAATTTGCGGCAAACCTATCTGGTTGATAGGCAGCGGAACATGCGTGTTGTACCAAAGATCATGAAAACGAAGTTTGTCGGGTTGCTCCGAGGCCTGCTCCACCGCTTCGATGAGAATGAAGTGAACGCAGTGGAGTTGCCGCGATCCATCACGGCCGCACCGCCCGCAGAAACCGAAACCTTCTCCACCGTGGCGGCGCAACCACAGCCGGTTTTAAATCCGCCGCCAACACCGGCCGAGAACCAGAGTGAGACGGATGAGTTGGAGTTGCCATTGCAGACGGTACTTGCCGCGTTGCCGATAGATTTGCGCGCCAAAATCATGCAGATGCCGCCCGCGGGCGCGACCATGATCATCGCTATTGAAAATGTCCTTTCCCAACTCGCGCACGGCTCGGTGAAAATCAGTTTCGGGGAATTGCGCCTGGCGGCGCCCACCCTGTTTGCAAACTCCGGCGGTGAGAATGATTCCCGGCCGGTGACCCTGCCGTTGAACGAAATTCTCGCGCGGCTCAACCCGGCTTTGTTGGCGCGTCACACCACCCAGAAAAAAGTCGAAGTGGCGAACGATGTCACCGGACCATTTGATGGACGCGGTCAGGGCGTCTTTTTTTCCACCACACCGCTCAAGCCGGCGGCAGCGCCAACACCCGCCCCCGCCCCGCGCACCAAATCGCCGGTGTCGTGGCCGGCCGTTCCGCCCAACCCGATCGCGCCGCAGCCTGCGTTTGCTTCACGCGCCATTACTCCGCTGCCGGCCGCTGCCGCGGCGTCAACAACCGCCGGCCCGGTTTCACGCAATGGCGTACCCCGGGTTAATCCCGTTACCCCGGTTCCACCGGCGATGCCCGCCACGCACCCGACCGTCCTGCCGGAGCACCCGCAGTCAACCATTTCCGCGCCCCTGGCCGCGCTTTCGGAAGAATGGCCGGAGGCCTTGCGGCTGGAAGTCGCCCAAATGAATTTGACGAACGCCCAGGTTGCCTTGCCGGTGCATCTGGTGGAGCCGGCGTTGAAACGCGGGCGGGTGATTTTCGCATGGCGTTACGTGCGCACCTGGATCCGGCCGGTGCCGCCGGGAGTCTCCGTTAATGACGGAATCGAACTCGAACTGCCGTTAAAAGTGATCGCGCCGCTGTTCTTCGGACAACAAAAGACCGTGGCCCGGCTGCAGCGTAAGATCACTCTCGCCCCCGAAATCCCGGATCTGTTTTTCGGTTTTCCGCAGCCGCAATTGCCGCCGGAAACCAGTGTGCCGCCACCGGAGGCGATTGCGCCGAAGCCGGAAACCGCCCGTTACGTACCCAGGCCGGCGGACATTAAGCCAGCCGACACGAATTATTACGTTTGGGCTGACACCGGCGAGACGCCTAAGATTGAGGAGACGGAATATAAACGCTCATTAACGCCCCCGACCGATTTCACCAGCCGGCGGGCTATGCCGAAGGACATCGTCGCCCGTGCCGTAGGATTGCCCGGAGTGGCGGGCGCGCTTGTGGCGTTGCAGGACGGTTTGAAGGTGGCCAGCCAGGTGCCGGCCGATTTGAACGCCGACACGCTGGCGGCATTTTTGCCGCAAATTTTTGAACGATTGGGCCAGAGCACCCGGGAGTTGCGCATGGGTGCGCTGAACAACGTGAATTTCACCGTCGGTAACGTGCCGTGGAAAATCTACCGGGTGAACTCAGTCTATTTCGCCGCGTTCGGTCGCGTGGGCGAAGCGTTGCCCACGGCGCAATTGGCCCTGTTGGCCGCCGAACTCGACCGGAAAAGACAATAAATATTTTATGGCCATCATCAATCAAGCTACCAAAGAGTTGCAGGTCAAAATCGTGTATTACGGCCCGGCCATGGGCGGCAAGACGACCAACCTTGTGCAGGTCCATGACCACGTCCAGACCGCCGCCGGCAACAAGGGCAAACTCGTCTCCTTGGCGACCAGCTCCGACCGCACGTTATTCTTCGATTTCCTGCCGATCGAGGCTATGACCATCAAGGGCTTCCGGACGAAATTCCAGCTTTACACCGTGCCCGGCCAGGTGATTTACAACACCACCCGGCAACTGGTGCTGCGCGGCGTGGACGGCATCGTGTTCGTCGCCGATTCGCAGTACGAAAAAATGCCGGAGAACGTGGAAAGCTTCCAGAACCTCATGGATAATCTGAACACGCTCAAGCTGAACCTTGCGGACATTCCCTACGTGATGCAGTACAACAAGCGCGATTTGCCCAACACCGCGCCGGTCGAGTACATGGAGTTTCTGCTGAATAACCGTGAGCTGCAGGTGCCGTCGTTCACCGCCACCGCGCACAAATGCGAGGGCGTGTTCGAGTCATTGAACATGATCACGCGCCTGCTGCTGCAAAAATTCATCAACCAAAGTGTTCCGCAATACGCATGACATGGCCACTCTGCCTCAACTCGTCGAGCGCGATATTCAGCTGTTGGACGAAACGCTCCGGGAATTCATCGCTCACACCGAAGCGACGACGGCGCTGATTATTGACAAGGGCGGTTTTCTCATCACGCACCAGGGGGATGCGGTGCAATTCGATTTGACCACCATCGGCGCGCTCGCCTCCGGCGCGTTCATGGCCAACCAGACCATTGCCGGCCTCGTCAACGAGTCGAACTTCAACAGCATTTACCAGCAAGGCGAAAAATTCAGCATGTTCGTCGTGAACGTGGATGAACATTGCATGCTGGTCGTCATTTTCAAAGCTGAAGTGGGGGTGGGGGTGGTGAAATATTACGCGGGCCAGGCGGTGAAACGCCTCGCGCGCCGGCTCAAAACCGCGCGCGAGCGTAATCCCGACGGCGGCCTCGACCTGTCCGTGCTCAACATGGCTGACCCGCAGCGCGTCTTCCGCAAAAAAGAGGCGTGAGGCTCGACCTTAAACCGGTTCTCGATCTGGATCGTAATCCGTTTGCCGCAGTGAATTGAGACTCCGAACAGGATTCAGACCAGGATTGAATTCACGGTAACCGGGCGTGGCTGCCGTCGCAGAATGGCGCGTTTTTCGAGTGCTTGCAGCCGCACCACGCCGCGGTCCGGGCCTCGGCAGTTTCCACCTGTTTCGGCGCAAAACCGCTGCCTTTGTGCGAACCGTCGCAAAACGGTTGAGATTTTGACCGGCCGCACGCGCACCACCAATACGTGCCAGGCTCGACTTTTTGAACGAACGGAGATTTTTGGGCAATGACTGGTTCTGGCATAATGACTTTCCTTTCGGGACGATGGAATAATGAAAGGACCGGAAAGAGGCAATACCCAAAACATTCGTATCAATGATTATCGGCCCGCCGCGGTGCGGGATTCGAAGTAACGGACTGACCGGCCCGTTCAGCGGCTTCGCGGCGGCGATATTCATCCAGGATCGCGGCGGTGGCGGACACCCCGCAACGGCTGGCGCCGAGCTCGCGCACGCGAATCAAACCATCCAGGTCGCGCACCCTGCCGGCCGCTTTCACCTGGACCTTCGGTGAGCACTCCGCCCGCATCAGGGCCAAATCGTGCGCGGTTGCACCCTGATAATTGTAACTGCCGTCCGGTTGCTTGACGAAACCGAAGCCCGTGGACGTTTTCACCCAGTCCGCCCCCGCGCTTTCGGAAATTTGGCAGAGCTTGCGCTTGAAACTGTCGCTGTCGAGGCCGGCGCCGCCTTTGGTGAGATGATCGTTTTCGAAGATGACCTTGACTTTTGCCCGGTGCCGATGGGCCTCGTC
>Ga0335077_10003659_pt1 | contig 18648 bp, 10 predicted proteins | sample Lox_Sample_31_FD_207151 | JGI IMG/M metagenome (GOLD analysis project Ga0335077, IMG submission 207151) | Soil microbial communities from Loxahatchee National Wildlife Refuge, Florida, United States - Lox_Sample_3.1 | ecosystem: Environmental > Terrestrial > Soil > Wetlands | place: USA... | reverse complement strand
GGGAAAGCCCTGTGCTAGTATAGACGCACAGATTCGCAATTGGGATGTTTTTGCCCGGTCCCATATTGTCCCCTAGTCGGTGCAACGAGTCGCAGTTGGTCTGGATCTAAAAGTTTATGGGCCCATTACAGGGTCCGATTCGGGGCTTCAAATGAGGAAGTTCGTCCTTGCGCTTTTCGTCTTGGGTGCATCTCTACCAACAATCCTGACCGCTCAGACTGCCCAGCCCACCATTCCCGTGGATCAGATTCACCCCGGAATGCGCGGCGTGGCGTATACGGTGTTTCAAGGCGTGAAGCCCGAGTCGATGGACCTGGAAGTTCTGGGCGTTTTGCGCAACGTGAACGGCCCCAAGGGCAATATCATCCTCATTCGTCTGGTCGGGCCGAAGGTGGAATACACCGGCGTGGTGGCAGGAATGAGCGGCAGCCCGGTCTACATCGACGGCAAACTGGCGGGCGCGCTCGCGTTTCGCATCGGAGAATTCTCGAAGGAGCCCATTGCCGGCGTTACCCCAATCGCCGACATGCTCGAGATCAACGCGATGGATAAGTCGCCCGCGGAAGAGGCTTCAGCCGTGAAGCCAGCCGCCGCGAGTGTCGCGGGAAAGACTGCCGCCCCAGGAGATACCATCTCGCTCGCTGGCTCGACGCAAGAGCTCGCCAATTACCTGAAGCCCATCGAAACCCCGCTGGTGTTCAACGGATTCTCTGAAGAAGCAGTCCGGCTCTTCGCACCACAATTCGCCGCCGCCGGAATTGTGCCGGTGATGGGCGCCGGTTCCGTGAGTGAAGAAAAACAACCCGAACCTCTGGAAGCCGGCTCTGCCGTCAGCGCCGTTCTTGTCCGCGGCGATATGGATATTGCTGCCACCTGTACCGTCACTTATATCGATCCACAGCGTCTGCTGGCTTGCGGACACCCGCTGCTGCAATTCGGCTCGGTTGACATCGCGATGAACAAGGCGCAGGTGCTGGCAACTCTGCCTTCGCCGCTCAATGCCTTCAAGATCGTCAACACCACCGAGCGCGCTGGAACCTTTGTGCAGGACCGCAAGACGGGGGTCCTGGGCGTCTTCGGCAAGGAACCGGAAATGATTCCGGTCACGCTGGCCATTCACGGTGGCGGCAGCACGAAAGAATTTCACTACGAAGTGCTCAATAATCCGCGCCTCAGCCCGGTGGCGATCATGGCGACGGTGTTCAATGCTCTGAAAGGCGTGAACCAGTACGGCGAAGAGATCACCTATCGACTCACCGGCGCCATCGACGTGAAGGGATTCCCGACGGTCGGACTGAAGAACATGTTTACACCCTCGGAAAATGGGCCGCCCGCCGCCATGGCTGCCGCTCTATCGCTGGGTGAGCGCTTTGGACGCATCTACGACAATCCCTACAACGCACCCGCGGTAAACAACGTAAAGCTGGACTTTGATCTTGTCCGCGAACGGCGCTGGGCGCGTCTGGAAAGTGCCCGCACCGACGTTACCGAGGCGCGTCCGGGCGACCAGATTATCGTGGAGACTGTGCTCGCTCCCTACCGGGGTGAACGCGTGGTCCGCCAGATTCCTGTAAAAATTCCAACCTCTGCCAGCAAAGGCAATCTAAGAATTCTCGTCAGTGACGGCGATACGCTCGATCGCGTCAACCGCACCAACCCGGCCTTCGGCCGCAAGCTGGACTTGGCTTCCACTATTGCTCTGCTGAACAAAGAGCACGCTAACAATCGCCTCTACGTCTCCTTGTTGGAAGCCGATCCGGAAGCGCGCGTGGCCGACAAGGTTATGCCCACCCTGCCGATTTCCATCATGAACGTGATGGACGGCATGCGCGGCAACCAGGAGATGATTGTCAGTGGCGAGTCCAACGTCGACGAAACTGCGACCCCGCCGCTGGACTATGTGGTCAGCGGAGCGCAATTGCTGACTGTGACTGTGAAGTAGCTTCCGCAGCTATTCTTCCTCTTGGTCGCCCATCTGCATGGTCAGATAGCGCTCATACCCCAGTTCCTTTATCTGGTGCATCTGGGCTTCGACGAAGTCCACGTGCTCCTCCTCATCCTTTAGCAATTCGACCAGCAGGTCCCGCGATCCGTTGTCGCCCTCTCTGGTCGCGATGGCAATCGCGTCGTTGTATTGCTTCACCGCCGAGACCTCCAACGCCAGATCGCTCTCGAGCATTCCCTTCACGGTGCCGCCCACGTTCAGCTCCAGCGGCATCATCGACGGACTACCGTCGAGAAACAGGATGCGCTCGATCAGCACCTCGGCGTGCTTCATCTCGCCAATGGACTGCTTCTTGATGTAGTCCGAGAGCTTGTGATAGCCCCAGTTCTCACACATTTCCGCATGTAGAAAGTATTGATTAATCGCCGTCAGCTCTTCCTGCAGCGCCTTGTTTAACTCAGCCAAAACTTTTGCATTTCCCTTCATGGGCCGAGATTGTCGCAAAACGCGCGAGGCATCGCAACCAAAAACAGGGGATCTATGGAATCAATCCAGGCTTACCCGAGGGACAAGAAATTACCCCAGGGCCTCATCGATGGTTCGGAGTAAGGTCGAACGCGTAAATGGCTTCTCGAGCAGGCGAATGCCCGTTTGCAAGCCCTGGTGTGCAACCAGTTCGCCCGTGTATCCGGACATGTAGACCACCTTCATCTCCGGATGCGAGTCCATGAGCCGCAACACCAGTTCAGGCCCGTTCATTCCCTTCATCACCACGTCGGTTAAAGTCAGGTCGATGCGCGTCGAGTTGGAGGCGATCACGTCCAATGCCGCCTCACCGTCGATCGCTTCCAGCACTTTGTATCCGTGCTCTTCGAGCATCTTGCGCGTCAACTTGCGCATAATGGGATCGTCTTCGGCCAGCAGGATCGTCACGCCGTCCCGCTGGGCAGGCAGCAAGTCTGCGCGGGCCTCCGTACCCAAACCCAGTTTATGTTCGGCGCTCGGCAGATAGATCTTGAAAGTTGTTCCGCGGCTGGGTTCGCTGTACACCCAGATGTGTCCCCCGCTCTGCTTGACAATGCCGTAAACGGTCGCCAGTCCCAGTCCGCTTCCCTTGCCGCTTTCTTTCGTGGTGAAGAAAGGCTCGAAGATACGAGATCTTGTGGCTTCATCCATCCCCATGCCGTTATCACTGACCGCCAGCATCACGTATCGGCCCGGGCTCATCGAGTGCTCTCTTGCAAAGGAAGCATCCAGGTCAAACACTCCCGTTTCGATGATGAGCTTGCCCCCATGGGGCATGGCATCGCGCGAGTTGACCGCCAGGTTGAGCACGATCTGGTCGAGTTGTCCGGGATCGGCTTCGACAATGGCGCTCCCGCTTGGGGATGGGAGCATAATCTCCACGTCGTCTCCCATCAGCGGCTTTAGCAACTTGCTGACTTCTTTCAGACGCTCATTCAAATCGAGCATCTGCGTTTGCACAGGCTGCCGGCGGCTGAAAGCCAACAACTGGCGCGTGAGCGCCGCACCTCGCTTTGCAGCCTCGCGAATGTTATCTACGTATTCCAGGCTGTCACCGTCAACACGCCCGCGCAGAAGTTCGGTACAGGCCGTGACGATTCCGAGAAGGTTATTGAAATCGTGAGCAACGCCGCCCGCCAGCCGGCCCACGGCTTCCATCTTTTGCGACTGGCGCAACTGATCTTCGATCTTTTTTTGCGCGGTGATATTGCGCCCGATCGCGGAGGCACCTACGACGCGGCCGTCGGTGTCATGAATCGGGGAAACTGAAATGGACATATTCAACCGCCGGCCGTCCTTGGTTACGCGAACCGACTCAAAATACTCCACGCGTTCTCCACGACGAATTTTTGCGAGAATGCCGGGAATTTCATCTGGCCGATCCGGTGGACAAAGTACGGATATGTTTCGGCCAATCATCTCCAGTGCGGTATAGCCATAAATGGCTTCCGCACCGGTGTTCCAGTGAGTGATGATGCCGTCCAGGTTCTTGCCGATGATCGCGTCCTGTGAGGAATCCACGATCAACGCTAGCCGATTCTGTGAATCACGCAACTCGCGCGTTTTCCTGCGGTCCAGTTCCTCGTTGACGTGCCGCAGTTCCTCTTCGATTCGCTTTCGATCACTGATATCCCGGATGACGCTCAGCACCACCGCCCCGTTGCCGGTAGCCACGGGACTCAAGCTGATTTCCACGGGGAATTCCGATCCGTCGCGGCGCCTGCCGTACAAATCCAGCCCCGATCCCATGCGACGGATTTTGGGTCGTGAGTAATAGTCCTCACGATGCTGATGGTGCAGCGGACGTTGACGCTCCGGCACCAACCGCTCTACGCTCTCCCCGATCAATTCGTCCCGGGTGTAACCGAACAGCGCTTCCGTTTGGGAGTTGACCTGGATGATCACCCCCTGCTGGTTCACCGCAACGACGGCGTCGGGAATCGCTTCGAGGATCGCCGGAGACAACAATGTCTCCGCCACATTTTTCTGGTTCGACTCCATGCAGCTTCTCGACTACTCCGCCCCCACGCGGAGCTCTGCGCCTAATATACTTCAAAACTCGATTGCGCTACGGACAGGCGTAATCCGGGTCGTTCGCTTGTTGTAACGGAAGCCCCGCGCTCCTCAGCGCGAAGGGAGTGCCCTGTGCATCTTCCGCAATTGAAGGATGATCTCCAAGAACAAGACTGGGATCACCCAGCAGGCCCAGGCCATGGCGACCCCGCGATCTCCATCCGGCTGGAGACGTGCGCCGGGATAGTAGTCGTTCAGCACGCGGAAGATCACGAAGGCAAAGGTCACAACGTATGTCCTGACCATCCACTCCTTATGGACTTGAATCTGTCTCCTCAGAATTGCGTATAAAGCCATCGCGGCCGAAGTGAACCATGCGGTAGCCAGACCCAGCAAAGCGAATCCGAATGCCCAGCCGAACGTGGTGCTAATCGCCATCCGGTAGGCACCCACCGAGCCGACCGCCACTCCTCCCAGGAAAATCCTTCCCGTCCAGCGGTGCAGGTTGGCATAGCGCATGCGAAAGCCGGTCCAGAACTGAAAAGGGCCCGTGAGCAAAGCCACCATGCCGCCAGTAATATGCGTAAGCAGCCAGCCGCGCATGTTCCAGTAATTCGCGGCGCCCAACAATGGGTCGGTGAAAGCCGCCGGGTTGTAATGAAAGTAGTACCGGAATACGTACTTGAGAACGAAGGCCAGAGCGGCGGTCAGGATCAAACCCGAACCGGCAAGTTTTGCGACCAGACTGATTATCCTGCTGTAGGTCGAAGGTCGCGCAGAACCGGAAGCAGCAAGCGTTGACATTGTCCCCCCTTTTGCGGGGGAGAATAATCACATTTCGCTGGTCCGAATACAAGAGCCTTCGTCAAATGGGACAAAGCCTAGCCCCAGAAGCACCGCAGCAAGCTTTTGGGCATGCGGGTAAATCCATGGGTCACCGAAACAGCGATCAACATCTGGGCGCCGTTGTATCCGGCGTGAACCAGGAAACTCGCGGCGACTGATCCAGTAACAGCACGCACGATGCCGCACACCAACCCGACTCCGAAGATGACCAGTAAAATCCCCCAGGAGTACCCGTACTGCTGCATGTGTAACAGCGCAAACGGCAGAGCCGCGAGAAACACCCCCCACCCCGCCCCCCAACGTTTCGCAATGACCGGATAGAAAAATCCTCGAAAAAACAGCTCTTCCATTAACGGCCCCAGAGTCGTGGCGATGATGGCCAGCAGGTAAGCATCCCGTCGGTTTTCAAATAGCTTTTCAAATGGTGTGGCTTTGGGCATAGGTAAGAGGTTGCCCAGCATGTTCAGGAGAAGAAATGTTGCGGCTCCAAGCGCGAGCATGGCCCAAACCTGCCGAGGCCAGTTCCACCTTATTGCCCGCCAGAACGGTTCGTGATACTTTCCTTCCACCAGAAGAAACAAATAGGCCACGACCGCGCCATCGATAAAGAATTGCGAAATCAACAGCAGAATTGGCAACTGGACAAGGTCTCCGAGCCTGGCTCGCGGATACAGCAAGTAGTGAGCACCGACCAGGATCAAGAGTTGAGACAGAAAAATCGTCACCAGCGCCAGCCCGACTACCGCCAACACGTCCCATCCATTCCAGGGCGGATTCTCGGTCGACTGTGTCGGCGATTCAGTTGGCAGGGATGCGTCCGGTCCGCTGACTGAAGTGGGAACGATCGGCGCGGGGTTCCCACTCAGCCTTTCTTCGCTCCATTCCGGTGGTTCGAATTGCGAATTGTCTGGAGATGCCACGCAGAACACTTCCTTCTAATTAGGAACTACCACTTGAAAATTCGGAACCGCTCTTCCGAAGTACGCCGCGAGCGCCTGTCCCGTATATGACTTTTTCACGCGCGCAACTTGCTCCGGGGTACCCTGCGCCACGATGCGGCCGCCGTCTTCCCCGCCCTCGGGACCCAGATCGATAATCCAATCGGCGTTCCGAATCACATCGAGGTTATGCTCAATGATGATGATCGAGTTCCCCAAGTCCGTGAGACGATGCAGTACATCCAGAAGCTTCTTTACGTCGTCGAAGTGCAAGCCGGTTGTGGGCTCATCGAGAAGGTAGAGCGTCTTTCCCGTTTGCCGCTTGCTCAACTCGCGCGCCAATTTGATGCGCTGCGCCTCGCCGCCAGAAAGCGTCACAGCCGACTGCCCCAGATGGATATATCCCAAGCCCACGTCGACCAGCGTCTGCAACTTTGGCTTGATCTGGGGGATGTTTTCCAGAATCGGTAGCGCATCCGACACCGGCATTTCCAGCAAGTCTGCGATTGAACATCCGTTGTATTTCACCGCCAGCGTCTCCGAGTTATACCGGCGCCCGCCGCAGACTTCGCAGAGCACATAAACATCGGGCAGGAAATTCATTTCGATGCGCCGCTGCCCCTCGCCCTGGCAGGCCTCGCACCGGCCACCGGAAACATTGAACGAAAACCGTCCCGCCTTGTACCCGCGCTCGCGCGATTCCGGCAGCATGGCATAAAGGTCGCGAATCGCCGTGAATACTCCCGTGTAAGTAGCAGGATTCGACCGCGGTGTCCGCCCGATCGGGGATTGATCAATGCGTATGACCTTGTCAATATTCTCCGCACCTGAAATCGCCTTGTGCTCGCCGGCTTTCTCTCGTGAGCGATAAAGCTGCCGCGCCAGAGCGCGATAGAGAATGTCGTTGACCAGCGTCGATTTCCCCGAGCCAGATACACCCGTCACGACGGTCATTACGCCCAACGGGAAAGTGACATCCAGGTTCTTGAGATTGTTTTCCTTCGCGCCGAGAATCGTGAGCGCCGCACCGTTCTTCTGCCGCCGCTCGGGCCGCATCTCGATCTGCGTCCTGCCCGAGATGTAGGCACCCGTGAGCGAGTTCGGCTCTCGCATGATCTCTTCCGGCGTCCCGTGCGCCACCAGATCCCCCCCATGCCGCCCCGCTCCCGGGCCGAGGTCAACAACATAATCCGCCCGCCGGATCGTCTCCTCATCATGCTCAACCACAAGCACCGTGTTCCCCAAGTCCCGCAGGTTCTCCAGCGCATTCAGCAAGCGGCCGTTGTCGCGATGATGCAACCCGATCGACGGCTCATCCAGCACATAAAGGACTCCGCGCAGCTTCGATCCAATCTGAGTTGCGAGCCGAATTCGCTGGCCCTCCCCACCGGACAGGGTCGCAGCCGACCGATCCAGTGAGATATATCCCAGCCCCACCGCATTCAGGAATTGCAGGCGCTCGACTACTTCATGCATCACCCGTCCGGCAATCACCGCCTCGCGGCCCGCGAGCCTGATTCCCTGCGCGGTCTCCAGCGACCGTGATACTGGCATCGCGGTGAAGTCAGCAATCGACATCCCACTGACCTTCACCGCCAGACTCTCCGGCCGCAACCGCTTTCCTCTACACGCCGGACACTCTGTCGCCGACATGTGGTCCATCAGCCAGTCGCGGTAGCCTTCCGAGGTGGACTCTTCCAGATTCTGTTTGAGATACCCGAAGATCCCGTGGAAGCCAGTCCGTCCACCGCGGCCCTGCTCGCCGTTCAGCAGAAAATCCTGCACCTTCTCTGGCAGTTTCTCGAAGGGCACGCTCAGATCAATTCCATAGGCGGACGACACCACGTGCAGCTGATGAATCAGGTTCTGCGATGCCGACCCCGGCCCCAGCGCGCCATCCAGCAGCGGCTTCGACCAGTCGCTAATCACCTTTGCGGGATCGAAGTCGTATTTGCTCCCCAATCCGTGGCACTCCGGACAGGCACCGTAGACGCTGTTAAAGGAAAACGACCGTGGCTCAAGCTGCGGCACGTTGATCCCGCAATCGGGACAGGCAAGCTTCTCCGAATAAAGCTGTTCTTCCCCACCCACGACCGCGACCTGCACCAGACCGCCAGCCAGCTTCATCGCCAAGCCAATCGACGTTTCAAGCCGATGCTCGATCCCCGGCTTCACCAGCAACCGGTCAATGACAACTTCAATCGTGTGATTCTTCCGCTTATCCAGGTTGACGACGATATCGTCGTCTAGACTCACCAACTCGCCGTCGATCCGCGCCCGTGTGTATCCATGCTTCACGAGCGTCTCCATTTCCTTCTTAAACTCGCCCTTCCGTCCCCGGACGATGGGAGCCATGATCATGACGCGATCTTCCGGACTCAGGGCCATCACCCGCTGCACAATCTGATCGGCGGACTGGCGGCTGATGGCTCGCCCGCATTTGGGACAGTGCGGCACGCCGATGGAAGCGAATAAGAGGCGAAGGTAGTCGTAGATCTCAGTGATGGTCCCGACGGTGGATCGAGGGCTGCGGCTGGTGGTCTTTTGCTCGATCGAGATCGACGGGCTAAGTCCATCAATTCCATCAACATCCGGACGTTCCATCTGGTCCAGAAACTGCCGTGCGTAGGCCGACAGAGTCTCCACGTAGCGCCGCTGGCCTTCAGCGTAGATCGTGTCGAACGCAAGCGAAGACTTCCCTGACCCGCTCAGCCCGGTAACAACCGTAAGCGTGTTTCTTGGAATCTCAACGCTGATGTTTTTCAGATTGTGCTGCCGGGCGCCCCGGACAGAAATCTTGGTAATGGCCATTATTCGTCCAGGGTGATGTACCTTCCGTAATGTCGACAGGTGACCAGAATTGTCCGAAAGTAGGAATGCACAGCTCTACTCCGTATCTTAGTCGTCAACAGCGCGGAGCGTCAACGCAGGTAGATTGGGAACGCGGGACTTGCGACAGGCCGACACGAAGTAGCGAGCTTCTGTAAATTTGTTTCCAAGGGATTTAGAAGACCGTGATTTCGCTCCTCATGCCTCTCATCCTCTGCGTCACCGTCGTCGCTTCCGTCAGCCTCGGCATTCTGGCCGCCTATATCGCAGTCTTCGGGATCCTGAGCACATTCGGCCAACCAGCACGCCCCGAGCCGGTACCAACCCGTCCGCGCCTGATGCTGGTACCCACGCAGAACCACGCCAGCGGCGACTGACCGATCTGTCAGGCTTGGCCCGTTCCCTCAGAGCACTGACGCATCTGTTCCAATTTCCGAAATTCGGCAGTGCCTCTGTTCGCTGTGGCTGAGTACGGGTTACTATCTCTGCTCGGGCCCTTTTCTTCTTCCCCTTCATTTCAACGTGGCGGAGGTGCCTTATGCCAACGTCTCTATTTGGGCCGGACTTTCAAGCGGTTCTCAACCGCGCCGTGAACCCACCCTCTCCCGCCGCCGCTGCCTCTGCTTCTCCCGAAGACTGGCGCGACCGCTGGATCTATTTCCTGATGCTCGACCGCTTCAACAATCCCTCAGGTCCCCCGGTGCACCAACCATTCGACGATCCCGGCTATTCCGGATTCCAGGGTGGAACGTTCTCAGGCGTACAGCAACAGCTTTCCTACATCAAAGGACTTGGTGCTGGCGCCATCTGGCTCAGCCCCGTACTCAAGAATTTCCAGTTCGATCGCAACACGTACCACGGCTATGGCATTCACAATTTCATCGGCGCGGAGCCCCGCTTCGCCGACAACCCCGCCGCAGCCGACGATGAACTCCGCACCCTTGTGGATGCGGCCCACCAACAAGACCTGTTCGTGATCTTCGACATCGTGCTCAATCACACCGGTAACGCCTTCGCCTATCAATGTGACCCTGCGGACCAATTCTGCCTTAACAACCAGGGAGCGCAGGCCAGCTTTCATCCTTCCCCGCAGCCGGTTCAGTGGCGCGATGCAACCGGAGCCGCACGCCCTGATTTCCCCGATGTCGCTGCCATTCCCAACCCATCGCTGGATGCGGTGGTATGGCCCCTGGAACTTCAGAGGAACAATTTCTTCCGCCGCCAGGGGACGCCCGATCCCAGTGGCGACGATACGGTCGGCGATTTCAGCATTCTGAAACAGATGATGACAGCCGACCCCGATCTACAGCGCTTCCTGATTCGTTCCTTTCAGTACGTCATCGCCCGTTTCGACATCGACGGCTTCCGCATCGATACGATTCGTTATCTGAAGGGCGACCTCCCGCGCCTGTTTGGTAATTCCATGCGCGAGTTTGCTCTGAGCATCGGCAAAAAGAACTTCTTCACCTTCGGAGAGGTCTTCGACTCGAACGCCGAGCAGGACATCGCGAGGTTCATCGGACGAAACACCGGCGACCAGAGCGAACTTGTAGGAGTCGATGCCGCGCTCGATTACCCGCTCTTCAACACTCTCAAACCCGTCGTAAAAGGCTTTGCGCCGCCCGCGGCTGTAGTTGGCATGTATCAGAACCGCAAGAATGTGGAAGCCAACGTACTCAGTTCCCATGGCGACGCAACACGTTACTTCGTGACGTTCCTCGACAACCATGACGTGAAAGAACGCATTCGCTACGTCGATCCTGTGGACCCCACGAAGTTCGATGATCAGGTCACTCTGGGACTGGCCTGCCTTTATTCCCTGCCCGGCATTCCGTGTCTCTACTACGGCACCGAGCAGGGACTGCACGGCTCGGGCAGCGACCCAGCCGTACGTGAGGCCCTTTGGGGCGGACCCGGCTTCGACGAACAGAGTGATTTCTATCAGGACATTCGGCAGATCGCATCGGTTCGCGCCCAGCAGTCCGCGCTGCGCTACGGACGTTTTTATTTTCGTCCCATTTCCGGCGACGGTGTGAACTTCGGGGTCTCGGGATTCCCGCAGGGGGTCGTGGCGTTCTCCCGCATCCTGAACGATCAGGAGGTGGTCGTCGCGGCGAATACGAATGCCGCGCAAGCGCAGCAAGTCGATGTGATCGTGGAGATTCTGCTCAGCTCGGCCGGCGATAGATTTGATGTGCTGTACAGCAATCAGACTGCACCAGAAGCTCCCCAGCCAGTTCGCCCGGTTCCAGCTGGGACCCCAACCGTGCACGAAGTCGACGGCTCAATCGGAACCGGCCCCTTACACGTGATCCGCATAAACCTGCGTCCCCTGGAAGCGCAAATCCTCCGCGCTCATGCACCCGTGCCGCATTAATAGCACGCCCGTTGGTGCCCACTTCCGGCCGACTTTGCCGGAAGTGGGGGCTTCGATCGTGCGGGGCCGAACGGGGCGACTTCCGCACAGTTAAAACACTGCCTTATTTCCGCCACCCTACTTCTTCTCCTGCCCTCCACTTGCCACAGCCAGCAGATACCACGACGAATGCGGTAGCCACTGCTCACCCCAGCGCCAGTCGTTGTCTGCTCCAGTTTCGCGATACGGAATGAGAAAATCGATGTCGCTTTCGTCTTTAAAACCCCCGGTGATCCCGTTAGAGATCCCGCCCGGCGCATTCGTAAATGTCCAGGAATCGAAATACATGTAAGGAGGATTATTTCGGCCTACCCCATTCAGCATGCACGAGTCGAACGGATTCAATCCCAGAATCCAGTTCAGCTGGTTGGTGGAAAAAGCCTCCAGTTCCTCGCGGAAAGCCTTGTCCTTGGCAAAGACTTGCACGGCCAGATTCGCGGCCGTCGCTACTGACGCCAGCCGAGCGTTTTCCCCTTGCCACCAGGGAGCAGCGTCACTGTTGTGCGGGAAGAAGAAACTGGTGTGTCGCGCCCCGGTCTTATCCTGCAAGTACTCGCGGCTGTAGCCAAATGGATTGCTCACTTCCCCGGTAATGGCGAGCTCAAACTCCAGCGATCGCTTGACCGTATCGAGCACCGCCATCCGCACCGACGGATCGGCAACTTCCTCGTAATAGAGCAGGCTCACCACGGGAAATCCAGCATCCGAAGCATGAAAGAACGGACGCATGCCATCATCCGCCCGCCAATAATTCTTGTAACCACCCGCGCTGATCTGTCGCGACATCAGATTTTTCGCCCGCCGATCAGCGGCTGTCTTGTACTTATCTTTCTTTGTAGCGCGGTAGAGCTCCGTTGCCGCCGCCAGCGCGCAGTAATCATCAATAATGTTCTCCTTGCCATCGTTGACCAACTTTAGATTATCTTTCTCCAGATAATCGAAAGCATCCTCGGCAGCCTTCAGATAATCCGCGCTCGTGAACTCTCCCGACACCGGATACGTGCTCGCCATGGCAAGCGCCGCAACCGCGATCCCTCCTCCAGAGCGATAGCTGACCTCATATTCCCGGTCGTTATTCGCCGACTCAAGCATCCCCTTCGCACCCTGGCCCGGCGCAGCTTCAATGCCGAAACGTTTCATCTCCCCGGCGATCTTGCGTCCTGCCGGCGTCTGGTCCACGTCGCCGGTCGTTACGGACCGATAAAAGGACCCATCCGGCACCTTCATGCGAACCATGTAGTCCGCGCCGAACATCGCCTCATCCAACAGACGCGCCTGGTACCTCGCAAGGTCTGCATTCCCTCCCAGCTTCGTCTGCTCATAACTCTTTAACAGTGAGTAGACGGTGAACGGTATCTGCTGCGGATTGAAATAGGTCGAGAATGACAGATGCGAGAAGTGCTTGCCGTAGTCGCCCGTGGCGTCCCACCAGCCGCCATGCGCATCGACAGTCCCTGCCTTCCGACCGTCAAACTTCAGATGGCGATCCGCCTTGTCAAACTCCCCCGAGCTGCGCTGTCCTTTCAGGTAATAGATGACATCCGACATCGTGTTCCGCTCCAGCACATCGCGCTGGATCAGAAACGGAAACGAGCGTATGTTCCCCGATCCCGTGACGCACTCCAGGTAGTACTTTCCTTCGTTCCCGAACGCGTCGAAATCGAGCGTCCAGAAATACCAGTCTTTCCACTTCTGCACGGGCCCAGACGTCTTTGCCGGAACATCCGTGACTTGCTGATCGTTCTCATAGTTTTTTAGCGAGCAGCCCGTGACGCTGTCTCCTGACTTTCCCAGGATGACTGCATGTTTGGGACCGGCAGGTTCGTAACCAAGATGATTGGAGAGAATCTTTAATTCACCAGCAAAAGAAACCAGGCTTGGAAGGCACACAGTGAGGGCAATACGACAAAGGTGTGATTTCATGATTTTTGACCCGAAGATAGCGAAGTAGCACGACGGTTTACTTTCATTCTGGACGGAAACATGACGTCGCTTCTTGAATGCTCGCTCCGTGGCGAAGCTACCCAGAGCGGAGTCGAAGGGTGTCTCCGTAAATCGACTTCAGTAGATCACTTTCAGCGAAAACTGAATCTGCCGCGAAGTTCCGGCAGTCTTGCTGATGATGCCAAACCCGCTCCCGTTCACTATGTTCGAGGGCAATCCAAAGTTCACGATATTGAAAATATTGAAGAACTCGGCGCGAAACTCTAGTGTCCCCAGCTCCGCGTTGCCGCGATGCCCGAACGGCGTGTCTTTGATCATCGCGAAATCAAAGCTGTGAAAGGCTGGCCCGCGAAAGGTGTTGCGCCCCAGGGTGCCGAAGCGTCCGCTGTGCGGTCCAGTCCCGCCCGGGATGTTGATCGGAATATCGAAGAAAGACGCATTGTTACTGCCCAATCCGAAGTAGTCATCCCGCACCGGTCGACCCGTCGACAAGTGCGGCATCGCGACCAGATCCGGACGGTCGCCTCCGCCCAGGCCGGCCCCTGTCTGTTGAACACCGGAGAAAACGGTGAAAGGCGAGCCGGTCGTCAGGGTCGTGATGTTCAGGACCTGCCAGCCTCGCGTAAACGTCTGGCCGAGCGGCCGCAGAAAGTGCACTCGCTCGAGCGGTAGCAACTGGATCACGCTGGCGGCAAACACATGCGTCACATCGAACGTGGACGGTCCTTTCTCCGCCGACGGATCCCAGGGATTCTGCGGTCCGGTCTGCAGAATCGTTCCCGACGTCCCCAGTAATCCCCCCAGCACCGCGCTCGTGTCATCCAGCGCCTTCGAGTACGTGTAACTCGCCTGCAGTCCCAGACCGTAGCGGGCGGAGTTCTTCGTCAAACTGGTCTGCAGCGCGTGGTAAGTCGAGTGCGACGCGCTGGTCATGATCAATTCCGGGCCGAACCCTCCCGTGGCGTGACAGGGAGTATCGAACTGGGTGAACGGAGCAAATCCCTGGCACGCGCCACCGTAGCTGTTGGGGTTGTACACGCGCGCCAGATGGACTCCGGCCGTCGCAACGTAGGAAGCATTGAATTTGAAATCGCCAAAGTCATGGTCAACCCCGGCCGTCCAACTCCCGATATACCCGTTGCCAAAATTCTTCGCGATGCCGCTGATGTTGAGTAACTGCACATTTCCGGGAGCCAGCGCGTTCAGATCCGTCTGGAACCGCGCATAGTCAAACACCGTGTTCGCCGGAACATCTTCTGAACGGCCGGTCGCAAAGATGGGCTGACCCTGCGCGTTATAGGCGGTCGGGAGATTCAACTTCACAAAGGTGTTGTGAAACACCACCGGCTCATTAGGTTGAGCGTAAATCGAGGGAGCAAACACATAGGGAATCGCTGCCGTCAAGAAGTTGTCTTGCCAGAGATTGGGTATTCCTGTTGCGATCGCTCCCCCTGCGTGCAGCACCGTATGTTTGCCAACGCGGTAATCCACCGACAGTCGCGGCCCCCAGCCGTGCCAGTCCTGATCGTAAGGCGGCTGCGGATTGATGAATACCTCTTGATGAGCATTCCGATCCCAGTACGGCACTGTTTTTCCATCCGGGCCCGTAAAGATGGGAAGAGATGTCCGCTTCGTCGCCTCGTGGATACGGCTGTTCACTTCATACCGCAATCCGTAGTTCACCGTCAGCTGTGGCGTCGCCTTCCATGTGTCCTGAAAATAGAAGCCATAAGCTTCGCGCCGCACACCCGCTTCGTTGAACTTGTTTCCCACAGGCGTGATATCCGCGGCTGCCATGATGTTGTAAGAGTACGGCGTGGCCGTAAGAAGTGCGGTTAACGAATCGGGCAGTGGATCTCCCACAGCGATGTCATGCGTTCCGCTCGCTGACTTGATCTCCACCGGTGAATAAACTTTTCCGCCTCCGAACTCGTAAATTCCGTTTGGATTTACTCCAAAGATCGTCGTATCCCGATTGATCCGGATCTCCGCCCCCCACTTAAACTCATGTGACCGGCGCACCCATGCGAAATCCTGCTTGAACTGATACAGGTTGCCGTAGGACCCGAAAATCGATCCGCTTGGCTGGTTGTACGGCTGGTACAGACCGTCCGCATAGGTAATGCCGGGTAGCGTGTGATTCGCCGCAGGAAAAAAGGGAGTACTGCGAATGTAGCTCAGGGAAGTGTCCGACGTCATGTGCGCAGAAATTGTCCGCGTGTACCGCACACCGGCGTTGCGCTGATGGTCGTAGAACTGAATGCCGAACTCTGGGCTGATCACAGTTTGGTCGGGATTTGTCAGTGGTCCAGTTACCTGATTCAAGCTGAACCTTGTCAACAGCGCTGCCTTGTCGGAGATCCTGTGGTCCACTCGGATGGAGAACTGGTCTGTGCGCGTCTCAACCCTCGATGATGCAGCATACGTGCGCTCTCCCAAGGGTCCGTTTGGTTCATTCGGCAACGGATAACCATTGAGGACGGGCGCCATCTCAGCACTGACCGGAACGAACAACGTGTCTCCTGCGAAAGTGGTCGTATCGGTTCCCTGGCGCTCAGCAGCGGTTGGAACAGGAATCACCTGGGTTGTCCCCAAAACCTGCCGGAAACCTTGATATTCCCCGAAGTAAAAAGTCCGGTCGCGCCCGTTGTAGATGCCGGGCAGCACTACCGGCCCCCCGTTCGTGAAGCCGAACTCGTTTCTCACAAAAGGAGGAATCCGCCGTTTGCCGGTAGGATCCTTATAGTCGAAGTAATTCCGTGCATCGAAGGCCGCGTTCCTCACGAACTCGAACACGCTCCCGTGAATCTGGTTCACGCCCGATTTCGTAACGACATTCGTGAAACTCGCCCCTCCGTGGCCAATCTCGGCTGGCATGACCCCGCTGTCTGACTGCACCTCTTGGATCCCATCCACATTGAAGTTGGAGAAGGTCGCCCCGCCCATTTCGGGATCGGTCGTGTCGAAGCCATCCATGGCGAAGACCGTGGCGGTTCCCCTTTGACCGTTGACGGCAAATTGCTGGGTGAAATTCGCGGCGCCATTCGTGTCGGTCATGGTCCCTGCCGCCAACAGCAGTAACTTGCTGAAGTCGCGGGCATTCAGCGGAAGGCTCGAGACCTCCGAACTCGAAAGATGCTCGCCGCCGCTGGCCTGCGATGCGGCTTGCCCGCTGGCGCTTGCCTCAACCGTCTCCCGGATTACCTGACCCGATGTCGTCAGCTGCAGCATCGTGGTCGCTACATTTTCTTTCTCAACGATGAGGGGGAATTCCGCATTCCACTGCTTGCCCTCCACTCGGATGGACAGTTCATAACGGTCTTCCGGCAGGGTCGCAAAATCAAAGTGGCCATCTGCACCCGTCATGGCCGTGTATTCCTGCCCGGCGTTCGCGGAGTGAAGTTTGACGACAGCGCCGTTCACGGGCTTTCCGGCGTTGTCCCTGAGATGCCCGCTCCATGCGCTCGCAAGGGCAAGAGCAGGCATCCAAAAGAAAAAAAGGAATGAATATAGGGTATAAGGACGATTCAGCATGAGCCTCAATTAGGAAGCTGGAATTATATAGGCGTGCTGGGCCTCCTGTTCTGGACAGTATCAGGAAAGAATCTGATCCAGTGTGCTTACAATCACAGAACCGACCATACCGTAACCGTCGAATCCCGATTTGGCAGGCGATGCTCGGGGGACCTTCCCAGTGTGGGTACTGGGCAATGAGAATCAGGGCCCGAAACGCGGGGCCATTCCTTTTGATTGGAACCAACCCCGACACCACTGAGAGCCACCCGTGATAGCATTTTCTTGGTAACCCTCCGCTCGGCGGCCATGACTCGCTTCCTGTCCATCCCGCTCTGCGCACTCCTCCTCGCTCTCATCTTTTATGTCCCTTGCGCGTCCGCGGCTGAGCCGCCATGGCTTGAAGTTCACTCCACCCACTACACCGTCATCACCGACGCTGGCGAAAAGAAGGGCCGCGAGATCGCCCTGCGCTTCGAGCAGATGCGCGCCGTCTTCGCCAATCTCCTGTCCAAGGATCGCCTCAACGAGTCCCGCCCTCTTACCATTCTCGCTTTCAAGAACGACCGGTCTTATTACCAGCTCGCTCCCCTGCATCAAGGTCAGCCGATCGACGCTCCCGGCTTTCTGCTTTCCAGCAGCGATCAGGACTTCGTCGTGCTCAATGCCTTTGAAGACGAACCGTGGCGCGCCGTCACCCATGACTTCGCCATCCGCCTGCTGAACTTCAACTATCCGCCCGCGCAGGGTTGGTTCGATGAAGGTATCGCAGAATATTTCAGCTCCGTGCGCGTGGATAACAGAGATGTCGAAATAGGCGCAGATCCTGAGCTGCAACCTGCCGTTCAGCAGGATGTCATGGGAAATCTGCGCGACACTCATCCCGCCAAGTCTCTCACCGAACTGCTTGCCGCGCAGGTATGGCTCTCCCTGCCCGACTTGTTCACCATGAAGCACGATCCGGCGCGCAATGAAGGCACTCGGCATACGCTCTACTACGCCGAATCGTGGATCGTCATGCATTACCTGCTCCACGAAAAGAAGCTGCCGGAAACCGGTGCCTATTTTGGTTTAGTGCTGAATCAGCACGTGCCGGTCGAAGACGCTATCCAGCAAGCTTACGGCATGAGTTCGACAGAACTCGAGAAAGCGGTCAAAAACTACTTCCACTCCCAGACCGGCTTCCAGGCTGCGGTCGACGACGCCCGCCAGCGCAATATCGATCCTGACCATCCCTTGCCCGTGGCTCGTTCCGGGCAGACCGACCATTTCCAGGCCCCCATCGGCCCCGAAGACTCTCCCATCACTGCCAAGGCATTGCCCGAACCCGATGCCCGAGTCTTCTACGCCGCAGTTCAAATCCGCATTCCGGAGCGCCGCGAGGTCGGTCTGAAGACTCTGCACGAGCTAGCCACGACTCCCACCGAGGCCGACAGAAAGGCAGAATCCAAGTCAGCCAAGCGAATGGGGGAAGATGCTGAGCAGCTGCCCACAAACGCCATCGGCAACCCCCTGGCTCACCGATTTCTCGCCTGGGACTACATTGAACACCATCAATTCGAGGAAGCCTTCAACGAAATCAACGATGCGGCTTCGCTCAATCCGCGGGACATGTGGCTGCGCTATTACCTCTCCGCGGGCAAGTACCGCATGGCAAAGACCAGGCATGCCGAAATGAT
>Ga0335077_10003658_pt1 | contig 18652 bp, 17 predicted proteins | sample Lox_Sample_31_FD_207151 | JGI IMG/M metagenome (GOLD analysis project Ga0335077, IMG submission 207151) | Soil microbial communities from Loxahatchee National Wildlife Refuge, Florida, United States - Lox_Sample_3.1 | ecosystem: Environmental > Terrestrial > Soil > Wetlands | place: USA... | reverse complement strand
ATCGGTATTTCCGCTTCGACGCCGTGCTGCCGATCATGACGCCGGTGCTGCTGGTGGGCGGGATGACCACCGGCGTGTTCACGCCCACCGAGGGCGCGATCGCCGCGTGCGTCTGGTCGCTCTTCCTGGGCATGACCTGGTACCGGACGCTTTCGTGGAAGATGCTGGTCAAGGTCTCGATGGAGACTATAGAGACGACCTCGACCGTCATGTTCATCGTCGCGGCGGCGTCGATCTTCGGTTGGCTTCTCACCGTCACCAAGGTGACCGATGCCTTCGCGGCGTGGGTGCTGTCCTTCACGCACGGCGCCTGGGCGTTCCTGCTGCTCGCCAACCTGCTGATGCTCTTCGTCGGCTGCTTCCTGGAGCCGACGGCCGCGATCCTGATCCTGGTCCCGGTGCTGATGCCGGTGGTCCACCAGCTCGGCATCGACGGCGTTCACTTCGGGCTGATCATGGTGCTCAACCTGATGATCGGGCTGCTGCACCCGCCGATGGGCATGGTCCTCTTCGTGCTCGCCCGCATCGCCCGGCTTTCGTTCGAGCGCACGACCATGGCGATCCTGCCGTGGCTGCTCCCGCTGCTGGTCGCGCTGGCGCTCGTCACTTATCTGCCGTCGATCTCGCTGTGGCTCCCCCGGCTCTTCTATACTAGCTGACCGGGGAACCCGCCGCGCCTTCGGGCGCTTAAGATCGATCCGCGGCCTGCCGCAGGAGCCACCCATGCTGACCAAGACCTCGCTCACGATCCGCCTTCACCCGAACGACGACGTGGTGATTGCGCGCGGGCAGCTCGTCTCCGGGACCTCGATCATCGACGAGAACGTCCGGGTCTCGGGGCTGGTGCCGCCCGGCCATAAGATCGCCACCCGGGCGATCCGCGCCGGCGAGCCGGTGAAGCGCTACGACCAGATCATCGGCTTCGCCAAGCGCGACATCGCGGCCGGCGAGCACGTGCACCTGCACAATCTCGCGATGGGCGACTTCGCGCGCGACTACGCCTTCGGCGCCGACGCGAAGCCGACCCGCTACGTCGACACGCCGGCGACCTTCCAGGGGATCGTACGACCCGACGGCCGCGTCGCCACGCGCAACTACGTCGGCATCCTGTCGACGGTCAACTGCTCGGCCACCGTCGCGCACGGCATCGCCGACGCGTTCAGGGGCGAAGCGCTGGCCGCCTTCCCGCGCGTCGACGGCGTGGTCGCGCTCACGCACGGCAGCGGCTGCGGCATGGACGTCAACGGCGAGAGCATGCGCGTGCTAAGGCGCACGCTCGGCGGCTACGCTCGGCACGCGAATTTCGCCGGCGTGCTGATCGTGGGCCTGGGCTGCGAGGCGAACCAGGTCGCGGCGCTGCTCGGCGCGGAACGCCTCGAGGAGGGGCCGCTGCTGCGCACCTTCAGCATCCAGGACACCGGCGGCACGGCGAAGACGATCGCGCGCGGCGTGGAGATGATCCGCGAGATGCTGCCGCACGCGAACGCGGTCGAGCGCGAGCCCGTGCCCGCCAGCCATCTCGTGCTGGGGCTGCAGTGCGGCGGCTCGGACGGCTACTCGGGCATCACCGCGAACCCCGCGCTCGGCGCCGCCGTCGACCTGCTCGTGCACCACGGCGGCACCGCGATCCTGTCGGAAACTCCGGAGATCTACGGCGCCGAGCACCTGCTCACGCGCCGCGCGGTGTCGCGCGAGGTCGGAGAGAAGCTCGTCGCGCGCATCCGGTGGTGGGAAGACTATACCGCGCGCAACAAGGGCGAGATGAACAACAACCCGTCTCCCGGCAACAAGGCCGGCGGCCTGACGACCATCCTGGAGAAGTCCCTGGGCGCGGTGGCTAAGGGCGGCACGACCAACCTGGTCGATGTCTACGAGTACGCGCAAGCCGTGACCGCGAAAGGCCTCGTCTACATGGATACGCCGGGCTACGATCCGGTGTCGGCGACCGGACAGGTCGCGGGCGGCGCGAACATGATCTGTTTCACCACGGGCCGCGGGTCGGCGTACGGCTGCGCGCCCTCGCCCTCGCTCAAGCTCGCGACCAACACCGCGCTGTGGAACCGGCAGGAGGAGGACATCGACATCAACTGCGGCGAGATCGTGGACGGCACCTCGAGCGTCGAGCAGATGGGCGAGCGCTTCTTCCGCCTGATGCTCGACACCGCGTCGGGTGCGAAGACCAAGAGCGAGCGCCACGGCTACGGGCAGAACGAGTTCGTGCCCTGGTATCTCGGGGCGGTGATGTAGGGTAGCGGACGCTTGAGAGTCGAGGGTACGCGAAGTCAGGACAGCTTCATTTCAAGGAGGAGATCGATGAAAAAGTTCTTCGCCGGCGTGGTCGCCGGCTGTGCCGTCGCATTCGCCGGCCACGCGCTCGCGCAGGAAACGCTGACCGTGTGGTGGGTCAAGGGCTTCTACAAGTCGGAAGACGACGCCCTGTTCGCCGCGATCAAGAAGTTCGAGGACAAGACCAAGGTCAAGATCGAGCTCTCCCAGTACCCCGTGCAGGACATGATCCCGAAGACCGTGTCGGCGCTCGACGCGGGCACGCCGCCCGACGTCGCCTACGCCGACGTCTACGACTTCCAGGTCACCGGGAAATGGGCGTTCGACGGCAAGCTCGAGGACATCACCGACGTCATCACGCCGCTCAAGGCCAACTTCGCGCCGAACACGGTGGAGACGACGTACCTGTACAACGACAAGACGAAGAAGCGCGCCTACTACGCCTTCCCGCTAAAGCAGCAGACGATGCACATCGAGTACTGGATCGACATGCTTGGCGACGCCGGGTTCAAGGAGTCGGACATCCCGACCGACTGGAAGGGCTACTGGTCGTTCTGGTGCGACAAGGTGCAGCCGGCCCTGCGGCAGAAGACCGGCCAGCGGCTTTACGGCATCGGGCAGCCCATGGGCGTGGATTCGAGCGATTCGTTTTACTCGTTCCTCACCTTCATGGACGCCTACAACGTCAAGCTCGTCGACGACAACGGCAAGCTGCTGGTCGACGATCCTAAGGTGAGACAGGGCCTGATCGGCGCGCTGACCGACTACACTGCCGTCTACACGAAGGGCTGCACGCCGCCTTCGTCGACCTCGTGGAAGGATCCGGACAACAACGTCGCGTTTCACAACAAGACCACCGTGATGACGCACAACGCGACGATCTCCATTGCCGCGAAGTGGCTCGACGACGCCAACAACGAGACGCTCTCCGCGGAGCAGCGCGCCCAGGCCAAGAAGAACTACTACGAGCTCATCCGCACCGCCGGTTTCCCCAACAAGCCCGACGGCAGCAAGATGGTCTATCGCACAGCGGTCAAGACCGGGGTCATCTTCGAGGGCGCGAAGAACAAGAAGCGGGCGAAGGAGTTCGTGACGTTCCTGATGCAGGAGGAGAACCTGACACCCTATGTCGAGGGTGCGCTCGGACGGTGGTTCCCGGTGACCAAGGTGGCGCAGCAGCGTCCGTTCTGGCAGGCCGATCGCCACCGGCAATCGGTCTACAACCAGTATGCGGCAGGAACGGTGACCTTCGAGTTCACCAAGAACTACAAGTTCACGGTGATCAACAACGAGAACGTCTGGGCCAAGGCGATGAACCGCGTGGTCAACGAGAAGGTTCCGGTCGACAAGGCGGTCGACGAGATGATCGCGCGGATCAAGCAGGTCGCGGGATAGCTCCGGTCATTCCCGCGCAAGCGGGAATCCGGCGTCGTTGGCGTTGAACGACACCGGGTCCCGCCTTCGCGGGATGGCGGCTTCGCGAGCGCATCCACGGTCCAGTCGATGACGACGCTGACCATCCCCGGCGCCGGGCCAGTGCTTCCCGCGGGGCCGGCCAAGAGAAGGTTGACGCCGTGGCAGGCGTGGGGGGCGATCCTGCTCGCCCCCTATGTCCTGGTCTTCCTCGTGTTCGTGCTCTACCCGGTCGGCTACGGATTGTGGCTCGCGCGGCATCCGGCGAGCTATGCGAAGCTCTTCGACGATCCGGTGTTCGGCCGGGCGGTCCTCAACACGCTGGCGTTTCTCATCGTCGGCATCAATCTCAAGATGATCGTCGCGTTGTTCCTGTCGGGCTTCTTCGTTCAGGCGCGCACATGGATCAAGTGGCTTTCGCTCGTGTTCATCCTGCCGTGGGCGGTGCCCTCGATCCCGACGATCCTTTCGATCCGCTTCATGCTCAATCCCGAGTGGGGGGTCGTCAATAACGTCATCTTCAAGCTCACCGGCGCCGACGGGCCGAACTGGCTCAACGATCCGATCCTCGCCCTGTCGATGGCGGTGCTCGTGCACATCTGGAAGTCGCTGCCTTTCTGGACGTTGATTCTGATCGCCGGCCGGCTCGCGATCCCCAACGAGCTCTATGAGGCGGCATCCGTCGACGGCGCGACGAGCTGGCAGAAGTTCAAGTCGATCACCTGGCCCTCACTGCAGACGCTGTATCTCACCTCCACGATCCTGTCGATGATCTGGACGCTGGGAGATTTCAACAGCGTCTACCTGCTGACGGGCGGCGGTCCTGCGGACCTCACCCACATCCTGGCAACGCTGGGCATCCGCTATCTGCGGCTCGACCAGGTCGATCTCGCGATGGCGTCCATCGTCTGCGCGATGCCTCTGGTCCTGCCGCTCGTGTACTTCATGATGAAGCGGCTGTCGCGATGAGCTGGCGCCGCGCCTCGACGGAAGCGAAGCTGCTCCTGATCGGCATCCCGGTGCTGATCTGGACGCTGCTGCCCATCTATCACCTGTTCCTGTTCTCGATCTCGCCCAAGGAATCCGCTTTCGCCGGCAAGCTCTGGCCGGATCATCCGACGCTGCACAACTTCGAGGTCGTCTTCCGCGAGCAGCACTACTACCTCTCCCACTTCTGGCTGCAGCTCGGCAATTCGCTGCTGATCGCAGTGACGGTCGGGGTGCTCACCCTCGTCGTGGCGACCGCAGCCGCCTTCGCCATCAGCCGGCTCAAGGTGAGGGGCGGCCGCACGATCATGAACCTCGCCTTGTTCACCTACTTCATCCCGGCGGCGTTTCTCGCCGTGCCGATGTACAAGACGATGGGCATCTACGGGCTGCTGAACAATCAGTGGGCCCTGATCCTCGCCATGGTGACCATCGCCGCGCCCTACTCGATCTGGGTGCTCAAGCAGGCCTCCGACAAGCTGCCCTACGAGCTCGACGAGGCCGCGCGCATCGACGGCGCTTCGCCCATGCAGCTCTTCCGGCTGGTGTACGTGCCGCTCATGACCCCTTCGCTGGTGGCGATCGGCACCTACGCGCTGCTGCTCGCGTGGAACGAATACCTGTACGCGTTCCTGCTGCTGTCCAACGAGCGGCAGATCACGCTCGCAGTGGCGCTCGGCAATTTCCTCGCGGCCGACGATTCGCCCTGGGAACTACTGATGACCGTGGGGCTGCTCTACGCGCTGCCTCCGGCGGCGATCTACTATGCGTTCAAGCGCTACATGGTCGGCGGGCTGACCGCCGGCGCGGTGAAGAGCTAGAGAGGACCCCTATGGCATCGGTGTCGTTCCAGAACGTTGAGAAGAGCTTTGGTGGGACGAAGGTCATTCACGGGATCGGGTTCGAGATCAAGGACGGGGAGTTCATGGTGCTGGTGGGGCCGTCGGGGTGCGGGAAGTCGACGCTGCTGCGGATGCTGGCGGGGCTGGAGGAGATCAGCGGGGGGACGATTGCGATCGACGGGCGGGTGGTCAACGAGATGGAGTCGAAGGACCGGGACATTGCGATGGTGTTCCAGAGCTACGCGCTGTACCCGCACATGACGGTGGCGCAGAACATGGCGTTCAGTCTGAAGCTGCGGAAGGCGGCGGCGGGGACGATCGAGGAGCGGGTGGGGAAGGCGGCGCGGATTCTGAACCTGGAGCCGTACCTGAAGCGCTACCCGCGGGAGCTCTCTGGGGGGCAGCGGCAGCGGGTGGCGATGGGGCGGGCGATCGTGCGGGACCCGAAGGTGTTTTTGTTCGACGAGCCGTTGTCGAACCTGGACGCGAAGCTGCGGGTGGCGATGCGGGGGGAGATCAAGGCGCTGCATCAGAGGCTGAAGACGACCACGGTGTACGTCACGCACGACCAGGTGGAGGCGATGACGATGGCGGACCGGATCGTGGTGATGCACGACGGGCGGGTGGAGCAGATCGGCACGCCGCTGGAGCTCTACGATCGGCCGGGGAACCTGTTCGTGGCGCAATTCATCGGCTCGCCGGCGATGAACGTGGTGGAGGGGACGGTGGGGCGGGCGAACGGGGTGCGCTACGTCGAGGCCGCCGGGGGCGTGCGCTGGCCGCTCGGCGGGAGCGCGGCGGCGGACGGGCAGCGGGTGGCCTACGGGATCCGGCCGGAGCATCTGGAGCTGACGACCGGTGGCGGTGCCGGCGGCAGCGTTGCCGGAGAGGTGATCGTGGTGGAGCCCACGGGAGCGGAGACGGAGCTGGTGGTGAAGGTGGGCGAGGCGCAACTCACGCTGGTGACGCACGGCCGGGCTGCGGTGCACCCGGGCGAGCCGATCGCGCTCACACTCGATCCGGCGATGGCGCACGTCTTCGACCACGCGACCTCGCAGCGGATCTGATTTCCGTCGCCGCTCGACGGCCGGGCTTAGCGGCCGATGCGGGCTTCCTGCGGATCGGCTTGTCCCGGCCCCTTGGACAGCGTCCGGAAAACCTGTAGCCTAAGACCCGTGGCAAAAAGCACGGCGACGCTCGAAGCGCTGCGCAAACGCCGCTGACTCGACCGCGCAGGGAGCCTCGACGTGAACCGTGACCGCTTGCCCGCCGTTCTGATGCTGGCAGTGCCGCTCGTCGCATGCACGATGCTGGAACCGCAGGAGGCGCAGGCGCCGCAAGCGCGGCAGTCGGCGGACCCGCAGACGGACAAGTATCCCCTGACTGGCAGCCGGACCCGGTCCGAGAGCGCGTTCGTCAGGTCTGTCGTGGGCCAGCAGCCGGTGGCGGACATGATGCAGCGAACCAACACTGTCTCGACGGGCAAGTCGGGGCCGTAGCAGTGCAGAGCCGAAGGTCGACGCCTCGAAGCCTTCCGCTCACCCGAACGAGACGACGGCCTGCGCATTCGCGGGCCGTTCTGTTTGGCGGGCGTCGCCGGGCGCCCCGGTCAGCCCGCACATTCGCTCCGCCGTCGATCCGGGCCGGGATCGTCGCCGCGTCGCGAAGGCGTCCTCAGCGGGTCGTCGAGCGGTGAGCGCAGCGGCCGCGCCCGCGCGGGGCGATTCGCGGCGGGCGCAGCTTCGCCTCGGGGTCGCCGGCCTGAGCCGGGCATTCGTGCTGATGGTGCCCACCTTCACCGCGCATCCCCGGGTGCGCCTGGTGGCCGCGGCGGACCCACGAACCGAGGCGCGCCGCCGGTTCGAGAGCGAGTTCGGCGCGCCGAGTTACGCCACGGTCGAGGCGCTCTGCGACGACGCCGACGTCGACGCGGTCTACATTGCCACGCCGCACGCGCTTCACGCCGCTCACGCCGTCGCGGCCGCGAGGAAGGGCAAGCACGCGCTGGTCGAGAAGCCGATGGCGCTCACCCTGCGGGACTGCGAAGCGATGATCGCCGCCGCGCGCGAGGCGGGAGTGACGCTCATCGTCGGTCACAGCCACAGCTTCGACGCGCCGATTGCGCGCACGCGCGAGCTCATCGCGGGCGGGAGCTACGGCCAGCTCCGCATGATCACGGCGCTCAACTACACCGACTTTCTCTATCGTCCGCGGCGCCGCGAAGAGCTCGACACCGCGCGGGGCGGCGGCGTGGTATTCAGCCAGGGCGTGCACCAGGTCGATGTCGTCCGTCTCCTCGCCGGCGGCAGGGCCCGCAGCGTCCGGGCGCACACCGGCGCCTGGGACCGGGGACGGCCCACCGAGGGCGCGTATTCGGCGCAGCTCGACTTCGACGGCGGCGCGTTCGCGTCGCTCACTTACAGCGGTTACGCCCACTTCGACTCCGACGAGCTGCTCGGCTGGATCGGCGAGCTCGGTCAGGCGAGGGATCCCGCCGGCTACGGCGCGGCGCGCGCGGCGCTGCGCGAGAGCGCGCCGGACGAGGTGGCGCTCAAGACGCGGCGTGCCTATGGAGGGCCGTCGATCGAGGCGCCCGCGCCCGCCGGCCACAATCAGTTCGGCCTGGTGATCGCTTCGTGCGATCGCGCGGATTTGCGCCCGCTGCCGAACGGCGTGATGATCTACGGCGACCACGAGGCGCGGCTCGAGCCGCTCCCGCCGCCGGCGGTACCGAGGGCGGAAGTGATCGACGAGCTCTGCGACGCGATCTCGGGCGACCGCGCGCCCGTCCACACCGGCGAGTGGTCGATGGCGACGCTCGAAGTGTGCCTCGGCATGCTCGAATCGGCGCGTTCGGGGCGCGCGGTCGCGCTTAAGTGCCAGGCAGGATTGCCGGCGTGATCGAGGCTGCGCGGGATGATGGGCGCGCAACGCGGAGCTGCCGGAGCCCGGCGGCGTAGCGCGACAGGAGACGGCTCATGTTCACGCACGAAGACAACGATCTGCTCTGCCGCGTGGTCGGCGAGGCGCCGATGGGGCAGCTCATGCGCAGGCACTGGCAGCCCGTCTGCCTGTTCGAGGAAGTGAGCGAACCGGACGGCGCGCCCGTTCGCGCGCGCCTGTTCGGCGAGGACCTGGTGGTGTTTCGCGACACGAAGGGACGCGTCGGCGTGATGGACGAATTCTGTCCGCATCGGGGCGCATCGCTCGTACTGGGTCGCAACGAGGACTGCGGCCTGCGCTGCCTCTATCATGGCTGGAAGATGGACGTCGAGGGCAACGTGCTCGAGACCGTCTCGGAGCCCGCGACGAGCACGCTCGCGCAGAAGGTCAGGCACAAGGCGTACCCGACCCGGGAATGGGCGGGCTTCGTGTGGGCGTACATGGGGCCGAAGGAGACGATGCCCGAGTTTCGGGCGCCGGGCTGGGCGCCGACCAAGGAGGCGCGGGTCAGCGTCGCGAAGGTGATCGTTCCCTGCAACTGGGCGCAGGTGCTGGAGGGCGCGATCGACTCGGCGCACAGCTCGAGCCTGCACTCCTCCGACATGGTGCCGGCGGACGTCGACGGCGCGAAGGCGACCGACAAGGCATGGCTGCGCCCTTCCACCGACAAGGCTCCGCGACTCGAGGTCGAGCGCGCGGGCTACGGATTCCGCTACGCCGCGCTGCGCCGGCCGATCGCCAACGCATCGACGCACGATTACGTGCGATCCAGCGTCTTCGTCGCGCCCGCCACCGCGCTCATCCCGCCCAACAATCGCTACAACGTCGCCAATATCAACGTCCCGCGGGACGACACCAGCACGGCGTTCTACTTCATCGCCTGGGGACATCCCGCCCACACGCCGGACCAGGAGGCGTGGCGCAGCTTTCTGTGCCAGCGCGTCGGCGTCGACCTGGACGGCGCGTACCGGCCGCTGCGCGGCCTCGAGAACAACTTCGGCCAGGACCGGCAGCTGATGAAGGCGGGCAACTTCACGGGCATCACGGGCTTCCCCAACCAGGACATCGCGATGTGGGTCACGATGGGCCCGATCGCGGACCGGACGACCGATCGGCTCGGTGCGAGCGACCTCGCCGTCGTCACGTTCCGCAGGCAGATGGTCGAGGCGGTGCGCGCCTTCCAGCGCGGCGAGCCGGCGATCGGCACCGGCGCGTGCGCCTTGCCCGCCGAGGTCTGCGCCTACCAGGCGATCGTGCCGAAGAGCGCCGATTGGAAGACCTACCGCGCCGATCCGGTATGGGGCAAGCCCGATTCCGTGCTCGAGCCGAGCTACGAGGTCTGACGCGACGTCCGGACGAGGAGAGCCAGTGTCGAAGCTCAAGCTGTCGCTCGCGTGCTGGAACTACGATCGCACGCGCGCGCTCATGGACGCCTCGGTCCAGCCCGACGGGATCGATCTCACGTACCTCAACCTCCCGGTCGAGGAGACGTTCTTCAGGATGCTTCGGCACCGCGAATTCGATGTCGCCGAGATGTCGCTTTCGTCGTACACGGTGTCGACGTTCCGCGAGCCCCGGCCGTTCGTGGCGATCCCCGTCTTCCCGTCGCGATCCTTCCGGCACTCGTGCATCTACGTCCACGCCGATGCGGGCATCCGCTCGCCCGGGGATCTCGTCGGCAAGCGCGTCGGCACGCCGGAATATCAGATGACGGCGCCGGTGTGGATCCGGGGCATCCTGTCTGAGCACTACGGCGTTCCGGTCGACAGCGTCACCTACTGCACCGGCGGGGAGGAGGAGCCGGGGCGCTCGGAGAAGATCAAGCTCGACCTGCCGGCGAACATCAGGGTCGAGCCGATCGGCAGGACGCAGACGCTCGCGGCCATGCTGGCGAGCGGCGAGATCGACGCGCTGCATACGGCGCGGATGCCCTCGACCTTCGCGGCAGGCGGCGGCAAGGTGCGCCGCCTGTTCGAGAACTACCGGCAGGTCGAGCGGGACTACTATCGCGCGACGGGCATCTTCCCGATGATGCATACCGTGGTCATCCGCCGCGAGGTCTACGAGCAGAACCGCTGGGTCGCGCAGTCGATGTACAAGGCTTTCGTCCAGGCGCAGCGGCGCGCCTACGACGATCTCTACGTCACCGCGGCGCTCAAGGCGATGTTGCCGTGGCTGACCGCGGAGGTCGAGGAGACGCGCGCGCTCATGGGCGACGACTTCTGGTCGTACGGCTTCGAGGGCAACCGGAAGGCGCTGGCGACCTTCCTTCGCTACCACCACGAACAGGGGCTCTCGAAGCGCCTGCTCGCGCCGGAGGAACTGTTCGCGCCCGAGGCGATGGAGTCGTTCAGGATCTGACTCGAGAAACGGCCAACTCGGTTGTCGCTCGCGGCATGCCGTCCGGATCGGCGGCGCAATCGTGTGGAGGGGAGACTGTGGATGCAACCCGATTGCTCGACCAGCCTCTGCTGGTCTTCATCGTATCGCTGGTCGGAATGGGACTTGCCGCGTGGATCGGCGGATCGTTCTCCCAGGGCCTGCAGGAACAGACCTCGGAGGTCCGCAGCGCCTTCGGAGTCATCCAGACGGCGACGCTGACGCTGCTCGGGCTCATCGTCGCGTTCACCTTCTCGATGGCGCTGAATCGCTACGACCAGCGCAAGAACCTCGAAGAGGAAGAGGCGAACGCGATCGGCACGGAATATTTTCGGGCGGACCTGCTCCCCGGCGTCGATCCGGCCAAGCTGCGGCAGCTGCTGCGGAGCTACCTCCGCGAGCGGATCCTGTTCTACACGGTCCGCGACTCGGAAGAGCTGGCGCAGGTCGGTGCTCGCACGGCCAGGCTGCAGGCGGACCTGTGGTCCGTCATCCGGCCGCAGGCGACGGCGCAACCGACGCCAATCGCCGCCCAGGTGGTCCAGGGCATGAACGACGTGTTCAACTCGCAGGGCTACACGCAGGCGGCGTGGTGGAATCGGATCCCGATGGCGGCGTGGCTGCTGATGACCCTGATCGCGATCTGGACGAACGCTCTGGTCGGCTACGGCACGGTGGGAGCCCGGGGCGGGCGCGGCATGCTGCTCTTCCTTCCGCTCGCGGTGGCCATGGCTATCGCGCTCATCGCCGACATCGACGCGCCGCGCGGGGGAGGTATCCGCGTCAGTCCCGTCAACCTCTTGAGCCTCGCGGAGTCGCTGAACTCCCAGTAGCCGGAGAACGGCCGCCGTCCGCAATTCGTGGCGGCGAAGGGCTGCGGCGCAGCGCCCGGGGGGCGTCGCGCGCCTAGCGGCCGCTCGTGCGCTGGAACCAGGCGATGCCGTCGGCGGTCCGGACGACGCTCGCCTCGCCTCGCGCGACCAGATAGTTGAGATGCGCGAGGCTCTCCCCGGTGGCGAGGCCGAGCAGGTGCGCGTCGCCGGCGATGTTTCGCGAGAACAGCGCGGTAAACACGTCGATCGCCCGCTTCGGCTGGTCGAGCGCCGCGCGCAGGCGGCCGAGCGAGGCTTCGTGCCCGGCGAGGAGCTGGTCGAGCCGCGCGTGCAGGCCGTGGAACGGCTCGTTGTGGGCCGGCATCACGAGGACGTCGCCCGGCACCTCGCGCTTGATCTTGGCGAGCGAAGCCATCCATTCGCCGAGCGGATTGGCGTCCGGCTCGGTGGGGAACACCGAGACGTTGGACGAGATCCTCGGCAGCACCTGGTCTCCCGAGATCAGCAGATTGAGTCCGGGGCAGTAATAGCAAGCGTGCTCCGGCGAATGACCGTTGCCGACAACCACGCGCCATTCGCGCCCGCCGATCTCGATGCGCTCGCCGTCCTGCACCCTGCGGTAGCTGTCCGGCAGCGGGTGGATCATCTTGCCGAAGCTGCCGAAGCGCGCGCGGTAGCCTTCGATGTCGTCCGCCGTCCACCCGGCGCCGCGGTAGAACCGCACGCCGTCTTCCGGCGCCTCGCGCATGGTGTCGGCGGTCAGCACCCTGCAGTTGAGGTATTCGAGCCGCGTCATCCAGAGGCGGCAATCGAAGCGGCGCGTCATCCATCCCGCCATGCCGACGTGGTCGGGATGCATGTGCGTGACCAGCACCCGCGTCACCCGCTCGCCCCGGAGCGCTCCCGATGACGCGAGCAGGTCGCGCCACGCGGTCGCCGTATCGAGGGTCTGCAGCCCCGTGTCGACGATCGCCCAGCCATCGCCATCGTGCAGCGCCCACAGGTTGACGTGGTCCAGCTTGAAGGGCAGCGGCATGCGAAGCCACAGCACGCCGGGGGCGATCTCGCGCGCCTCGCCTGAACGTGGCGGCTCGCCGCAGGGATAGGCGAGCGACGTCGCAGGCTGCGCGGCGGCCGCGATGCTCATGCGATCAGGGAGACGTCTTGCTGTCGGGCTCGGGGCGCGAGGAGTCGCCGAGCTCGCGCGAGATGAGGCGTTGCGTCGCGATCGCGTCTCGCTGCGCCTGCTCGGCCGTTCGGGCCGAAGCGGCGCTGCGCTGGCGCGGATCCCCGCCGCGAGCTGCGCTGGGGAGGTTGGTCGCTTCGCGGCCGGAGGGCTTGGGGGCCTCGGGCGACGCCTGCGCCTCGGGCGGCGTCGGCACGCTTGCGCTCGGCGGTGTCGCGGCGGGATCCGGAGCTTGCACCTGTGGGCCCGGTGACGGTGGCGCCGGCGCGGTCGCCGGCTCGGACGAGGGCGCGGGCGACGACACCGCGGACCGAGCGGGCGTCGCCGTCGGCGCCGGGCTCGCGGCATCGGCCGATGGCGGCGCGGCGGGTGCGCTCGTGCCCGGCTCGGGAGCCAGCGCGGGCCCTGGCGTCGGCACGGGCACGCTCGCTTCGGGCCTCGAGTCGGGATGGGCCGGCGGACGCGCCGGATAGGGCCACATCCAGTAGATGCCGCCCGCGATCGAGATCAGCACGGCGCACAGCAGCCATACGCGGGCGCGGCCCGGGTTGGGCGTGCCATAGTCGGTGCGAGCATCGCGCGGCACGATCAGCGCCGCGTCTTCGCGCGGTAGCGGATCGACCGCGAGCGCGGGCGCCGCCGCGGGCTCGTCGATGCGCGCCTCGGGGGGCCGCGCCGGTGCGGCGGGAGCCCGCGGCTGCTTCTCCAGCCGGTGGGCGAGCGCGATCGGCACGGAATCGCCCATCGCCTGCAAGCTTGCCGCGCCGTAAGAGGTATCGACCAGCGCGAACGCGGGCGCCTCCATCTCCAGGGTCGAAGCCTCGGGCAGGGAGGCGCCGCATTGGGAGCACCACGCCGCCGAATCGGGGTTGATCGCCGCGCACCGCGAGCACGGGCGGAGGTTCAGCTGCGACCCGCAGGCGTTGCAGAACTTCGATCCTTCGGGATTGCTGTGCGCGCAGAAAGAGCAGACAAGACGTGACATCGCGTAGGACACTCGATGCGTGCCAGCGCACCGACGCCGCTAAGTTAAGCCTTCTCGGTCCCGGCGTCCAGACGTCGCCTGCGGGCGACGCCGGCAGGCGTCGAAGCGGGAGCTGGCCCGGGATCGAGCCGCGCCGGCTGCGGGCGCGAGGCGTCGAACTCACTAACTTTCGCTAGGTGACAGGCGAGCCCCGTCCGATCTAGCGTTCGCCGAGCCTCCGCAGCATGGATACGGTATCCTGCGAACCGAGCCTCCTGGCGATCCATCCCGCGAACGCTTCAGTCGCGACCGAGCCCCTCAGAGGAGACCAACATGGCCCAGAGCCAGACGGTGAACGTCCAGACGTTTCTCAACCAGCATCGCTTCTCGAGTTTCCAGTGGCTGATCTTCGCGCTTTGCTTCGTGATCGTGCTGCTGGACGGGTTCGATACCGCAGCCATAGGCTACATCGCGCCTTCGCTCCTCAAGGAATGGGGCGTGGAGAAGTCGGCACTGGGGCCGGTGCTGAGCGCGGCGCTGTTCGGGCTGGCGATCGGCGCGCTTTCCGCGGGGCCGCTCGCCGACCGCTTGGGCCGCAAGCGCGTGCTCGTGGTCGCGGTGGCGATCTTCGCGCTCGCCTGCCTCGCGGCCGCGTTCTCCGCCGATCTGACCGAGCTCACCGTGCTGCGCTTCGTCACCGGCATCGGCCTGGGCGCCGCGATGCCCAACGCCGTGACGCTGATGAGCGAATACTGTCCGGATCAGCGCCGGGCGGTGCTCACCAACACGATGTTCTGCGGCTTCCCGCTGGGCGCGGCGTTTGGCGGCTTCCTCGCGGCGTGGATGATCCCGCAGTGGGGCTGGCGGAGCGTGCTCGAGCTGGGCGGCGTGACGCCGCTGGTGCTCGCGGCGCTGATGCTCTTCCTGCTGCCGGAATCGGTGCGCTACATGGTCGCCAGGTCGCACGCGGTGGAGCGCATTCGCGCCGTGCTGAGCCGCATCGGCGGGGGCCCCGTCGTCGCGACGGAATTCGTGATGACCGAAACCAAGTCGGCGGGCGGGAAGAGCGGCCTGGGCGTGGTGTTCTCGGGCTCCTACGCGGTCGGCTCGATCATGCTGTGGCTCGCCTACTTCATGGGCCTCGTGATCTTCTACGCGCTCATCAACTGGATGCCGATCCTGTTCAAGGAGTCGGGCATCGATCCGAAGACCGCCACGCTGATCACCGCGCTGTTCCCGCTCGGCGGCGTCGGGGCGATCTTCTTCGGCTGGCTGATGGACCGCTTCAACGGCAATCGCATCATCGCGCTGGGCTACGTCCTGACCGCCGTCGCGGTGTTCGCGATCGGCCAGGCCGTCGGCAGCGTGGGCATGCTGATGCTCGCCGTGTTCGTCGCCGGCGTTCTCATGAATACGGCACAGTCATCGATGCCCGCGCTCGCGGCCGGCTTCTACCCGACCCAGGGGCGGGCCTCGGGAGTGTCGTGGATGCTGGGCATCGGCCGCTTCGGCGGCATCGCCGGCTCCTTCCTCGTCGCGGAGCTCACGCGTCGCCAGCTCGGACTGCCTACCATCTTCGCGGTCGTCGCGGTGTCCGGACTGATCGCCGCGATCGCGCTCGTGGTCAAGCAGCTCGCGCACCCCGAGTCCGGGCCGGAGCATTCCGCGGCGCAACAGGAGGCGCACGACCATCGCGAAGAGATTCTCGGGCACTAGAGACGCGCCGGGAGTCCCTATGCGCACACAGGTCGGAATCATCGGTGCGGGCCCCGCGGGCCTGCTGCTCTCGCACATCCTGCATCGGCAGGGCGTCGAGTCGGTCGTCATCGAGAAGAACAGTCGCGAGAACATCGAGGCGATCATCAAGGCCGGTGTGCTCGAGCAGGGCACGGTCGACCTCATGAACGAGATCGGCGCCGGCGAGCGCATGATGAAGGAGGGCTTTCATCACGAGGGGATCATCCTGCGCTTCGACGGCCGCGACGAGCGGATCGATTTTCCCTCGCTCACCGGCGGCAAGATGGTGACGATCTACGCGCAGCACGACGTCAACAAGGATCTCATCAGGACCCGGCTCGCGACCGGCGGAGACATCCGCTTCGAAGCGAAGGACGTGAGCGTCTACGACCTCGACAGCAGCGCCCCGAAGGTGCGCTTTCGCAGCAAGGAGGGCGTGCTCGAGGAGATCACTTGCGATTTCATCGCCGGCTGCGACGGCACGCAGGGCATCTGCCGGCCGTCGATTCCCGCCGGTTTTCTCAAGGTCTACGAGCGGCTCTATCCCTTCGGGTGGTTCGGCATCCTGTGCAAGGCGCCGCCGTCGTCGGAGGAGCTGATCTACGCCATGCACGAGCGCGGCTTCGTGCTGGTGAGCACGCGCTCGCCGGAGGTCCAGCGCATGTACTTTCAATGCTCGCCGACGGAGAAGCTCGACGGCTGGTCGGACGACCGCATCTGGGCGGAGTTCCGCGCCCGTCTCGAGACCAAGGGCGGCTGGGCGCCTAAGGAGGGGCCCATCTTCAGCAAGACCGTCATCGGCATGCGCAGCCTCGTCGTCGAGCCGATGCGCTACGGCCGGCTGTTTCTCGCCGGCGACTCCGCGCACGTGGTCCCCCCGACGGGAGCCAAGGGACTGAACCTCGCGGCGAGCGATGCGCAGATCCTGGCGCAGGCGCTCATCGGCTTCTACAAGGGCAACCGCACGGACCTGCTCGACCAGTACTCGGCCACGGCGCTGCGCCGCATCTGGAAGGCGACCCGTTTCTCCTGGTGGATGACCTCGATGCTGCATACGTTTCCCGGTGCGGACGAGTTCCAGCATCGCCTGCAGATCGCCGAGCTCGACTACGTCACCGGGTCCAGGGCCGCCTCCACGGCGCTGGCGGAGAACTACGTCGGCCTTCCTATCCAGTAGACTCGAAGCAGCAGGGCGTTGCCAGCCATGGACCTCCATCTTAGCGACAGGACCGTCGTCGTCACGGGCGGCAGCAAGGGCATCGGCTACGCCTGCGCGGCGGCGTTCGTCGGCGAAGGCGCCCGGGTGACGATCGTCTCGCGCAGCAAGGCGAATCTCGACGCGGCGCTGGAGCGGCTGCCGAGGGGCGCGCATCCGGCGAGAGCGATGGCCGCCGACCTCACCGATCACGGCGAAGCCGAGCGCATGGTCGAGGAGGCGGAACAGGCGTCGGGCCCGGTCGACGTGCTGGTCAACTCGGCCGGGGCCGCCCGCCGCTACGCGCCCTCGGACCTCAGCGCGCGGGCCTGGCACGACGCGATGGATGCCAAGTTCTTCAGCTACATCCATCCGATCGACGCCGTGCTCAAGCGCATGGTTGCGCGCAAGCGCGGGGTCATCGTCAACATCATCGGCATGGGAGGCAAGGTAGCCGCCCCGGTCCATCTCCCGGGTGGCGCGGCCAATTCGGCGCTCATGCTCGCGACGGTGGGGCTCGCCGCGGCCTACGGCGCCGCCGGCGTGCGCATCAACGCGATCAGCCCGGGCGGCACGCTGACCGATCGGGTCCACGAGGGCCTGAGGGCGGAGTCGAAACTGACCGGCGTCCCCGAAGCGCAGCTCCTTGCCGCCAACGAGGCGAGGATTCCCTTGCGCCGCTACGGCGCGCCCGAGGAGATCGCGCGCGTGGCGCTTTTCCTCGCCTCGGATCAGGCGAGCTACGTCACCGGCGCCATCGTACCGATGGACGGCGGGGCGAGCTCGGTCATCTAGCGCGGCGCGCGCTCGCGCTTCGCCGCGCTCAACCGCTCGACGCGGACAACGGATCGTCCCAATAGGGCTCGGCGTCGTAGTAGGCGTGGAGCTCGAGCGCCCATTCCCGGTCGGCCATCTTCGGCCAGCGGCTCTTGTCGAAGCCGGGCGCAGCCTCGAGGCGCTCACGGCTGACGTCGAGAACGAAGCGCTCCCGCGCCGCGTCCAGCTGGAGCGCGCGCCACGGCATCGCGAACAGCTTGTCGCCCATGCCCAGAACACCCCCGAAGGAGAGCACCGCGTAGGCGACGCGGCCGGTGGAGACGTCGAGCACGATCGCCTCGATGTTCCCGAGGTCGTCGCCCAGCGAATTCACGACTCGAAAGCCCTTGAGAGAAGCGGCATCCAGGACGGCGGGCGCCGGCCGGGAGATCCCGCTCGCGAACTGGGTGGCAGCCATGATCGTCCTCGCTCGTTGAACTTGGAAGCAGGATTGGCGCCGTCGCTGCGCTCGCTCAAGCGAGCGAATGCGCCGGGAAAATGCTATACCGGCGCCGCGGGGTCCGCTATCAGCGAAGCGCCGACAGGGGACGGGCTCGTGCTGCGGCTGGCCAACCATTGATAGGTGACGTGCGGCGAGGCTTGGGCGTAAATTCCGTCGCGCCAGTCACGAACACCTCGTACGGCCATCGGACCGAGGCGGAACCGCCGTAGAGATGGCTTCGGCCCGTCCAAGCCGAGGGAGCGGGATGTGAGCCCGAAGAAGCCCTTCACAGCCAAGCAGATCAAGGCGCTTCGCCTGATCAATATCGGCCTCTCGAATCAGGAAATTGCGGACAAGCTCTCGATCACCGTCGGGACCACCAAGTGGCACCTGCACCAGATCTTCAGCAAGCTGAAAGTCCGCAGCCGCACCGCGGCCGCCGCCGAGGCGCGCCGCCGCCACCTCATCTAGCAGGGCATCGCTCGGCCGGCGGGAAGCGTCGGCCCGGCGCGCATCCCGGCCGCCGGCAGACCCAACTTTCGTTAGGTGACGTCCGCGCCGCGCCGGACCTAGAGTCTTGCCCTGCGCTGGCTCTAGACTCGCCGTCGTCGCGGCGGAGGTGGCAGCGC